>Ga0315273_10011423_pt1 | contig 11361 bp, 12 predicted proteins | sample YL17G02_0_MG_FD_205753 | JGI IMG/M metagenome (GOLD analysis project Ga0315273, IMG submission 205753) | Sediment microbial communities from Yellowstone Lake, YNP, Wyoming, USA - YL17G02_0 | ecosystem: Environmental > Aquatic > Freshwater > Lake > Sediment | place: USA: Wyoming | collected...
CGCGCTGCTTCCTCGTGCATCACCGCAGCCAGCTGGCCAAGGAAGTTGGCGGTCTGCCGATCTGTCGCGAGTGCGCGGCCTGAGGCGTACGAGAATCAGGCGCTGACAGGATCCTCGGGACTGCTCAGTGCCCGAGTGATCACTACTTCGATCACCGCCACGAGTGCCGCTGTCGTGACTGCCCAGAGGATTGCGCGAGTCAGCGTGGAGTCCCCTTGCTTGTTCGGCGGAGCGGTCCCGGTCCCGCGCTGATAGGCCGCATTGAGTCCGGCACGCACCGCCCATGCCGCCCCCATGACGGCAACTGGGGTGAGCAGTTGGGCGGATTTCGACTTTTTCACGTCCGACCTCCGAAGATGCGGGCTGTCTGTGGCTAGCCGTTCGCGTCTCACCATGCCATGTTCATGAGGATCTTGGTACGGGTGGTACAGCGCCGATCGCGGCCTTCAAAGCATCCGGTCGACGCGACGAGATCAACCAGTACGGATGCGGGTCGTCCGGATCGGTAACTTCAACCACGACGGCGGTGGGCACGCCCGGTCGTAACCGCAGATGCGCGTGTGGATCTGCTCGAGTTCCCCGGGCCGCCTTCGTCTGTTCGTGGTCTAGTGACCCGACTTCGCCGATGAACCGGAGGGGTAGCGAGGCAGGTCCCACGTTCAACGCATCGGCATCCACCGAGATGACCGGAGCTATGGCGAGCAACCACCACGTGGCGAGTCCTTGCGCGACCACGAAGGTCACCAGTCCCCATGTGACCCCCAGCACATGCCCGTACGCGACCGCCAGCGAGCCGGTCATCGCCACTACCACGACCCACAGCGACAAAGGGGAGTAGACGCGTTCGTGGTACCTCACGGCCGCACTCTCGCACGGAACAACTCGGCGTCCAGCAGCGACTAGGGTCACCGGCGTGACGGAATCTTCGACCAGACGGTGGCGATCAGCGTCCACCACCACCAGCCCGCCCCCCGAGGCGATCGTGCCCGAGCGAAACCCACAAGCGCCGGTGCCTGGCGCCGAGATCGCCAGTCACTACTCGAGATGCTTTGGTTGTGGTGAAGATCATCACACCGGCTTGCACATGCGGATGTACGCCGGCTCCGGCTTGACGTTGCGCGCCGAGTTCACCGTGACTGAGCACCATCAGGGTGCCCCCGGCCTGGCTCACGGCGGATTGCTGGCAGCGGCCTTCGACGAGACGTTGGGTGCGACGAACTGGCTGCTCGCGACGCCGGCCGTGACCGGTCGGCTCGAAACCGACTTTCGGCGCCCGGTGCCGGTGGGCGAAACGCTGTACATCAATGCCGAAATCATCGGCGTACACGGGCGCAAGGTCTACACCCGCGCGATCGGTCGGCTTGGTTCTCCGGATGGGCGGGTCGCGGTGACTGCATCGGCGTTGTTCGTGCAGGTCCCGCTCGAACACTTCGTCAAGAACGGTCGCGCCCAGGACATCGAGCAAGCGGCCGCCGATCGTGCCGTCAGGGCGAGCGTCCATGCACTGGAAATGAACCCGTGAACGAGGCGACCCGAGTCGACGTGTTGCTGCAGCGCATCGACAACGGGATCGAGGCACCCTCGTACGCCCACCCCGGTGACGCGGGAGCGGATCTCCGTACAACAGCGGATGTGACGGTGCAACCGGGAGAGCGTGTGCTGGTATCGACCGGGGTCGCGATCGCGTTGCCCGACGGCTACGCAGCCTTCGTGCACCCTCGATCTGGACTCGCGGTCAACTTCGGCGTCAGCCTCGTCAACGCCCCCGGGACGGTCGATGCGGCCTACCGCGGCGAGATCAAGGTCAGCGTGATCAACCTGGATCCGGTGGCTGCGGTGACCTTTCGGCGTGGTGACCGGATCGCGCAACTGGTCGTCCAGCGCGTGGAGCGAGCGATCTTCCACGAGGTGTCCCGATTGCCCGGTTCAGATCGCGGTGAGGGCGGGTTCGGCTCGACTGGAGGGCACGCGGGTACCGTGTGACTTCTGGTGCCAACCGTGGCTCCACCGCCAACTCCCGTCACTCTGCTTCCAGGAGGTCCAGCGTGTTCCGACGTCGGCGTAACACCGATGAGGAATCGACCGGGGTCGACGGGAGCCTCGACCAAGACCCGGACGTCGTCGACGATGACGTCGCCGGCGAGCCCGACGCGGCCGATGCCGACAACGCCAGCGGAGAGTCGACGCGTAGCGCGGGACCGTGGGACAGCAGCGAGATCCAGACGGATGAGACCTATCTCGACCTGGGCGCCTTGCGGATCGGCGGGCTTGAGAAGTTGGAAGTCCGCTTGGAAGTTGACGAAGGCTCCGGCACTGTCGTCTCGGTAGCGATCGTCGACGGCGAAAGTACCGTTGCGTTACAGGCGTTCGCGGCCCCGCGACGCGAAGGCATGTGGAGCGACGTACGCAAGGAGATCGCTGCTGGCATGTCGTCATCGGGTGGCACGGTGGACTTTCCCGAAGGTCCGTTCGGAACCGAGTTGCACAGCGTGATGACCGTTCAAGGACCGGATGGTCGGCAAGGACGCGCTCCGGTCCGGTTCGTCGGGATCGATGGTCCGCGATGGTTCTTACGAGCGGTCATCAACGGCCCCGCGGCGGTCGAAGCAGACAGCGCCAAGACTCTGGAGCAGATCATCCGTGGCGTCGTGGTGGTGCGCGGTACCGAGGCGATGGCTCCGGGGGACCAATTGCCCTTGACAATGCCCGGTGGCCCCGGCCAGGTTGCCGCCGACGAGGCCGGCGGGCGGGAACGGTTCGAACCCTTCGACCGTGGTCCGGAGATCACCGAAATCCGATGAGCGAGATCAGATGAGTGCGGCCCTGCGCGATCGCCCCGGTCGGTTGACGCGCTTGCGTGAGCGGTGGTTCCCCACCGAGTCCGAGATGGATGCGTCCACGGCTAGACAACGCGCGCACCACACCGGTGCGACCCCTATCGGCGAGGCACCGCGAGGAACCACGGTGCGTGTGGCCGGGTCGTTGCGCTCGGTCTGCATGTGTGCGAGCGGGGAGTCACCGCGGTTGGAGGCAGAGTTGTACGACGGAACCGGTCGGATCTCATTGATCTGGATGGGGCGTCGTCGCATTTCCGGAATCAACCCGGGTCGTTCGATGGTGGTGACTGGACGTATCACCGAGGTCGGTGGGCGCGCCGCCATGTTCAACCCCAAGTACGAGTTGCGGGTCGGACCGTCCCGATGACCGAGGAGCCCGCGGCCTCGCAGCCGCTGCAAGGACCCTCTGACGACACCAGCGGGGACGTGGTCGTCGAGAAGGCGATGATCGCGCAGGCTCTCGGTGGCTGGCGCGGCGTGTTCGATTCGGGTGTTCCATCGTTGATCTTCGTCATCGCCTATCTCGCGACGGGACAGAACCTCACAGCATCACTGTGGGCGGCGATCGCCGCCGGGGTAGTGGTTGTCATTGTGCGACTGGTCCTACGACAGAGTGTCCAACAGGTTGTCTCTGGATTCTTCGGGCTGGCGTTCTCGGCCTGGTTGGCCTCGCGCAGCGGTAGGGCCGAGGACTTCTTCCTTCCCGGTCTCTTGCTCAACGGCGTCTACGCCGCTGCCTTCCTTATCTCCATCCTCATCCGGCGACCACTCATGGCCTACGCGATCGGCGGCATCAGTGGGGACGTGAGGGGATGGCTGACCGATCCGCCGAAGCGTCGGGCCGCGACCGCGGCGACGTGGGTGTGGGTGGTTCTCTTCTTCGGGAAGCTGGTCATTCAAGTGCCGCTCTATTTGGCGGGTGCTGTTGCCGCTCTCGGAATCACGCGGGTGATACTCGGCTACCCGCTGCTGGCGCTGGGTGCCTACGTGAACTTCCGATTGATCCGACCCGTGATGCACGCCGTTCCGGCGGTTGAGGACGCGCCGGACTCGACCTAACCGCTGACCCACCCCACCGGGTGGACATGAAGCCGACCCAGGCTGCGGCGATGTTCCCCGGCCGCAGATGCACCAGTGCGAAACGCGAGACGGGAACCGATGGCTAGCCGGTGTCCCCTAGAGCAGGGGCGCGGGCCCGCACGGTGAATCGTCCGTCGTGGTCTCGGTGAAGGGTCAGGTCTTGTTCATGTACGACGGTGTGATGTCGTTGGCAGATCAGTGCGAGGTTGTTGAGGTCGGTGCGTCCGCCGTCGGCCCAATGGGTGAGGTGATGGGCGTCGCACCATTCGGGTGGTCGATCGCAGCCGGGGTAGACGCAGCCCCGGTCGCGGGCGTTGAGCGCGGCTCGCTGGGCAGGCGTGACCAGCCGGGTTGAGCGACCAACGGCGAGGACCTCCCATGGGATACCGCCCAGTGCGGGGGCAAACTCCCGGAGCAGTTCCCGGACCAAGCTGTGAACATCACTGGTGGGTGCAGGGTCATCGTGTGCGGGGTCGTCGGGTGTGCGGTGTTTGGTGTCGCCGACGATCAGCGAGACCGACGGGTCACAGGCGATCATGCGGGCGGCCCACATCGAGAGTGGGCCGCCGCGGCCCTCGCTGAGGCTTCGACCGACGAGGGCCGGTCCGAGTCGGCCTTCGGTCAGGTCCTCGAGGTCGACCCGCACGCTCAGGTGTGGGCGTAGGCCGCCTTGGATCGGCGGCGCGCCGGAGCAGGCCGCCCACGTGGCCAGTTGGCCGAGGGCATCGGCGCGGCGTTGGGTGGCGCTTCGATCATCGAGTAGGCCGTCGGTGCGCAGCGGTCGCGCGATCGGGTCGAGGACCGCGGCCAGGGCGACGCCATGCTCGGGACTGAGAAGACCCTGAATCCACCACATGCCCTCGAAGGTCTGGACCAGATCCAGATTGCGCTGGCTGCGTGCCCACTCACGACGTTCGAGTGCGTCTTCAGGGGTGAGGAGTTGGTGGATGCGCGCGGCCGCACGCCCGGTCAAACCGGCGTTCAGGTCTCGGGCGACCTGCACCAATGCCTTCTCGGCCTCGACGATCCGGTCGACCGGGATGTGTGCGGTGCCGGTGACGATTGCGCGCACGTGCTCGACCGTCAACTCCCCGCTGGCCAGGGCGTGGGCGACCCCTGGAAGGGGCCGAACCCGATCCGTGTACAGACGCCGGGCAACTGTCAGGTCGGCCTTGGCTTTGCGCGCCGATATCCGGGTCGCGCGACTGAGCCAGGCCGACGTCGAAGCCGACCCGTTGGCAGCGGCGGCACCGGAGACGTCAAAGGCGGCCAGTCGTTCCAGATAGACCCCCTCAACCCGATCCATCAAGAGGCGCAGGGCGCAGATCTCGTCACCCAGTGAGGTCCCGAGCCGACCCTCGGGCGGCGCCACCTCATCGAAGACCGCACGCATCTGCGACGCGAGCTCAACCATCGACGGTCTCTCTTGCATGACCCCAACATAGCGACGAGGTCAGACAACAAATGGAGCCGATCCGAACGCTGATTCCCCTCTGCAGCAACGGCTTTCGGCGTACAAGTTATCCACAGTGATCACCCGCTGAGTGCACGGATTGGGGAGGCAGACTGGTCTAGCGACGCAGGAGTTCTGCCAGCGCCGGTTCTTGATCAGCGGCGGCCACGAACATCAACTCGTCACCGGCTTCGAGTGGATCGTCCGCCGAGGGAGCGATCACGCGACCCTCCCGGATGATCGCGACCAGCGCGGTGTCGGTCGGCCACGAGACCTGCGCCACGCGCGATCCCACCACAACCGAGTCCGAGGCCAACGTCATCTCCACCAGATTGGCGTTTCCCATACGGAAGGTGAACAGACGCACCAACTCACCGATGGAGACTGCTTCCTCAACAAGTGCCGAGAGCATCCGGGGGGTCGAAACCGCGACATCGACGCCCCATGTGTCGTCGAACATCCACTCGTTCTTCGGATGGTTGACCCGTGCGACCACCCGCGGAACGCCGAACTCGGTCTTGGCGAGCAGCGAGACCACGAGGTTGACCTTGTCATCTCCAGTGGCCGCGACGACCACGTCGCACTCCTGCAGCCTCATGGCTTCAAGCGCGCTGAGCTCGCACGCGTCAGCTTGGACCGTGGTCGCGCCGGGAACGACACCCGGTCGCACTTTGGCCCCGTCCGAATCGACCAGAACGACGTCGTGGCCGTTCTCGACGAGTTCGGCGGCGATCGCTCGGCCCACCTTGCCCGCTCCAGCGATGGCAACCCGCATGTCAGCGCGCCTCCGGTCCGGCCTCGGACACCTGCTGCAGCCGCTCGAGCGCCGAAGTCCGGGCCGCTACCCGCACAAGGTCGCCGTCTTGGATGACAGTGTCCGACAGGGGTATCAGACCCTCGCCGAAGCGAGTGAGGCACACCACGCGTGCATCGGTTTGACGCTCATAGTCGCTGACCAATTCGCCGACCCACGCCGCACTGATCTGTACTTCGGTGAGGACCACCGCACCGGACGGGTCGAGCCATTCGTTGCGAAGAGCGCTCGGAACGACTCGGTGCATGATTTGGTCAGCTGTCCAGGAAACGGTGGCGACCGTCGGGATGCCGAGGCGTTCGTAGACCTCGGCCCGGCGCGGGTCGTAGATACGTGCCACGACGGTTCGTACGCCGAATGTCTCTCTCGCGACTCGCGCGGCGAGGATGTTCGAGTTGTCCCCACTGCTCACTGCCACCATCGCGTCGGCAGTCTCGATCTGCGCTTCGAGCAAGACATCCCGGTCGAAACCGACACCGATCACGGTCTTCCCGCTGAAACCTCGGTCGAGCCGTCGGAAGGCCGATGCGTCCTGGTCCACGACGGCCACTGAATGTCCGGCGCCGTCGAGAGAGTGTGCCAACAGCGATCCCACTCGACCGCAGCCCATGATGACGATGTGCACGTGAGCCTTCCGACCTGATTCGGACGAGCAGCGAGCCATCGATGACGGTCTGGACCGCTGTTGTGCGCCAGCCGCACACGGTACAGGCCGCACACGACCTACGATGACCGCCGTGCCGTCTCCCACTGAACTCACCAAACGACTCGTCGTCGGCCGGGCCCTGCGCAGCGAGGCCCTGGGGGAGACGCTGCTGCCCAAGCGCATCGCGCTGCCTGTCTTTGCCTCGGACGCCCTGTCATCCGTGGCCTACGCACCTGACGAGATCCTGCTCACCCTCTCGCTGGGTGGGCTGACGGCGTACGCATTCTCCTGGCAGATCGGTGTCGTGGTCGCGATCGTCATGGCGACGGTCGTGGCGTCGTACCGCCAGAACGTGCACGCCTATCCCAGCGGCGGCGGCGACTACGAAGTGTCGACGGTCAACATCGGTCCGCGCGCGGGCCTGTCCGTGGCCAGTGCGCTGCTTGTCGACTATGTCCTGACGGTCGCGGTGTCGGTGTCGTCGGGCGTTCAGAATGCCGCGGCGGCGATCCCGTCGTTCCGTGGTCATGAAGTTCAAGTGGCTGTGGCTCTCGTCATCATCCTCGTGTCGTTGAACTTGCGCGGCGTTCGCGAATCCGGAGCGATCTTCGCCATCCCGACCTACGCCTTCATGGTTGGCATCCTGGGGATGGTGATTTGGGGATTCCTGCGCTCATGGGTCTTCCACGATCTGCCGTTGTCCTCGACGGCTGGTTACACGATCGTTCCCGAGAGCCAGTACGCCGACGGTTTCGCCGGGATCGCGGCCGTGTTCCTTCTCATGCGGGCGTTCTCCAGTGGTTGCGCAGCGTTGACCGGGGTGGAGGCGATCAGCAACGGTGTGCCGGCATTCCGCAAGCCCAAGAGCAAGAACGCAGCCACGACTCTGCTGCTGATGGGCACGGTGGCGATCGCGATGATGTTGGGCATCATCGCGCTGGCGAACAAGGTGCAATTGCGCTACGTCGAGGACCCGTCCACACAGTTGCTGTCCAACGGAGTCCCGGTCGGCGACTCCTATGTGCAGAACACGGTGTTGGCGCAGTTGAGCTCCACCGTCTTCGACCACTTCACCCTGGGCTTCTACTTGGTGACCGCAGCCACTGGAGTCGTACTGGTCCTGGCCGCGAACACCGCATTCAACGGCTTCCCGGTTCTCGGCTCGGTATTGGCTCGCGACGGCTATCTGCCGCGACAACTCCACACCCGTGGGGATCGGTTGGCTTTCTCGAACGGCATCATCGTTCTGGCCGCGGTCGCACTCGTCCTGATCATCGCTTTCGATGCCGAAGTCACGCGCCTGATTCAGCTGTACATCGTGGGTGTGTTCGTGTCGTTCACGATGAGTCAGGCCGGGATGGTCCGGCACTGGACGAGATTGCTCCGTGGCGAGACCGATCCTGGCGTTCGCCGACGCATGATTCGGTCGCGACTCATCAATGGATTCGGCTTGTGTATGACCGGCCTCGTTCTAGTGATCGTGCTCGTCACGAAGTTCGCCAAGGGTGCCTGGATCGCGATCGCAGCGATGGCCGTGTTGTACGTGATCATGCGGGGGATCCGACGTCACTACGACCGCGTCCGGACCGAGTTGACGATCGATGATGACGAAGCCGTCACCCTGCCCAGTCGCGTCTACGGCATCGTGTTGGTGTCGAAGATCCACAAGCCGACCCTGCGTGCGTTGGCTTACGCGCGGGCGACGCGCCCCACGATCCTCGAGGCCGTCACGGTCGATGTGGAGGAGGAGGAGACCGCGCGATTTGTCGCCGATTGGGAAGCACGTGGCATCCCCGTGCAGCTTCGGGTCCTGGATTCGCCGTACCGAGAAGTCACCCGTCCTGTTGTCGACTACGTCAAGGGCTTGCGACGAGCAGGTCCGCGCGACCTGGTGACCGTCTATATCCCGGAGTACGTCGTGGGCCACTGGTGGGAACACTTGCTACACAACCAGTCGGCCCTGCGGCTGAAGAGCCGCTTGCTCTTCACGCCGGGTGTGATGGTCGTCAGCGTCCCCTGGCAGTTGTTGTCCAGTGAGGCTGCGGCCGAGCGCCCCTTGGACAACGCCCCAGGTGCCGTACGCCGCGGCGAGCCGACGAGCCGCGAAGCCGACGCTTACGTGGAGGAGGAGTTCGTCCGCCCGTTGAACGTCCCGTCCGCGCGCGACGAGGACTAGTCCGTGCCAACGGCGGGGGACCGGATGGTCATCGACGTCGGCTCCGTCGCACATGGCGGCCATTGTGTGGCTCGAGTGGATGGGCAGGTCGTGTTCGTTCGACACGCGCTGCCCGGGGAGAGGGTCGAGGCCGTCGTCACCGGCGTCGGCGGTGGGGAACGCTTCCTTCGGGCAGACGCCGTCACTGTGTTGTCAGCATCGCCGGACCGGGTCGCGTCGGGATGCGAATTCGCCGGGCCCAATGGTTGCGGCGGCTGCGATTGGCAACATGTGAGCCTCTCGGGGCAAAGAGCGTTGAAGTCAGCGGTCGTCGTCGAAGCGATGACACGCTTCGGTCGCATCCAGGACATCGCCGGAGTTCCGCTGGCCGATGCGATCACGGTGGAACCAGTGGCCGGAGACCGCGACGGATTCTCGTGGCGTACCCGTCTGCAGTTCACCGTCGCCGATGACGGTCGACTCGGCCTGCGTCGCCATCACAGCCACGACGTCGTTGCCGTTGATCGATGCGCGATCGCGGTCGATGCGATCAACGACAGTGCAGTCACCGCGCGACCGTGGTCGGGGTGTGAATCCGTCGAGGTGGTTGCATCGTCGACGGGTGACGTCGTGGTGGTTCCGCGCACATCTGGGTCGCGATTGGCGCCGGAGACCTTGTTGGCCGGGCTTCCTGAGGACGTGCACGTCGCCGGGGTGCGGGGGAGTCGACGAGTTACCGAGATTGCCGGCGACAGGCACTGGCAACTCGACGCGTCCGACTTCTGGCAAGTGCACCCTGGATTGGCCAACGCCCTTGTCGATGCCGTGCGCGCCGCCCTCGCACCTCGACGTGGGGAACTGCTCATCGACTTGTACTGCGGTGTCGGACTCTTCGCAGGTGCACTCGCGCGTGACCTCGGGACCGGTACGCCGCTGCATGCGGTGGAGGGTGATCGGCGCTCGTGCGGCGACGCTCGACTGAACCTTGCCGATGTCCCGCAAGTAGTCATTCACCAGTCCGACGTCGCCCGTTGGCTGCAACGCCCCCCTGTCGACAGGGCCGACCTCGTCGTGCTGGACCCATCGCGAAGCGGCGCGGGTAGCCAGGTGATGACGGCCATCGCAGCTCTGAGGCCACGAGTCATTGCTTACGTCGCGTGCGATCCGGTAGTGCTGGCGCGCGACCTCGGTACGGCCCGCTCGCTGGGCTACGACCTCAGGTCGCTGCGCGTCTTCGATGCCTTTCCGATGACCCACCACATGGAGTGCTTGGCGGTTCTCGAGCCGGCCGCCAGTGGATGAGATGGTCCTGGGCTTTGATAGCCGGGAGGGCTACGATAAAGTATCTCGATATCAAGATACTTTTGGGACGTGCGAACAGGCGGAGCCTGGAGGAGGACCACCATGGCGAGCAAGGACAGTTTTTCGGCGCGCAGCACTCTGGACGTAGCGGGTTCGTCGTACGAGATCTTTCGCGTCGACGCCGTGGCGGGCTCGGCTCGGCTCCCGTACGCCCACAAGGTCCTGCTGGAGAACCTCCTGCGCACGGAGGACGGCGTCAACGTCACGGCCGAGCAGATCGCGACACTGGGCCGGTGGAACCCAGCCGCCGAGCCCACCGACGAGATCCAGTTCACGCCGGCGCGGGTGATCATGCAGGACTTCACCGGTGTTCCCTGCGTCGTCGACCTGGCGACCATGCGCGAAGCGATGAAGGACCTGGGCGGCGACCCGGCGAAGATCAACCCGCTGGCTCCGGCCGAGCTTGTGATCGATCACTCAGTCATCGCTGACTTCTTCGCGAGCCCCGATGCGGTGACGCGCAATGTCGACCTGGAGTACGACCGCAACCGCGAGCGCTACCAGTTCTTGCGGTGGGGTCAGAGCGCGTTCGACGAGTTCAAGGTGGTGCCCCCCAGCACCGGAATCGTCCATCAGGTCAATCTCGAGGCGCTGGCCCGAGTGGTCATGACGCGGGACGGACAGGCGTACCCCGACACCTGCGTGGGCACGGACTCGCACACCACGATGGTCAACGGCCTCGGGGTGTTGGGATGGGGAGTCGGCGGCATCGAAGCCGAAGCGGCGATGCTCGGCCAGCCCGTGTCGATGCTGATTCCGCGGGTGGTCGGCTTCAAGTTGAACGGTCGGTTGCCCGAGGGGGCCACTGCCACCGATCTGGTACTGGTCATCACCGAGATGCTGCGCAAACACGGTGTCGTCGGCAAGTTCGTCGAGTTCTACGGTGCGGGCGTTGCCGAGGTCCCGTTGGCCAACCGCGCGACGATCGGCAACATGAGCCCGGAGTACGGCTCCACGGCGGCGATCTTCCCGATCGACGACGAGACCCTGAACTACCTGCGCTTCACCGGTCGT
>Ga0315273_10011424_pt1 | contig 11360 bp, 11 predicted proteins | sample YL17G02_0_MG_FD_205753 | JGI IMG/M metagenome (GOLD analysis project Ga0315273, IMG submission 205753) | Sediment microbial communities from Yellowstone Lake, YNP, Wyoming, USA - YL17G02_0 | ecosystem: Environmental > Aquatic > Freshwater > Lake > Sediment | place: USA: Wyoming | collected...
CGGCGGACAGCTCGTCGTACCCGCAGTCGGCGGCGTTTCCGGCCGCCGCTCGGCTGACTCGATTCGGAGACACGCGGATTCACCTTGGCCTCCTCCTTGCGCTGGTGGCCCTCGCGGCCTACTGGTTCGTCGTGTACCGGACGGAGTGGGGACTCAAGATGCGCGCCATCGGCGGAAACCCGGAGGCGGCGCGGCGCCTCGGCATCCGAGTGGGGCTCACCATGGTCGTGGTCCTGTTCGTGGCGGGAGGGGTCGCCGGGCTTGCCGGAATGGCGGAGGTGTCGGCGCTGTACGGCCGTCTGCGGGCCGGTTTCTCTCCTGGGTATGGGTTCGTCGGGTTCATGATCAGCTGGCTTGCGGGGGGAAGTCCCCTCGGGATGCTGGCGATGTCCTTCCTGTTGGCCGTCGTCTTCTCCGGCGGCAGCGTGCTGCAATTGACCCAAGGTGTCCCGTTTGCGGCGGTCAACGTCCTGATGGCGATCATTCTGTTCGTCGTGCTCGTCCAGCCGCATTTCTGGAAGAGGAGGAAGGCATGACGTGGACGCTGATCCGAGGCGTGGCCTCCGGCTGCATTATGTTCGGCGTCCCGCTGCTCTACGCGACGCTCGGCGAGGTGATCGGCCAGCGGGCGGGGATGGTCAACCTTGGGTTGGAGGGAATTCTTCTCGTGGGCGCGTCCGTCGGGTTCGCCGTGACGGCCGAGACGGGGAACCCATTCCTGGGGGTCGCGATGGCCATGCTGGCCGGCGGGGTGTTCAACCTGCTGTACGCGTACCTAGCGGTTACGCGCCGCGCGAACCAGCTGGCCAGTGGTCTAGCGCTCATGTTCCTTGGCATTGGGCTGAGCGCGCTGATCGGGAAGGCGTACATCGGCAAGCGCATCGTCGGGCTGGCGCGGTATCAGATCCCGGGGCTCGCCCGGTTGCCGTGGGTGACGAAGACGATGTTCAGCTACGACGTTCTCGTCTACTTGTCCGTGCCCGTGGCGGTGCTCGTCTGGTGGGCTCTCTTCCGGACACGTTGGGGGCTGAGTCTCCGCACGGTGGGAGAGAGTCCGACCGCCGCGTACGCGGCGGGAAGGCGAGTGGACTCTCTGCGATACCAGGCCCAGTTTTTGAATGGGTGTCTCGCAGGGCTTGCCGGCGCGCACCTGTCCCTCGCGTTGGCGATGGCGTGGACGGAAGGGATGACGGGCGGGCGAGGATTCATCGCCGTGGCGCTCGTGATCTTCTCGCGCTGGCATCCCCTGCGGGCGATCGTCGGCGCCGTACTCTTCGGCGGCGCGGTGACGCTTCAGCTGCAACTGCAGGCTCAGGGCACGGGGATTTCGCCCTTTCTGCTCAACATGATTCCGTATGTCCTGACCCTCGGTGTTCTCGTGTTGTGGGCGGGATCGCGACGGTCCGCGGCGCCGGGCGCACTTGGGCGCGTGTACTACGGGGAGGACTGACGTCGGAAAGGGTGCTCCAAGGTTGGCGAGGAGGTGGTCGGAGGCAAGAGTCGCGGCGGAGGAACGAGCGAAACAGGATCGTGAAACGTATTCGCAAGGAGGAGGACCATGAGAGGGCTCAATCGTTTGGCTCTTACGTTGCTTCTCGTGCTCTCGGCTGCGGCCGTGTTCGGCGCGTTTGCGTCGGCCGCCGACCCATGCTTGACCATCGGCATGTTGATGGGCGGAGCCAAGAACGACGCGGGGTACAACCAGTCGCATTACGACGCGCTGATGGAAGTGCAGCGCAACTTGCCGTGCGTGAAGGTCATCGTGGCGGAGTACGTATCTGACTCCGAGGCCGAGAGTGTCATGGAAACCATGATCCAGCAGGGCGCGAAGTTGATCATCGCGGCGGGATTCCCGTTCCAGTACCCGGCGATTGCCGTGGCGGAACGTCATCCCGACGTGAAGTTCATTCACCCCGGCGGGTGGGAAGTGCGTGCGAACTTCGGGAACTACTTCGCCAAGACGCAGCAGACGTTCTTCCTCATGGGCGTTGCTGCGGGGATGATGACCGAGACGAACAAGCTCGGTTTCGTCGCCGGCATGCCGCTCGGCTTCACGCTCGGCAACGTCAATGGGTTCCATCTCGGGGCGCGGGCCGTCAATCCGAATGTCGAGACGCATCTCGTCTGGACATTCAGCTGGGGCGACACGACCAAGGAGGCCGCAGCCACGCAGGCACTGATTGACCAGGGTTGCGATGTGATCACGATGCACCTCGATTCGCCAATTGCCGTGCTGCAGGCGGCGGAAGCGGCGGGCGTGTACTCGATCGGCTTCATGTCTCTCGAATCGCAGCAGTTCGCTCCGACCGGCTGGGTCACAGGATTGGGCCTTACCTGGGGCGACTTCTACACCCAGAACGCGCAGAAGGTCATCGACGGGACCTGGGCACCGGGGTTCATCCGTATGGGCCTCGCCGAGGGGTTCCTCGAGATCGCGCCGTTTGGACCGAGCGTTCCGCAGAACGTGCGGGAGTTCGTCCTGTCCGTTACGGAGGGCTTCAACGCAGGGTTGCTGAATCCGTTCACCGGTCCGATCAAGGATCAGAATGGCGTGGTCCGCATTGCCGAAGGCGAGGCCTGGGGCAATGAGAAGATGGGCGACTTCGACTGGTTGGTCGAGGGGATCATCGGGGCGCCTCAGTAGGAAGGGAACAGCCTGGCGGCGCCGAGCGATCGAAGCGCGGCGCCGCTCTGGCGGCTGCGTCCGATAGTCTTCCGGCTGGCAGCGAGGTCGAAGGAGAGCGAGCCCATGCAAGTCACGCGCGCCCTAGCTTTAGGAGGACTCGCCCATCGCGAACTGGGATGCTCCAACTTCACGGCTCGGGTCATTGGGACGGGGTCTCGAGCGACCTATCTTGAGAGCTGTACAGGCGAGATCTTGTGGCTCTCGCCGCCTGGCTCGGTCCTGCATCGACGGTGCGTGGTTGTTCCTCTGCTGAATAGCGAAAGGTGGAAGGAAGGCGACGTCTGCCACAGTGACGGGGACACGCTCTGCGGCGGCCGGTCCGATGCGGTGTGCTGGAGTGGTGCCGACGTCTGGGAGGCCGCGCCTCCGGGGACCGCCTCGGTGACGCCGGAGGAATCGGCCGCGGCACTGGCAGGCGGGTTGAGCGCTCTGTCCTTGCGGCATGCGCCGCGGGGACTGGCGCAACTTGCGTTCGGGGTTGCGCCCGGAGAACGGCGCCGGGCCGGAGCGGAGATGGGGCTGATGGAGGGTTGGTCGGCCCGGGCGAGTGGCCGCGTGATGGACGTCGTGCGCGCGTTGCGGGCGCGCGATGCCGCGGGCCTGCTGCTCGCGGGAAGCGCCCTCGTGGGGCTTGGCGAGGGGCTGACGCCGTCGGGCGACGACTTCCTCGGCGGACTCTTATTTGGGTTGCGGCTGCGGGAATACGCGGACTGCGACGAGACGTGGATCGACTGGGACGTCGTGCGGGACTGGGTTGCTGATGCATCGACGCTTACGAGCAGGATCAGTCATGCGATTCTGTCCGATCTCGCTGCAGGGTACGGCCCGGAGCCGTTGCACGCCCTGGCGCGCGAGACGTTGATGGGAGGCTCCCGTGAGGTCGTTGCGGAGCATGCGGCGCGCGTCATCTGGATCGGCAACACGTCGGGCTGGGACCTGCTCGCGGGGTTCTCGGTCGCGTCGGTGAACGGCGCGGCCTCGGCGCAGTGCCTAGAGGTCGCGACATCCGGCGTGTGCGGGTCGCTCGCTCGGTTTCCGAGGGTGGGTCGGACGAGGATCCCCGCAGGAGGGTTCTATGGGAACGGATCTTAAACAGCGGATCGAGGAGGCGAATGCCGAGTTCCTCCGGCGGATGGCCGCGGGGGATCCGGTCTTAGTCGACGTCGCCCCGGCGGGGGACGTCATTCCCGGGCTTCGGGATCGGATGATCCTTCACGCCGGCCCTCCCGTAGATTGGCAGCGGATGAGTGGTGCACAGCGCGGGGCGTGCATCGGTATCGCGCTGTTCGAAGGATGGGCGAAAGACCGCGCCGAGGCGGAGGCGCTGCTCCGTGGCGGCGAGATCTCGCTCGAACCGAACCACCCCCACCGGGCCGTCGGCCCCATGGCCGGGACGATCACGCGGTCGATGTGGGTGTTCGTGGTCGAGAACCGAGCCTTCGGGAACCGTTCGTTCTGCCGCCAGGTCGAGGGTCGACAGCAATTCGGCGACTACGGAGCCGAAGCGTTGCAGGGACTCGTCACGTGGCGCGACGTCTGGGCGCCGGCGCTGCGCAAGGCCGTCAGAAATGCCGGCGGGGTGCCGCTGAAACCGATCATCACCAAGGCGCTACAGATGGGCGACGAGCTTCACAATCGCCCGATCGCCGCGTCCAAGCTGTTCGCCTGCACGATGGCCGTCCCTCTCCTGAAGGCCGGCCTCCCTCAGGAGCAGCTGGCGGCGACGCTGGGGTATCTTGGCGGCCATGATTTGCTGTTCCTTGGGCTGTCGATGGCTGCGGCGAAGTCAATCGCCGACGCCGCGCGGGCAATCCCCTACAGCACCGGGGTCACGGCGATGGCGCGGAACGGGACGGAGTTCGGCATTCAGGTGAGTGACCTTGGCGACGAGTGGTTCGTCGGCCCCGCTCCCGCGATTCACGGTCTCCTCCTCCCCGGATTCAGCGAAGCCGACGCGGGACTCGATATGGGGGATTCGGCCATCACGGAAACCGTGGGCTGGGGGGGATTCGTTCTCGGAGGCGCGCCGGGAATCCTGAGCTTCGTCGGCGGAACGCCGGACGAGGCACTCAACTACAGCCGACAGATGCGGCAGATCTGTATCGGCCGAAGCGGCGAATACCTAATCCCCGCGTTGGGGTTCGAGGGGACGGCCGTGGGCATCGACGTCCGCAAGGTCGTAAAGACGGGCATCCTCCCCGTCATCGACACGGCGATGGCACACAGGGAGCCGGGACACCCCATCATCGGCGCCGGCCTGGTGCGCCCACCGATGGAGTGCTTCGAGAAGGCCGTGCGACGCTTCGCGGCGAAGTACGGAGCGTAGCGGAGGGCGTCGCCATGGGAAACGGGAGAGGCAGCGTGATCCGCGACGTCGCGATCCGGAGGAATCGGTACTACGACTCCGTCTTCCTGATGTCCGTCGCCAGTCGCTTGGCCAAGCTTCCGGGGATCGAGGACGCGGCGGCCGTGATGGCGACGCCGAGCAATCGGCAGATGCTCCTCGACCTGGGCTTCGATCCTGCCGGGCTCAGAGAGGCCACAGCCAACGACCTCGTCCTTGCGGTGCGCGGGGAGCGAGACGCTGTCCGCAGCGTCTTCGACGTCCTCGACTCGCACCTCGTGCGAAACGAGGACGCCGTCTCGTCCATCTCCGCACCGTCATGGCGCGAAGCGATGACCAGGCAGCCGGCCTCCAACGTGGCACTCATCTCTGTGCCGGGACACTACGCCGCTCGAGAGGCTGACGTCGCGCTGGACGCGGGGCTCAACGTCTTCCTGTTCAGTGACCACGTTGCCGTGGAGGAGGAACTCGCCCTGAAGCGGAGGGCGGCCGAGGCCGAGCTGATTGTGATGGGGCCGGACTGCGGCACGGCGATCGTGGCCGGCATCGGGTTAGGTTTCGCGAACGTCGTGCGCCGGGGGCCGGTCGGCGTTGTTGCGTCCTCGGGCACCGGGCTTCAGGAGTTCACTTGCCTCGTGCATCGAGCGGGATCCGGGATTTCGCATGCGCTGGGCACGGGTAGCCGCGACCTCTCCGACGCCATCGGCGGCATCTCCACCCTGGCGGCCGTGCGGGCGCTCGAACTCGATCAAGGGACACGGGCCATCGTCGTCTTGTCCAAGCCACCGGGTGCGAGGACTCTGCCTTCGCTGATGGCTGCTCTCGCGGGCTGTTCCAAGCCGACCGTGGTCTGCCTTCTCGGACTCGCGGCAGACGCGCTGCCTCGCGGACCCCGGCCGCTCGTCGCGCGGACGCTGGACGAAGCGGCAACCATGGCCCTGCGGGCGATCGGCGCATCCGACCTGCCCGAAGTGCAATCGGTTGTGGACGTACGGAGATGGGTTGGTGCCGAGGTGGAAGGGATGACGTCTGAGCAGAAGTACATCCGCGGGCTGTTCGCGGGAGGAACGTTCTGCTACCAGGCCCAGCAGATCTTGAGGGATCTAGGGATGACGGCAAGTTCCAACGCTCCCCTGCCCGGCATGCATGCATGGGTCGAGGGAGACACCTGCTGCAAGCACACGCTCGTCGACATGGGCGCCGACGAGTTCACCGAGGGGAGGCCGCACCCGATGATCGACGCCACGCAACGCAGCGCCCATGTTCTGGCGGTTGGCGAGGACTCAACGGCCGCCGTGCTCCTCCTTGATGTGATCTTGGGATATGGTGCCGCGCGGGACCCGGCCGGCGATCTGGCGGACGCGATCCGAGGTGCACGTGCGGGCGCCGAGCGGCGAGGTGGGCACCTCGCGGTCATCGCGTCCGTCTGCGGCACGGACGGGGACCCGCAGGGCCTTGAAGGTCAGGAAGCGACTCTCCGCGATGCTGGGGCGCTCGTATTCGCCAGCAACGCGCAGGCCACCTTAGCATCTTGCGAGATCGTTGGAAGACTCACGAGCAGCAGGGAGGCCAAGTGACCACGACGTTGCAGGCGTTGCTCGACGCTGGACCCATCGCGATCAACCTCGGGCTTCGCGGCTTCGCCGAAAGCCTGAAGAATCAGGGCGCTCCGGTAGTCCACGTGACGTGGGAGCCACCGGCCGAGCTCGACGCCGATCTGACCTCGCTGCTGGACACGCTCATCTAGCCCTCTAGGGACCCGGCAGCCGCCGCGCCCGTCGCTCGATTTGGCGCTTGATCTTCGCGAAGCGCGGGGGGGGGCCGAATCGGACAGGCTTCCCATCGATGAACAGCGCGTCGGCCATGCCCCACTCCGCGAACGTCGCGCGATCCGACGTGTCGATGGCCGTGAACTCCACGCCTTCGCCGCAGGCCGCGGCGGCGCGCCGAGCGCGCTCGCAGGCGATGTTCTGGGCCGGGCACCACCCGTTGACGAGGGATACGACCGACACCTTGCCCGGTACCGGGGTTGGCGTCTTGCACGGCTTGACCCAGCGCGGCGCCTCGGCATTCGGGGTGAACGGTTTCCAGAGGAGGTGCCGCATCCCGTCGCGATTCGCCACGCGGTAGCCGCGCTTGCGGAACCAGGAGGCTCTCATCCATACGGGGAGCGCGAGTCCCCACGCCGCCATGCCCTTCGCGCCGAGGGCGCGGGCGTCGTCCTCGGCCGCCTGGAGAAGGGCCTTGCCCATTCCCCTCTTGCGGAAGTCGCCGCGGCCGACCTTGTAGCCGTGAACCCAGATGCAGAAGATGAAGTAGAGGTCCTTCCCGGAAGCGAAGGACTCCTCGATGGGCGCGTACTGGATCATGCCGCCCACGGTGCCCGCAGCATCGAGCGCAAGCTTGACGCGCAGACCTCTCGCACGCATCGCTTCGTACCAGTCGCGCTTCCGCGTGCCGGCCTCCTTCATCTCCTGCGACCAATCCTCAAGGCAGACGCAGTAGAGCGATACGAGATCCTCGCTGAGATCGACGATGTTCATGTTCCTCCTCGTCGAGCCGCCCGGCGCTGGGTACCGCGCGCTAGCGCTCCGCGGCCTTGGCCGATCCGTGGCCGATGTCCGTGTACGCGAAGCCGCGGGCTTGGCGAGCCTCTTGCTCCTCGATCCAGCGGTCGAGTCCAATGTCGCGCATGCGTTGGCCGTCGCCGAGCAAGGTGACGTAGCGTTTCGCGATCGCGCGAATGGGCTCGCACGGGTACTCGTCGCAGAATGGACAGGCAGCGACACCCTTGGCCGACGCACAGGTCCGAATCGCGCAGGGCTCCGGACCGCAGGTCTGTTCGCGACAGCTCGCGCGAGGCTCGAACTCCGCCAGGGTGTCGAGGAATCGCCAGAACCCATCGAAACCGGGGAGCTCCGGGCCCCACTCCTCGACGGACACTTTCTTGAGAAGCTCCTTCAGCTCGCCTGCACGCCGTGGGATGCGAACGCAATTCAGACAAAGACCGCAGTACAGGCCGCAGTACGCCACACGCTTGAGATCCGTCATGGTCCTCGCTCTCTTGTCTGACGGTTCCGAGCCGAACCGACCTCCGCTGATTGTAGCAGAGCAAGGGCCAGCGGCGCCGCGCCAACGGGCAAGAACCACTCCCTCTCGCGCTCATCTGGGGCTGAGCCCGTTCACGGGCTGCGCTCGCTCACTCGTAGCGCAACGCTTCAACAGGGTCCAGCCTGGCAGCCCGCACTGCGGGGTAGAGGCCGAACGTCACTCCGATCAGGAGGGAGAAGCCCGATGCGAGGAGTGCCGGATAGACGGAGATCACGAACGGCCAACCGCCCAACAGCGACCCGAGCCACGCGCAGAGCCACCCGGTCCCCAGGCCGATGAGGCCGCCGATCAAGCTGGTGAAGACAGCTTCGACAAGGAATTGAGTGCGGATGTCGTGGGGGCGCGCTCCGATGGCGAGCCGGATGCCGATCTCTCGGGTTCGCTCCGTCACCGAGACGAGCATGATGTTCATGATCCCGATCCCGCCGACGAGAAGCGAGATCGCGCCGACGCCCCCCATGATGAGCGTCATTGTGTCCACGGTCTCCTGGTAGGTCTGAATGGCTTCCTTCTGCACTCTCACCTGGTAAGGAGTGCGGGGGCCGAAACGGTTGTTCGCCTGGGGCGCCGACGTGTCGGAGGAGACGATGACTTCGTCGAGGATGGCCGTGATCTCCGACGCCGCGGCGTCGACGACCGTTTCGTCCGTCGCTTGGGCGATGTACGAGGTGAACTGGCGCGATCCCGACAAGATCTGGATCGTGGACAGCGGCACGTAGATCGTATCGTCGAGGTTCTGATACCCCACCGTGCCGCGTGCGCTCATCACGCCGACGATCTGGAGCGAGACCCTCTGGGTCCGGATCTCCAGCGTCAGTCTCTGTCCGACCGGATCCTGGCCCGCGAAGTAGTCTTCCGCGAAACCCGCGCCGAGGACGACGACCTTCCGCAGATCGTCAAGCGTGTAGATGAATCGGCCGCTCGTGGGGTAGAACCCGTCGAATAGGCCCATGAACTCCGGCACGACGCCCATGACCGACGCGTCATACGTGTCGCCGCCGAGGATCGCCGAGGCCCTCGTGGTGGACGTCGGAACGACCTGGGACACGGACGGCGCGGCAAGGAGCTTGGTGGTCAGTTCCTCGGTCAACGCTCGCGTCGAGGAGGCCGAGGAGATGGCGTTGGGGAAGATCGTGACGGTGATGGTTCGCATCCCGAGCCCGGCGATCTGCTCCTTGACCTGGGCCGTCGCCCCGTTGACGATGGCGATGATCGCGACGATCGCCGCGACGCCGATGACGATTCCCAGGACGGACAACGACGTCCGCATCTTGTGGGCGCGCAGCGCCGTGACGGCCGTTCGCAGCATCTCATGTAGTCCCATTGCGATCCTCCGCGATGAGCCCATCTCTCAGGACGATTTCGCGTTTCGTGACCTGCGCGATCTCCTGCTCGTGCGTGACCAGCACGATCGTCTTCCCTTCGGCGTGAAGCGAGTGGAACAGCGTCATGATCTCCCGCGTCGTGTGGCTGTCGAGGTTGCCCGTCGGCTCGTCGCCGAGGATGAGGCGCGGCGAGTTGGCAAGCCCGCGAGCGATCGCTACGCGTTGGGACTCCCCGCCCGACAGCTGAGTTGGCCGATGGTGAGCATGATCCGCTAATCCGACGCGCTCTAAGCACGAGCGAGCGATCTCGGCTCGCTTCTTCCGCGGAACGCCGGCGTACGCGAGGGGCAGCTCGACGTTCGCTTGCGCGGTCGCGCGAGGAAGCAAGAAGAACTGCTGGAAGATGAACCCGATCTTCGCGTTTCGGATTCTGGCGAGCGCATCGCGCGACATCTCGCCGATGTTCTCCCCATCGAAAAGCGCGTCGCCCGAAGTCGGCCGATGCAGCGCTCCGAGGATGTGGAGCAGGGTGGACTTGCCGGAGCCAGATGCTCCCGTGATGGCTGCGAACTCGTGTTCCTGGATGTCGAGCGTGACCCCGCAGAGCGCGTGATACGTGAGCTCCCCCATCGGGTAGTCCTTCGTCACGTTCCTGAGCTCGATCATGGCGATCACGGCATCTTGGGGCCGTCGAACCCGCCCATCGGCATTCCGTAGACCGCCCTCTGATTCTGGTTGCCCGCATTCTGTTGCGTGGCCCTGGTTGATCCTGCGGCGACCGCCGTCGTCATGATCAGGTCGCCTTCCTGGAGGCCGCTCTTGACCTCAGCGTACGTGTCCGAGCTGGCTCCAACCGTGACCGCCTGGGCGGTTGCCTTGCCATCGACCACCTTCATGGCCGTCCAGCCCTTCGGTGTTTCCGTGAGACAAGAGATCGGAACGATCAGCACGTCGTGCGCCGAGGCGATCGTGATCTCCATCTGGGCCGTGTAGCCGACAAGAATGGAGGGATCCGCCTCTGGCAGCTTGGCGGTGACCTCGACGAGCGTGCTGTTGCCTGAGGATTGCGCCATGCCGCCGACCTCGACGATCTCGACCGGCCAGGTTCGGCCGGGGAGCGGCTCGATGACTGCCGTCGCGGGTTGTCCGGCGGCAACGTCGGGAGCGTCCAACTGGTCCACATCCGCCTTGATGTACAGCTCGCTCGTGTCGATCAGCACGATGCTCCAACTCGCAGAGGATGCCGTTGCCTGGTTGACCGCGGTCACCACCCCGGCGAATGGGGCCTTGAGCGTCGCGTCATCGTAGTTCTCTTGCGCGATCTGATGGAGGATCTCCTTCTCCTTGATGTCCGCCGGTACTCCCCCCGCTTGCGCCTCGGCGAGCGCGCGTTCAGCCTGAAGCAGCGACAGTCGCTGCTGGGTCGCGTCGAGCTCAACGAGCGTCTGGTTCTGCTTGACCCGCTCGCCGATGCTGACCTGGATCGACTTGACTCGCTCACCGGCGAATGCAAAGGTGTACTCCTGTTTTGGGACGACGCTTCCGTACACAACGAGGGTGTTCGTGATGTCGCCTCGCTTCACCGCCACCGTCGTCTGTGTCGTCGCCGTCGTTTCGGCGGCCTCTTTCGAGCGGCCGAGCGTGAGCGCCAAAGCAAGGGCTACACCCGCCACGACCACGATCGCGGTGCCGACAATCCACCATGTCTTCCGTTTCATCACAGCCATTCCTCCCACTGGATCTCCATGCCGAGAGCGCTACGGTAGTTCAGGTAGGCCGCGAGGAGAGACGCGGCCCGGCCCGCTGCATCGAGGGTGAAGCCATCTTTCTCCTCGAGGAATGTGGCCCAGTCGCTGTCGGACAAGGTGCCCGCGTCGTGCCGCGCGGTCATCAC
>Ga0315273_10011426_pt1 | contig 11360 bp, 10 predicted proteins | sample YL17G02_0_MG_FD_205753 | JGI IMG/M metagenome (GOLD analysis project Ga0315273, IMG submission 205753) | Sediment microbial communities from Yellowstone Lake, YNP, Wyoming, USA - YL17G02_0 | ecosystem: Environmental > Aquatic > Freshwater > Lake > Sediment | place: USA: Wyoming | collected...
CAGGGCCCTGATCGTCGCGAGAAGAAGCTCAACGTCGATCAATAGTCGCTGTTCACGTACCGGTGGCCACTCAGAAAGCACGTCCAGAATGGCTGTCAGCGCGACCGCGCATTTGGGGTCATGCTTATCGACAAATGTTCGAAACCCATCGACCATGCCGACTACAGTTGGGCAGCCGGCATCGGCGGAGGCGCCGGCGCCGAGAAGAAAGACCACCGGTGAAGGATCTCGCTCTTCTGCCACTACAGCACCCCCTCCCGCTGCATATCCGACAGCGTCGCCTCTAGCGCCACCAGCGTCTCGTCAATGTCGCGCTCTGTGTGGACGGCGGACATCATCCCCCCCGTGCGCATGAAGTCGGCGCCGCGGTTGATCATCCCCTGCCTAAAGGCGGTCACCACCGGGCCGGACGTCTCCGGCACCTCCGGGCCCGGCTTGCCATGCCATTCCCAAGCGTGGCCGTCGATGGGCGGCGGGCACCCCACGCCCAAGACCATGTGGAACATCGACGACACGGTGTAGGCGCAGCCCTTAATGTCCATCTGCCGCAGCAACTGGTTCACCCCCTGACAGAGCCGCTTCGCCAGGGCGTCGGCCTGCTTCTGTGGCTTGCCGTCGGCGATGGTGGAGAGGGCGGCGATGCCGGCGGCGGCCGATAGGGGGTTGGCGTTGAAGGTGCCGGGATGGGAGATGCGGCGGCGCAGATTCCACTCGGCGTCGGCGCGGAACTCGATGCCGGCGAGGATGTCGCTGCGGCCGGTGACCGCCGCGCCGGGGAGACCGCCGGCGACGATCTTGGCCAGGGTCGTGAGGTCGGGCAGGACGCCGCAGAAGCCCTGCATGCCGCCGGGGGAGACGCGGAAGCCGGTCACCACCTCGTCGAAGATGAGGACGGCGCCGCTCCGCTTCGTCTCCTCGCGCAGGAACGACAGGAAGGGCACGTCGATGGGTATCGTGCTGGCGTGGGCGCCCGTCGGCTCGATGATAACGGCGGCCACGTCGGGGTCGTCGGCGAGGACGCGCGCCAGCTCCTCGCGGCCGTGCTGGGGGACGACGATCTGCTGGCCGAGGAAGCTGTCGGGAACGCCGGGCGACCAGGGGACGCTCTCTTCCGGCGAGGTCAGGCCGGTCACGCTGTCGTTCCAGCCGTGGAAGTTGTGGGCAAAGCGGACGAGCTTGTTGCGATTCGTGAAGGCGCGGGCGAGGCGGACAGCCATCATCGTCGCCTCCGTACCGGACGAGGTGAAGCGCACCACCTCCGCCGAAGGGACGAGCCGCCGTATCCAGCCCGCCCACTCGACCTCCAGCTCGCTGCAGCCGCCGTAGTGACTGCCCCGCCGTATCTGCTCGGTGACGGCGTTGACCAGCGCCGGGTGAGCGTGGCCGAGGAGGAGGGCGCCGTGGCCCATCACGTAGTCGATCATCTCGTTGCCGTCGACGTCCCACTTGCGAGCGCCGGCGGCGTGGTCGACGTAGATGGGGAACGGCTTGAAGTAGCGGATGTCATGGGTGACGCCGTCGGGGAAGCTGGCGGCGGCCTGGGCGTGCAGCGCGGCCGAGCGGGGGTGCAACTCCTGGTAACGCTCAAGGATGGTGCTCATCGAACCTCTCCGATCGCTGACGAAAATGCGAAGGCAGACGCGTTAGGCTTGGGACGACGGGGCGATAGCGTCGAGAGGGGGTCCGGCCGCGGTGGCGCGGGCCTCGTCTGGGAGAGACGGCGCTGCCCTCAAAAGGATCGTATCACGGGAGACGTAAGGGTCAATGTCTGAGGGCGGCAGCAGCGGCGAGAGGGCAGGGGAGAGGCTATATACTTAACATAACACGTTGTCAAGCGCACCGTGACGGAAGCAGTGGCGGTCAGCTCGCGGCGCGCGCAACGTGCGTGCAGTCGTAGTGGGCCAGCCCGTCGATCAGCTCAGCGTCCAGGTACTCGCCGGCCGTCTCGTCGGGGTCGGGCAGACGCAGGCGGAGCTGGGCGAAGTCGGCGATCGTGAGAGGGCCGTGGCAGACGGAGCAGAGGAAGAGCGGCTGGCCCCGCCGGTCGAGAAGGACTCCCTGGGCTTTGAAGTCGGGCATGGCGGACCTCCATGCTGGAAGGGGAACCGGCCCTTACCAAACATAAAACGCGAGGCCAGCGAAAACCTTGCAGGGGGAAGGCGTCTAATTCTTGGTCGCGCCCGGTGCGCCCACGCGGAAGAAGGTGCGCTCCGTGGAGGAGATGAAGGTGAAGTTTTCCTCGTACGCCCCCTCGTTGCCGGTCGCCGGGTCCTTGGCGCGGACGTGGAAGGTGTAGCGGGCGGGCTGCTTGAGAGTAAAGCTGGCGGCCGTGTCGCCGGAGAAGGATGACCAGGTGGGGCGCTTGTCGTCGGTGAAGCCGGTGACGTAGTAGACCGAATCGTTCTCCAGATCAGGTATCCAGCCCTCCAGGTAGTAGGAGAAGAGAGCGCCGGCGCTGTCGGGCGATTTCCAGGTGAAGGTGACATAACCCCTGGCGACGTCGGCATCGCTCGGCGTCTGCGTGATCTGGACCGACGGCTTGACGCGGGCCGTCCGCGCTATCTGGTCGGAGACATCGTGTCGCCACTGAGGGAGAAGAGCGTAGACATAGCCGCCGGGGCAGGCGGTGGCGTTGCAGTCGCGGTGGCCGGCGATGTCGGGCAGGCCCAGGACGCGGCCGTAGTCGACCATCAGGAAGTCAGAGGATTCGGTGGGCGAGATGTAGAAGCGGCGGCAGGACCAGGCGAGGAAGTCGAACAGAGTCTTCTTCATATCCGCCAGCTTTGTAGCATCGAACTGGTTGACCTCGAAGTTGCCGATGAGGGAAACGCCGGTCGACCCTTCGTTGCAGGTAAGCGCATGCCCGCCAACGACGTCGGGGCTGATGATCTCGCGGTCGCCGTCGAGACCCTCGTCGCGGCCGCGGCGGCCCTCATAGATGCGGCCAAAGCGGTCGATGAGGGCGTTGTAGCCGATGTCGCCCCAGCCCTTGTTGATGGCGTGGTAGTAGTAGACAGCGCGCACGTCCTGCACGGCCTGATCGGCGGTGTAGTTGGGATTGGGGTAGTCGGGGGACGTAGTATCGGAGTTATCGAGAGTGGCCGTGTGGTGGATGACGATCTTCTTCGTCGGCACGTACATCCGCGGCCAGACCTCGACGCCGTTGCTGTAGAATCGGTAGCTGTCGGGCGCCCCCCAATCCTCACGCGTCAGGAGCTGGTCGTCGTCGAAGGGCGGCGGCAGGCTGGCGGCGTCGGAGACCGGGCTCGGCGTGCGAGTAGCCTTGGGCGTAGGAGTCCTCCTCACCGCTGCCGCCTCCATACCGGGTGTGTACGGCGGCGAGTTCAGGGCAGTGACAACCACCCGGGCAAGCAGCGCCGGGTCTTGGGCATCACCGTCGAAGCGGGCAGTGTACTGGACATAACGGGCTTGGTCTGTTGCCCCAACAAGACCGGCGAAGCTCTCGCCCCGCGGGTTCTCGTCAGGGAAGGTCTCGACCGTCGCGGCACGCCAGGGCGACCAGGTGCGACCGTCGGCAGAGGTGCGCACCTCGAAGCGGATGCTGGCGCTCTGAGAGCCCTCGCTGCGCCAGTGGAGGCCAACGTGGGTGAACGGGCTGTTTGTCCTGACAACCGGCGACGTGTAGAGCCCCTCCGAGGTGGCAGCCGCCCGAAGGCCGGTCGTGCCATCGAGGCTATCCCACTTGAGCGCGCGGAGATCGCCGCCAGCAAGCTGAGCGGGATTGTGGACTATATCTTCGGCGGTGACGGAGAAGTCTTGAGGAGCGCGGGGAGCGCCGGCGGTAAAACGTCGCGGCAGGAGGATGCTCGCCCCGCCGCCGATAATCGCAAACGACGTCGCACCCGCTAACAAGCGACGCCGGGAGACCCTCCTCTGCCAGAACCCCTCAGGCACCCTCTATAGCCCCCAACCCATATCTCACCCCGCGCGTTTCACAGATATCTACCTTAAGTCGTTTCGACGGGGAAGTCAACCGATAGGGGGGCGATCTAGCGCTTATAAGCAGCGATCAGCCGGTCAGCCATTAGCTGATAGCCGGCGTCATTGGGGTGAAAGTCCTCTTCCCGCTCCATCACGTGAGTGAGGTCGGGCGCGCGGCCTCGGAAGTCGTCGAACAAGTGGACGACCTCAGCATCCGTGCCCGACGCTAGGGCCGCCTTCTCGATAGTATCGTTGAGAGCGGGTAGCGCGAGGTCGCCCGCTTCGTCGAGGGGCTTACCGCTGCCGGAATAGGGGTTGAAGTAATCGAGAACGAGGATCCGGGTGTCGGGCCCGGCGGCGACACGGAGAGCCCGCAGGATGACGGGCAGGTTCTTCGCTGCCTCGTCGATAGCGTTGCCGACGGCCGTGGCGCAGCCCGAGTCGTCGAGGCCCTTCGGTGGCGCGCACGGCCGGCCCTCTGCCGTCAGCCCTATGAGGTCGTTCCCGCCGATGTCTATCGTAATAACGACCACATCATCCCGGGGGTTGTCATCCGCCTGGTTGCGGAATCTCAGCTCGGCGAGGGCTTTGGCGAGCTGCCCCTCGGCGATCATCGAGGTCGTAGTCTCACTCCCGACAGCCAGGTTCCGCAAAGCGACCTCTCTCCCCATATCTCCCTCGAGAAACCGGTGGAAAAGGGGTACGTAGGCTTCCTTCGTCCGGGTCGACGCGCCCTCACCGTAGGCATAGGAGTCGCCGAGGGCTAGATAGCAGGGGCGGTCTGTGCTCGCGCAGGCCAGAAGTGAAGGGAGGCAAACCACAACCGCAAGAACAGCGATGCAGCGCTTCAAGGTTCCCTCCTTTGCCGATGTGCGGGTTCCATCACCGTCTGTCTCTTGACAACGGTACGCGACCCGTCGCAACACCTTGACATACGCGTCGCGGAGCCTATCATCGAAACTAGCGAGAGAACTATTGCATATAGAGGAGGTTAATTTCAAGACGATGACCGCCAACGATAAGCTGACGATAGAGATCGAGTACTGCGCAATTTGAAACTACTTGCCCAAGGCCGCCGGTACGGCGACCGAGATACTGCAAGCTATGAGCGACCGGGTAGAGTCCCTGAGGCTTATACCAGCGGGAGGAGGCCGGTTTGAGGTAAGGGCCAATGGTCAACTGGTGTATTCCAAGGCTGCTACCGGCCGTTTCCCCGAGCCGCAGGAGGTCTTGCAGAAGCTAGCGCAATTGACATAATACTCCCACTTCGCCTTCTTGCCCGAATCGAACCGTCGAGCTGGCAGGGGATAGGTGAAACTTTCCGTCCATAGACGCGTTATTACTTCCGGAACGCGCTTATTGATCTCATTCTACGGCGGGAAGTATGAGAGAACGAGACTATTACGAAGTCCTGCAGCTTCACCCCAAAGCTGATCACGAAATAGTAGCGCAGGCGTACTGGCATCTGGCCCGGAAGTACAACTTGGCCAGCGCTTTCGATGTGACCGCTAAGAAGAGGCTCGAGTATCTCAACGAGGCCTTTACGGTCATAGGATCGCCGGAGCGGCGCGTCGAGTACGATCGGTGGCGGGCGGAGAGACTGGCTGCAACGGGGCAAGTGGCGAAAGACGGGAGTCTTCTTCAGAAGCGCGTCACCATCGAGGTCTCCTTCTGGAGGCTGCCGGCCTGGCAAGGGACCATTGCGGCAATCGGGACACTAGCGCTGGCAGTCGTAGCCCTGTTGGCCGGCGCATCTCCAATCATCGCCTTGGTCTTGGCAGCCATAGCCATCACGGCCGCCCTCGCGCCCACTCAGGAGGAATGGAAGCCCTTACTCTCAAGCATAGGCGACTGGGACGTGCGAGGAGAACGGGAGTTGAGGGCACACGAACTCCAGCAGTCTACCTCGGCTATTCTCGCCCGCTGGCGCGAACAAACGCCTAATCAGGCGAGACCGCGCTCACTCGCCCAGATCCTAGCCGGAACTGAGCCTCCAAACGATACAGCGGATCACTAGAACCAAGCATCCTCCGCGAATCTGCTGACACTCACGTCTCTTTCGCCTGCTATCTCCTTGGGCCAGGCCCTAACCAGAGGGGATTGACTTGTCCATCCTCATAATAAGATCGCACTATACTAGTTATGTACATTGCAGACTCAGCAGGCACGATTCAAGGGATCGCCCGCCGTAGCCGATTATTTGAGTGGAAGCTAGAGCGGCGGGAAGGTAAACCGACAAAGGCAAACCTATCGAAAGATGGGGACGCAAAGCCACCGGGCCTTAAGTCTCTATACCGGAGATATGGCGGCCGGGCTACCGAAGAAACCTCCCCAAGACCCTGGCATTCACTCGACGCCAAGCACGTGCAAGGTTAAGCCGTCGCGAGGCGCGAGAATCTGGCACCGTTCGCTGATCTAGAGTTATGACGACTACAGAGACGACGACCGAGCCTGACGTGTGGCAAGTAGAGCCTCTGCCTGAGGAGAAACCATACGTCGTCCCCAATGACCAAGCAACATCTCGCGCCACTTGGGTTGTGCCAGCCGGTGGCATCCTAATATTCGCCGCGCTCATCCTCTGGTCACAGCTTCTAGGTCCGCTCTTCCCCCAAGCGGTCGAACGGATCGGAGACGGCGCCACAATCGCCTTCGCGGCGATCTTCACGCTCGTCCTGGCGGCACGCTCTGGACAGACCAATGTCCAACTGGAGCGAGCCTATTCAGAGCACCTAGAGAAGCTCAGCGAGAGCCTCCGCCAGATTGCCTACCACGACAGCCTCACCGGCCTGTACAATCATCGCTACTTCCGGGAACAGCTTCCCCACGAACTCCAGCGTGCTTTCCGCTATGGCCACTCCCTATCAGTCATCATGCTTGACGTAAACCACTTCAAGGAGGTCAACGACCGCTACGGCCATCTCATGGGCGATAAGCTGCTTGCCTTCCTAGGACGCCTAATCGCCGAGAATGTGCGTTCCACTGACATCCCCGCCCGCTATGGCGGTGACGAGTTCGCTCTGATTCTTCCGGAGACCGAGGCTGCGGCTGCCAAAGCTACCGCCGACAAGTTGACCGAGGTTATAGCCAAGCGCCGGGACTGGGGCGGCGGTCTCCTGGAGGCGGTCTCTCTGGAAGTCGCAGTAGGAATCGCCACATTCCCTCATGACGGCACCACTGAAGAAGCGTTGTTGCTTTGCGCTGATCGAAAGCTCTACGCATCCAAGCCACCGCATGAGGCAAGCAAGCTGATGCGAGCAGCCGCGGCAAGGAGACGTCGGCCCGCCTAGCTCGTCTCTCCCCGCGACCGTTCCCTCCCTGAAAGTGCTCGATATTATGTCAACTGGCTCCACTGCCCCACCCTCGCAAATTGCCAGCACATAGGGGAGATGCTAGACTGGAACCGATCCTACCATGACCGATAATCTTCTTGAAGACAGTCAGAAGGAGCAATCTCCTATGTCAAAAGCCGCCAGGTGGACGGTCTTTGCTCTGCTGTTGGTGGCGCTGGTAGCGCTCTCCTTCAGCATAGGCGTCGTCGTCGAGAGGAACGGCAATGACGACACGGCACCCGCGGCTAAATCAGAGGACGGCGCCCCCGACTTTAACGCCTTGTACGAGATGTATGGTCTGCTCAAGGACCAGTACGTCGACCCCGACATCCTAGACCCGCAGACACTCTATGAGGCGGCGGTCAACGGCATGGTAAAGTCTCTCTCCGACACAGGCACCTTCTACGTCGATCCTGCGACCTATACCGTAAGCGTGATGCCCTCGGGGACATTCGAGGGCATAGGTGCCACCGTCACTGAGCAAGATGGCAAAATAACCATCGTAGCTCCTATTGCGGGAACACCCGCCGATGAGGCCGGCATCCGCTCCGGCGACGTCATCCTTGCAGTCGATGGTGAGTCCACCGACGGCTGGAACGTCGAGAAGGCGGTGATGAAGATCCGGGGGGCCAAAGGCACCGACGTCAACCTAACCATTGAGCACAGCGACGGCACGACGGAGGATGTCAAGCTCACACGCGACGAGATTGAGGTAGAGAGCGTCTCCCGCGAGCCGCCGACCGGCGATCTCCTGGATGCCGGCGGCAATGAGGTCACAGACCTCGCCTATGTCCAGATCAGGGAGTTCACCGCTCGGACAGTCCCCCAGCTTCAGCCGGTGCTCGAGGAGATAGCCGACGCCGGCTACAAAGGACTAATCATCGACCTCCGGAATAACCCCGGCGGGCTTCTTGATGCGACCGTTAACGTGGCTGACATGTTCCTGGACAGCGGGACGATCCTAATCCAGGTCGGCCGTGATGGGAAGGAGGAGGTCTTCAGCGCCAAGAGCGGTGGCGAGGCCACGGAGATCCCCATCGTGATCCTCGTCAACCGTTTCAGCGCCAGCGGTTCGGAGGTGCTCTCTGCTGCCCTTCGCGACAACGGACGGGCGGTGATTATTGGCGAAAAGACGTTCGGCAAGGGCACGGTGAACGTTCCCAATGCCTTGAGCGACGACAGAGGCGCCTTGTTCGTAACCGTCGCCCGCTGGTTCACACCGAACAACGTACTGATCGACGAAGTGGGTATCCACCCCGACATCGAGGTTACCCTCTCCGATGAGGATATCGACCTCCGCCGCGACGCCCAGCTCCTGAGGGCAATCGACTACCTGCGCGGCGAGCAATAGGAGACGCGGCGCCGGCACCAGTGTCGCCGCCGCTGGGCAAGGAGCCATCGAAATGTCGGAAAAGGTAGTCACCTTCAACCGAAAAGCGCTCCACGACTACCACGTCCTTGAAACAGTGGAGGCCGGTTTGGTTCTAACCGGAACGGAGATCAAGTCGATCCGCGACGGACGGGTGAATCTGCGTGAGGCTTTCGCACGTGCCGAGGACGGCGAGCTCTGGCTTCACAACATGCACATCGCCCAGTACCCGGCGGCAAGTCACTTCAACCACGAGCCTACCCGAAAACGGAAGCTTCTGCTTCATCGGTCGCAGATCGTAGAGTTCAGCGAGGCGACCAACGAAAAGGGCCTCACCTTGGTACCGCTGCGTCTCTACCTGAAGCGCGGCCGAGCGAAGGTAGAGATCGCTTTGGCGCGGGGGCGGCGGATGCACGACAAGCGTCAGAAGATCGCCGAGCGCGAAGCGGAGCGTCAGATAACGCGGGCGCTTCACCAGCGGTAGGCAGGCGCGCTCAAATACGGTATAATACAGACACGGGGACGAAAGGGTTCGACAGGGAACGACGGGTCTGGATTGCAAGCCGAGGTGCCATCGCCCTCGCAAAACAGGTGGCAAAAAAACAACAGGCGAACAACAGTTTGCCCTGGCCGCCTAACTAAGGCGGTCACGCTGCCCTCAGCCCTCCCTTGACGGGAAGAGGGATAGCGCCGAAAAGTCGAGGTGCAGTGACTCAGACGTCGATAAGGGTTACTAAAGACTATCGACTGGCCTAGCGGTATCCCGCCGACTGGAGACCGCCGGGCAAGATCAAAGAGACGGCTAAGCTTGTAGGAGATTCAGGACGTTCTTCCTCTGGACGGGGAGTTCAATTCTCCCCCGTCTCCACCAGTAATTGTGACTCCCTGCCAGGATCAAGGCAGGGAGTCTTCTTTTCGTTTCTCAAGGTTTCGATGCAGCTAGGCTACGCTTGGGGAACGTCTCGTTGGACCTCCCGCAGCCGCCGGCTGAGCACGGGTAGCATCTGTACCGCTATGTAGGGGCTGGTGCGCAGTTCGGCTATGAAGTCCCAGCGCGAGAGCACGAGACACTCCGTGTCTTCCTTCGCCACTGCACTTGCGGAACGTGGATAAGAATCAAGAAGAGCCATCTCACCGAAGAACTCGCCTGGCCCAAGAGTAGCCGCAATCTTCTGCCCTTTGCTGCCGTAACCGTGTATTATGTCTACTGTCCCCGTCCGGATAAGGTAGAACGCCACCGCGCTCTCGCCTTCCTTCACGATGAGGTCGCCCTTCTTATAATTCCTGACAATCGTCGCGGACGCCAAACGCTTCAGGTCTCTGCGGCTGAGTTCAGAGAAGAGGGGCGCTGTGGCCAGGGTGTCTTCTATCGTCACTTGGGCTTTCCTCCTGCTAAATCGATCCCATTAGATCAGGCATTTTCGCAGTCTCCCCTGTTAATGGCAAGACCCGTCCCCAAATCCGCGTCCGTATAACGTTATGTAAAGACACCTGTCGGCTCCCCTATCCCGTCCGTCGCGCCCGTGCCAACTGCTCACAGCGCGCCGCGCCTAGAGCCCGCCTTTGCCGCGCGATCTGCTCCGCCTCGCGCCGGAAATCCGCCAGCCGAACCCAGGTCACCATCTCTTCCAACATTGTAGCTCCCATTTCGAACCCCTCCTGTTTCTTCTCTCGACTTAAGCTTAATCTTCCATTCCGCGAGGCTCCTATGAATTCGCCCACTTCACCACAGTGAATGGCTTCACACTTGGGCAAAATGGAGTAGGATAGAGGCGAACACGCTGCTCCGCAGAAGAAGGGGCACAGAAAGATGACCGTTCCCATTCTCTCTCAGGTCCCGATCCTCTCTCAGATACCAAGAGGAGACCTGGAGGCTCTTGCCGGTGCCGCTCGCGAACGTCGCTACCGGCGAGGCGACGTCATATTCCACAAGGATGACCCCGGCACTCACTTCCACGTCATCGCCGAGGGCAAGGTGCGCATCGTCCTCTTCTCACCAGAAGGAGAAGACATCACCATCGCCATCCTTGGACCGGGGGAGATACTCGGCGAGTTCTCGATCCTTGACGGCGAGCCCCGTTCGGCGACAGCCATCGCTGCTGAGGATGTCCGCACACTCACGATAGGCAGAGAGGACTTCCTCTCCTGGTTGTCAGCCAGTCCCGCTGCCGCTGTACTCCTCCTGCGAGTACTCAGCCGCCGTCTCCGCCGCTCCGACGAACTCCTCGGCGATGTGGCCTTCCTCAACGTCCCCGGCCGGCTGGCCAAGAAGCTGCTCGAACTGGCGCAGCTTTATCGCCGGGAGACGCCGCCGGGACAGCCCGTGCAGGTGCGCTTGACCCAGGAAGAGTTGGCGAGTACTATCGGCGTCACCCGCGAAAGCGTGAATAAGTACCTCAGGTACTTTAGCTCCAAAGGATGGGTCACCCTCAAGAAGGGCCGGATCATAGTCCTCGATCCTCAAGCTCTTGAGCAGCAAAGCTATTAGTCTATCAACCACAGAATCGAAGGGGGCACACAGACATGGAGAGCCTGCTTACCGCTGACCAGAAGCAATTGCGCGATGAAGTGCGCCAGTTCGTGCGGGACGAAGTCCCCCGCCAACTCCTCCTAGATATGGACGCGGGGAAGGTGTCCTATCCTCGTGAGTTCCTGGAGGCGGCGGCCCGGCGGCGCCTGCTGGGACTGCGCTTCCCCCAGGAATACGGCGGCCGGGGACT
>Ga0315273_10011427_pt1 | contig 11360 bp, 13 predicted proteins | sample YL17G02_0_MG_FD_205753 | JGI IMG/M metagenome (GOLD analysis project Ga0315273, IMG submission 205753) | Sediment microbial communities from Yellowstone Lake, YNP, Wyoming, USA - YL17G02_0 | ecosystem: Environmental > Aquatic > Freshwater > Lake > Sediment | place: USA: Wyoming | collected...
ATGCCCTGTCCGTTCAGCTAATAGTTCCCCTTACCGGGCCTATAGAGGACTTTCACCCTTTAAGAGCTTGCGCCCTGCCGGGCGCACCAATAAAAGCAAACTTAGAAGCAACTTCATAAATTTGCTTCTCAACATTATCTATCATCCTTCAGAAAGGTCTTTTATCTTAGCCCTTAAGGTTTCTACGGCATCCATAGCTGAGTCCCATTCATGATAATCACTCTCTGCTTCAAAGGAAAACCCTTTCTCTTTAATAATATTCCGTTTCTCAAACTCGTCCAGTGTCATCCCATATTTTTTTTGGAAGCGATTGTCAATAATCTGGAATTCTGCAAGTTTCCTCTTAAGATCTTCCCTAAGAATCTTTCTGACTTTGTAATCAATATCCCCTTCCGGGATTATGAGATTAAGAATCTTTGTGGTCTTCTCAGTAATAGTCTTCATGAAAAAAGCTTACCACATGCTATTAAACGAGTCAATCTTGCAGGCGCTGAATTATCGCTCTACCCCTTTATCACCCCTATCGGTCTGAGCCTTGCTACTTTTTTCGAAATGCCTGCCTTATGAACTACATCGACGACATTTGAGATATCTTTATATGCCTCGGACATTTCTTCTGCAAGGGTTTCCCGGCCGGCAGACTTGACGATAATTCCCTTGTCTTCCATTTCACGCCATATGGAGCGGCCTTTTGCCTTCCTTATTGCCTGATGCCTTGACATCACCCTTCCGGCACCATGACAGGTAGAGCCAAAAGTCTCCTTCATTGCCTTCTCAGTCCCGAGAAGGACGAAAGATGCCCTGCCCATGTCACCGGGAATCAGGACAGGTTGTCCGAGGGTTCTGTACACTTCAGGCAGCTCAGGATGGCCTGGAGGGAATGCCCTTGTCGCACCCTTTCTATGAACCACCAGCTTCATCTTCTTGCCATTCACTTCATGCTCTTCTACCTTTGCAATGTTATGGGCAACATCGTAAATAAGACTCATGCCGAGTTCTCTCGGTGAAATATTGAGAATATTTATAAAGGATTCTTTTGCCCAGTGCATGATACACTGCCTGTTCGCCCAGGCATAATTGGCCGCAGCCCTCATGGCAGCAAGGTAATCCTGTGCCTCAGAGCTTGCATAAGGTGCACAGGCAAGTTCTTTGTCAAGAAGTACTATCTTATATTTGATAGCCGCACGTTCCATGACCTCAAGAAAGTCTGTGCATACCTGATGTCCAAAACCCCGGGAACCTGTATGAATCATTACAGTAATTTGGTCCCTGAAAAGTCCGAGGATGTTTGCGGCCTGCTCATCATAGATCTCATCAACATACTGAATCTCGAGAAAGTGATTGCCGGAGCCCAGGGTGCCCTGTTGTGCCCTTCCTCTCTCATATGCCTTCCGGCTTATCAGGGATGGATCTGCCCCTTCAATATATCCACCGGATTCTGTTTTTTTTAGGTCTTCAGCGTTCCCGAATCCCTGATCTACTGCCCATTTTGCACCATAGAGAAGGATCTTCTTTTCATCATCAGGGCCAAGCCGTATTTTCCCCTTTGAGCCGACTCCTGATGGAACCTCATTGTAAAGGACATTAACTAAATCCTTTATTTTCGGCAAGACCTTATCTTTTGTTAAGTTGCTTTTTAAAAGGCGCACTCCACAGTTGATATCGTAGCCAACACCACCAGGAGAGACGATCCCCTCTTTGAGGTCAAAAGCGGCAACGCCTCCAATGGAAAACCCATAGCCCGTATGTACATCAGGCATTGCAAGGGATGCGCCGATAATTCCCGGCAGCGTAGCAACATTTGCCACCTGGTCTATTGATTGTGACTCAAGGTCTTTCTCAAGAAGGTCATCAACATAGATAATACCCTTAACCCTCATGCCCTGCTTGTAATCGGAGGGGACTTCTACCTTTGTGTCATCAATTCTTTTAAGTTTTTCATGTAGCATAATTACCTTACCTTCCAAACAGGATTCAAGTGATCAAGGAGTCCACGGGTCAAGCGAAGAAATTATTCTTAACACTTGAACCCTTGAATCCTCGAACCCTTTACCCTAAATTATATATCAAAAATTACCTCAATCTCCCATTCGCTATTCTTTTTCTCTACCTTAAGCCTGTGATAGGTTGCTGCCTTGATCAGCAGTTTGCTCTCATGTCTTCCAAGTTCAAAATCTTCTCCTGATACCAAGGCTCGAAGCTTGCAATCCACCCCCTCTTTTACCCTTCCCCCTATAGGGGGAAGGGTAAAAGAGGGGGTGAATTCAGTAATAACAATTCCTTTCCCTATAAACCCATAGGCGTCAAAATGAAAGATAAGCTCATTCAGCCATGAGACAAGAAGTCCTTCTATTGAACTGCTTTCGACAGAGATGTCAATTGCCTTTTGTTCTCTTATCATTCCGGGATCAGTAATCAGGCTGTACATCCCGTTTGCAGCATTAATAAAGGCAGCTTCCGGGTTTTTCCCATAAGCCTTGAGGCCAACGTCACCCGATATATCGATAACCTCAAAATGCTTCATTTTTTCTTTTCTGGTGTCTCTTTTGTCTCCTGCTTTGGTGCCTCAGGTTTTTCTGGAGTTTCTGCCTTCTGTTCTTCTGATGGTATAAGATTTGACAGCGCTTCTTTATTGATCTCTACCTTATAACTCTTTTTTAGTCCGTCAATATAGGAATCGAAAACCTCCTTCTGTTTTTCTGCCATCAGGTTTTGAGATATGACATTTTTTATCTTTTCGAATTCGACTACCTGACCAAATTTTTTGTCTGTCACCTTTATGATATGGTAGCCGTACTTCGTCTTTACCGGCTCGCTTATTTCACCCGTTTTCAGCCTCATAGCTTCTGACTCGAACTCCGGCACCATCTGGCCTTTTGAGAAATACCCTATATCTCCACCGTTTTTCGCTGAAGCAGTATCAATAGAACTCTTTTTTGCAATCTGGGCAAAGTCTTCTCCCTTCTTCAGTCTTTCTTCTATCTTCTTGGCTTCATCTTCTGTCTTTACGAGGATATGACTTGCCCTGATTTGAGTTATAGGAGCAAATTTCTCCTTGTTCTTTTCATAATACTCTTTGACCTCCTGATCAGAAACCTTTACCTTCTCTTCGATCTCTTTTTGCAGAAGCAACCCAACGAGGGTGATCTTCTTGAAGTCCTCAAGTTTTTTTACATATTCTTGATCCTTGTCAAGCCCTTTCTTCAAAGCCTCCTTGTAAAGGAGTTCCCTCTTTACAAGTTCTTCGAGGAATTTCTCTTTCCCGGCTCTGTCCTCAAACATCTTCTGTACAAACTCGGGCAAGTTTTTCATCTCCCTGTCAAAATCAGCCTGCGTTATCAAGGAATCTCCGACCTTGGCAAGGTAAGGCCCTTTCTTTTCTCCCTCCTTTTTCGCACAGGCAAAAGCCAGACATACGACAAATAATAAAACCAATACTCTTTTCATCGAACCCTCCTTAATTTTTTGACTTACCTTTTATAGCACAATGAACACAGATGTGTAAAAAGGTTTTTTGGATATTTTGAGTTACTCAGTAACCAAATCCAGCTATAAGAATTGTCATTGCGAGTAAAACGAAGCAATCTCGCCTTTTCTGAAGAGATTGCCACGCACCCTTCGGGTGCTCGCAATGACAGACGCAATCGATACTTGCAATAGTTATCGCTGGATTTGGGTAGTATTTGTGCCGAAAATACCCCCCACCCTTGCCCTCCCACAAGAAGAGCGAGGACGTTAATCCCACCCGGCCTCCCCTTATCTAAGGCGAGGATGGGTGGGGTTAATGTCTGTCACCTATTGACTACATCACTTTAAATGATGTATATTTTGATTATGAGAAATTTAAAAAAGAAACCTCTTCAGATCTATATTGAACCTCAGCAAAATAAAGTGCTGGAAATTCTCTCCAAAAAAGAGAAGGTCTCAAAGGCTGAGATCATCCGAAAAAGCCTTGACAAGTTTTTAAAAGAGCTTCCGGTGGAAGAAGACCCCGCATTAGGTCTGATCGGACTCGGAAAGTCAGGGAAGAGGAATCTATCTGATCAACATGACAAATATCTTGTAAAATATGCCGTTGCCAGGAAAAAGTGATGACTCCTGAGAATATATTTTTTGTTGATACGAGTGACTGGATTGCCCTGGCAGACAGAGATGATGCTCACCACCAAAAGGCTGCTGCTCTTTATCCTTCCATTCTGAAGACCCAGAAAAATCTTATGACAAGTAACCTTGTTATTGCTGAAACCTATATTATCCTTTTACATGCACTGGGGCACAAACCTGCTCTCCATTTCCTTGAAAAAGTAAAGGCAAGCCCCAGAATTTTGAAAATTTACTCAACTGAAGATATTGAAACAGAAGGTGAAGAGATACTGGCAAAATACAGTGACCAGGATTTCAGTTATACAGATGCCATAAGTTTTGTGATTATGAAGAGACAAAAGATTAAAAAGGCTTTCTGTTTTGACAAACATTTTATCATAGCTGGTTTTATAAACCTCCCTTAAAAAACCTGCTCTCTCTTTTGACACTTACAATTTTTTTATGATAAAGTATCGGAGTTTACGGTGGTAGTTGCTCTTGTTTTTTTGTCATTCCTGCCTCCTCTTGCCATTCCCGCGAAAGCGGGAATCCAGGGGTAAACTCCGGCAGGAATATGGTAACATTTTTGTCATCCTGAACTTGTTTCAGGATCTCCCGTAGATGCTACTATTAAAGTACGAGATGCTGAAATAAATTCAGCATGACAGACTTTATACACTCTGAATTTCCAGACAGTCTGTAAAATTAAAAGGAAGGCTGAGTAAATCTCATGAACAGGGAAAATTCACAGAAATTATTTATAAAGGCTCAGGAGGTCATCCCCGGAGGCGTCAACAGCCCTGTCAGGGCATTCAAAGCCGTCGGTGGAAATCCGATATTCATCCAGAAAGCAAAGGGTTCAAAAATCTATGATGTCGATGGGAATGCATATATTGATTACGTCCTTTCATGGGGTCCCCTGATACTTGGCCATGCCCACCCGGAAGTTGTAAAGGCCCTCAAAAAGGCTATAGAGCGTGGAACAAGCTATGGCGCCCCGACCTCGCTGGAGATTGAGCTTGCAGAGCTTGTCCTGAAGGCATATCCATCAATGGATATCGTGAGGATGGTAAATTCAGGTACAGAAGCAACCATGAGCGCCATCAGGGTTGCACGTGGATTTACAGGCAGGGACAAGATTCTAAAGTTCGAGGGTTGCTATCATGGCCATGCTGATGGACTGCTTGTAAAGGCAGGTTCAGGTGCGACCACTTTTGGAGTTCCTGACAGCGCCGGGGTTCCAAGGTCATACGCACAGGAGACTATTACTCTGCCATTCAATGACCGGGAGGCGCTCAGGAGAGTAATCAGTGAAGAATGGAAATATATTGCATGTGCAATCATTGAACCCGTTGTCGGGAACATCGGGTGTGTCCTTCCAAAGCCAGGATTCCTCGAAACCCTCAGGGCACTGACGGCCAAGCATGGCATTATCCTCATCTTTGATGAAGTGATGACCGGCTTTAGAGTATCGTATGGAGGAGCACAGGCATATTACGGCGTAACTCCTGATATGACCTGTCTCGGCAAGGTCATCGGCGGCGGACTCCCTGTTGGGGCATACGGCGGGAAAAAGGAAATCATGTCCCTCGTATCACCATTAGGACCGGTCTATCAGGCAGGAACCTTATCAGGTAACCCGCTTGCGATGACAGCAGGCATAGAGACACTCAAGATACTTTTAAGAGACAAGCATTACAGGAGACTTGAAAAGATATCCTGTCTATTGGAAAAAGCACTCACCGATGTAGCAAAGATGGCTGGTGTAAAAACGAAGTTCTACAGGGCAGGAACCATGTTCTGCACATACTTTACAGAAACAGACGTTATTGACTATAAAACAGCAAAGACATCGGATACAGCAAAATTCTCACGGTTCTTTTCTCTCATGCTTGAAAAGGGGATATACATAGCCCCTTCACAGTTTGAAGCCGGCTTCACATCCCTTGCACATACTGAAAAGGATATTGAGAAAACTGCAAAGGCTGCTTACGCTTCGCTCAAGAAACTTTAAAACAGGCACTTATACACATGGCTGAAAAACCATTATTCAAACAACTCCTCTGGGCAAGCACCGTAGGACTTAATTTTGTCATCTCAACAGTCATCGGGGGATTGATCGGTTATGGACTTGATTCCGCCATGGAGAAGTGGTTCGGTGTCCATACAGCACCCTGGCTGCTCTTTGTCTTTGCACTATTGGGTATCATTGCAGGCTTCAGGGAACTTCTGAGAATGGCAACAAAAAAAGAGAATGAATCCACTCGTAAAAAGAACGGTTAGGCTGTCAGCAATCATCCTTCTCCCTTTATCAATCTTTTCAGCTTTCATGTGGGGAAGAACGCCTGCCATGAGTATCCTCATTGGGGGTATCCTCGGCCTCGTAAATCTCAGGGGCCTTGCGAGAGGTGTTGAAGGCCTGATCGGTTCGAACAGGCCGACAGGGAAAATAATCTTCCTCAGCCTCCTCAGACTCACAGCCCTCGCCTTTATTCTCGGCATCCTTTTTTATTACAGGGCAATAGATGTCTTAGGTATCCTTATCGGTTTCACCATTGTCTTTGCTGCGATAATCAAAGAGGGGCTGAGGTCAGCTAAAGAATTTCCTAAGGAATGATAAACAAAGGATTCAGTTGCCAGGAGTATAAAGACCGCAATGCGTTATCTGTAATGAGTTAAAAAAACGCATGACGCATCACTCATTACTCATCACGAGTTAAACTTGAACCCTCAAAAACCCTTGATCCCTCGAATCCTGTTTAACCCGAAAAATGCAAATAGTCCTATAAAGCCTTACAATTATACGAGATTCTGAAATAAATTCAGCATGACATTTTTATGAATAATGCCTTGATAATTGTCATTCTGAACTTGTTTCAGAATCTCTAACTGCATTTTTTGGATTAATTATTCGTATAAGGCCCGTTATGCGGGCAACGTATGCCTTTGGCAAGAACCGGGCACTGGATGCCTGATAGATAATGCATGGGAAAGTGGCACAACCAGATAGTAAGATCAGGCCTCTTATCAAAAGGGATGCCTCTGCTCACCCGTTCGATAATTCTTTTTTCGAGGTGAAGACAATGCGTTTCTTCTGTCAGGTGTTTAAAATCCATATTTTTTAAAACAGTATGTATTATTTTACACCATGAGACGGGAAAATGTATGAACTGTCAGCAAGGCAGGCAAACCAAATAACGGAGCAGTTATTTACTCCCCGGGTTTTTTCATATGCCTTATGATCTTTCCCTCGCACATGTAGATGACCATCTCTGCTATATTCGTCGCATGGTCTGCAATACGTTCGAGATACTTTGAGACATAACTAATCTTGATGGCTCTCGATGCGGTATTTGGATCTTGTATCATGAAAAAGAGCAGTTCATTGAAGACCTGGGCATTCAAATTGTCCACCTCGTCATCCCTCTTGATCACCTCATACGGTATCTTTGAACAACCCCTCACAAAGGCATCAAGAGAATCTCTGACCATCTCTTCTGTTATTTCAGCCATTCGGGGTATGTCAATATAGGGCTTCAGTTGCGGCTCATCATTCAACTCGATTGCCCTTTCGGCAATGTTTTCAGCAAGATCCCCAATCCTTTCCAGGTCAGTTGTTATCTTCATCGCCGTTGTTATAAAGCGTAAATCCCTTGCCTTTGGTTGCCTGAGAGCGATCAGCCGTATACATTCTTCATCGATCTCCACATCAAGGGCATTGATCTTGTGATCCTTCTCAATAACCTTTCGTGCAAGGTCACTGTTCCTCTCGACGAGAGACTTCACTGAGTCGTGTATGGCTGCTTCGACCAGCGAACCGATTCTTAATACCCTTTCCTTCAACAACCTTAACTCTTCGTCAAAGATTACCAACTGTCAATCTCCTTTTACTAACACGGTCATTAGTAAAGCCACATGTATCACCCTCCCCTTCATCCCCTCCCATCAAGGGAGGGGAGATAATTAAGCCCCTCTCCCCTGGCGGGAGAGGGCAAGGGTGAGGGGGTGTGGTTTTACTTATGAACTCCTTAGTAACTTGCCATAAGCCGTTTTCTTGGTGACAAAGTATTACGATTCGGTAGGTGCAATATGCCTGATCATTTTCCCCTTGCACATATAAATGACCATCTCTGCAATGTTGGTTGCATGATCTGCAATCCTTTCGAGATATTTTGCTACATAAGTCCTCTTGATAGCGATTGGAATAATCTTCGGATCACGAATCATAAAACCTACGAGTTCATTGAAGTTCTTTACCGTAAGATCATCCACTTCATCATCCCTCTTTATCACTTCATAGGGCAACGTTGAACATCCCCTTACAAAGGCATCAAGAGAGTCTCTCACCATTTCCTGCGTAATCTCGGCAATCTTCGGTATGTTCACATATGGTTTCAATTGCGGCTCCTCATTCAGTTCAATTGCCCTTTCGGCGATGTTGACCGCCAGGTCACCCATCCGTTCAAGGTCTGTTGTTATTTTCATGGCAGTAGTTATAAATCTCAGGTCCCGTGCCATAGGTTGTCTCAAAGCAATGAGCTTTACACATTCTTCATCAATTTTTACATCGAGGGCATTGATAAGGTGATCCCTCTTGATGACCTCTTTTGCAAGTTCACTATTCCGCTCAACAAGCGAATGAACTGAATCCCGTATAGCAACTTCCACCATACAGCAAAGCTTCAATACTTTTTCTTTTAATGCATTGAGCTCTTCATCAAAAATGGCCATTATCCGAACCTTCCTGTAATATATTCTTCTGTTAATTTATTATGAGGATTAACAAAGAGTGTGTCGGTGTTGCCGAACTCAATCATTTCCCCCAAGTACATGAATGCTGTATAGTCGGATACCCGTGCAGCCTGCTGCATATTGTGGGTGACGATTACTATCGTAACAGTTTTTCTTAATTCCTGGAGTAAGTTCTCGATATTCGCAGTTGATATGGGATCCAGGGCTGAAGTAGGCTCGTCAAAGAGAAGGACCTCCGGTTCCTGCGCAAGGGATCTCGCGATACAAAGCCTCTGCATCTGGCCTCCGGAAAGACTCATCCCTGATTCATTGAGCTTATCTCTTACCTCTTTCCATAGATCGGCCCTGACGAGTGCGTTTTCAACGATCTCATCGAGCTGGCTCTTCTTCCTTATTCCCCTGATTTTTGGTCCAAATGCAACATTTTCATACACAGAGTTCGGAAAGGGATTAGGCTTTTGGAATACCATACCCACCCTCTTTCGTAATTCAATGACATCAGTGTCCTTCTGGTATATATCTACTCCTTTGAATAGTGAGTGACCTTCAACCCAGGAATTCATGATCAGGTCATTCATTCTGTTTAATGATCTGAGAAGAGTTGATTTGCCACAGCCGGAAGGCCCTATAATTGCGGTAATTTTATTGACTCCAATGTTCAGGGTTACCTTCTTAACAGCGAGAAAATGCCCATAATAGATGCTGAAATCCTTCATCTCAAAAATATTATTGTTGACCAAACCCTCTACCATGCCTTTTTCGCCCTCTGTCTGGTCCTGAGTATTATTCCTAATAAATTCATCCCCAATACGAGGGCTATAAGGGTAAGGGCAGTCCCGTATTGTATCGGTCTTGTCTCCTCGATATGGGTGCCGGCAGTGGCCAATACATAGATATGATACGGAAGAGCCATCACCGGCTCCAAGAGTGATCTTGGGACTCCCGGTGTAAAAAAAGCCGCTGCAGTAAACATAATGGGAGCGGTCTCGCCTGAAACCTTGGCTGTGCCCAGGATTGAACCTGTCAGGATTCCAGGCATCGCGGTCGGAACAACGACCTTCTGGATGGTCTGCCATTTTGTAGCACCGCAGGCGAGAGAGGCTTCACGAAAACTGTAAGGAACTGCCTTAATTGCCTCTTCTGATATCGATATGATATAGGGAAGCACCATTACTGCAAGCGTCAATGACCCGGCAAGCAAACTCATACCAAACTGGAAAGCAACAACAAAAACAGTAAGTCCAAAGAGCCCGAAAACGACTGAAGGCACACCGGCAAGGGTATATATGGACATCATAATGGTTTTCAAGAGTATTCCCGGTTTTGAATACTCGGCCAGGAATATGGCAGTGGTAACACCAATCGGTATAACAACAATCATGCAGAGAAAGGTCAGGAGTACAGTGCCAACAATAACCGGGAAGATCCCTCCCTTTGTCATAGCTTCAACAGGAGGCTGTGTTATGAATTCCCAGCTTAAGACCTGGATGCCGTTATATGCAACAAAAAACAATATGATGACGAGAATTATTGCTCCGGTAAAGCCGAGTGTTCTGATCAGGGAAAGGAAAAAATTTTCTTTAAGATTGAACTTCTTCTTGCGAATCCATTCAGAAGAACCAAATCTGTTGTAAGTCCCATGGATCATACCTTCTCCCCTATCCTTACAGCCCTGTATTTTTTTGATATGAAATCAGATACGAGGCTTAAGAGGAACGTGATAACAAAGAGGATTGCACCTACGCCAAAGAGCGCATGATAATGGAGGCTTCGATAGGGTGCCTCAGCCATCTCTGCTGCGATGGCCGCCGGCATAGGCCTTGCAGGATCAAAAATCCAATAGGGTATCACTGCTGCACCTCCTGTAACCATAAGGACAATCATCGTTTCACCGACGATTGTCCCGATGCCGAGGATCACGGCAATACTCAATCCTGATACAGATGCGGGAACAACCACGCGCCGGATTGTTTCCCATTTATTTGCCCCGAGAGAGTATGATGCCTCTCTGTATGTACGGGGTACCGCTGTAAGGGCATCTTCGGCAATAGTTGAGATAACAGGAATCGCCCTTACTGTTAGCATTAAAGCTGCGGTAGTGATATTCAGCCCAGACGCGATAAACAGTTTGTTATAACAGAAATCAGCAAGAGTGGTCGAAAGAAACGGGATATTCGTGCTCCTCAGCAATTCAGGAAGCCTCTCAGAAAGTAGCGGCGAAAGCCAGTTTGAGAGAATCGGCGCTATGACTACCATGCCAAAGAAGCCCAGTACAACAGAGGGAAAACTTGCAAGCATTTCTATGAGGGGCTTTAAGAATTCCTTCACTTTGTGGTGAGCAATTTCTGCAATATAAATAGCTGTTGCAAGACCCAAGGGTATAGCTATCAGGGCAGTAAGAAGAGTGACGGCAAGAGTACCCATAATGAGGGGGAGCATCCCGAAGCTTGGTGGATCATAGGTTGGATACCATGCATTACCAAAGAGGATATTTACAACGCCCGCTTTATAGAAAATATAAAATG
>Ga0315273_10011430_pt1 | contig 11359 bp, 5 predicted proteins | sample YL17G02_0_MG_FD_205753 | JGI IMG/M metagenome (GOLD analysis project Ga0315273, IMG submission 205753) | Sediment microbial communities from Yellowstone Lake, YNP, Wyoming, USA - YL17G02_0 | ecosystem: Environmental > Aquatic > Freshwater > Lake > Sediment | place: USA: Wyoming | collected...
ATAGCGGACCCCATCTTGGCGAGTGGACGAGAATCCAGCAGCGCCACGTTGCCGGTGGTGAGTACTTCCGGAAGCAGTGCGGGGAGGGAGACGCCCGACGTGGCCAGCAGGTCGGTCACGTTCCGCGTGACCTCCACCAAGTCCAGACTGACCAGCCCGCCCGCCGTCAGGTCGACATCTCCCTTGTTACGGATGGCCTCCAGCAGGATGGGGTGAACCCTCCTGTTGGCAGCAGCCCAAAACCCTCGAAAGGCACTGCTCGACACCGCCTGCAGGGTGAGTTCACGCGTGAGGTCCTCCAGCTGCCGAGCGCCCAACTGCCCGGTGATGGAACCTAGTTCCCCGGGAATTCCCGGGAGCACCCCGCTGCCGTCGAGCGCACGGTACACCTGCTCGGCTAGAACGTCGGCCACAGCATTCTGCACGGCGGGCTCGTCGGCCACAGGCGTGATGGTAGCCACGTACCCGTCCACATCGATGATGTTGGCGTGGAACCACACTCCCGCGAGCGCCACCGGCGCCAAGAGACAGCCGAGCACCACCAATACCACGGCGACAGGCGAGCGCCACGCACCGACCCCGCCTTGCTGCGCGTTGGGCGCGGGCGCGTATGGCACACCCCCGTACGACCCCCCTGGCGAGTTTCCATACTGACTCATCACACCGTCCCGCCGACAGCCGCCCGGCACCTGATCGAGCGTAACCTATTTGGCGCTTTTCTTGCAAGAGTATGGAGACGCGACGCCGACAGAGGTATCATCGACCACAGACTGAGCGGTCAGGAGGCGACGGGGCGGCAGGGAGGCCGGAGACTAGATGTTCGGCGCGTTCACCATCCAGGGCAGAGATAGGGCCGAAGAGTTCTTGGTGGCCCAGGCTACCGTCAATGTGGGCCGTGCGGGGGACAACGAGCTGACTCTGCCACATCCCACCGTCTCCTTGCACCACGCTCGCATATTGGCCGATGCCACAGGCTGCCGCATCATGGATCTGGGCAGCTCCAACGGCACTTCCGTCAACACTGTCGAGCTGGCAGTCAAGGTCGAGCACGTGCTACGCGAGGGCGACGTCGTGCAGGTGGGGCCCTTCCAACTGGTCTTCCACGCGCAACCGGCCTCGGCGGCGAAGAACGTGCAGGCAGTCGGGGGGACGGCCTTCGTGGCGGGCGCGGGCGGCGCTCCCCTCGGAGGCACGGTCATCCTGCCGCCCAGCATGCCCGCGCGCCTCGTGGTGACCACGCCCGAAGGCACCCGCGAGTACGCCCTGAAGAAAGATTCGGTCACCCTGGGTCGCGAACCAGACAACGACATCACAATCGAATCGGATGTGGTGTCCCGCCATCACGCGGTGCTCGAGAAGCGCGACTCCGGCTACCTCGTCAGAGACCTCGGCAGCACCAACGGCCTTAACCTAGCCGGACGCCCGCTGCAGGAAATATCCCTCGCCTCCGGCGACTACGTGTGCATAGGCCATACCGTCACGCTCGAATACCGGGCCGCCGAGGATCTGGCGGCCGAGATAGCGCTCGCCGCCGCGGCCCTGTCGGGCACGACCGCCCCCGCAACCGGAGAATCGCGCGCGCCAGGCGCGGCGCCTGCACCCGTGTATAACATCCCCGAGGGAGAGGCGCTGGTGCTGGGCCGCGGCGCGCAGACCGGCGTCCACCTGGCTCACCCCCAAGTGTCCAACGTGCACGCCCAGGTGGAGAGACAGGCCGGGCAGTACGTCATCCAGGACCTGGGCAGCAGTGCCGGGACCTACGTGAACGGGCAGCTGGTGAGCCAGCAGCCGTTGCGCGAGAACGACGTGATCCGCATCGGCCCGAACAAGATGGTCTTTCAGGCGGGTCAGCTGCGGCTTCTCAGTGAGGAAGGGTCTCTGCGCCTGGATGCCTTCCATCTGACGAAGATAGTGGGCAAAGGCCTACGCATCTTGCAGGACGTCAGCCTCTCCATCAAGCCGCAGGAGTTCGTGGCCGTTGTCGGCGGCAGTGGCGCGGGCAAGTCCACGCTCGTGTCGGCTCTGTGCGGCTTCAAGCCGGCCACCGAGGGAGCGGTGTTCTTGAACGGCGTCGACCTGTACCAGAACTTCGACGCCTACCGCAACGAGATGGGCTACGTGCCTCAGGACGACATCATCCACGTGGACCTTAGCGTGTACACGGCCCTCGACTATGCCGCCCGCCTGCGCATGCCCGCCGACACCAGCCATCAGGAGCGCGAGCAGCGCATCCGCGAAGTCATCGACGAACTCGATCTCAAAGGCTGTGCCGACCGCACCATCAAACAGTTGAGCGGCGGCCAACGCAAACGTGTGTCCATAGGCGTGGAACTACTCACGCGGCCCAGCCTGTTCTTCCTGGACGAGGCCACGTCAGGCCTCGACCCCGCCACGGAGAAGGCGATGATGAAGCTCCTGCGCAAACTCGCCGACCAAGGGCGCACCATCATCCTCATCACGCACGCCACCAAGAACGTCATGGCCTGCGACAAAGTGGTCTTCCTTGCCCGCGGCGGCCTCCTGGCCTACTTCGGGCCACCGGAAGACGCGCTCAAGTATTTCGGGGTCAAGGAGTTCGACGAGATCTACGAGAGCCTGGAGTCCGGGGGCACGCCTCAAGAGTGGGCGCAACGATACCTCGCCTCCCCCCAGCTTCAGGAGTACGTGGTGAAGCCCCTGAACGAGATTGCTTCCGCGTGGTCGGGAAACCCGTACGCCGCGCCCTACGGCGGCCAGGGTGGTCCTCAGGCGCCGGCCTACGCACCGCCTGGAGGCGGAGGCTACGGTGGCGCCTACGCTCCCGGCGGCTCGGCACGGTCAGGTGCGAAGACCCGGCGCTCTTCGTCCTGGAACCAGTTCGTGATCCTGTCGAGCCGCTACCTGAAGATCATCCGGCAGGACAAGAAGACGGCGCTGCTGCTACTGCTCCTAGCGCCCTTGCTGGGCGTCATGGACTTCGTCACCTGGAAGCGCAACCTCTTCGATCCCGTGCTCGGCAGCGCCACCCAGGTCGTGACCATGCTCTTCATGACCTGCCTCATCGCCGTCCTCGTGGGCACCATCACGTCTGTGCGCGAGATAGTCAAGGAGGACGCCATCTACCGGCGGGAGCGTATGGTCTGCGTGCGGGTCTTCCCTTACGTAGCCTCGAAGATCGCGGTGGGCGCTATATTCGCGGCGTACAGCGCCGTGGTGCTGTTCGCCTTCCTAATGGCCTCGGTGAGCTTCGCGCACCTGGGCACCGTGGACCTCGCCCGGCTTTTCATCCCCTTCATGCTCGGCACCTTCGCCGGGCTCATGTGGGGTCTGCTGGTGTCGGCGGTGGCTCCGAGCGAGGACCGGGCCATGCTCTTGGTGATCCTGGTGCTGGTGCCCCAGTTCATCTTCTCCGGGGGCATGATGCCCGTGTCCGACCTGGGAGTGGCCGGCAAGGTGTTCGGCGTGTTCACTTCCACGCGCTGGGGATTGGGGGCGATGGCCACCTCTGCCCAGATCAAGACGGGTGCCGGTGTGGCGCCGGACATGTCCGATGTCTCTCTGCCCGGCCTGCAGGGCCTAGACACCCCCGAGCAGAAGGCCGCGATGGTCAAGTCGCTGGACAGACAGTACGGGAGCATCTTCAACGTGAACGTGTACTTCTACTGGGCCATGGCACTGCTCCTCTGCGGGGCCCTGTGGTTCTTGATCTTGTGGCTGCAGAAACGCAAGGACACGCTCTAGACGACGCGCACGGGAGCCTTGATGGACGACCTCACCGGCAAGTCCCTCAGCCGATACCAGGTCTTGAACGTGGTGGGTCGAGGCGGCATGGCCACCGTCTACAAGGCCAAGGACCCCGGCCTGAGCAGAACGGTCGCGCTGAAGATCCTGCACGCGCACCTGGCCGCCGACCCCACCTTCGTGGCCCGCTTCCGCCGCGAGGCCCGGGCCGTGGCCGCGCTGCGCCATCCCAATATCGTCCAGGTCTTCGACTTCGACTCCGCCGAGGGTCTCTACTTCATGGTCATGGAGTTCGTGGACGGCCCCACACTGGCGACCCTGCTCAAACGGCTCTCCAAGAAGCGTCAGCGCCTCTCCCCGCAGGAGATCCTGCGCATCTTCCGGCCATTGTGCTCCGCCATCGACTACGCCAACCGCGAAGGCATGGTGCACCGGGACATAAAGCCCAGCAACATCATCCTTACGCGCAAGGGCGACCCGGTCCTCACCGACTACGGCATCGCCCGTATCGCCGGGACTACCTCCTACACCATGCCCGGCACCGTCGTGGGTTCCGCCCAGTACATGTCCCCCGAACAGGCTCAGGGGCAACCCGCCGACAACCGCTCGGACATCTACTCGCTCGGCATCTGCCTGTTCGAGGCCCTCACCGGCCGCGTCCCCTTCGACGGCGAGACCACCGCCACCATACTGGCTCAGCACCTCACCGCCCCCGTGCCGTCGGCCCGCCTCATGAATCCCGACCTCCCTCATGAGGTGGAGGCCGTGCTTCACCGCGTGCTCGCCAAGGACCCTGCCGCCCGCTATCAGGAGGCCGCAGAGCTTGCCCTCGACCTGGACGCTGCCCTGCGCTCGAGTCCTACCGCCGCCGGCGCCACCGTGGTGGAAACGGCGCTCGTGACCCCGACCGGAGCCACCCGTGTGGAGGAGCACGTGCCGGCGCCCGTGCCGGCGGCCGCGGCTGCGCCCCCCTACGTGGCTCCGCCGCCCTACATGGCCCCGCCCCCAGCCTCACCCGGCCAGGGCGTGCCGGTGATGACCGCCCCCGCGCCCGCCGCCCGCGGTCGCCGGCTCGGGCCCGCCGTCCTGATCGTCGCGGTACTCCTGGCCGTGGCCGGCGTCGCGGCCTTCGCCTTGCTGGGTCAGCAAAAGGACACCACCGTCTCCACCTCGGTGGCGGGCTCGGTCACCACGGGTTCAGCGACCACGGTGGCCACCGCCGCGGCGGACGCCGCCGCCCTGGCTGCGGGCGACTCGCTCGTGGACGAAGGGAGAATCCAGGAAGCCGTCGCCAAATACCAGGCCATTCTCGAGGCGAACCCGAAGAACAACGAGGCGCGGACGCAGTTGGGGATAGCCTACGCCTTGATGTCCGACACCAAAAAGGAGGGCGAGAAGCAGCTGACCTCGTCGACAGAAGCCAACCCCTCCAACGCCAAGGCTTGGACCTTTCTCGGCTTGGTCCGATTCGACTTGGCCCAGAGACTCGACGCCACCGACTACACCACAGCGAAGGAAGCGCTCAAGAAGGCCCTAGAGTTGGATCCCAACAACGCCCGCGCTCACGCCTTCCAGGGACAGATCTACGCCGCCGAGGGACGCATGGACGAAGCCCTGGCCGAGGCGAACAAGGCCGTGGACATGGCTCCGGGAGACGTGCACACGCTCAGCAGCCTAGGCTACGTCCACTTCATGCGCGACGAGTGGGACCAAGCCGTGGGGCAGTACCAGAAGGCCGTCGATGCTCAGCCCAACTGGGCCTGGCTCCAATTGCTACTGGCCGAAGGCCTGCAGTACACCGAGAGCTATCCCGATGCGTTGGCGGCCGCTGAGACTTCGCTGAATCTCGGCCAGGGCTACGAGGCCCGTGCCTATCGGCGGATGGGGCACATCTACTGGGAAAAGGGCGACACCGCCCAGGCGGAAGTCGCCTTCCAGAAGTCTCTGCAGCTGGACAAGACGGACGATTTCGCTCAATGGGGTCTAGGCGGCGTCTGGTACGAGAAGGGCGACTACCAGAACGCACTCAGTCATCTCAGGGCGGCCGCGACGCTGTCTCCTAACAACGCAGGCTACCAGGCGTGGCTGGGAGTCTGCTACGAGGCGCTGGAGATGTACCCGGAGGCACGCGCCGCGTTGGAGAAGGCCCTCAGGCTCGATCCCGATCGTACGGACGCCAAAGCTGCGCTCGACCGGTTGGCGGCAGCGGGGTACTGAGCCGAACGCCTCGCACTACTCGGTGCCGGTGTCGTCTATGACGAGTGCGCCGTTCTTCTTGACGACCAGGTACCAGTTCGTCCACGTGCCCGAAGACCACTGCTCCTTGACGAAGACCAGGTATCCGCCCTGACCCGTCTGGGCGTTCACGACTTCGAACTGCTCTAGGTCGCTGGCGGCCAGCTGGTAGTAGTCCGGAGTCTTCCTCGACCGGTAGCGCGACGTCGTGACCGCGTCCGCCTTGGACGAATTGCCCAGTTTCGCGTCGTCGAGGTAGTTCCCCACGAGGTCGATCGCGGAGGCTTCCGTCAGCGATACCTGGGGCTTGGACGTCGGCGGGGGGCTGGTCGGCTGAGGTGTTGCAGTCGTCGGCGGCTCGGGGTCGGTCGGCAGAGGGGCCGTGGTCGCCGGCGGCTCGACGGATGTGGACGATCCGCCGGTCGCGGATGACCCGGCGGTCGTCGTTGATCCGTCGCCGACCGTGGCCTCGCTCAGCTCGCTGGAGGACTCGGGCTTCATCGCCCGGTACGTGACGAACGCCCCGATTCCCCCGAACACGAGCAGCGCGATGAGCACGCCCGCGGCGATGCCGATGATGAGGCCGGTCTTGCTGCCGGGTGCGTCCGGCCCGCGCGGCGGGGGCGAAGGCAAGGGCGGGATCGGACTGGCCGGGAGCCACTGCGCCTGCGAAGGCGCGGAGAATGGCCCCGGCGGCTGTCCGGCCGGCTGTGGCGCCTCAGGCCGACCGCCCGCTAACTGCGTGCCGCATGCGACGCAGAACCTGGCATCGTCGGGCAGGGTCGTTGCGCACCTCGGGCACCGCATGGACTCCTCCTCAAACTCTGTGACCGGCTGCGGCCGGCTGCTAGGCACCGATAACGGCGCCGGACTATCCGCCCATGTCGGCGAAGTCAGAATCCAGCACCGGCCGGCCACGAAAACACGGGCCGCACGGGCGCCGCAGCGCGAGAACGTCAAGCAGCACGAAGAGCCCGGTGAAGACCCGACTCACGAGCAGCCACCCCGCGAAGTCCACCGCTCGACCATACCCGCCGACTGTCGCGGTTGTCAGTAGACGATGGGGGACCAGATGGCGAAGTCGTCGAAGTGGACCATAAAATACGAATCGTCGAACGTGCCCACGTAGAATCCCATCTTCCCTTGGGCGAACGTACTGTCATAGACCGGACCGATCGCCACATCGTCCACCCATGCGACGAACTCGTCCTGCCACAAGCTGACAGACAGATGGCGCCAGCCATCGCTCGCAGTCGGGGTCAACTGCACAGAATCGGACATCTGCGTCCACTGGCCGCCGACCTTTTTCCACAGCCGTGCGGTGTCATCGCCCATGATGCTCAGCTGGTAGAAGTTGTTCGTGTCTTGCACGCGGAAGGCGAGGCCGTACTCCCAGCTGCCATAGTCCGACGACGTGTAGGCGTCGGCCGCATAAGCCACGTCGCCGAAGGCATCACCCAACCACGACATGGTCCAGAAGTCCGGCGCGGTTATCTCGATTTCATAGCCACCCCCCGAGTAGCCCGCGGTGGAGCTGGCGTACGTGGCTTCGGACCAGCCGCTGTTCGGGTCGGAGAAGTCGTCGTACACGAGGAGACCCGATACGGGAGGTTCGGTGGTCGGCGGCACCGTGATGGGCGGCCCCATCTTCTGCCGCAGCCGCCACAGGATCTGAGCCACCTCGCCGCGGGTGGCATTGCGCCACGGGTCCCACTCGCCGACGGCCTCTGGGCGGATGCCCCACAGGAGCCCACTGACCTCAGCGATCTGGGCGTTCAGCCCGTGGGTGACGTCATCGAAGAGCCGCTGGGTATACCTGGAGTCGGCAAAGTACGAACTGGTGGGTCGCTTCAGCGAGACTCCGACCAGAGGAGCCGCGCGGACAACCATGCTCATGACCTGGGCGCGGGAGATCTTGTTGCCAGGAAGGAACGCGTTGCCTGGATACCCCTTCGTTATGCCCTGGGCAGCCGCTACGGCCACGTAGTTGTCGGGAAAGAGGTTACCCGGACCGCTCACGTCGACGTCGTAGAAGGGGCAGATGTCGTTCTCGGTGGTCGGTAACCCCAGTGTGAGCACGATCATCTTGGCGAACTGCTGGCGCGTGACTGGATCGCGCGGTCCAAAGTCACCGTTCGAATAGCCGTTGATGATCTGCAGGCTGGAGAGCTCATTGATCGCCTCGGCATAGTCGTCGCCGGGCTCGACATCATAGAAGGCGATGGCGATACCGACGCAGAGCAGTAGTGCGACCACCACACTAGTCGCGAAGACCGAAAACCTTGTCCGAGACCTCATCATGGTTTCCCCTCTCCACAGTGGCCGGCGTCCGGATTCTCGTCTAGAGTGAACGAGCCGAGTAGATGTGTCAAGGGCTACCCTGGACCGATCGTCGGCGGCGGGTCGGTGTTCCCAGGACCGATCGTGTCCGGCGGGCTGGTCGGCCGGGTGGTCGTGGGACGCCTCGTGGTCGCCGTCGAGGTCCGTGTCGTTGGACGCTTGGTCGTCACGGTAGCCCTCTTCGTGGTCGTCGTGGATTTCACCGTCGTCGTCGGCTTCTGAGTGGTCGTCGTCGGCCTCTGAGTGGTCGTCGTGGGTCTCTGAGTGGTCGTCGTGGGTTTCTGAGTGGTCGTCGATGACGACGTGGCGGCGCTAGGGGCCGTGGTCGTGACGGCGAGCGTGGTCGTGGTCGTGTCCGCGGTGCTGCCCTTCAACGCTAGGGCCGCAGCCGTCCCGATCGCCGCGAACAGGACGACCGCCGCCACGGCCACGAGTATGATCCACCTGCGGTTGTTCCGCTTGGGCGGCGCCCCCCAGCCCTGGCCGGCGGCGCTCGGCGTGCCCGGCGGATACGGCTCGGCCGGGGCCGCGTTCGCGTAGGGATCGTATTGACCTATCGGCACCGTTCCCTGGGGAGGGGTGGTCGGCTCGGCCCAAGTCGGCCCGTTCGGCGGCGGAGGGGGAGGCGGTGGCGGCGGAGGTGGCGGCGGGCCGCTCACACTGGGCACGATCGTGGTCGACGGAGGCCCGGCCGTGTACGACGGAGGTTGAACCGCAGCCGAGGCCTCGAACGCGGTCGCCCCTGCCGCGGACCGCTCGACCACGGTGAAATCGGGCGGCGGCGGATTCGCGATTCCAGCTGCCACAGCGCCGGCAGCGGCGCCCACGGCGGCCGCGGCTCCCGACTGCCACTGACCGGCCTGGTCGGTGCCCTGGGCAGGTGGCGGCGGTGGGACCGCCGCCACGAACTCCGTGATCACGGCGGTGGACTTGCTCGGGGTGAGAGCGACCATCAGCTCTTCGGCGAAGGAGGCCCCCGATTCGTATCGATCCCGTGGCACTTTCGCGAGCACGCGCTCGAGCACCGGCTCGACCGCGAACGGGAGGTTCGGGCGCAGCGCGCGTATCGACGGCACAGGCGCGGAGATATGCTTGATCAACACCGTCACGGTGGTGTCGCCTTCAAAGGGCACGGTGCCCGCGAGACATTCGAAGAGCACGACCCCGAGCGAGTAGAGGTCGGACCGCACATCGCACTCCTGGCCCTGGGCCTGCTCCGGCGACATGTAGTGCGCAGAGCCGACCACCGTTCCCGGCGAGGTGAGCGAGGTGGCGCCCATCATCTTCGCGATACCGTAGTCGGTCAAGATCGGCTCGCCGTCTTCAGTCATGATGATGTTCGCCGGCTTGATATCCCGGTGCACCATGCCCCGGCTGGCGGCGAAGTCGATCGCGCTGCAGAGCGGTGGGATGATCCGGTAGACCTCGGGGAGCGACAGACCCCCGCCGGCCCTCCGTCCGGAGAGCACGGTGGACAGTGTAGGACCGCCGATGTACTCCATCACCATGTAGTAGAGGTGGCCCTCGAAGTCGGAGTCGAGCACGCGCACGATATTGGGGTGGCGCAGTGCGGCGACAGCGTGGGCTTCACGGCGGAAGCGGTCGACGAAGGACGTGTCGGTGGCGAGGAACGGGTGAAGGACTTTCACGGCGACGCGCTGGTCAAGGCCGGGGTGGCGGGCCTCGTAGACCGTCGCCATCCCTCCTCCGCCGATCATGGCGGTGAGTTCGTACTTCCCCAGCGTGCGCCCGACGAGGCTCTCCATGCGGCTCTCCCCTTGATTCTCGCCCTGGTGAACCGTCCTCTCCCGAGGTTTCATAGTTATTGTACCGCTCCGGCGCGCATAATTGGAGTGAAATCAAGCGGCACATGGAAGAGTATCGCCGACAAACGGTCGCGGCTGACCGCAGGCGGCGCCGACTTCGGCGGGGAGAGAGACCGATGTGAGCACGTTCCTGATGGGCCTCGATGCCGGCGGGCGCAGCATCCGCTGTTCGCTCGTGGAGGTGGAGAGTGGCGGCGTGGTCTGTGCGGAGCGACTGTGGGGCCCCGTGCCCGCGCCCGAGGCCGGGTTCTTCGCGTTCACTCTCGACACAGAGCGCTGTTGGCGACTGGCCGGAGAAGTCGCCCAGGAAGCCCTATACAAAGCCGGTGCCGCCCCGAGCCACGTGATGGGCGTCGCCACCACCGGGATGCGCTTCAGCCTGGTGGTGAAAGACCTGGACGGCGAGGTCCTACTGGCCTCACCCAACCGCGATGCGCGCGCCGCCGGCGAGGGCATCCAGTTGGCCGACGACCACGGCGCCCTGTTCAACCGACGCACCGGTCACTGGCCCTCCCCCATCTTCATGGCGCCGCGCCTGCGCTGGCTGGCCGCGAACGCTCCCGACGTCTTCGCCCGAGCTGTGTGCGCGTTCAGCCTGAGCGACTGGCTCGCCTTCAGGCTGACCGGCGAGAATGCCACGGATCCGTCGCAGGCGGGTGAGACGCTCCTCTTCGATCTCGAGACCCGCGATTGGGCCTGGGACCTGATCGACATGCTGGCACTCCCCCGCCGCCTGTTCCCGGTCGTCCGCCACTCCGGCTCACTCCTTGGTCCACTCACCCGCACCGCCGCCGAGGCGCTGGGTCTGGTGCCGGGCACCCCGGTGGCCGTGGGCGGCGCGGACACTCAATGCGGCCTGCTGGGAGCGGGTGTCATCAAGCCCGGTCAGATGGCCGTCATAGCGGGAAGCACGGCGCCCCTGCAGTTGGTGACGGCGCGCCCGTGCGTGGATCCTGAGGCTCGGGTGTGGGCCGGCCACCACGTGGTGCCGGGACTGTGGGTGCTGGAGAGCAACGCCGGCGCCATGGGAGACACGCTGGAGTGGCTCGCAGGGGTGCTCTACCCCGACTCGCCCGATCCCGCGGCGCGATTCATGGCCGAGGTGGGACGATCGGCTCCGGGGGCGGGAGGCATCATGTCCTCCCTCGGCGCCGAGGTCATGAACGCCAAGAGCCTCTCGCTGCCGGTGGGCACGCTGTCGCTGACGCACCTGTCGGCGATGGATGACGCCACCGCAC
>Ga0315273_10011431_pt1 | contig 11359 bp, 9 predicted proteins | sample YL17G02_0_MG_FD_205753 | JGI IMG/M metagenome (GOLD analysis project Ga0315273, IMG submission 205753) | Sediment microbial communities from Yellowstone Lake, YNP, Wyoming, USA - YL17G02_0 | ecosystem: Environmental > Aquatic > Freshwater > Lake > Sediment | place: USA: Wyoming | collected...
GCATCGATGGTCAGCGGCTCGTCGCCGCTCCGCTCGATCGCGAGGTCCTCGATCCGGATGTTCGAGCCGGTGAGGAAAAGAACCGATCCGGTCGAGTCGCCCCGGACGACCGCTCCCGGCTCGCCTCGCAGCGTGAGGGACCGGTCGATGGTGGCGCTTCCATCGTGGATTCCCGGCTCGACGATGAGCGTGTCGCCCGGGTAGGCCATGGCGCATGCGGCCGCGATCGAGCGGGGACCCGCGGGAACCCGGCGAATGGCGGCCGAGGCTGCCCGCGGAGACGCGAGGTGGAGGAGAAGGGTGGCGAGCGCGACGGTTCCCGCGCAGGCGGACCGCGCGCGGCGGGAGTTCACGAGGCGGGGGCGGCGCGGCGGGCGGCCCGGCGTTCCATCCAGACGACGGCCGGGCCGAGCAGCCAGGCGACGCCGAGCAGCACCGTTCCCACGCCTGGAAAACTCAGCACCTTGAAGTTCGCCATCTTCGCGTAGCCGATCAGGGGCGGCGTGAAGCTGGGGAGCGTGATCGCCGCGTGCGGGTTCAGATCGTGGCCGTAATGGTAGAGCCAGTTCGCGTAATCGCGGAACATGACCACCGCGAAGCCGGTGAAGACGAGCCAGCCGAGAATGGCGAGCCAGCGGCGATTCAGTAGCGCCGCGAGGAGCGCGCAGACCCCGAGCGCGGTCAGCGCCTGGGGAAGGTAGGTGAATTCGCGGAAGTCGGATGGGGTGATCGACTTCATGCCGACGTAGTGGTTCAGCGTGTTGATCTTGTCGAGATCGCCCCGGATCGTGTTGGAGTAGATCGAGAGCGTGAGTCCCTCGCGGTACTGGGGCGCCCAGAGCTTCATGTGCCACACGGGCAGGACCGGCAGGAAGAAGACCGGAAGGAGCACCAGCGCCGCCACGAGGATCATTCGCCGTTCCGGCGTCGAAAACGGGCTGCCCAGGTATCCCACCGTCCGCTTCTCCCTTCCGATCGAGATGGAGGAGGGGCGGGGCACAGGGCCCCGCCCCCCTCGTGTTCCGCGAGCCAGCTACTTCTTCAGAATCGAGGCGATTTCCTCGAGCTTCTTCGGGTCGGGGCGCTGGATGTCGGCGATCCGGGTTCCCGGAGGGCTCACTTCGATGTAGCCCTGCATCTCCTGATGAAGCGCGCTGCAGAAGTTCGAGCAGTAGAACGGGTTGATGCCCGTCCGCTCGGCGAGCCACTTGATCGTCTTCGTCTCGCCGGGATCGACCTGCGTGTTCTTGCTGCTGAACAGGATGCCGAAGCCGTGCGTGATGTCCTGATCCTGTTCCAGATTGGTCACGTGGAAGTATACCGTGTCGCCCTGGGCCACGCGGACGATGTCGGGGGTGAAGTGGGTCCGGATCGTCAGCATGTAGACGTCGACGCGTTTGCCCTTGCGGACGATGCGCGCTTCCTCGGCCGAGCCGATCTTGTAGGGGTTCTTGTTCTCGGCGAGCGGGTAGATCTTCAGCGGCTTGAGCTTCTCGGCCCGGATCATCTGCGCGTAGTGCGGCTCCGGGTACGTGGGGAAGTCGTAGAGGAGCTCCATCTTGGGGCCCTTGAGGTCGAAGAGCTGCGTCGCCTCAGGGTGGGACGGGCCGACCGGCAGGTAGCGGTCCTTGGCAATCTTGTTCATCGAGACGAGGTACTCGCCGGTCGGGTGGCGGGTGTCGCCCTCGGAGGTCATGAGATGGCCGACGGAATAGAATACGTCGACCTTGTCCTCGACGTTCCACGGCGGGCCGACCTTCCACTTCGCGATCTGCGAGTCGAGGAAGAGCGACGTGTAGGCGTTCCCCTTATCGTCGAACTGGGTGTGGAGCGGGCCGAGGCCCACCGGCACTTTCGCTTCGAGGACGTCGTCGTAATTGAGGACCGGGATGCCGCCCTTCTCGCCGGAGAACTTCTTGGCGTCGATGGCGGCCATCAGCTTCTTGAACGAGAAGACCGTGACCTCGGCCTGGAGCTTTCCGCTCGCGCAGATGTACTCGCCGGTAGGGTTCACGTCGACGCCGTGCGGACTCTTCGGGGTCGGAACCAGATACATGATCCCCTTGACCTTGTTGGGATCCAGCACCGGTACACCGCCGATCTTGTCGGCCTTCCCCTCATCGACGGCCTTCTGCGCGGCGCGCCAGTCGACGGCGGCGACGAAGTCCATCTCGTTCTGTGAAGCCTTGATCTCGAGCGAGTCGTACGCTTCCTCGCTGTTGTAGCAGGTGAAGAACTGCCAGCCAAGGCTCGCGGCCTTGCCGGCGTCCGAAAGATCCCAGTCGAAGGGAGGCGTGAGGATCTCGAAGCCGAGCGACATGTGGCCTTCCGGGCTCACCTTCACGCCGGCGATGACGCCATTGAAGTTCTTCGCGTAGTCCTCGACCTTGCTGAACTTGTCGCGGGGGACCGGCATGGAGAAGCGCGACGCCGCGAAGACGTATTCCGTGTTCGGCGTTGGGAACGGGCAGGCGTGCGCGGCCGAGAGGTTCGGAATCGGGCCGAAGATCTCCGCGGTCGTGAACGATTTGAGATCGATCCGCGCGATGCGCGCGTTCGGCATGTCGTTGATGAAGAGCCAGCGTCCGTCGTAGTCGCCGTCGGTCTCGGAGAGGCCGGGGTGATGCGCGTCGCCCCAGGTGAAGCCGCCGAGCATCGATTTCGTCTCCTCGTCGTAGCCGTACCCCTTGGCCGGCTCGGGCGTGAAGACCGGGATGTTCGTGATGTGGCGGCACGAGGGGATGCCGTAGACGAAGACCTGGCCGGAGTGGCCCCCCGAGAAGAAGGCGTAGTACTTGTCGTACTCGCCCGGCTTCACGTAGACCTTCTGTGCGGCATCGCTCGCGCCACCGCCCGCGCACCCCGCGACGAGCGCCACGAGCGCCGCGAGAAGGAGTGCCGCGACGACGATGGGAATCGGACGTTTCATGGAAAAGCCCTCCTAATGTGAAATGCCGCTACTTCTGAACCGCGAGTTCGCCCTTCGCCTCGGCTTCTTCGTCCAGCTTCTTGAAATACTCGATAACGGCCTTCGCTTCCTCGGGAAAGAGGCCCTGGTTGGCCATTTGAAGGTTGTAAATGCCGAAGAGCTCGTGGGAGAGCGGATCCTCCTTCACCATGATCTCGGGGTGGAGGATCTGCTGCTCCATCCACTGCGCCGTCCGCCGCCGCGTGACGCCTTTCAGATCGGGCCCGGTGAGTCGCTTGCCGTAGGCGTGGCAGGCGGTGCAGCCCTTCTTCTTGAAGAGCGGCTCTCCCTGCGCCGCCAGGGCGGCGGCCACCGGGGAATCGCCGGCTCGGGGGCCGATGTCGAGCGGGGAGCGCGGCCCCGTCGCCGTGGTCGCGGACGAGTCCTTGGAGCCTCCGCCGCCGCAGCCACCCAGCGGAAGGACGGTCGCGAGCAGCAGGGCGAGGACGACTGGGATACGGCGGGTCATCGAGGGTCTCCTTTCGAACGATTCATCGGACGTTTGCTCTTCGGGGCGGCCTTTTCCAGACTGGCGAGGCGCGCCGAGACAGACGCGATCTCGCTGGGCGCCAGAAGCTGAGGCGCCAGCTGGAAGACCATGGATTCTTCCTTGCGAATGTGGAGTCGAAGAAGGTCGGCGATGTCGTGGATCTGGACGCGGAGCTGCTCGCTCCGGTCGGCGCCGGCCGGCTCGTCCAGCGTGGCTACGAGCTTGGCGAGCATCTGCCGTAGTTCGGCGTGCTCGGTGAAGAGCGGTTCGATGCTTCCGCGGGCCGCCGGAATCGCGGCGAGCAGGGCGGGGTAGAGGATTTCGTCCTCCGCCGCCATGTGAGACGAGAACTCTACCTGGAGGAGCGCGAGCATCTTCGGGAGCGCGGACTCGACCTCGGCGGGCAGGCGCCCTCCCCGGCCGTGCCGGAGGAGATTCGCCTCGAGCTCGCCGACTTCGGCGACGACTCGGGCGTGATCCCGGCGAAGCCGCTCGAAGAGGCCGCCATGCTTCTTGCGTTTGCTGTCGTAGCGCGTGGTCATCACGAGGAAGTATCCGGGTAGCGCCGTCGCGGCGACATGATCCGGCTCACCCTCCGTGCGGAAATATCAGGGGTTTCGCCGCCGGGCTATCTGTGCGAACGTCTTGGACTTGAAGGCGTAACACTACCTTCGTACCATGATCGCCGTCATACCCGTTCGGGGTCCCGACACTTGCCGATCGAAACGCGCAGCGAGAAAACCCTTCAAGCGATCCGGGCGATCCCGATGTTTCGCGGGCTCGCGCCGGACGATCAGGAACGTCTCGCCTCTCTCGCCACCCTTCGCGCGTACGATCGCGGCGACTATCTCTGGCGCGCGGGAGACCCCGCGGAATACCTGACCGTGATCGTGCGGGGCCGCGTGAAGATCGTGGGGCACTCGGCGGGGAGCGACGTCATCCTCGAGCTCTTCGGACCCGGCGAGCCGGTCGGGGCGATCGCCGTCTACAACTACATCCCGTATCCCGCGAGCGCGGTCGGCATGGAGCCTTGCACCGTCCTCCTCCTGCCCAGAAGGGATTACTTCGAACTGCTCGACCGCCATCCCGAATTCGCGCGGGCCATCATCCGGGACCTGACCAAGATGGTCCTATCGCTCACCCGGAAACTCGAGGAGATGCGGGGTCAACGGATCGAAGTCCGGATCGCGCAGCTCTTTCTCAATCTCTCGGAGCGCATGGGCCGGCCGGGAAAGGGAGGGGCCGTGGAGATCCCGATCTCCCTCTCGCGGCAGGAGGTGGCCGACCTCGTCGGGACCACCGTCGAGACGGCCATCCGGACCCTGTCGCGCTGGGGGCGCGAGGGTGTCCTGATCACGGGGGAGAAGCGCTTCCTCCTCCCCTCGAAGGAACGGCTCCTCGAGATCGCCGAGGGGCGCTCGGACGGCAAGGAAGGCCGGTAGCGGGGATCGGCGCCTCGGACGCGCAAGCCCAGCGTCCGCGGTCGAAGCGCGCGACGTCCACCTCGGAACATGCGTCGACCAACGACTACCTCCGAGCCGTGAGTTCACCCCTCAACTCGGCTTCCTCGTCCAGCCTCTTGAGATGCTCGACGATGCACTTCGCCTCGTCGGGCTGGAGGCCCTGATTGGCCATCATGAGATTGTATTCGGCGAAGAGATCGCGAGTCAGCGGATCTTCGTACACCATGATGTCGGGGTGGAGCATCTGCCTTTCCATCCACTGCGCAGTCCGCCGTCGTGTCACGCCTTTCAAATCGGGCCCGGTGAGCCGCACGCCGTAGGCATGGCAGACGGTGCATCCCTTCTTCTTGAAGAGCACCTCGCCCCTCGCTGCCAGAATGACGGCCACTGGAGAGTCCCCGGCCCGCGGGCCGATGTCGAGCGGGGAGCGCGGTTCCGTGAACGTGGTTGTGGACGAGTCCTCGGAGCCCCAGCTGCCGCAACCAACCATCGAAAGGAGGGTCGCGAGGAGGAGGACGGGGAGGAGAAGGGTGCGGGGGGGCATCAGCGGACTCCTTCCGAAAGTTCCGTCGTGCGCATGATGTCCTGGCAAGTTGGCATCACGAGGAATGGTCGGGGGCTCGCGGACCGCGCCTACGGCAGGTCGAATTCGGGATGGGGCTCGCCCAGGAGCCTCACTCCGTTCACGATGACGAGGAGCGTGCTCCCCTCGTGCCCCACCACCGCCAGCCAGAGCGGCAGGATTCCGAGCAGCGTCGTGATGACGAGAAGCCCGATCATGCAGAAGGCGAAGGTGAGGCTCTGCGTGACGACGCGGCGCGCGCGACGCGCGAGCCAGAGGGAGAACGGGATCCCCTTCAGGTCGTCGCGCATCAGGACCACGTCGGCCGTGTCGAGCGCCACGTCGGTGCCTGCGCCCCCCATGGCGATTCCCACCGAGGCGGTGGCCAGCGCGGGGGCGTCGTTCACGCCGTCGCCCACCATCGCGAGGGTGGGCCAGCGTGACTTGAGTTCGCGGATCGCCGAGACCTTCTGATCGGGGAGGAGACCGGCTCTCACCTGATCGACGCCGACTTCCTTTCCGATGGCGTCGGCGACCACGGCGTGATCTCCGGTCAGCATGATCACGTGCTCCACGCCGAGCCGCCGACAGGCCGCGATCGCCGCGCTTGCCCGCGGACGGACGACGTCGGAGATGGAGATGAGCGCGGTGGCAACGGCGCTTCCGGGGAGGGCCCGGTCGGGCCCCGTCGGCGACCCGGCGGCCACTCGTCCGTTCGGTCCGTCACCCTGCCGGCTCACCACGACGATGATGACGGTCCGTCCCTCGGCTCGAAGGGCTGCGGTCGCGGCCTTGATCTCGGAGGAGAGCGCGATCTCGTGCCGCCGGAAGAGCTGCTCGCGCCCGGCGCCGACCCAGTAGCCCGCGACGTGCCCGTGAACTCCCTCGCCGCTGTGGGTCTCGAATTCGGTGACGGCGGGAAGCTCGAGCCCTCGCCGCTCGGCCTCGTGCCGGACGGCGCGCGCCGTGTGATGCTCGCTTCGCGCTTCGACCGCGGCGGCGAGGCGGAGGAGCTCGACCTCTTCAAGCGTTCCCTCCACGAGCCGGATGCCGTTCAGGCGCGTCTTTCCCTCGGTGATGGTGCCGGTCTTGTCGAACGCGAGCGCGGTCACCTCGCCCATTCGCTCCAGGTGGGCGCTCCCCTTGAAGAGGACGCCGTGGTGCGCCGCGTGCGTGATGGCGGAGAGCATGGCGGCCGGCGAGGCGATGACCACGGCGCAGGGCGAGGCGGCCACCAAGAGTACGAGACCGCGGTACCAAGCCTCGGTCCAGTGCGCGTGAAGGATGAGGAGAGGGAGGAGCGCCGCGAGGGCGGCGCCCGCAAAGACCGCGATGACGTAGAAACGCTGCCAGCGCTCCACGAAGCGTTCCGGCGTCGACTTGGCGCGCCCCGCCTCCTGAACCATGCGGACGATCTTGGAGAGGGCGGTCTCCTCGGTCGTCTTCTCGACACGGACGAGCGGCGCGCCGTGGAGATTCAGGGTGCCCGCGAAGACCTTGTCTCCGGGACGCTTCGTCACCGGCTCCGATTCGCCCGTCAGCGTCGATTCGTCGGCGGAGGTTTCGCCGTCGAGGATCACGCCGTCGACGGCGAAGCGCTCGCCCGGAAGGGTTCGCACGTCGGCGCCGACGGCGATCGTCTCGACCGCCACTCGCTCTTCGCGCCCGTTGCGCACGACGAGCGCCGTGTCGGGCCTGAGCTCCACGAGTGACTCGATCGATCGCGCGGTCCGCTCCATCGTGTAGCGCTCGAGCGTTCCGCTGAGCGAGAAGAGGAAGAGGAGGACCGCCCCCTCGCCCCAGTGACCGAGCACGGCCGAGCCGGCCGCCGCCGCGATCATGAGGAGGTTGATGTCGAGCTGGCCGCGGAAGATGTTCGCGAGGAGATCGCGCGTGGGGCCCCAGCCGCCGGTGAGGTAGGAGACGATGTAGAGCGGAACGCGCCACGCCGGGTCGGTCCCCCAGCGGCCGACGGCGACGCCGCCCAATCCCGTGAGGGCGCAAAGCGCGGTGAGGACCATCTGCCAGTCCGCGGTGGCGAGGAAGAACACCCGGCGGGCCTTGCGCGGCGGAGCGGCCGCCCCGGGCGAGACCGCCACGGTCGTGCTCATGCGACCTCGCTCTTCAGGAGACGCCGCAGGACGTAGGTCAGGATTCCACCGTGCTCGTAGTAGCGCACCTCTTGCGGGGTGTCGAGGCGGACGAGCGCGCGGAAAATCGACGGCTTGGCTGCGCCACCGCCGCCATCCACCCGAACCGTGACCTCGGAGCCGCGCGGAGCGCCGGCGCGAACGATGCCGGCGATCCCGTCGATGTGGAATACCTCGCTTCCCGTCAGGCCGAGCGATTCGGCGGTTTCGCCCGCGCGGAACTGAAGCGGGAGGATGCCCATGCCGATCAAATTGCTCCTGTGGATTCGCTCGAACGATTCGGCGATCACGGCCCGGACTCCGAGGAGCTTGGGACCCTTGGCCGCCCAGTCGCGTGAGGAGCCCGACCCGTATTCCTTCCCCGCGAGGATGATGGTGGGGATATTCCCGCTCGCGTAACGAATGGCGGCGTCGTAGATCGTCATCGTTTGACCCGACGGCTGGTGTGCCGTGAAGCCCCCCTCGACGCCGGGGACCATCTTGTTCCGGATCCGGACGTTCGCGAAGGTTCCGCGGACCATCACATCGTGATTGCCGCGACGCGAGCCGTAGGAATTGTAGTCGGCCGGGGCCACGCCCTGCGCCTCGAGGTAGATACCGGCCGGGCTTCCGCGCTTGATGGAGCCGGCCGGCGAGATGTGATCGGTCGTGACGCTGTCGCCGAGGATGGCCAGGACGCGCGCGTTTGCCAAGTCGGTCACGGCCGCCGGCTCGATCGGCATGCCGTCGAAATAGGGGGGCATCTTCACGTACGTCGAAGCCGCCTCCCACGCGTAGCGATCTCCCTCCGGAACAGGGAGCGCACGCCACGCCTCGTCGCCGGTGTAGACGTCCCGGTAGGTGGCGCGAAACGTCTCGGAGAGGACCGCGCGCTCCACCGTGTCGTGGACCTCGCGCTGCGTCGGCCAGATGTCGCGCAGGAAGACCGGCTTTCCGTCGGATCCCGTGCCGAGCGGCTCGGCAGTGAGGTCGATGTCGACGCGGCCCGCGATGGCGTAGGCGACGACGAGGGGAGGGGAAGCGAGATAGTTCGCCCGCACGTCGGGGTGGACGCGCCCTTCGAAGTTGCGATTCCCGCTCAGGACCGAGGCGACGACCAGAGACGAGGCGTCGAGCGCCTTGGCCACCGGCTCGGGGAGCGGGCCGCTGTTCCCGATGCAGGTGGTGCAACCGTAGCCGACGGTGAAGAACCCGAGGGCTTCGAGCGGCGCCGTCAGGCCGGCCTTGTTCAGGTACTCCGTGACCACCTTCGAGCCGGGCGCCAGGCTCGTCTTCACCCACGGCTTCGACTTCAGCCCGCGTTCGAGGGCCCGCTTGGCCACGAGGCCGGCGGCCACCATCACCGACGGATTGGAAGTGTTCGTGCACGAGGTGATCGCGGCGATGACCACCGATCCGTGCGCGAGGCGGAACGTTTCTCCCTTCATCGTGATGGGCGGGGCCATGGTGGCGACGTTGCCGTCGCCCCCTTCGTTCTCCCACCGGCCGCCCGCGTCGGGGGCGGGAACGCCCTTCGCCGCGCCCTTCAGTCCCGGAAGCGACTCGGCGAAATTCGCCTTCACCCGTCCGAGCGATAGCCTGTCTTGCGGCCGCTTCGGCCCCGCGAGGCTTGGTTCGACGTCCCCGAGCTCGAGAGCCAGCGTGTCGCTGAAGATGGCTTCCGGGCTTTCGGGTGTGTGGAAGAGCCCCTGCTCCTTCGCGTACGCCTCGACCAGCGCGACCTGCTCGTCCGAGCGCCCGCTGAAACGGAGGTAGCGGAGCGTCTCCGCGTCGATCGGGAAGATGCCGCATGTGGCGCCGTACTCCGGCGCCATGTTCGCGATCGTGGCGCGATCGGCGACGGGGAGCGTCTCGAGGCCGGGACCGTAGAACTCGACGAACTTGCCGACGACCCCTTTCTTCCGGAGCATCTCCGTGACGGTGAGCACGAGGTCCGTGGCCGTCGCGCCCTCCCGGAGCTGCCCGCTTAGGCGGAAGCCGACGACCTGCGGAACGAGCATGGAGACGGGCTGGCCGAGAAGCGCCGCCTCCGCCTCGATCCCGCCGACGCCCCACCCGAGGACGCCGAGCCCGTTGATCATCGTCGTGTGGGAATCGGTGCCGATGAGGGTGTCGGGATAGGCAACCGGGTCGCTCCCCTCGGTCACGAAGACGACGCGCGCCAGGTATTCGAGGTTCACCTGATGCACGATCCCCGTGGCGGGCGGAACGACGCGGAAATTCCGGAACGCGCGCTGTCCCCAGCGGAGGAAGAGGTAGCGCTCGCGATTCCGCTCGAACTCCTTCCCCGAATTGAGGAGGAGCGCGGCCGCCGAGCCGTATTCGTCGACCTGAACGGAGTGGTCGATCACGAGTTCAGCGGGCTGGAGCGGATTGATCTTCGAGGGATCGCCGCCCAGCTTCGCCATGGCATCGCGCATGGCGGCGAGATCGACCACCGCCGGAACGCCGGTGAAATCTTGAAGGAGGACCCGGCTCGGCGTGAACGCGATCTCTCGGTCGGGCTCCGCCTTCGGATTCCAGCGAGCCACGGCCTCCACGTCCTCCGCGCGAACGGTCCGGCCGTCGACGGTGCGGAGCAGGTTCTCGAGGAGGATCTTCAGCGAGAAGGGGAGCCGGTCGATGGCGTGGCCCGCCTTCGCGACGGCGTCGAGGCGATAGATCGTCACGGAGCGTCCGCCGACGCGAAGCGCGCCGCGGGCGCCGAAGGGTTCGGTCATGAATGGTCTCCATGGGCCGCGCGGCACGACCGCGCGGGCGAGGGAAAGAGCGAAGTACGCGCGGCGATCATACGGCAACGCGCGTTTCGGCGAAACGTTCTCCCGGCCGCTCCGTTCACCCGCATCATTTCCACTCCCGCGAGGCGCGCCATCGAGTAGAGTCCCCGGCGATGGACACGCCAGGCAGCACTCCCTCGCCCGCTCCCGCTACGAAGCGATTTCACTGGTGGCTCCTCGCGCTGGGAATCGTTCTCATCGGCGCGCTCACGATCGTGGCGGCCCGCTGGGCTGCTCCCATCTTCACCCGCGAGCACGTCGCATCGTGGGTCAAGGCGGCGGGTGCGTGGGGACCCTTCGTTCTCCTCGGGATCCAGGCGCTCCAGATCATCGCGGCGCCGGTTCCGGGAGTATTCGTACCAATCCTGGCGGGAGTATTCTACGGGCCCGTGGTGGGGCCGCTTCTCACGATGGGGGGGACTTTGGTCGGATCGGCGGCCGCCTACTGGATCGGCCGGAGCGCGGGCCACGCCGTGGCCGAGCGGTGGGTCGGAAGACCGGCGCTCGACAAAGCGCACGCCCTCATCGACGGCAAGCGTTGGATCGCCCTCGCCGTCGTCTTCCTCATCCCGTTTTCGCCCGCGGACGCGCTCTGCTTCGTGTCGGGAACGATCGGCATGCGGTGGGGGCTCTTCACCGCGGCGGTCCTTCTAGGAAGACTCCCGAAGGACATCCTGATCTCGGCGGGCGCGGCGCTAGGCTGGAATCACCTCGGAATGTAGCGGCGCCCCCCGGCCGGAGGGCTCAGCCCCGAGAGCCCTTCATGACGAGTTTCAGCGGCGTGCCGATCGGCACCTGCGTCGTCGTGCGGGCCGCGTTCAGGATGGCGGCATCCTCGAGCGTGATCGCCTGGTTCGAATACTGCGACCAGACCGTCGCGAACGTGGCGGTCGTCTTCGCCGGCTTGATGCTGAGCCGGTCGGCCTGCACGTTCAGCTTGGCCGGATCA
>Ga0315273_10011432_pt1 | contig 11358 bp, 11 predicted proteins | sample YL17G02_0_MG_FD_205753 | JGI IMG/M metagenome (GOLD analysis project Ga0315273, IMG submission 205753) | Sediment microbial communities from Yellowstone Lake, YNP, Wyoming, USA - YL17G02_0 | ecosystem: Environmental > Aquatic > Freshwater > Lake > Sediment | place: USA: Wyoming | collected...
TTCCGCCCTTCCTTCAGGAAACGGTTTTCAGAGGATAAGTCCTTGCACGTGAAAATCCTTTGGACGGTGAAGACCAGCTCTTCCACCCGGAAAGGCTTCAGCAGGTAGTCGAAGGCGCCCTTCTTCATCGCCTCGATGGCGGATTCCACGGTGGCGTGGGCGGTCATGACGATGACCGCGATGTCCGGGCTGACGGCTTTCGCGTGCTCCAGGATTTCCATCCCCCTGCCGTCGGGCAGGTAGATGTCCGTCAGGACCAGGCCGGGGGCCTCCCCGTTATCCAGCCGGGCCTTCGCCTCCGCCACTGTGTGGTCGACGGCCACCTCGTACCCTTCCTTCGTCAGCACCCGGGACAGAATCATCGCAAGATTATGGTCGTCCTCGATGATCTGGATATTCCGGTTCATGCCGTGGTCTCCGGGGGCGTTCCCTCCGGAAGGAAGATCCGGAACGTGGTTCCTTGCCCGACCTCGCTCTCCACTTCGATGATTCCGTCGTGCTCCTTGACGATGCCGTAACTGATCGCGAGTCCGAGCCCGGTCCCCTCCTCCTTGGTGGTAAAGAAGGGCTGGAAGATGTCACGGATATCGTCCTTCGGGATTCCCGTACCCGTGTCCCGGATGCCGATCTCCACCCCTTCCGCGGCTTCCGATCTCCATCTCCCGGTGGAGATATCGAGCTCGCCCCCGTCCGGCATCGCCTGGATGGCGTTCAGGATGATGTTCAGAAAGACCTGCCGTATCTGGCCGGAATTGCCGTGGATGAGGCGCAGGTCGGGTGCCAGCCTCTTTTTCAGTTTCACGGATTTCGCCGCGGGCTGGAACTCCAGGATCTTGAAAAGGTCTTCCAGGACCCGGTTGACGTCGACGCGCTCCTTGCTGGATTTCGTCGACCGCGCAAAGCCCAGCAAGCTGTGGGTGACTTTGATCGCCTGGTTCGCCTCGTACTCCACGACCTCCATGTCCTTCAGCAGCGCGGGATCGTCCTTCACTTCCAGCTTCATGAGCTGCGTCATGTTCAGGATGACGCTCAACGGCGTGCTCAGTTCGTGGGAGATCCCCGAGGAGAGCGTCCCGAGGGCCGCCATCGTCTCGGCCCTCACCATCTGCTCCTGCGCAAGTTTCAGCTCCCGGTTAGCTTTCTCCAGGGTTTGCTCCGCTTCCCGCATTCGAAGCATCTGCTCCTTGATCGAGTCCGACATTTCGTTGAAGGAGAATGCCAGTTCGCCGAACTCCCCGTTCAAGCCTCTCACTTTGTGGTCGAGGTCCCCCGATTTCAGGCTCCGGGTCGCCTCCAGAAGCCGGTTCACGGGCGTCGTGAAGCCGCGGATGAAGACCGCGGCCAGCCCAAGGGACAACAGCGGCCCCAGGGCGAGGAGAACGTAGAGAACGTTTTTCGAGCGCGTGATATCCTTCAGCGCCTTCTCCGTCTTCGCATTGAGTTTGGCGTTGGTGAGGGCGACCATGTCGTGGACTTTCTCGATCAACGCCTCACCGGCCCGAAACGCCATGTCCTCCTCTTTCGTCAGCCGCGCGGTACCCGCATCGATGGTCAACACCCGGCTCACGGCGTCCTTGTACCGGTGAGTGCTTTCCCGAAGGTCGTCGATGCCGGCCTGCACCGCCGCGGAATGGTGGCAGCCGAGGCAGACGTCGATCACCTGCTCGATGCCCCGGACATCGCGGAGCACGATTTCGGACGTTCTCGAGTGTTGGGTATGCTTCAGGGCGAGGTCGGACTGGACCCGTTTGATCTGGAGCAGGAATTGCTCCCGGAGGATCTCGACTTGATGGAGTTGGATGAGATCATTCAGCTTGGCCGTACCGATATGGATCGTGTAGACGATATAGAAACCCATGAAAAGGAAGAGGACCGAGTAGGCGGAAAGCCCGAGGATGATCTTCTTTTTCATAAAGTGCTAATGCTTGTCGATTCCATGAAGCATGAAAACCGTATGCTCCATCGTTTTCGTTATTTCGGACATGTACTCCGTCACCGCTTTCACGCTTCCGGGAAGCGTGTAAACGATCGTTTTCCCCATGGTGCCGGCAACCCCCCGGCTCAATAAGGCATTGGGTTTTTCCATCCCGTATTTCACGCGAATCAACTCCATGATTCCGGGGAGCTGTTTGTCCAGCAACCCGGAAACGGTTTCCACCGTGATATCCCTCTCCCCGATGCCGGTTCCCCCCGTGGTGAAGATAAAATCGGATCCGTCGTTTTTTCGTTGTAGCAGCAACTTTTTCAATGCGTCCGCGTCATCCGGAATGAGGACATTTTTAATTTCGAATCGTTGATTCCTTGCGGAGAAGAAGGAATTCAGTAGTTCCCTGATTTTCGGACCGCTGCGATCTTCGTAGACGCCGCCGCTTGCCCTGTCGCTCAGCGTAATGATGTAGACCCGGGTAACTTTCGGAACGCAAACAATCCGGTCGTTCGGTTTTATCTTGCCTGTTTTGAGCACACGGCAGAAAATGCCTTCCTTCGGCATTACGCAATTTCCGACCTCTTTGAAAATGGCGCAGGCGGTTCCATGGCACTCTTTTCCGATCTGGGTGAGCTCGAGTTCGGCGTCACCGATCTGGAACCGGTCGAAAATATGGCACTTGGGAAGTTCGATCCCTTGCGTGGTGATGTTTTCCGCGAATTCGCCGAAGTTGATTTTCCGTTTCGCTTCTTTCGAGAATTTCTCGACGCTTTCCATTGCAAGCATACTTACCTGCCGGTGCCACTCTCCGGCATGGGCATCCTCCATCACTCCGGTCCTGGTGATGGTTATTTCCTTTACAGGATGCTTTACGGTTCCCTTTTTTTCGGAGATATTGACGGAAATTACCTTCGGGCTATTCATGATCACCCGCCGATGACATTGAATTTATTTTGAACGCTTTTCGTGCCGCATTCCGGTTTGGCGTCAAGGGCCATCCGAATCGCCTTTTCCGCACCGAGCGCTCGCACGTTGAAGGAAAGATCGTTGAACAGGCACGGACGAAGTTTCCCGTCGCTCGATAACCGCAATTTGTTGCACAATTTGCAATCGCCTCCCGTTCCCCCCTCCACGGGAGCGTACTCTCCGGTTTCCAGATTCATTTGATGAATGAAACGTACGTCGCATTTTCTGCTTTGACAAAAAGCCTTCACTCCGAGCGCATCCGCTTCGTCGGACGATTTATTTACGACACAATTGATTTTTATCGGTCGCAATCCCGCCATTTCAGCGGCAGCAATCCCTTGCATCACTCGATTTATATCACCGACACGGGTTATCTCCCTGTATTTATCCGGATCAACCGTATCCAGGCTGATGTTTACCCGTTGTAAACCGGCATCTTTCAGCGGTTTCGCGAATTCTTCCAATAAAATACCGTTGGTCGTAAGAGAAAGATCGTTTATCCCATCGATATTTGCAAGCAACTGAATCAAATGAACGATGTTTTTTCGGACGAGAGGTTCTCCTCCCGTAATCCGTACCTTGTCGATTCCTTTTCCTGCCGCTATTTTTGTGAAGGAGACGATTTCCTCAAACGAAAGAATATCTTCGTGCCTTAATGGCTTTATCCCATTTTCCGGCATGCAATATTTGCATCGAAGGTTACATCGGTCGGTGACGGATATTCTAAGATAATGGATGTTCCGGTTATATCGGTCGTACATGCACGTAGTCCCCTTTATTCAAATCCGTTTGTACACTCCGCTCTTGCCCCCCTCCTTGGAGAGAAGGGAGATCTTGCCGATGGTGATCGACCTGTCCCTCCCCTTGCACATGTCATAGATCGTCAGGGAGGCCACCGCGGCGGCCACCATCGCTTCCATCTCCACGCCGGTCCGCTCAAACGCCCGGATCGTCGCGGTAACGACGATCAGGCCGGTCGCCGGATCGGTGTCGAAATCGATAGCCGCGTGGTGGATGGCGAGGGGATGAGAAAGGGGGATCAGTTCCGGAGTCCGTTTGGCGGCGGCGATTCCCGCCAGCCGCGCCACGACGAGCACGTCTCCCTTGGTCATCCGCCCCTCGATGATGGCGGCGAGCGTCTCGGGCCGCAAGACGACCTGCGCCTCGGCGACGGCAGTTCGCAAGGTCGGATCCTTGCCGCTGACATCGACCATGATCGCCTGGCCGCGAGCATCAAAATGGTTGAACGACATGCGATGCTCCTCCGGATCTCCGACACGACACGGTCGTTACTCTTCCAGCATCCCCACGTCGCTGCGCAGAAGGTGCACTGCAACCTCTTCCCCCGGGGAAAAAACGGTCTTTTCCTTCGGGAGCACAGCAATACCGTTCGCCCTGAGCATGGTTCCCAGGATGCCGGTATTCTGGTCGCCGGCGCTGGTCGCCCAATGCACGCCGTTCTCCACCTCGATCCGGACCCGCAGGAAATGGACCTTGCCCGGTTTCTTGCGCACCTCGCCGCGCAGGGTCGCTTTCACGTACGGCTTGATCACCCGCCGGTGGCCCATCATCTTGAGGAGCGCCGGCCGGACAAGTTCCTCGAAGGTAATCATGGTCGACACCGGGTTGCCGGGGAGGGAGAACACCGGCTTCCCCTCCTTCACCCCGAAGGCGAAGGGCCCGCCCGGTTTGATATCCACTTTCCAGAATAGTTGACTCACTCCAAGTTCCGCAAGGCAATCGCGCACCAGGTCGCGGTCGCCGGCCGATACCCCGGCGGAGGTGACGAGGGCGTCGGCCTTGAGCCCCTCGGCCATCTTCTCCCGATGACTTTCCCTGCTGTCGCGTGCGATGCCGAGGAGTACCGGCTCCGCGCCGATCTCCCGGAGGGCCGCGGCCAGCGACAACGCATTGCTGTTGATGATCTTGCCGCTCCCGGGCTGCTCGCCCAGCTCGATCAGCTCGTCGCCGGTGGAGAGGACCGCGACCCGCGCCCTCCGATAGACCGGAACGATCGCCTTGCCGAAGGAGGCCAGCATGCTGATTTCCGGCGGGTGGATGATGGCGCCGGCGGCAACGACCATGTCCCCGCTCCGCACGTCCTCCCCCCGGAAACGGATATGCTGGCGAGGGCGGACGTTCTCCTTGAGCAGGATGGCGTCACCACGCTCTTCGGTCTCCTCGATCGGAACCACCGCGTCGCACCCGGGTGGAGTGGGGGCGCCGGTCATGATCCGGACGGCGCAGCCCGGCTCGAACAAGGTTACGGTTCCTCCGGCCGGGATATAGCCGGTGACCCGCAAGGAGCCCCCCGCCCGGCAGTCGTCCGCTCTGACCGCGAAGCCGTCCATGGCCGAATTGTCGCAGGACGGCATGTCCCACGGGGCCATCACGTCTTCGGCGACGACCCGACCGAGAGCCGACAGGAGGTCAACCCGCTCCACACCGAGCGGGGAGACGCTGGCGAGAATCATGCTCCGCGCGACTTCGAAGGTGGGCATGGCAGGACTACTCTTATACTAAATCAGGAAGTATTTCAAACGGCGGCTACCGCCGGACCGGCGGGTGCGGGATCGCGACCCTCCCCCCTTCCAGCAGGATCGATTCGCCGTTGAGCCGGTCCGGTTGATCCGGGTCGTGCGTGATCAGGACGACGGTGGTCCCCCGGGCCGGAAGCGACGCGATCACCGTTTCGAGCGATCCGGTCGTCTCCCGGTCGATATTCGCGAGCGGTTCATCGAGCAGGAGAACTTCGGGCTCCAACGCCAGGGCCCGCGCCATCGCCACCCGCTGCGCCTCGCCGCCGGACAACTCCCGCGCCTTCCTGTCACGGAACCCCTGAAGACCCACACCGTCCAGCGCCTTGTCGACCCTCCGTCGCTGTGCCTCCCCCTGGATCCCTCTCGCCTTCAGGCCGAAGGCGACGTTGTCATACACCGTCCCCTCGAAGAGATACGGAGACTGGTGCAGCAGCGTGACCTTCCTGCGATGTTCCTCCATGGAACCGTGATTCCAGTCGACCCGCTTCCCGGAGTAGAAGATCTCCCCCGACGTCGGGGGAGAGAGAAACGCCAGGAGGTTCAGGAGGGTGCTCTTCCCCGCCCCGTTCGGCCCGGTCAGCGTGTAGAGGCGACCTTCGCCGAGCGTCAGTTCATCGATGTCGAGCGCGACGATCGATCCGTAGCACTTCCGTATCGAGTCCAATCGGTACATGGCTCTCACCGGCTACCTCTTCTGCAACAGGTTCAGGAACAGGTTGACCAGGAGCGCCACCGTCATCAGGACGATCCCCAACGCCATGGCGAACGCGAATTCCCCCTTGCTCGTCTCCAGCGCGATCGCCGTCGTCATCGTCCGCGTGTACCCGCGGATATTCCCCCCCAGCATCATCGCCACCCCGACCTCGGAGACGACCCGGCCGAACCCCGCGATCACCGCCGCCAGGATGCCGAACCGGATCTCGCCGATCAGCGTCCCGACCGCCAGGAAGCGCCCGGCGCCCAGCGTCAGCGCCGTCGGCACGATCCGGGGGTCGGCGCCCCGCACGGACGCCAGGGAGTAGTTCGCGACGATCGGTGCGGCGAGCAGGACCCCGCCGATCACCATCGCCGTCGGCGTGAAGAGCAGACCCAGGACCCCCAACGGTCCCTGCCGGCTCAGGAAGCCGTAGACCACGAGCCCCACCACGACGGTCGGGACGGCCATCAGGGTGTTGAGGACCGTGACGACGAGCCGCTTCAGCGGGAAGTCCGAGAGTCCCACGAGAAGCCCCAGCGGGATGCCGAACAGCGCGGCAAAGACGGTCGCCCCCGCCGAGACGGCAAGGGAGGTGCCGACCGCGTCGACGACGTCGGGCGAGAAGGACCCGATCAGCCGGAGGGCGGAGGCGAAGGAGGAGACGAGGAAGTCCAAGCGGTGTCCTTTTTCCTTTCTTATCTTACGCGTCGATGCCGAGGATCACGCTGGACGCCTTGACGAGGGCGCAGACATGGTCGCCCTTGGCCAGGAGGAGGCGCTTCGCGCTCTCCTCGGTGACGATAGCCGTCAGGACGCTCCCCCCCGGCAGGACCACCGTGACCTCGGCGTTCACCGGCCCGTGCGCGATCCGGTCCACCGTTCCGCACAACAGGTTCCGCGCGCTGACCTTCGCGTCGTGGAGGTCCTTGCCGAGAATCACGGCGCTCGCCTTGAAGAAGGCGTACGCTTCCTTCCCCTTCTTCAGACCCAGGGTCGCGGCGCTCTCGTTCGTGATCACCGAGCAGATAGTTTCGCCCTCTTTGAGGGTGAGGGTCACCTCCGTGCTGACGGCCCCTTTCCGGAGTTCCGCTACCTTCCCCGAGAACATGTTCCGTGCGCTGACTCGCATCGCCACCCTCCGAAGTAAAGAATAGAAGTGACCCACATCCCCCAGCCGCCCCTCGAGGCGTTTTATGAACTTTTGGTGCTCGCCCTGAAGGACGCGATAGAGGCGGACGGTTTCCTTTCCCTCGTCCGTAAGCATCGTGCCGCCGCCCCCGAGACCGCCGACCGCACGCTCGACCAGCGGTCTTTCCGCGGCGTTGTTCATGGCGTCGACGGCATCCCAGGCGGTCTTGTAGCTGACGCCGACCTCCCGGGCCGCCCTGGTGATCGATCCGAAGCGGTCGATCGCCTCCAGCAGGCCGATCCGGTCCCCACCGAGAAACGCCTTGTCGGCGCGACGCAGCGACAAGGTCGCGGCGACCGAAACGCCGCCACGCGTGCGACGGCCCATCGGTGGCTTCCCCCCGGCGGGACGTTTTTTCCCGGTCTTAATGGCTGACCCCTTTCCCATGGACAAAAAAGAGCGGCTCGCCGTCGATCTTGAACCCCGCGATGAGGGACTGCCCTTCCGGCCCCGTGACGAAATCGATGAACTTCAGCGCGAGGTCGTATTTTACGTGAGGGTGCTTCTTCGGGTTAACGGCGATGATCCCGTACGGGTTCCACAGGTTTTTATCCCCCTGCCGCAGAACGGCGAGGTCGGTCTTCTTCCGGAAGGCGATGAACGTACCGCGGTCGGAGAGCGTATATCCACGCTTCTCGGTCGCCATCGTGATGACCTCCCCCATTCCCTGCCCCGCCTCGACGTACCAGGCGCCCCGGGGAACGATCCCGGCCGACGCCCAGACCTCCTTCTCCTTCTGGTGGGTACCCGATTCGTCCCCCCGGGAGATAAAGGGGCTTCCCTTCGCGGCGATCGCCCGGAAGGCGTCCGGCGCGCTCTTCGCCTTTCCGACTCCCGCCGGGTCGTCCGGGGGACCCAGGAGGACGAAGTCGTTGTACATCACGTCCCGGCGGTCGGCCCCGTAGCCGTTCGCCATGAACTTCTCCTCAAGAGACCTCGCGTGGACAAAGACGACGTCCACGTCGCCCGCCTCCCCGAGCTTGAGGGCTTTTCCGGTCCCGACGGCAACGACGTCGACCTTGCAGCCGAACTTCTTCTCGAACGGAGGGAGGAGCACCGAGAGGAGGCCGGAGTTCTCCGTGGAGGTCGTGGTGGACATCCGGAGCCGCTCTTCCGCGCGGACCGGCAGTGCCGTCAGGGCGAGGAGGACAAGGACAAGCATCGTTTCGGGAGCTCGGATGAACCTTTCCATGAGCGTTTCCCCTTTCGTTTCGGCTGTTCGTCTTTCGCCCCTCCGCGATGCCAGGGTCCGGCCGGAAAGCGTTATATACGATTTTATATAACGATCGTCGTATGCTGTCAATAACCGTATTCTCACGCGCGAACCCGGCTTCGCTCGCCGCTTCAGGGGGATGCTGGATGTGGGAACGCCGGGGCAAGACTGACTCAGGGCGGGATTCTATTTTTTTTCCTGCCAGGCGCGGAGGTTCCGGCATCGATTTCCGGACAACGCAATTTCGAATCACAACCTACGCCGAACTCAAAGGTTTCCAGCAGGAATTTCCTTATTTTCTCGTAGGTATGTTCTCTTAGGACGCCCTGGTAGAAATATTTGGAGGTATTGACGATCAATCCGCAAACATAGGCCCCATTTTGCTTTTCGAGGGCAGGGCAAGGCGGTGTTAACGTATTGAGAAACAACACACCGTGGTAACAAATTTCCGATCGGCAACATGACCCGCAATGGATACAAGGTTCAGGGTATATCTGTTTCACTTCGAGTTCCTGCTCATTCCGGAACCCTCTTCTGCCAGCGCTATCAAACGCGCCTCTTCCCGGCCTTGAGCCGGATCTCCACTTCCTTCCCGGGCTCGTATCCTCTGAGGCTGCTCAGCATGCCGTGGACCGTCTTGTGAACGATGCTCGAAACGAAGTTGCCCGCCGGGATTCTCCTGCCGTCGAGGAAGATGCCGACATCCAGATCGGACAGCTCCTTGCACGCGCTCAGCTTCCTTTTTCCTTTCAACACTTCCCCGGCGAGGCCCCTGCAATCCAGACCGCATTTCATGCAATCGAGACCCGGCAGTTTCCCCAGGACCCTCTCGAACGCCACCTCCGTCTCGATATGCTTTATCAGCCTCGGCAGCTTTGGATTCGTCAGCACGGTCCCTTTTCGAGGTCCGACCTTCCCGAACGCCACCTTCTGAAAGGAACCCTCCTTGAATCCCTGGAAGAGAAGAACATCGGGGTTGTAGTCGCGCAGGATCCTCTTCGCGATCTCGTCCGCCGACGTCTCCGAGTGCTTGATGATGGTGGTCTCGATCCTCGATGCGAACACGACGGGATCGCTTCCCGCCTTCCAGTGCCTCCAGGTCTCTTTCCCCTCGCAGTCCAGGGTCTTCTCATGGGGGGTATGCTTGACGGAGGAGACGGTGTAGCCCTTCTTGACCAGGGAGCCGATCAACTGTTCGACGAAATTCGTCTTGCCCGCGTCCGGAAAGCCGTAGATTCCGATGATCATCCGCACCCTCCGGGAGTGGATCCTGCCGGATCCCTCCGAGTCATTTGCATACTCCGATGGAATTATCATTGCACACCCGATAATCCTGCATGATCGCCCCGCTCAGGTCCGCCCCGGTCAGGTCCGCTCCGGTCAGGTTCGCCCCGCTCAGGTACTGCGATCCGGGGGACAGGTCCGCCCCGGTCAGGTTTGCAAAGCTCAGGTTCGCCCAGCTCAAGTCCGCCCAGTAGGTCAGGTTCGCGTGGGACAGGCTCGCATGGGACAGATTCGCATGGACCATTCTCGCTCCGGTCAGGTTCGCCCCGCTCAGATTCGCCCCGGTCAGGTTCGCCCAGGTCAGGTACACTCCGGGCAGTACCGCCCCGGTCAGGTTCGCTGAACTCAGGTCCGCCCTGCTCAAATTCGCCCCGGTCAGGTTCGCCCCGGTCAGGTCCTCGGATCGCAAGTCCGCTCCGTACAGTCTGCACCCGGGGCAGATCTTCGTCGCCTTGAGACGGTCCAGATCCGCCGGGTCAAGCACGTTCCACCCGCCGGTCGCCGCCTCGGCGATCTCCGCGTTACAGGTTGCGGTCACGCCGCCGACCACGACGACGAACATGGCGGCCGACGGGGCGTAGTCGGCTCTGGAGAATTTGACGTAGCAGCCGCCGATGGGCACGGTCAGGCTGTACCAGCCGGAGGTGTCGGTCGTGGCCGCCGCAAGCACCGCCCCGCCGGACGCTCTGTCGGTCGCGGTCACCTCGACGCCCGGGAGGGTGTTGGTTCTCACGGAGTCGGTGACCGTGCCCGAAATCGTGCCCGTGGTCGGGGCGGAGGCGCCCCCGGGGCCCGCGACGGCCGCGCCACCACCACCGGAACCGCAACCGCAGAAGATCAGCGGTACCGTCAAGGCCAGCACGGCCGGCAGGATGATCATCCTCCCCATCGCCCCCTCACCCGGCCCGCTTGTATACAGTATGCATTCCTGGAAACACTGTATCCAGAGATTCTCGACGCCGTCAAGGTACCTCCCCGGGATGCGGGGCCTCTTTCGGTGGTTGAAATCGAAAGGAGCCTTGCGGCTGGGAAGGAGTGTCCTCCCACAGCGGGCCGCCCCACTCCCGGACGAAATGCCCTCCCTGGGGTACCCCCGCCGTAATAAAAACGGGGGGCACCCTTTTTTCGCCCGTTACTTCCCCTGGAACTTCGGTTTCCGCTTCTGGAGGAACGCCTGCTTTCCTTCGAGGAGGTCGCGGCTGTTCATGCAGGCGCGGATCAGCTCCTCCGCCTCTTCCGCCTCCCGGGGGGGGAGGTCGCGGAACTGCATGCACAGGGCGAGGATCCGCTTCGTGCCGCGGATCGAGAGGGGGGCGTTCCCGGCGATCTCCCGTGCCATCTCGAGGACGACCTGGGGAAGTTCCTCCGGGGGGCAGACGCGGCCGACCAGCTTCAGGTCCAGCGCCCGCCGGGCGCTCACCTTGCGCGCCGTGTAGAAGAGCTCCTTCGTGGCGGGGAGCCCGATCGTGTTCACGAACCGCATGAGGCCCGCGGGGCGGTAGATGATCCCGAGGCGGGCCGGCGTCATCCCGAAGACCGCCT
>Ga0315273_10011433_pt1 | contig 11358 bp, 9 predicted proteins | sample YL17G02_0_MG_FD_205753 | JGI IMG/M metagenome (GOLD analysis project Ga0315273, IMG submission 205753) | Sediment microbial communities from Yellowstone Lake, YNP, Wyoming, USA - YL17G02_0 | ecosystem: Environmental > Aquatic > Freshwater > Lake > Sediment | place: USA: Wyoming | collected...
TCGCCCCACTTGAAAGCCAGGTCGAGGGCGGCGTGGCGGTCGTAGGGATCGTGGCTGTCATCAACCTTTCGCACCCGCTGGCGATACCACTGGAAGGTATTGACGTGGTTGTAGGTCGGGCAGGGCTGAAGGATGTCCAACAGCGCGAAGCCGCCCTCGTGCTGGAGGGCTGCGACCATCATCTGCTGCAGGTGCTGCATGTCGCCGGCGAAGGCGCGGGCGACGAACGAGCATTGCTCGGCGATAGCGATGGCGAGCGGATTGAAAGGCTGGCTGTAGACACCGTGCGTCTGAAGCTTGGTGACGAAGCCGAGGTCGGAGGTCGGCGAGGCCTGGCCCTTGGTCAACCCGTAGACCTGGTTGTTATGCACGAACGCCTTGATGCCGATGTTGCGGCGGATGGCGTGGAGCAGGTGATTGCCGCCCTCGCCGTACATGTCGCCATCGCCGCTCGTGATCACGACCTCCAGCTCGTGGTTCGCCAGTTTGATCCCGGTGGCGGCGGGAATCGCTCGGCCGTGGAGGCCGTTGAAGACGTTCGCCTTGGTGTAGTGCGGCAGCTTCGCCGCCTGGCCGATGCCGGAGACGAGCACGAGCTGCTTGCGGTCAACGCCCGCCGCCTCGATCGCCTTGTCGAGGGCGCGCAGGATGGCGAAGTTGCCGCAGCCAGGGCACCAGGCGACATCGGTGTCGAAGAAGGGCTTCGGGTTCATTGGTCCGTTCCCCTAAGAGAGCAACTACCTCTTCGCGACATACCGGACCCCCGCGATACCTTCGAAGTCGGCGTCCTGCGTCCAGAGCGTCGCGCCGTAGGTACGAGCCGCGGACAGCACGATGCTGTCTGCCATGGACAGCCCCAGCTTGAGAGCGACCTCTGCCGCGCTCAGCGCCGCTGCTCCGTCCAGGTCCACCACGCGTCCCTCCATCATGGCCGCAACAGCGTCCAGCGCGGCGTCCTTACCGCGCTGTTGGTGCATCCGCTTGTACACTTCGTAGAGAGTGATGACAGGAACCACAAGCTCCCTCGCCTCTTCTATTGCCGGCGCGAAGCGCTTGGCGTTCGGCCCGCCCCCGAGGTACTCAAGCCAGCCCGACGAGTCAACGACGTTCATACCCGGTCCTTCTCACGCGGGACAGTCGTATCTATCCCCTTGAACATGCCTCGCATGCTCTTAATCGGCTTGACCACCACCAGTTCAATGCGATTGCCGATCGGGATCACCCTGATCTTCTGCCCGGCCCGGATCCCCATCGCCTCGCGAACAGCACGAGGGATGACTATCTGGAACTTCGGCGAGACTGTGACGGTTTCCATCCTCGTCTCCTATCGATCAGCACATCGTATTACGAGACATTGTAGCTGAAGCCACCCAGGCGAGCAACCCTGATCCGTGCTTCATCCCATCCTCCGCATGACCTCTTCCGCGGTGAACGGCAGGCCGTCGTACCTCGCCATCAGGCTGAAGTCCGAGATGGCGCCCACCTCCCTGAGTAGCCGCGCGAACTGCCCGGTCTGGTTGCCCTCGACCGAGACGATCTCCCTGCCGGGGCCGAGCAGTTCACGGATGACGGCTCCGTCGAGGGGCCACACCTGGGAGAAATGGAGCATCGCCACCGCGCGGCTCTCGGCGTTCATCGTATCCACCGCCTCGCGGCAAGGGCCATAGGTCGAGCCCCAACAGATCAGCACCTGCTCGGCGTCGGGCGGGCCGTGCCATTCCGGGGCGATGGCCTCGGCCACTATGCCGTCGAGCTTGCGCATACGCTTGTCCTGCATCTTCACGCGCGTCGCAAGATTATCGGTGATGTGCCCGTCCTCGTCGTGCTCGTCCGAGTCGAGCACGACGAAGGCGTTCGAGCCAGGAATCGCCCGCGGCGAGACGCCGCTCTCAGTGACCGCGTAGCGAAGGTAGTCCTCGGCCGGATCGAGGCAGAGACAGCGGTCTATCGGCCGGTAGGACTCGTCGAGCCCGGGACAGTTCGTCCTGATGTCGGCGAGGAACTGGTCGCTGAGCATGATCACCGGCGTCTGGTACTTGTGCGCGATGGCGAGACAGTGGCGGGCGAGATCGTAGCATTGCTGGGGCGTGCCGGGCGCGAACAGGGCGCGGGGCGCCTCGCCGTGTCCGGCGTTGAGCGCGAACAGCAGGTCCTGCTGCGCGGTGCGGGTGGGCAAACCTGTCGCTGGGCCGGGGCGCTGCCCGAGGAAGATGAAGAGAGGCAGTTCGAGCATCCCCGCCAGCGCGAGCCCCTCGACCATGAGGGCGAAGCCGCCGCCGCTGGTCATCGTCATCGCCGGGACGCCCGCGTAGGTCGCCCCGCAGATCATGTTGACCGCGGCAATCTCGTCCTCGGCCTGCTCGACGACCATGCCGTACCGGTCGGCGACCTGGGCGAGGAAAGTCAGCACTCCGGTGGACGGGGTCATCGGATAGCCGGTGGCGAACTTCACCCCCGCGGTGGCCGCGCCCAGCCCGACCGCCTCAGAGCCGGAGCATATAGCGCGGGGTGCACTGTTGCCCGCTGGGCCTTTGAGCGCGGCCGCATGCGCAGCGACAAGCTCGGCGCCTTTCCGGGCGCAGCTCACGTTCGCGTCCACCACCGCGTCGCCCTTGCGGGCGAAGCGCTCGCGCAGGTGTCCCTCCAGCCCTTCGATGCCGTAGCCAAGGATGGTGACAACGGCCCCGGCCGCGACGGTGTTCGCCATGATCGCCGACCCCCCGATCTCCTTGGCGACCTTTTCCAGTTCGATGCAGATCGCGTCGGCGCGGCCGGTACCGTTGAGCAGCTTCACCCCGCCATCCGCCATATCCGCCTGGAGCCAATCGAGCGCCTGCTCGTTGAGGGCGACCAGCAGATCGGCCTTCTCCCGGCCCGAGAACAGCTCGCGGTCGCCGATCCGCACGTCGTACCAGTTGAGCCCGCCGCGGATGCGGGACATGTAGGTCTGTGTGGCAAAGCAGTAGATGCCTTGGTCGGCGAGCAACTCGACAAGCAGGTCGCCCGTCGTCTCGATCCCCTGCCCGGCTGCGCCCGCGATTCGGATGTTGAGGTCCATGCGCACTCTCCAGTTGACGTCTCCCTACTTCGCCAGTGATTCGATGACGCATAGAGGTCGTCCTGGACGGAGGGCCGCAGGCTTGTAGCGATCGCGAACCAACGAAGGGAGCGAAGGGTTTCCTGAGGGCCGGCCCAGCTGAGGGTGGAGTCAGGTATTCGCGAGCAGGCGTTCGCGCAGCGGCGCGATTCCGAGCTGGAAACCCAGCTCGCCTGCCAGCTCCTCCGCGGTCAGCTCTGTGCCTCTCCGCCAGCGCGAGCGGAGCCATTCGCCGGCCTCAGGGGATCGGAACCAGCCGCGGCCGAACCGTTCTCTCAGGAAGACCCGCACACATGAGTCCAGCATGAAGGCGCGCAGGTAGCGCACACAGCTGAACCAGTCGTCCGCATCAAACAGATACTGCTCGGGCGCAACGCGAACTCCGAATGCATGGCCGAGCAAGTGGGCATAGCGCGCCGCCATCCTTGCGGGCCGGCCGTCGCCCCCGCGTAGCTCAAGTTCGTAGGCGATCTTTCCGGCGCAGCGCCGCACGCACCAGTGGTCAATCAAGCGCCCTGCTCGGAAGAGCGACTCGGGCGCGGCCTCGACGCCGAGGCAGTGCCGCAGCCAGTCGCGGTTGAGCACTACCGACTGGAGCAGGAAGGCAAACGCCTCTGTGAGGGCGTGATCTCCCATGATCCGGTAAGCGCAGGGCAGCTCGGGGTCAACGCCGGCGAAGTGCAGGGCGTGCCCCAGCTCGTGGAAGAACGAGAGGAAGTCGGCACAGCCGCCTCGCGGAGACGCCACCACCCATACCTCGCCCGGCACTGTGATGGGTGCGCAGAATGGCTTTGGGTACTTCTTCGGCCTGGGCTGAAGGTCAAGGTGGACGTTAGGTTGCTTTGAGAACGTCACGCCCAGTGCCGAGAGAGTCGCCTCGGCGGCCGAAAGCAGCCGCCCGCCGGGAAACACCTCCGTGTACCGTGGGGCGAACATGACCCAGCGCAGGTCCCAGTCCGTAGCACTACGGGAGTCAATCCCGGCTTGGCCGAGCTGCTCATCGACGAGCGCACAGTAGGCGGATTGGGTATCCTCCACGAAGGCGGCCAGTTCCTGCGCCAGAGCGCGCAGCGGCTGCCCGGAGAGGTCCTCGCAGAGCGCTCGGTAGTCTGCGAAGCCGAGCTCCCGAGCGATCTCTCTCTGCCCGACTATGCGTTGCATCCGCCACTCATCGTGGCGAGACATTGCCTCCGTCGCGGCCTCCTCCAATGCCCGGCGCCGCGACCCATCTGCCTCCTGGGAGGCCTGCCCCAGTGCCTGGTAGAAGGACAGGGGCTTCCCTTCCAGCCGGACCTCGGCCGCGCTCTCAGCATCGGCGATCTGTTCGGTCAACTCCCTCAGCCGCTGCTCAATGTAGTTGCGGACGGCGAACTCGGCTAGGTAGCGGCCAAGGCGGTCCTCCCGATGATCCAAGCGCTCGAAAACCGCCTCCCGGGTGAACAGCTCCTGGGATTCCTCGAAGATGGCCTCCGTCTCGAACGTGTCCTTGAGCCCGGACAGGTGGAGGCGCTCCTCCGTGTTGAGTCGAGCGGTGAACTCCTCGGCCCGCCGCATGTAGTAAGCAGTATCCATGGCTGGCTGCCGATCCTGTACTTCTCACAAGATAATAGACTGCTGGTCTTGTCGTTCCACATCGGTCTTGGATTATCCTCAAGCCGAGAAGGCGCGGTCGTTTTCCCGTGTAGTGCATGTACCGACGAGCGAAAGCGCCGCGGCCGTCCGGGAGGTTCACCTCGCTCGACCTCGAACCCAGTCACCATGCTGATCCTCGGCATCGAAACAAGCTGTGACGAGACCTCCGCCGCGGTGGTGCGCGATCGCCTCCGCCCCGCGCCGAGGCGCGGGGTCTGAACTCGCGCATGAAACGCGTGCTCGCCGGTGGAGATGAGATCCGCTTCCCGCTGGAGCGTCGCCGCGAGGCAGAGATCTGCGCATCGACTCTACCGGGCATCAGGGACAGAGCGCGGGAGCTGTTGGGGTTCACAGGCACCCAGCCAGTTAGGCTCGTGCTGACTGACGGCATGCCTCGACTGCGCGATCTGCTTCAGCCGTATGCGCGAAGCTTGGCATTCTGGTTCACGCTCCCCCTCGCACTCCTCCTGTTCGGCCTTGTAGGCGGCGCAACGGCGATTGCCACAGTTGGCGCGGGCGGGACAGCGTGGCTGCTCCACGCTTACGGCAGGTTCCTGTTGGCCGTCAGGAGGGCTTGGCCGCACGCCATTGGCCTGACCATACCAGCATCGGGAGCGGCGGGCCCGGTGATCCTGGTCAACCTAGCCCCTAGCCCCCCGCCAGAGGCGGCCGCCAGACTGCGGTTAGAGCTATCAGGCGATGACCGCCTTCGCACGGTCGTTGCGCACGAGTTCGCCCATGTGGCTCTGCGCTCACGCTACCGATCGACGCGAATCCCGGCATGGCTGGATGAGGGTGTGGCGTACTGGTTCGACGAGGAATCGACGGGCATTAAGTCGTGGACCACAGAGAGTCGCGTCTGCGTCCGAGAACCGGATAGCGAGCGCGATGCCCGGCGGAAGATGCTCGGGAACGAGGAGTCTAGGCTCGTCTACTATCGGCTCACCGCTCGGTACTACTGGGAGGTTCGTCATCTTGCTAACCAAGGCCGGATCACCGAGTTGCTTGCGACTCCTGTGAAGCAGACCGCGAAACTCAGGCCATCGGTAGAGGAGATGGAGAGATGCTGTTAGTTAGCGTGAGGCGCGATTGGGCGTGTTCGCCCACGACTGGCCGCGGCTAGATCACTATGCTCATCCTCGGCATCGAGACAAGCTGCGACGAGACTTCCGCGGCGGTAGTTCGTGGCCCCTTCGACCAAGCTCCCTTCGACTGGGCTCAGGGTGAACAGGACAAGCCCGGAGATGCCCTTCGGCTCCGCTCAGGACATGCCGGCGTCGAGCTGCTCTCCAGCGTGGTCGCGTCACAGGACGATCTCCACGCGCAGTTCGGCGGCATCGTCCCCGAAGTCGCCTCCCGCCGCCACATCGAGATGATCGTGCCGGTCATCCGTGAGGCGATGCAGCGGGCCCAGCTTCAGTGGTCTGATCTTTCCGGTATCGCCGTAACCAGCGGGCCGGGCTTGATCGGCTCCTTGGTCGTCGGCTGCTCCACCGCGAAGGCGCTGGCGATGGCGCGGGAGCTGCCGTTGGTCGGCGTTCAGCACCTCGAAGCCCATATCTACAGCGCTGCTATAGGCCAAGCGCTGCCGCTGCCTGCGGTGGCGCTCATCGCTTCAGGCGGGCACTCGCACCTCGTCCTCTTGCGCGATCACGGCAGCTACCAGGTGCTGGGCCGCACGCTCGACGACGCCCCCGGAGAGGCCTTCGACAAGGGCGCGAGGCTGCTGGGCCTGCCCTATCCCGGCGGGCCTCAGCTTGCCGCGCTGGCGGACACCTATCAGGGCCACGTCGAACCGCTGCCGCGGGCGCGGCTCGCCGGCTCGCTTAACTTCAGCTTCAGCGGCGTGAAAACGGCCCTCAGGCGATTGCTCCAGGAGCAGCAGCCGCTCGATGAGCAAGGGCGGGCGCGCGCCGCCGCCGCCTATCAAGAGTCAATCGCCCTGTCGCTCGCCGAACGCGCCACCCAGGCGGCGGAGGAGGCGGGCTTTCTGCCGCTGATCGTGGTGGGCGGAGTAGCGCGCAACCGGCGATTGCGGGAGCTGGTCGAGCAGCGCGCGCAGCGGATCGGTCTGCGCGCGGTCTTCCCCGACCCGCAGTTCTGCACCGACAATGGTGCGATGGTCGCCGCCGCCGGCGCGCATAAGCTCGCGCTGAGCGGGCCGGACCTGGTTGACCTCGAGTGTACGCCGAATCAGCCGCTCGAGAGCTGGCATAGAAAGTAGCGGCGACCCGTCGAGTCGCCCGTACACGCATGGCCGCATTTGCCAGCGAGATCGCCCTCGAAAGAAACTCGTTCTCTACGCTTGACACCCCTTGCAAACTGATGGGTCTTGTGCTATATTCCGGCAACGATAAGGAGTTTCCCGAATCACAGCCTATCATTCGGGGGACTTTTGAGCAGCAGGCGTATGGCTGGTTAGGCCGATTCTCTTGCATCATCTGATGCAAGAGAATCCGTAGAGGTAGTCGGGATGAAGGTCGCAGCCGATTCATGGTACGATCCCGGCCTCTCGGTGGCGAGGGTCGTTTGCTCGATCATCGCGCGAGGTGCTGGCCTCGTCGCCTCTCTGTGCTGTGACCCATCCCCTGTCTTGATCCTCTAGCGCTGATTTCATGGCCGCCTCGCGGCCATTCACTTTTCTCGGGGCGACCGGAAGAGAAAGGAGGCTGACAACAGGACAAGCGAAGCAGACTCGATGGTAGATGTTCGGGCAACAGCCGTCACAGGAGACATCGCAGCCATGGACGCAGCAGTTGCACACCAGATCTGGAACTACATCGGTATGCTGGGGGTGGATAGGGAGACTGCCCGCGATCTCTATCAGGAAGCGGAGACCGCGATCTGGGAGGCTGCGGCACACCGACAGACGTACGAGTGCCACAGCTACCTGGTGAAGACCGGGATCGGGGCCATCCGTCACTGGCTCCGTGACCGGTACTCGCTGGTTCGCATCCCGGGATACTTGCACGACCGCGGCGAAGCGGCCAGCCACATGAAGACCATCGTCCCACTGGAGGACATGAACGAAACGGTCGGGCACCGTTTCGAGGACGACTTGCTCGAGCGCCTCGACGTTGCGTTGCTACGGCGGCGCGTGGTTCACTTGCTGCCCCGGCTCACGAAGGCCGAGCGGCAGGTCATGGACGCCCTTCTGACCGGACGAAGCATCCGCGACATCGCGCGCGAGCGCAGGGTGAGGGTCGGGTGCGTGTATGCGCAGCGGAGCAAGGCCATCGTCAAGCTGCGGAAGCTGCTCGCTGAGGAAACAGTGGTCACTCAGCAGCGTTTGGTGCAGCAGAGGCCGAGCCTCGTCGCGCAGGCGCGAGCTTGAGCGAAACCCTATTGAGTCTCGCCGAATGGGGTGGTTCGGCGAGACTCACAGAAGGCACCACGTTGGCCTAGGAGGGGGTTCGCACATTACTGTGATGTGCGAACCCCAATAGCGTAGGGCAGCGCTGAATGGTGCAGCTGAGGACAGAAAACGGGCGCGCCGCCACCAGGCGGCGCGCCCGTTCAATTCTCCGGAAGGTGGGACCCTGGAAGGTCAGCCGTTCTCGGACGTTACCTCATCGAGCCAGCGCGTTTGGTCCGACGCCACCACGCCCGGCTGCCGGGGGTTCCTGCCTGTCCCCGGGTAGAAGCAATCCGCACATTGGAACACCCGCGTCGGTACCCGCGTCGTCACCGCGGGTAGGCGCAACAACACCTTGCCGCAGGTAGCGCAGCGCGGAAGATCGGCGCAGATGACCCCATCCGCCTTGACCCTGAGACCTTTCCTTCGTCTGCTTCTCATACTATCCACTACTCCAACGAGACGGCCTCTGCCGCCTGGTCTTACCCGACGGTACCGGTCGGGAATCCCGTACGTTTCCAGTATTCCCCAAAACAGTGGAACTACGCACGAGCATTTTCGGTCTAATAGTGGCCGAGGTGTGCGGGCGGCATGGCGCGGCTTCGCGATGGCGTCGGCGCCGAGGCGTCTCTCAGCGGCGCCAGGAGGCGTTAGCGTTGACACTGGTATGCCTTTGTGTTAGACTTCGCCGAAGCCCGGCCGGGAAGCGGGGCGCGTGAGAGCGCGGGGGCACAGGGAGGTCCTTTGAATGCGAAGAGCGGTGTGGGCCTGCGTCAGCCTAACGGTGGTAATCGGTGGTTTCAGTTCCTGCTGCTGGGCGGTTGAAAGAGAGCTCTCAGGCGTCCGACTCGGTGACAGAGCCCTCGCCTTACTGGACCGATCGGGATACGGCCAGCCCGCCTACATCGGTCCTCTCGGCACCATCAGTGTCGCTCCCCCAGAGCAGCAGCGGCAGGCCGCCGAAAGTGCGGCCGGTGGCGCGACCTCTGCGCGGTCTGGTCCTGCCGGCCCGACCGCTGCCCGCGGCGGAATGCGGGGAGGCGGTGCCCGCGGCGGTGGCGCCAGGGGTGGTGGCATGGGTGGTGGTAGAGGCGGCGCCCGCGGCGGAGGAATGCGCGGCGGCGGTGGCCGGGGCGGCGCCCGCGGCGGAGGAATGCGCGGCGGCGGTGGCCGGGGCGGCGCACGCGGCGGCGGAATGGCGGCGGCTGCCGGCGGTGCCCGCGGCCGCACCGCGGGGGGCGCGGCCGGTGTGCAGGGGCCCGGGATGTACTGGTACTACCGGCGACCGGGGGGCGCGGTGATCGTCTTGACGCTCAGCCTCGAGGGCGAGGTGACGGCGATCACGCTTGCCGGGATGTCTCCCACTCCAGGCGGCCGCACCACCAGAGGGATCGGCCTCGGGAACGGATACATGGAGGTCATCTCCCAGTACGGCTATCCCGATCAGACCGTCAGCTCAGGCACTGTGCTCGAGTTGACCTATGTTGACCATGGGGTCCGCTTCACGCTCGATTCCATGCGCATCCGGGAGATCGAGATCGGCGCTGCGATAACCGCCGCGGCCGAGGCGGCTCCTCTCGCACCGGAGGCGGCGCCGCCGCCTGCGGGCATGAGCACCGAAGAGCTTAGAGGCTACCTGTAGCGGTGAGCCCGGCCGGTCGCTGCAGCCGCATGTGGAGCCTTCAATCGCGATACGAGGAACAAGGCACATGTTTGGTCTAACGAAGCGTTTCGCCCTTGCCGTATCGGTCGGAGTGCTCGCTATCGCCTGGGGCATGATTCCCGCAGGCGCAGTCGAGGACGGGCTGTTCGGGGTGCGCATCGGCGCATCGTATCGCGAGATCCAGCAGAAATTCGGCCCGCCGCACGGGATCGTCTTCCCGACTATGGTCTTCCAGACCGTCGCTCCCTCTCCGGTAGCCGGCCTGCCGAACTTCGGCGCGCCGGGGCCGACCGAAACGCCGGTGTGGGTGTTTCCCGTTCGGCCGTCGTCACTGGACCCGACCGCGACCCAGTGGGTCTATGACTACCGGAGGAACCGGGGAATCGCGCTGGGCATCATCCTCACCGGCGAGGGGGCGGATGCAGTCGTGAGCGATGTGATCGTCGCCGGATTCCCGCAGTACCTGAAGGGCAAGACGGCGCCCGTCCGGACGGGGAAGGGCATCGTGCTCCAGAGCACCTTCGAGGAGGTGCTGAAGAGGTATGGCTATCCACCTCTGATTGAGATCTATCAGTTCTCCGGTGGGGGCGCCGCGGTGGCGGGCCGCCAGACGGCCGGGGGCGCGATGCGCGGTGGGGGCACGCGAGGCTCGATGCGGGCGGGCGGCGGCGGACGAGGGGGCGGCATGGGCGGCGGACGGGGTGGCAGAGGCGGCGGCATGGGCGGTGGCCGGGGTGGCAGAGGCGGTGGCCGCGGCGGGATGCGTGGCGGGCGGGGGCGCGCGGAAGCGCCCGGTTTTGGGACGATGACTGCCCGCAGTGAGTTTCACCTGGTCCTGACCGGTGGCTTCGGTGGGGGCGGTCGTCGCGGCGGCGGCGGCATGCGCGGCGGCGGCGGCATGAGAGGTGGAGGCGGCGGCATGCGCGGCGGCGGCGGCATGAGAGGTGGAGGTGGCGGCATGCGCGGCGGAGGCGGCAGGGGTGGTGGCCGCGGCGGACGCGGTGGACTGCCCCCGCTGGGCGCGGCGCCGGCGGCAGGTGGCGCCGACCAGTTCCTGGCAAGCGCGGTGGTGAACCACCAGGCCATTACGTTCTCGCGGGATTGCACGATGGTGTATGAGGGAATCGCCTTTGCTATTCACGACATGAAGGTGTTCCGCATACACGTGTCCGAATAGGGCGGTCGCATAGAGCGGTGGGGGGCAGCCAAGTGGCAAAGGTAGCGAGGGGCTTCGGCTCCTCGCTGCTTTTTGTGGCATGTAACGCGATGTGAGGTGCTGACGGATGAGGATGCGCTATCAGGTCGTGGTCGCGCTGCTGGTCATCACGCTGATGATCAGCTGCTTTGTCGCGGGCAAGGAGTTCGGGAGCGCCACCGGCGGGGCCGAGAACACCGCCGCCGCCAGGATCGTCAGCGGCGTGCTGGGGCTGGGCGCTGGTGGAACCGCCGCGGCCGGCATGGACGACGTCAGTGTGCGCCCCCTCGAGACCTTTCAGGAGGTGCTCTCCCACGTCCGGCGCCAGTATGTCACCCCCATCGCGAAGGAAGACGAACTCACCTACGGCGCGGTTCGCGGCATGCTCTCGGTGCTTCGAGCGGCCCCCTATGAAG
>Ga0315273_10011435_pt1 | contig 11357 bp, 8 predicted proteins | sample YL17G02_0_MG_FD_205753 | JGI IMG/M metagenome (GOLD analysis project Ga0315273, IMG submission 205753) | Sediment microbial communities from Yellowstone Lake, YNP, Wyoming, USA - YL17G02_0 | ecosystem: Environmental > Aquatic > Freshwater > Lake > Sediment | place: USA: Wyoming | collected...
TAATGGGGACCGCCGCCGCCTTCGGGCGTGACCCACGTGATGATCTGGTAGGGATCGGCGATGTCGCATGTCTTGCAGTGCACACAGTTGGATGCGTTGATCTGCAGCCGGACCGCACCGTTGCCGCGCGTTTCGTCCGGCACCATCTCGTAGACATTGGCGGGGCAGAAGTGCTGGCAGGGGTTTCCGAACTCCGCGCGACATTTCGTCGCACACACGCTCACGTCGGTAACGACCAGATGCACCGGCTGGTCCTCGTCGTGGGCGGTGCCCGAGATGTAGACATCCGCGAGCTTGTCGAATGTCAGCACGCCGTCGTATCTGGGCGGAGCGGGCTTGCCCGCGGGATAAGCGTCGGCGAGTTTGCGCATCTGCTCGTGCCCCGCGTGATTCGGCGAACGGTCGCGCAACCGCCAGTCGCGCCCACCGGTCACCATCCCGACGCCGACATTGAACATGCCGGCGAACAAGCCGTGTTCAAACCCCTGGTGGAAGTTCCGCACGCCGCGCAATTCGTCCGCGGCCCACGAACTCTCGAAGCGCCGCTCGTAGCCGGCGAGACGCTCTTTCGAGAAATCGCCCGCGAGCAGGCACTCGAACAGCGTCTCGGCGGCGAGCACTCCCGACTTGATCGCGAGATGCACGCCTTTGAGTCGCGCGCCGTTCAAGAATCCGCCCGTGTCACCGCACAGCAACAGGCCGTCGGACGATAGCTTCGGCATCGCCCACCAGCCGCCCTCGGGGATCGCCTTGGCACCATAGGACACCGGCTTGCCACCTTGAAGCAGTGCGCGCATAAACGGGTGCGTCTTCAGGCGCTGCAGGTTCGCGTGGGGATCGTTCGTGGGATCGTGCGCGTCGAGACCGGTCACGCATCCGACCGCCCAGTGCGAGTCGTCCATCCCGTACACGAAGCCGCCGCCGAAGGTGTCGTTCGGGAGTGGGAAGCCCATGGTGTGGATCACGCGCCCCTTCTGAACGCAGCCCGCCGGCATCTCCCACAGTTCCTTCACGCCGGTCGCGTAGACCTGCGGGTTGCGGCCGACCGTGAGCCCGAGCTGGCGCTCGAGCGCCTTGGCGAGCGTTCCGCGCGGACCCTCGCACAACACCGTGCACTTCGCGTGGCAGTCGGCGCCGGGCTGGTAGTTGGGCTTGTTCCCGCCCTTGCGGTCCACGCCCTTGTCGCCAGTGCGTACGCCGAGCACCTTGCCGGCCTCGACCAGTGCGCTGGCAGCGGGCATCTCGGTCGCGATCAGCACGCCCTTCGCTTCGGCGATCTGCGCCAGCCAGCTGCACAGGTTGCCGAGTGATACCAGATGATTCCCGTGATTCGCGAGCATCGGCGGTGTGAGCGGCAGGCGGAACTGGCCGTCGCTCGTCAGCAGGTAGACATCGTCCGAGGTGACGTCGGCCGCGATCGGGCAGCCCTGCTCGCGGTAGTCGGGCATCAGCTCGCGGATCGCGCGCGGGTCCATCACTGCGCCCGAGATGCCGTGCGCGCCCACGGTAGCCGCCTTTTCGAGCACCGCGATCGTGACCTCGCCGAGCGGCTTGCCCGGCGCACCGGCCGCGATCGTCTGATCGTACTGCGCGATCAGGTTCGCAAGATGGATTGCTCCCGCGAGGCCGGCCGGGCCCGCACCGATGAACTGCACGTCGAATTCGAGGACTTCACGTTCCATGCGGCTCCTCGCTCAGGCCGGTCGGTTGGCCGCAGCTGCGGCTTCGGTTCGAGTCGCGTGTTCGTGCGCCTGCGCTTCGAGCCAGCGTTCGGCTTCGATCGCCGCCATGCAGCCGGTGCCAGCTGCGGTCACCGCCTGGCGGTACACCGCATCGGCGACATCGCCCGCCGCGAAGACACCGGGGATGGCGGTGCGCGCCGTACCCGGTTCGACCTGAAGGTAACCGCGCGAATCCATCGGCAGCTGGCCCTTGAGAAATTGCGTGTTGGGCTCGTGTCCGATCGCGACGAACACGCCGTTGATCGGATGCTCGGTGATCGCACCCGTGGTCGTGTCGCGCAACTTCACCCCTACGACCTTCTGGTGCGGCTCCCCGAGGATTTCCAGGATCTCGCTGTTCCAGATGAAGCGGATCTTGGGGTTTCGCAGCGCCCGGTCCTGCATGATCTTCGAGGCACGCAGCGTGTCGCGGCGGTGCACAACCACCACCTCGCTCGTGAATCGAGTCAAATAATTCGCCTCTTCCATCGCCGTATCGCCTCCACCCACCACCATGACACGCTGGTTCTTGTAGAAGAACCCATCGCACGTCGCGCACGCCGAGACGCCAAAGCCCATGAACTCGGGCTCGCTCGGGATCCCGAGCAGCTTGGCCGACGCGCCGGTCGCCACGATCACCGTGCGCGATTCGAAGTACTGGCCGTCGTCTGCCCACACGCTGAACGGCTGCTTCGAGAAATCGACGCGCTCGACGGTGAGCGGCAGGATCTCGGTGCCGAAGCGCAGCACCTGGTCGCGCATGATCTCCATCAACTCCGGACCCATGATCGGCTCACGGAAGCCCGGGTAGTTCTCGACCTCGGTCGTAATGGTGAGCTGCCCGCCGGGCTGGAGGCCCGTCAGCAGGAGCGGTTTGAGGTTGGCGCGCGCGGCGTAGAGCGCGGCGGTGTATCCGGCCGGGCCGGAGCCGAGGATCACGACATCATGGATCGGGGGGATGCTGGGCACTGACGCTCCTGAAATGAAGTGTGTGACGTCGGACTCGGCCGCTCGGGGCCGTGGGTTCGATTCGCCTGCAGATTCTAGCCGGGACGATTCACCGACCGCCAGCCGGGAACCTGAAATTTACCGGACGCTGGAGGCTCGCCGCGCGCGGTGCTAACGTTTACGTTCACGGTGCGGGTGCCGCGGCTGGCCGTGGCCACTTCTCTCACCCCCAACCCCATCCTCTCGACCATGCCCCAGCCGTTGCGCCTGATGGCCGTGCTCGCGCACCCCGATGACGAGTCGCTCGGATTCGGCGGGACGCTCGCAAAATATTCCGCCGAAGGGGTCGAGACGTTCCTCGTCACGGCGACCAGCGGGGACCGCGGACGGCTCGGCGACCATCGCTTCGGCACCGCCGGACACCCGGGCGGCAAGCAGATCGCGCGGATTCGCGAGACCGAACTGCGCGAGGCGGCGGTCATCCTCGGGGTCCGCGATCTGTCGCTGCTGGGATACCCCGACGGCCATCTGGATGAAGTCGATCCGCGGGAAATCATCCGACGCATCGTCGCGCTGGTGCGCCGTGTTCGCCCCGACGTGGTCATCACGTTCGCGCCGGACGGCGGCTATGGGCATCCCGATCACATCGCGATCTCACAGTTCGCGGGCGCGGCGCTGGTCGCCGCCGCCGATCCCGGCCACATCGCAGCATCCGGTAGTCCCGCCCTCGCACCGCATGCGGTCGCCAAGCTCTATCACCTGGTCTCGCCCAGGTCGGCGTGGGACATCTACCAGGCCGCCTTCAAGAAGCTGGTGTCCACCGTCGACGGTGTCGAGCGCCATGCCGTACCGTGGCCCGACTGGGAGATCACGACGACCCTCGATGCGCGCGAGCAGATCGCGAATGTATGGCGCGCGGTGTGCTGCCACAAGTCCCAGATCGAGAACTACACCGGCCTTTGGAATCTTGAGCCGGCGGATCACGCCGAGCTGTGGGGGCGCCAGCATTTCTATCGCGCCTACAGCACCGTGAACGGCGGCCGGCGGCCGGAGCACGATCTGTTTGAGGGCGTGCGCGACACCGACCGGTAAGCCGGTTGCGCTCTACGTTTCGCGCAGGCTGGTGGCGAGCGGCTGCCGTGCCGCGCGCAGCGACGGCAGGAATCCGCCGACCAGCCCCATCAGCCCTGCGAACACGAGGCCCGCGACCAGCGCCGGTGGTGTCACGCGGAACGCGAACGCCAGCTCGCTGAACGAGCTGAAGTTCGTCGTGCTGGTGACGATCCCGTTGATCGGGAGTACCAGCAGGCAGCCGATCAGCCCGCCGAACAGCGCCAGGATCACCGATTCGATCATGAACGACAGCATGACCGACACCGGCGTGAATCCGAGCACCAGCAGTGTGGCGATCTCGCGCGTGCGCGAGCCAACCGCCGCATACATCGTGTTCATCGCGCCGAACACCGCGCCGACGGCCATGATCGCAGTGATGAACACACCCATGAAGCGAATGATGTTGCCGAGCAGTTCCGATTGCGACGAGTAGAACTCGCTCTCGCGGCGCAGCTGAATACCGAGCCGCGGATCGGCCTCGAGCTGCTTCTCGAGCGCTTCGAATCGCTTCGGATCCGTGAGTCGGAACGTGACGCTCTGGAACACGTTGTCGCGCTGGAGCGCGGGCATCAGCACCGCGTTGTCGCCCCAGATCTCGGATTCGAACGACGCGCCATCGGCGGTGAAGTGACCGACGACGGAAAAATCACGCTGCTGGAACCGGATTCGGTCGCCGATCCCACAGTTTGCGAACCGCTTCGAGATCCGCTCGCCGACCATCACTTCGTCGGAGCCGGGTTGGAACATGCGGCCGGCGGTAATCTTGATCTGCGGGCGCAGCGCCAGCGATGCCGGGTCGATGCCGCGCACGGTGAGGTTGGATGAGCCGGGCTGGCCGAGACGCGGCTTGTTGGTGACAACGACCAGATCGGCGCTCACGAGCGGCCTGCCGTCGCGACCGAACGCGACGTCGGGGAGCGCGCGCAGGATGCTGGCCTGATCGCGGGTGATGCCGCTCGAGATCTCGCTGTCGGCACCTTTGCGCAGCGCCATCGCGTTGTTGTTCGATCCGCTCTTGATGAGCGCGGCCTGGAAGCCCGACGCCAGTGCAAGCGCTCCGATGAAGATCGACACGGTCAGGCCGACGCCGAGTGCCGTGGTCAGCGTTGAGACCGGTCGCTGGAACACGTTGCGGATGTTGTACGAGATCGGAATCGCCACCGGGAGCCTCCTAACTGACGCGCCGCAGCGCGTCGACGATGCGCAGCTGCGACGCCTGCCATGCCGGGATGAGTCCGCTGACCGCGCCCACCATCAGCGCGACACCGATTCCGGTGCCTACGGTCTTCCAGTGCACGCTCATCGGCGGCAGCATGCCGCCGGCGTTGAATCCCGAATTCTCGATCAGGAACTTGGCGCCGATCGCCCCGATCGACCCGCCAATCAGCGTGATCGCCGCCGCTTCGATCAGCACCATGCGGAATACGGCGCCGTCCTCGAAGCCGAGCGTCTTCAACACGCCGAATTCGTTCGTGCGCTCACGGATCGCCATGACCATCGTGTTCGCGGCGACCAGCAGGATCGCAAACGCGACCGCGAGCCCGATCACTCGAATCACGAACGGCAGGTTGCCGTACATGCTCACGAAGCCGGCCTGGAACGCCCGCTCTGATTCGGTGCGGGTCGCGGCCGACGAGTTCTCGAACGTCGCGTCGATCTTGCGCGCGAGGTCGGCCGCCTGATCCGGCGTCGAGAGCTGGAGCACGTAGACCCCGACGCTGCCGCTGCCGCCCATGCCCTTCTCGCTCAGATAGTCCCAGTGGAAGAACATCGTCTCGTCGCCGAACGATTTATTTTTCGCGCGGTAGACCGCGCGGATCGTGAGCGGCCATTCGCCCGGGTAGATCGTGCCGGCGAGCGTCACGGTCTGGCCGAGTTGCCATTTGTTCTTGGTCATCAATTTCTCGCCAACCACGCACGCGGTGCGCTCGACCATGAACGCCGCGAGCCGTGGATCCACACCGGGTGGGGTCGGGATCTGCACCTGGGGCGGCGAGGCGGCAATGATCTCCATGTCGGAGGCGTAGATCGGAAAGAATGTCTTCGCGTCGACCGCGAACTGGGCGAAGTAATTGCGCGAGTTCTTGGGATCCTGTCCGCCGAACCAGTTCTGGATCGTGACGTTGCTGACCCCCGGCATCGCCGCGATCCGCTCGCGGTAGGAGAGCGGCAGCGGAAAGATCAGCGAGATCGCGTTGCGTGACACGAGCCGCGTCTCGCTGCTGACCTGGATCGCCTCGTTGAGCGTGTCGAGCACTCCACCCAGCGCGCAGAACAGGAACAGCGCCACCATCACGCTCAGGGTCGTGAGCAGCGTGCGGCGCTTGTTGCGGCCGAGGTTGACGAACACCAGGTTCATGAAATTCATATCGTTCTCCGCATCAGTTGGAGAGCACGCCCTTGTCGAGCTGATGCACGCGGGTCGCGCGCTCGGCGGCGTGGGGATCGTGCGTCACCATGACGATGGTCTTCTTGAACTCCTGGTTGAGCCGCTGGAGCAGTTGCAGGATCTCCTCGCCCGACTTGCGGTCGAGGTCTCCGGTCGGCTCGTCGGCGAGCAGGATCGCCGGATCGCTCACCACCGCACGCGCGATCGCGACCCGTTGCTCCTGCCCCCCCGAGAGCTGGCGCGGGAAGTGACTCATGCGGTCGCCGAGCCCGACCAGTTGCAGGGCCGTCTCGGCGCGGCGCTTACGCTCCTTGCCGCTCATCTTGAGGAGCAACAGCGGCAGCTCAACGTTCTGGAGCGCGGTCAGGACCGGGATCAGATTATAGAGCTGGAAGATGAAACCGATGTTGCGCGAGCGCCAGCGCGAGAGCTGCGCACCGCGCAGCTGCGAGATGTTCGTGCCGCCGATGACAATGTCGCCCGAGGTCGGTGAGTCGATGCCGCCGATCAGGTTGAGCAACGTCGTCTTGCCGCTGCCGGACGGCCCCATCAGGCCGGCGAAGTCGCCGTCGGGAATGTCGAGCGAGAGCCCGTCGAGCACGGTCACTTCCTGCGTGTCGCGCCGGTACACCTTGCGGACGTTGCTTACTTGGATCGAAGCCATGCGGTCTCCTGTCGATCGCCGTGTTTCATATGCGGGTGCGTTCCGAAGGCCGCGACCCGAGCGTTGGTGCGGCTATTGCGCGGAGCGCACCCGCGCGCCTTCGGTGAGGTCCGCCGGCGGCTGGAGCACGACGCTCTCGCCGCCGCTCAGACCTGAGCGGATCTCTATGCTGTCCCCGTTGTCGCGTCCCAACTCGACTGCGTGCGGTATGGCGCGATCCTTTTCGATCACCCACACCCGCGCACCACCAGTTCCGCGCACCACGGCCGCGAGCGGGACCGTGATCCGCACCGGCATCGTCGTCGCTGGTGTTCCGGGATCCGTCGCGAACACGACCTTGGCGCCCATTTCGGGCAGAATCCGCGGATCGCGATCGAGGATTGCGACCTTGACCAGCACCGTCGCCTTCTGCCGGTCAGCGGTCGGCACCACCTGGCGCACGCGGCCCGCGAACGACGTGTCAGAGTAGGCATCGAGCGTGATGCGCGCCGCGTCGCCGTTTTCGATCCGCGCGATGTAAGCCTCGTTCACGTCGACCTCGACCTCGAGCGTCCCCAAGTCGGCCATGGTGACGATCGCAGTGCGCGTGAGCCCGCCGCCGGCCGAAGCGGGGGAGACGATCTCGCCGACTTCGGCGTCCTTGCGCAGGATCGTGCCGTCGAACGGCGCGCGGACCAGCGTGTTCTCGAGCGTGGCGTCGGCGACTCGTTTCTGGGCGCGGGCGGTGTTGATGCCGGCCTTCAACACCTCGACGCGCGTCGCGACATTTTCGAGCTCGGCGAGAGGGATCAGGTCCTGCTTGCGCAGCGTCTGAGCGCGCTCGAGATCGCGTTCCGCCTGCGCGAGTTGGGCGCGCGCCTCGCCGATCTGCGCCTGCGCGGCCTCGACCTGGGCGCCGTAGATTCCGCTCTCGATCCGCGCGATGACCTGGCCCTTCTTCACGCGCGAGCCCTCGGTCACGCCGAGGTACTCCATGCGTCCGGCGATCTTGGCCGAGACCGACGCCTTGGTGCGCGCGACGACATAGCCATTCGCCGAGATGCCCGCGCTGCCCGTGACCGCGCCGCCCGTCACCGTCGCGGTCGCGGTCTGCACCGCGATTGCCCTGGGTACCCGCAGAAACCACAGCAGGCCTGCGGTGACGGCGAGCGCAACCAGCGCGAATGCCACGAGTCGCCCGCGTCCGGTTTCGCGTGAAGGCGCGCCGCCGCGATTGATACGCAGATCGGAGATGTTCGGGGGTGCGGTGCTCATACGGCCTTTGCGGAGATGCGCGTGCGCGCGGGTCGAAGCGGGTGGATGCGAAACGGCATGATCGGGCACGCCAGACGCAATGGTCAAGGTGCGCGGGGCCGCGCGGAACGGGCGCGCGCTCGGGCGTGTTCGGGGGTGTTCGGGGGTGTTTTGGTTGCCTGCGCCGGGGCGTGACGCTTAGACTTCCGTCTCACGTAGCCCAACCGAGCTCGAGCCCACTCGAGCCGGTGGACATCACCGGAGGAACCCATGCCGTTCATTATTGCAGAGCCGTGCATCGGCGTGAAGGACAAGTCATGCGTCGAAGTGTGCCCGGTCAACTGCATCTATGAAGGTGACGATCAATTCTATATTCACCCCGACGAGTGCATCGATTGCCAGGCGTGCGAAGCGGCATGCCCGGTACAGGCCATTTTTCCGGACAACGGCGTACCCGATAAGTGGAAGTCGTTCATCGAGAAGAACCGTGTTCACTTCGAGACCAAGTGAACCAGACGCTGCCGGACCGCGACCAGGCGCTCGCGCTGCTCGACGAGTGGATTCAGAACCCCGGACTACGCAAACACTGTTACGCCGTCGAGGCCGCGATGCGCGCCTATGCACGCACCTTCGGCGAGGACCAGGACCGCTGGGGGCTCACCGGCCTGATCCACGATTTCGATTGGGAACGCCATCCCGACGCCGAGCGTCACCCGATGCTGGGTGTTGAGCATCTGCGATCGCTGGGGTGGCCCGAGGATGTGTGCCGGGCGGTGCTCGGGCACGCGACCTACAGCGGCGTGCCGCGCGACACACCACTGGCGCGCGCGTTGTTCGCATGTGACGAGCTGTGTGGGTTCCTGGTCGCGTGCGCGCTCATCACACCTGCGAAATCCCTCGCTGAAGTCGAAGTCGCCTCGGTGAAGAAGAAGCTCAAGCGCGCGGACTTCGCGCGCAACGTGAATCGCGACGACATCGTGAACGGTACCGCCGAGCTCGGTGTCGAGCTGGACCAGCACATCGCCTTCACGCTCGAAGCGCTGCGCGGCATTCACACGAAACTGGGGCTGTGATCGCCGCGTGGCACCTCAACTCGCCCCGGGGCGACGGCCTCCACCCGAGTGACTGCGGGCCACCGTTTTCAGCCACGCGAAAGTCGGAAGGACCCAATGTATGGGGTCTACCGCCCCCACGACTCCGACGTCTCCACCTCGCTCGCGATCGCGGGGCGCGCGCCTGACGCGACCTGCGGGATGATGCGCTCCACGGTGAGCGTGATCGCGCCGAGCACGTCGTCGACGCGGCCCGCGACGCTCAGGATCTCGCCCCGCACCGCATCGGCCCAGCGCCGGTAGGCGTCGGGGAACAGGACGCACTCGGCGAGGCCGGTCTGGTCGGCGATCGACACGAACAACATCAGCCCGCCGGCCCTGGTTTCAATCCGCCGGTACGCGCACGGCAGGCCGGTCACCACGACGCGTCCCCCGACATGACGTTCGATCTCCGCCGCGGGTGTGGCGCCGATGCGCGCAGCGGGGTCGAGCCACACGTCGAGCGGGTGTGCGCTGAACCACAACCCGGTCGAGCGGCACTCGCCGCGCACGCGCTCGGCGAGGTCGAACTCGGGCAACTCTGCGATCGCGACCGGTGTGACGGGCTCCGGCATCACCGCAGCGCCGTCCGAGGCGGCGAGTTGCGGCGCGCGGCCTGCGGCGTGTGATGGCGTGCGCCGCGCCGCAAGGCGCCCGGCGCGTTCGCGGGGACGGCCGCGCAATCCGCTGGCGAGCGTCGTCGCGCCCGGCGTGGCGGCCAGCACGCGTGCTTCGAGCAGCAGTGCGGGCCGCGCGCGGCAGGTACGGTCGAGTGCGCCTGCAAGGATCAGCGCCTCGAGTTCGGGCAGCGTCGGACGCGCGCGCTCGGCGAAATCCGCGAGGCTCCGCCACTCACGCGCGCGGCGCTCGGCGAGGATGCGATCGGCGGTGGCGCGTGTCAGCCCGAACACGCGCGACAGTCCGACGCGGACCGCGTCCGGTTCTCGCACCGCACCAAGCCCGGCGCGGTTGACACGCAGGTGGCCGCTGCCTGCTGTGCCCGTCTCGAGCGTTGCCTGCCATGCCGAGTTCCACACGCACGGCCCGCGGAACGTGACGCCGCGACGGCGCAGGTCCTCGACGTGCACCCATGTCGCGTACATGCCGGCGTGATGATTGAGCACACCCACCGCCCACTCGGTCGCGAAGTGGGTCTTGAGATATACGCTGTGCCAGCCGAGCGTGCCGTAGCCCGCGGCGTGCGCCTTGCAGAACGCGTAGGCCGCAAAACGCGTGAGGTCGCGCCACACAGCGCGCGCGGCGTCGACCGTCACGCTGCGCGTGCGCGCGTGCGCCACGAACCCGCGCTCGAGCGAGCGGAACTCGTCCTCGGTCCTTGCGCGCCCGATCGCGCGGCGCAGATCGTCGCCCTCGGCCAGCGACAGGCCTGCGATCGCCGCGGCGACGTGCATCACATCCTCCTCGTAGAGCATCAGCCCATGCGTTGCGCCGAGCACCGGTTCGAGCGCGGGATGGTGGAAGGTCACGGGTTCGAGCCCGCGCTTGCGGCGGCACAACGCCTCCTTGAGGCCCATCTCCGCAGGCCCGGGCCGTACCGCGGCGACGGCAGCGATGGTCTCGTCGAGCGTGTGCGCGTCGAACATGCGCAACAGGTGGCGCATCGCCGGCGACTCGAGCTGGAAACAGTTGAGCGTATCGCCCGCGGCGAGCCGCGCCGAGGTCGCGGGATCGGGATCCGCAATGCGATCCACGTCGATCTCCGTCGCGCGATGCGCACGCGCGAGCGTGACGCACTCGGCGATCGTGCTGAGCGCGCGGTTGCCAAGCAGGTCCATCTTCACCAGCCCGATCGCCTCGATCGCCCGCATCTCAAACTGCGTGACGACGACGCCCTTGGCCGCTGGCTCGAGCGGTACGTACCAGGTGAGTGGCCGGTCGGCGATCACCACGCCGCCGCTGTGCACCGACAGATGTCGCGGCGCGCCCTCGAGCTGTTCGGCGAGCGTGAGGGCGCGCGCGAGCACCGGCTCGCTCCAGTCCACGAAACGCGCATCCGGCAGCCGCTCGAGATGTGCGCGGTACGGCCGTGCGAGCGTGTGTGGCACGCGGCGCGCGAGCACGTTCATGCGTGCGTTTGGAACACCGAGCACCTTCGCGGTCTCGCGGAACGCCGAGCGCGCGCCGAGCGTGGCGTGGGTCGAGATCATCGCGACGCGGTCGTGCCCGTAGGTGTCGTA
>Ga0315273_10011439_pt1 | contig 11354 bp, 5 predicted proteins | sample YL17G02_0_MG_FD_205753 | JGI IMG/M metagenome (GOLD analysis project Ga0315273, IMG submission 205753) | Sediment microbial communities from Yellowstone Lake, YNP, Wyoming, USA - YL17G02_0 | ecosystem: Environmental > Aquatic > Freshwater > Lake > Sediment | place: USA: Wyoming | collected...
TTAATGAAATGTCAGACAGGATCTTAACATTAAGGTCGAGTTGATCAAAATCAGTCATGCCAGGAATTGTAGTATGAATATCAGGATTTGATAAAGCCCATTTCAAGGCAGCTGTTGTATTAATCCGTTTGGTTTTCTCTTTGTCGAAAAACCCACCACCGGCCATTGTCTTCATTGCAACAATACCTATTCCGGCTTCATTAGCCTTTCTGATTGCACTTTTTAATTCGCCAATATAAGTCTGCATAAAATTATATGCCGTCAGGATAACATCCCAGTTATCTGTTGCAGCTGCAGCATTAATAACAGCTGCTTCATTCTGGTGGGTTGAGAACCCCATAAACCTTATCTTACCATCTTTCTTAAGCTTTTTAACCACATTTAGAATAGGCTTGTATTCAAGCATTTCCGGATTGTTGACACTATGAACATATAAAATATCAACATAATCCATCTTTAGTCTGGAAAGGCTGGTATTGAATTTTGTCATAAAATCTTCAGCTGTAGTCTGGTTTGTAGGTTTACCTTCTCTGTCGGATCCACCAGGCTTCACTTTTGTAGCAAGGAAGAATGAGTTTCTGGGGTAATCTTTTAAAAGGTTTCCAAGCATTGTCTCGTTATTGCCATTCTGGTATCCGTTTGCGGTGTCAAAAAGCTTAATGCCCTTTTCGTAAGCCGCTTTGCAGAGGTTTGGATTATCGGCTCTCATTACGCCATGACTGATTACCGGAACCTTCAGTCCTGTTTTTCCGAGGGTTCTATAGATTATATTCTCATCCTGCTTTGTTGCTGCCGCTGATAAGGGTGATAATGCCATTATTCCGGCAGCACCTGTAATTCCTGTTCTAAGGAAACCTCTCCTGTTTATACTTTTCATGAAATGATCTTTTATTTTAAGTTTCTGATTCGTACTGATATATCGGTATCCTTTAAAAGTTTTATAATTTTATCTGTGTTTGTGTCTCCGAAATGGTATGGGTATAAAATCTTCGGTTTAAACGCCCGCGCTGCATCAGCAACCATTTCAGGGGTCATCGTGTATGGAAGATTCATCGGGAGGAATGCAACATCTATATTCCTGAGCGCTTTCATTTCAGGGGTATTTTCAGTATCGCCGGCAATATAAAACCTTTTATCTCCGATAGTAAGGATATATCCCAGCCCGATTCCTTTGGGGTGAAATGGCTGACCTGGTGCACGTTCATTAACAATATTATATGCAGGTACGGCTTCAATAATAATGTTAGTAATTTCTTGCCTGTCGCCTGCCTTCATTGTCTTTGCCCATGAAACTTTTAAAGCAGAGATTTCGTTAGAGAACAACATGGTACCATCTTGCTGAAGGTCATTAATCAATTTAGTATCGAGATGATCTCCATGTTCATGAGTAACTAAAATAAGGTCAGCTTTGGGAAGGTTATCATAGTTACCCGAGCTTCGGACAGGATCTATATAAATAATAAAGCCATTTACTTTAAACATAAGTGATCCATGTCCGATAAAGTGCATTTCAACTATTCCTGCAGAAGTATTTATTTTGTCAAAAGCAGGAAGATCCTGAGAATAAGCCGGATTGGTCATAGCAATAATAATTATGGTTAGAAAAACTTTTAAAACTCTGGTTAAATAACAGTTGGCCATAATATTAGAAATTTGATTTCACAATATACAAATATTTCAATTATTTCATCAACGATTAACTTTTTTTAAGTTTTTATCGGTAACAGGTCTGACCAAATTTATTATAAAAAACCTACTCAGGATTCTGAGCAGGTTTTAATATCATATCTCATCTTTAATCAGTTCTGATACCCATAACTAGGATATCGTCAATCTGGGGAGTATGTCCCATCCATTCCTTAAGGTTATTATCAAGAAGCTCTTTCTGTTTATCCATCGGATAGTCCTGAACATCGAGTATAAGACGTTTAAAGCTTTTCTTCATAAATTTACGGCCATTCGGACCTCCAAACTGGTCGATGTAACCATCCGAAAAGAGATAGTAAGATATTCCCTTTTCAAGAGCCCAGTCCTGGAAAACAAACTCTTCATTCATTCTCGATGAGATACCTATAGGCATCTTGCTTGCATGGATCGTTTCAAGAAGATATTTACCATTCGACATTGAACCATCAGGCATCTCAATTGAATCGTCATGCCAGTTTTTTATTTCTTCTCCGGTAAGTTTTCTCACTCTGAAACACGGGTTATAGGCCCCCGAGAATTCTATCCTTTGTGCACTGAAATCAATTACCAGAAGAGCTATGTCCATCCCGTCTTTTGCTTCATCATCACCACCAACCTGTTTTAATGATTCAGTAACATGAAGCCGTAACTCCCTTAATATAACATCAGCACGCTGAGCCACCTCTTTGTCAATTATCTCATCAAGGAACGACATTCCAAGAAGACTCATAAATGCTCCCGGCACTCCGTGGCCTGTACAATCGGCAGCCACGATATAAAGTCTTTCTCCTTTTTTTGTCATCCAGTAAAAGTCACCGCTGACGATATCTCTTGGTTTAAAGAGAACAAAGTATTTCCTGATATTTTCCGAAAGGATGGCTTCTGAGGGGAGCAATGCCATCTGAATCCGGCTGGCATAGTGGATACTTGACTCAAGTTCTTCTTTCTGTTTAACCACAACAGCTGTACGTTCAGCGACAATACCTTCAAGTCTTATGTTTTCATTTTTAAGTTTCCTGGTATAAGCTTTAATAATTGCTATAATAATTAAGATCAAAGCGATAGCATATATTACTATCATTATTGCCATAAGGTACCAGGGTTTAAGAATTAAGAATTCATAAACTGTTTCATTTGTCAATATTTCCGTAGCAGTTTTGGCTTTTACCCTGAAATAGTAATGTCCGTATGGTAAATTTGTATAATCCTTATAAAAAACCCGTTCCCATCCGGACCATTCGTTGTCAAATCCATCAAGTTTGTAGCTGTAAGCAGTTGCTTCTTCATCAATAAAATAAGGAGCTGACCAGAAAAAAGAAACAGAATTTAAATTATATCTTAATTCAGGAATTTTTTCTCCAAGCCTGTCAGATATTATAACTTTTTTCCCCCATTCTCCTTCCTTATAAAATGATTCATCCATAATTACTGAATCTCTGCCAACGATAATTTTAGACAACAATGGGGAAATTGACTGTGTCTCTGCTATAAGCTTCTCTTTTTCTATTACAAAAACACTATTGGATTTTGCCATCCAGATTTTTTTGTCAATACTTTTAATATCAAACATTCTGACATTTGGCAACATTGCTAGCGGTCCGAAAAATGAGATGGTTTTCCCTTCGGAACTTTTAAACAACATTTCGGAATATCTCTTATCTTTTAGGGCAAACCACAAATCATTATCCTGATCCTGCATTAACATCAGAGATTCCTTTCCGGTGGAATAGTTCCCAGTCACCTCATTAAACGGAACCCAGGAATCTGTGTCTTTAAGGTACCTATAGAGACCGTTACCTGTGGCCACGACAATTTCATTGTTGATCAATGCAATAGAGTAAATTGTCGACTGCGGAATTCCTTTTTCAGTACCATAGAGGACAGGAACAGTATCTTTGTCAGCAACACGAAACAGGTTGTTACTAAAATCAGTACCAAATATTAAATCTCCATTATCTGCTACAGCAATACCGACTGCAGTACCCTGTCCACCTTTGTAAGTTCGTTGTGTCTTCCATTTACCTGAATCATATTCAATGATTTTAACACCTCCCTTATCAAGACCAAAATAAAACCTTGCAGGATTGATTTTTGATTGTTCAATAATTCTGACATATATATCAACTTTTTTGTCCTTTTCAGTCCTATCGAGGACATCACCTGAAATTTTAGTGACCTTGCCGGTTCTGGAAATCTGAAACATCCCATTCATCGAACCGGCCAGAAGGAATTCTTCATTTCCCACTTTTGCATGGTAAATTGTCCAAACCGGGTCAATTATTTCAGGTATTTTAGTGTACTCCAGACTTCCATTTTCATTAGTCATGCTTTTGTAAACTCCCATATCTGTAGACACATATATACTTCCACCCATTTCACAGATACAATTCACTCCACCATCCATTCCCGATTTCGGGGAAAACTCGGTAAATGGAAGGTTTATATACACTTTAGAAATAAACCTTACTGTTGATATCCAAAGTTCAGAATTTTCCGATGGATCACAATAGAAAGCAATAACGCCATTATCCATCATGCCGGAGTTATCTTTATCCCATTTTTTAATCAGTCGTCCCTGATGATCAAGAATAAAAACACCTCCTTGTATTGTTCCCAGAGCAAATTCTCCGGTAGGAAGAACCATTCCGCTATAGATGCGGTATTCCTTCAATAGTTTCTGTAGCGAAGGCTCAATAAAATCTTTTATAACTTCACCTGTAACAAAATTAAAAAGGTATATTCCAGACTCAAATGTTGCTACAATAACCTGGGTTTCATCGTATGGCATAACAACCATACACCGCATCATGTTAAAAAAGTCACCCCCGGGAATCAATTCAATTTTACGCTCATTGTATTCATACAGTCCGCTGTCATTATCCGCTAAAATTATTTTCTGACCAATAAGAAAAACTTTCAGGACATTAATAAGGTTAAGGCTCTCAAGATTAACGTATGTAAGACTATCAGTTATAATATCATAATCAAATAACGCTTTGTTGCTGACAAAATACGCGTTTGAATCCTTTACGACAAGTGATAGTATTTCGCCGATATTAATTTTTTGTTTTTGGAAATCGACTTTACCTGAGTCGGAGCCAATTTCCGGTATTACATCAGGCTCATCAAATCTCTGAGAAAGTGAAACATAAGCCATCTTCCCGGAAATGTCAGGTTCAAGGTATCCGAATTCAAATTTACCACCGGCGTAAATTGTCCCCTGCTTATCTTTTCCTAAAGCCCTGATCAAATGATTATTACGGACCGGGATGGTTCTCCAGTTATTTCCGTCATACCGGATTATCCCCATATCCTCGTTAGCCAGATAGACATTTCCAAGATTATCTTTAATAATACTATGGGTATAGTCAGATCCATGGATTACCTCTGCACTATAATTTTGAATTAAAGGAATTCCATATTTGTTAATCTGTCCCGGTACTAAAAGACACCAAAAAAAGAGAGTAAGAAATATGGCAACTTTTTTCATGGAAAATTCGATTCATTAACATGTCATATTTAATCATAAAAATACGAATTTTATGCTTTAATCAAATATATTCCGGTTACAATCAATATTTATTGAATTTTTAATAACTTGCCTGCAGAATTTAGGTTACGGTGTTAATTAATTAACATTGATGCTTTTAGGGAAAGATAAACAGGCTGTTTTATTAGCAGTTTTTCTGCTTTTTTCAGCATCAGCCGTTGGACAGGCAGGAAAAAGTTTCAAATTCCAACTTGATGGTAATTTGCAGAAGAGTGATGTCGTAAGCGGAAATCAATCTCTTATTATAAATTATTCAATATCAGAACTTAACGTTGAAAATATTATCAATGAGCATGGTTCTTTTTACCGTGTCGGCATACCAGGCCACACTCCCACCGCCACCCCGGGGAAACCTGAATTACCTGTTTTGAGCCGTTTGATCTTAATTCCGGAAGGATCTGTTGTTAAAGTGAAGATTTCTGAAGTCAGATCATCCAAAATCAATCCTTCCCGTAAAAAAATTAAAGGTATTCTTTTCCCGTCACAGGAGGGTGAAACAAAGAAAGTCGGGCAAAAGAAACCTGAGTTTATAATTGATAAGACTTTGTATGCGGCCAGGGGAATAATCTCATCTGATACTGTAAGGATTGAATCATTAGGTACGATGAGAAATAATAAACTGGCTAACCTGTATGTCTCTCCTGTCAGGTATAATCCGCATTCGAATGCTCTGGAAGTAATTACTTCCATGAAGATCGAGATAACATTTTCAGTTACAAACAATACCGGATCAAAATCTCTTTTTTCAGAATCGGCGCTTTTTAAGGAATCACTTGAAACCGAAGTGCTTAACTACAATCCTGATGACGTAATAACAGGTTACTCCGATCAGCCGGTAAAGATGGTTATCATCACCGACATTGCCTTCAAAAAGCAACTTGAACCATTCATAAGATGGAAAATCCAGAAAGGTTATAATCTTAAAGTCCTGTACAAAGGGACTGGCTACGCTGGTAACACTTATACTCAACTGAAGGATACTCTGACTAAAATTTACAAAGCCTCATCCGCAACTGATCCTCCGCCTGAATATCTTTTGATTATCGGAGACGTGACCAGGATTCCATATTATGGTATCGGAAATGTTACCGACATGTACTATGGTGAATTTGATGGCAATGGTGATTATATTCCTGAAATGTATATCGGGAGACTTCCTGTTGCCGACACAATTGAATTAAAATCTGTTGTTAATAAAATAATTCAGTATGAAAAGTTCCAGTTTGCGGATGCTAATAAATTCTATTCCAAGGCAATCGCCACTGCCGGTTACGATGAAGCATATTCCGATATTATGAATGGGCAGGTGATATATGCAATATCAAACTATCTTACTAAAGCCAATAAAATAGATGAATATCACTTCTTTGTTCACCAGTCAAACACAGCTAAGGATTCAATCTTGAAACTCATTAATAAAGGAGTCTCATTCATTAGTTATACCGGGCATGGTGAAGCCGCAGGATGGCTGCATCTTAATATAAAGGTTTCTGATACTATAGCTTTCAGGAATATAAATATGTATCCCTTTATTATCAGCAATGCCTGCAGAACTGCCCAGTTTAATATTGCCAATTCCTTTGGTAACAGACTGGTTGTATCCGGTCATAAAGGAGCAATAGGTTTTATTGGATGCTCTAATGACTCATACTGGATTGAGGATTTTTACTGGGCAGTCGGGTCAGGAGTTCCGTCAGTTGCTCCTACTTATCTTACAACAGGACTGGGGGCGTACGATCGTCTGTTTCATACTCATGGGGAGCCTGCCTCAAACTGGTATTTCACTATGGGACAAATTAATTATGCGGGAAATCTGGCTGTAAGTGAAAGTACAACATCAAGAAAAAGATATTACTGGGAGACCTATAACCTGGTTGGAGACCCAAGTGTTATTCCTATAATCGGGAAACCTGATTCTTTCAATATCTCTTTACCCGATACACTTCCAAACGGGATGAAATCACTTTCTTTGAATGCTGAACCATTCGCTTATACCGCGATTTCACATTTTGATACCCTTTGGGATGCTTCATTTGCAAGTCCTTCAGGATCTGTTGTACTCGATATGCCAGGATTATCCAATGATTCTTGCCTGGTAGTTATTACTGGTCAGAACAAAATACCTCTGATAAAGACAATATACTTTTCAAAAGTCACCAGTGAGTTTATAAATCTTACTGCAACGAGTATAAATGATAGTATAGGAAATAATAACAACCTGGCCGATTTTGGAGAGTCACTTTATCTTAATCTTACAGTCAGTAACCTCGGTTTAACAGATGCGGACAACCTGTATGCTAAAATTTCATCTTCTTCAGATTGGATAACTATCAACAGAGATTCAGTAGATATAGGTACTCTGACTGCCGGTTCTGAAATTATTCTTCCGGATGATTTGCAAATGACTATTTCAGAAAATGCACCTGATTTGAGTGTAATCACCATCCAGTTGATTCTGAAAGATCAGAAGATAGAGAAACATTTTACTATCGATATCACTCTTCATTCACCTGAACTCCAGATAATCAATTGTATAATAGATGATAGTACCTTAGGAAATGGCGACCAGATTGCTGATCCCGGAGAAACTATTAACCTTGTCTTTAAAGTACGTAATGAGGGAAGCAGCAATATTTCAGGACAGGTTACAATCGCAAGTCCAAATCCGGAAATTACGATTTTACAGCCAAGTGTAAAATCAGGTGTATTGAAACTCGGTGAGATAACAGATATTCCGATAATGGTAAAAATATCCGAAACAGCCTTATCGGGGGGCTCTTTTTCAGTTTCATCAACACTCGAGTGCACTCCGTACTTAATAAATAAGGATTTCTCATTCAGAATTGGTAAAATAAGAGAGAGCTTTGAAGCAAAATCATTTGATGTCTTTCCATGGATCAACATCAGTTCAAAACCATGGATTATTACCGAATCAGGCTCCTATGATGGTAATTTCTCTGCCCGGTCAGGTGCTATTTCGCATAAGGGATCTTCCTCATTAATAATAAGAACGGAGTACGCTAGTGACGACTCACTTAAGTTCTTCTATAAGGTTTCATCTGAGAAGAATTATGATTTTCTTATTTTCAAGCTGAATGGCGCTGAGATTTTCAGAAATTCGGGTGAGACATCGTGGGAAAAGAAAGTTATACCAGTTCCTGCAGGGGCCAATACGATGGAATGGATCTTTTTTATGGATGAGTCAACATTCGGGGGGAGCAATTGTGCCTGGATAGACATGATTGATTTTGCAGGACCAGGTTCTGTCAGTTACATACAGAGAGACATGCAGGTTGCAAGAATTGTTACACCTGTTCAAAAGGATAATTTCGGACAGGCAACAGTAACAGTAAAAGTACTGAACCTTGGCAAAGATGTTTTAAATGGCTTTAACCTTGCCTATGAGGTAAATAATTATTCCCCCGTAAAACAATATTTCGAAAACCAGGTTATTCCTTACGGTGATTCAATTGCAGTATCATTCAAAACAAAAGCTGATATGTCGAAACTAGGCATTTATCAAATAGTTGCTTATGGATATGATAACAACGATAATTACAAATTAAATGACACATTACGGACAAATTTCGAAAATACAGAAATCAATGATTCATTGATTATATTTCCAAATCCCTTTGCAGACCAGTTTACTATTTTTATCAATTCCCTCTATGCTGACAAACTTCAGATATCAATTTCCAGCGTTTCAGGAGTTAAATTGCATAACATTGAAAAACATATCATCAGCGGAAAGAATAGATTAATTATTAATGATATCAGATTATTGCCTTCCCTTTATTATCTTAATATCCGTGGAGTTACAATTAATAAGACGTTACCAATTCTAAAAATCAATAAGTAGCATTTCTTTGCCATTATAATTATTAATCCCTGAAAAATATGTCAATCACAATACCAACCCGGGATATAGCTTTCGATTTGTTTAAGAAATACAACAAATCGGAGAGTCTTTTAAAGCATGCATTATCTGTTGAAGGTGTGATGAGATATATGGCAAAAAAAACGGGAGAGGATGAAGATAAATGGGGAATAATAGGACTGATACACGATCTTGATTATGAAATGTATCCTGATCAGCATTGCGCTATGACCGAAAAGATATTAAGAGATAATAATTGGCCTGAAGAATATATTCGGGCAGTATTGAGCCATGGCTGGGGTTTGGCATCGGATATAGAACCTGTTTCGTTGCTCGAAAAGACCATCTATGCAATTGATGAATTGACAGGTCTTGTTGCAACAAGTGCACTTGTCCGGCCTTCAAAAAGTGTTCTGGACATGGAAGCAAGATCGGTAAAAAAGAAATGGAATGATAAAAAATTTGCTGCAGGAGTTGATCGTTCAGTTATAGAAAAAGGAGCAGCAAAACTTGGTGTCACTCTCGATGAACTGATTACAGATTGTATTATGGGTATGAGAACGGTGGCAGAAGATATTGGTTTAAAGGGAGTTAACCCCCCATTCCCCTGAAGCCTGCCTGCCGGCAGGCAGGGGGGCTAATAGAAGAGGTTGAATCAAATGATCCAACCTCTTACAATATCATTCAGATTAATATTACAGTTCCTTGAGTTTAATATTTCTGAACCAGACATCATTTCCATGGTCCTGTAGTCCGATGTAACCCTCTTTGGCTGGGTTAAGAAACCATTCCCAATCTTTGAATTTGGAATTGCCAACCATCTTTTTCCAGTCGTCAGTCCAGAGATGAAATTCAACTACATTGGCACCGTTTGATTTGAATACAACTGTTCCCTGATAGACTATAATACCAACCTGGTTCCACTCGCCCACTGGTTTTGTGTTTTGTGGCACAGCAGGAATAAGGTCATAAAGTGAACCTGCCTGCCTGTTTCCATTAACGCCAAGCTTGGCATCTACATGTTTCTCATTATCAAGTATCTGCATTTCAGGAGATGATTTGTAAATCGGTTCGTCCGGGATCTCCTGGGCAAGGATAAATATTCCACTGTTTCCTCCCTCCGATAGCTTCCATTCAAGTGACAATTCAAAATTGCTGAGTTTCTTATCGAAGATAATATCACCACCATTACCTGCTTCACCCGTACCTGAACCTATCACATGTAAGGTTCCATCAACAACCTCCCATCCTTCAGCAGGAAAGGCAGGTTTGTTATATCCGCGCCAGCCGGTTGTTGTTTTACCGTCAAAAATCGTTGTAAAACCATCATCTTTTGCTGCTTTCTTATTGGCATTACCTTTTGATCCGCATGATGTTGCAAGTCCGAGAACAAGAACACATGATAAAAGAATGATTATTAGCTTCATTTTAAGTTAAAAGTTAAAAGTTAAAAGTTAAAAGTCATATACTGCAATCAGTTTATAATCTGAAAATTGAATCATTAGCTATGCAGGCATATCTGGTAATGACCAGCCTTTACGGTAATTATGTTTAACCATTTCAGCAGCAAACTGTTTTGCATTCATTGCTTCAGTCCATTTTCTGTCAAATTTCGGATCGCCATCAGTGATTGTAAAGTTATCTGAAATGCAAATTCTCAATTTGTCGGTATCGCTGATATTAGTGAATTCCATCTTTTCACCGTTCCATTCAAGTTCTTTATTAAGTCCCTGAAGTCTTACTGCGAGAACTCCCATAACAACCATTTCGTTGAATGGTCCGGCTTCTGAAAAATCAGATTTGGTTTTAACTCTGCTTTCCGGGCTCTCCTTACAAGCACGTACCCAATCCATTTCATGACCACCATCCATTGCTTCTTCAACTCTTCTTTCAGTTTTAGGAACAACAGGTTTACGACCCGATAATAGCCATGGGTCTTTACCATAGCAGCCGCAAATAAGAGTATCTTTTGAACCGTAGAAGATAACACCTCCACCGCCATCATTCATGTTTTTTCCTGCCGGCCATCCTGCAGGTTTCGCTGGTTCCAAACCGCCATCATACCAGATTACCTCAACCTGTGGATATTTAATTTTTGAACCCTTAGGTGCAATTCTTTCCGGATAGACAAGTTTTACCATCTGTGCGTTAGGTGCACAGTCGGTTAACAGAAGTGTTGAGCTACCTTGAGCCTTGATCGGATACTGCAACTTAAGACCTTTGAACACAGGATGCATA
>Ga0315273_10011441_pt1 | contig 11353 bp, 9 predicted proteins | sample YL17G02_0_MG_FD_205753 | JGI IMG/M metagenome (GOLD analysis project Ga0315273, IMG submission 205753) | Sediment microbial communities from Yellowstone Lake, YNP, Wyoming, USA - YL17G02_0 | ecosystem: Environmental > Aquatic > Freshwater > Lake > Sediment | place: USA: Wyoming | collected...
TAAGCTGCTTGCATTGCTTTTGCAGGAGTTGAACTTTGCCAGCAGATTCTGTTTCCACCCGCTTGTATCCCGCCGGCATGCTCAACACGCTAAGCCGCGAGGAAGTTGCGCGCTTGCACGATGCCAGCCGTGGCGACTTGTCGGCGTTGCTGCATCGCTGTGCACTTGCAGTCCTCAATAGTGGTAACGAGAGTGACGATGCCGAAGAGCTATTCGAGAAATTTCGGGATTTTTCCATCGAAGTGCAACAGGTCAACCGTGGTCTGCGCCTGCAACTGACCAATGCACCCGGGTCTGCCTTTGTGGACGGGCGCATCATCGAGGGTGTTCGTGAACTGCTGTCTGCGGTCATTCGCGACCTGGTGTATTTTGACAGCGAGATCGCGCGGCACCCGCATCATGATCTTTCATCTTCGGAAGGCATTACCAACGCGGTATTTGAAATGCTGCGCAATGCACGGGCATTGACGCCCCAGGTTGATCCTGACCTGGTCGTTTGCTGGGGTGGACATTCCATCAGCCGGCGCGAATACGAGTACTCCAAGGAAAGTGGCTACCAGTTAGGCCTGCGAAAACTCAACATCATCACCGGTTGTGGACCAGGGGCTATGAAAGGGCCGATGAAAGGGGCCACCATTGCCCACGCCAAGCAGCGCGTAGCGACGCGACGCTATATCGGGATTTCAGAACCCGGCATCATTGCGGCAGAATCTCCCAATCCTATCGTCAGTGAACTGATCGTGATGCCGGATATTGAAAAACGACTGGAGGCTTTTGTTCGGCTGGGGCACGGCATCATCATCTTTCCTGGTGGTGTTGGTACAGCGGAAGAAATCCTCTATCTGCTGGGCATCCTGCTCAATCCTGCAAACGCGAATATGCCATTTCCGGTGATCATGACGGGACCTGCGGAGTCTGCCAGCTACTTTGAACAGATAGACCGTTTTATCGGGCTGACCCTGGGTGAAGAGGCGCGAGCCAGGTACGAAATCATCATTGGGGATACGGAACAGGTGGCGCAGAAAATGGCCCTGGGAATCGAAAATGTACGCAAGCACCGGATTGCCCAAAATGACGCGTTCTATTTCAACTGGCTGTTGACCATCCCGCTCGAATTACAGACGCCTTTCAATGTCTCGCATGAAAACATGAAAGCCGTGCAAATAGACCGCTCGCTTCCCCTGCATGAACTGGCGGCAAACTTGCGCAGGGTGTTTTCCGGTATTGTCGCCGGCAACGTGAAACCCGAGGGCCTGAAGGCGATTCGTAAACACGGCAATTTCGAGATATGTGGCGATAGTGAAATCATGAACTCGCTGGATGCGCTGCTGGCTGCATTTGTGCATGACCACCGCATGCAAATCCCTGGCCGCAGCGTTTACAAGCCTTGCTACAGGGTCATTGCCTAAGGCGGGACTATGATCAATTGCACATATAGAGGCAACCCAGTTTCTGCCAGTCTCAGGCCCACAAATCTGCCGAGTAAATGGAAGGTGAATATGCGACTACGATGCATAGTGTTTATTGCCGGGTTGCTTTTTCTGCTTTCAGCCTGTGAGCCGGCCAGCGATTCCTCGCGCGACAGTTCGGCAACGGGCCCTGGTACGGTAACGGCTCCAGGCACAGCCTTGGACCAACCAACTGCAGAAGACGCTGCCGCATTTGTGGCACAGGCGGAGCAGCGGCTGGAAAAGCTGGGCCAGTACTCGGAGCGCATGGGCTGGGTGCAATCCAACTTCATTACAGCGGATACCGAACAGTTGGCTGCCAACGCCAGCGAATCCATGACCAGCGCGCAGGTGGAAATAGCGTCGCAAGCCGCCAGGTACACCAAGGTCGCAGGCCTGGATGCTGATACAGCGCGCAAATTGGACATACTGCGCACGGGGATTACCATGCCTGCGCCCATGGACGAGGCAAAGTCGGCTGAGCAGGCAGAGATTGGGGCGAGACTTCAGAGCTTGTATGGAACGGGCAAATACTGCCCTGAGGGCAGTGAGTGCAAAGCGCTCGGTGAACTCGAAGAAACCATGGCGCACTCGCGCGATCCGGCTGTCCTGCTGGATGCATGGAATGGCTGGCACGAAGTCGCTGTTCCCATGAAAGATCTTTATGCCCGGCAGGTTGAACTGGCCAATGAAGGCGCGGTGCAACTGGGTTTTGACAACCTGGGAACCATGTGGCGGTCGGGTTACGACATGGACCCGGGTGAATTTGCTGCGCAGTTGAACCACACCTGGGAGCAGCTGCGCCCGTTATACGAAGCGCTCCATTGTCACGTGCGGGCAAAGCTGGGCGAGGTGTATGGAACCGATCTTGTGCCTCCGCATGGCCTGATTCCGGCGCACCTGCTGGGCAATATGTGGGCGCAGAGCTGGGAGAACATTTATGACCTCGTGGGCCCGGAAAACGCAGGTTCAGGGTATGACCTCACGGCGATCTTGCAGCAGCGCGATTTTAAAGCCGTTGACATGGTCAAAACCGCTGAGGCGTTTTTCAGTTCACTGGGATTTGCGCCATTGCCAGAGACATTTTGGGAGCGCTCACTGTTTGTGAAGCCGGCCGACCGCGAAGTAGTCTGTCACGCGTCCGCCTGGGACATCGACGAGCAGGACGATCTGCGCATCAAGATGTGCATCAATGTCAATGCGGAAGATTTCAAAACCATCCATCACGAGCTGGGCCATAACTACTACCAGCGCGCCTACAAACAAGAATCATACCTGTACCGCAACAGCGCGAATGACGGCTTCCACGAGGCCATAGGCGATACGCTTGCCCTTTCAATCACGCCACGCTACCTGGTGCAGATTGGCCTGCTCGACAAAGAACCGGATGCGTCGGGTGATATAGGTCTTTTGCTCCGGCAGGCGCTGGAGAAAGTGGCGTTCATACCGTTTGGCCTGATGGTGGATCAGTGGCGCTGGAAAGTGTTTGCGGGAGAAGTCGGCCCGGAAGGGTACAACGACTTATGGTGGCAATTGCGGGAGCAGTACCAGGGTGTATCAGCGCCCAATGACCGCCCACCCAACGCTTTTGATCCAGGCGCCAAGTACCATGTCCCCGGCAATACCCCTTACGCACGCTACTTTTTAGCGGATGTGCTGCAGTTCCAGTTCTTCCGTGCCCTGTGTGAAATTGCCGGGCAGGAAGGCCCCATTCACCGCTGTTCGATTTACAACAACAAGGAGGCTGGCAAGCGGCTGAATGAAATGCTGGAAATGGGTCGCAGCCAGCCCTGGCCGGTGGCGCTGCAAGCGCTGACTGGATCGTCAAAAATGGATGCAACGGCCATGCTGGATTATTTTGCCCCGCTGCAACAATGGCTGGATGAACAGAACGCCGGGCGCCAATGCGGCTGGTAGCCTGACTAGCGCAAGCGGCCGAGTTTTTGTCCCATCAGCACGCTGTCATCCGGGCCCAGTTCGGCCAGGGATGCCACGGCCCCGGCGGGTAGCAGCAGGATAACGGTGGACCCCATATTGAACCGGCCCAGCTCTGCGCCCTTCTGCAGGCTGATGTTACGCCTGGACCAATCCCCGGTGCTGACACGCAAGCCACGCGGTGGCGTGATGGTCCCGGCCCAGACCGTTTCCATGCTCGAGACTAGCATCGCCCCAACCAGGATAACGGCCATCGGGCCGTGACTGGTCTGGAACAGGCTGATTACCCGTTCGTTCAGGGCAAACAGGTTGGGCACCTGGCGCACGGTAGAAGGGGACACGCTGAATAACCTGCCGGGCACATGGATCATGCGCTGCAAAGTCCCGCTTACGGGCATGTGGACCCGGTGGTAGTCGCGCGGGGCAAGGTAAATGGTATGAAAAAAGCCGCCTGCAAAATCAGTGGCCGAGGCATCGTTTGCCAGCAGGCTGCGTAAGGAAAAATGATGTCCCTTGGCCTGCAAAATGCGACTGTTTATCACCCGGCCAGTTTGGCTGATGCGGCCGTCGCATGGGCTAACGAAAGACAGCGGGTCAGGGTCAATCGTGCGAGCGCCGGCTTTCAGCGGGCGGGTGAAAAATGTGTTGAAGTCCGGGTAGGCATCGGCATGGGGCGATTCAGCTTCTTCCCAATCGACACCGGCAAGCCAGCCGATAATCCAGATTTGCAGGCTCTTCACAGGCTTGATGCGGATGCGCAGGAAGTAATGCACCATCCGCGACAGCAAATGCTGCGGTAGCAGGTACTGAATGCTGCTGAATATGAAATCAATGATGGCCACGAAAAACCACCCTCCTAGCGGGTCACTGTCAAGATATCACGAGCGATGCTGGTTGCATCATGTGGTGCAGCCAGCACGGCGTAAAAACGCCCTTGTGGATCGAGCAACAACATCGATGCACCATGATCCACGCTGTATTGAAGCTTATCAGGCGTGTGAGGTTCAACAAAAAAAGCAATGCCCAGCTGGGAAGCGAGAGCTTGCAACTGCTCCGGGGAACCCGTCAAGCCGGCAAATGTTGGGTCAAAATACCCCAGGTATGCAGTGAGTTTTTGCGGTGTGTCGCGCTCAGGGTCAACCGTGACCAGGTAGACCTGAGGGATGTCAGCAGCCCCCTCTGCAGACGTGTCCTCAGCCAGCATCAATTGTCGCGCTTGCTGCAGTTGGTAGAGGGTATTGGGACACACATCAGGGCAGGAAGTAAAACCAAAGAAGACCAGCGACCAATGCCCCCGGAAATCATCCAGTGTGAATGGTTTGCCGCTTTGATCCAGCAACGCGAAATCCTTAATTTCCCGCGGTTCCGGCAATACAATTACGGAACTGGTGGCGCCGGGCTTATGTGCCGCAATCACGCGCCATGCCGTAACGCCCGCAGCGAGCCCCAGCAGGGCAAAGCTAATTAACAGCAATAACAAGCGGCCATTAATTTGGGTGAGTCTCATGCGGTTGCCTGCGGCTTTGGTCAGCGTTGGATTATACTGCCTGAAGCGCCCGCCGGAAGGCAGTTCCCGGGCTTTTTGGAAACATACCGTATGGCAAGCGTCGGTCAGTGGATCAAGCAGGTCACCACCGAACTGGAGTCGGCCGGGCTGTTTTACGGGCATGGTACCGATAACCCCTCAGATGAAGCAGCCTGGCTGGTCATGCATGCCGTGGGGGCGCCCCTGGATGGCAGTTTCTCCTGCTGGGAGAACGTTGCCACCATGGAACAGGAAAGCCGCATTCGCCAAATCCTGGCCCTGCGCACTGATCAGAGAGTTCCCCTGGCTTACATACTGCGCAGCAGTTGGTTTGCTGGCCTGGAATTTGAGGTAAGCCCGGCGGTGTTGGTGCCACGTTCGCCTATTGCTGAACTGATCCGTGAGCAATTCCGACCCTGGATTGAACCGGAGTTGGTCAGCAACGCGCTCGACCTGTGCACGGGCAGTGGATGCATAGCCATCGCCATGGCCGTGTTCATGCCATGGGTCAAGGTGGATGCCTGCGACATCAGCCCACAGGCCCTGGCAATCGCGCGGAAAAACGTGGCCAAGCACGGCGTCAGCGATCGGGTTGCGCTATTCGAGTCTGACTTGTTCGCCGGATTGCCTGCCAAGCCTTACGATTTAATCGTGACTAATCCACCCTATGTCCCCCAGACTTCACTGCGGGACTTGCCGGCCGAGTACCGCGCCGAGCCGGAGCTTGGCCTGGCCTCGGGTGCCGATGGACTGGATGCCTGCCTGGAAATCCTGGCGCAGGCAACGAACTATCTTGCGCCGCGTGGCATCCTGGTCGGTGAAGTCGGGGAAAGCGAAACACGGTTGCAAAATGTATTACCATCTGTGCCCTTTATCTGGCTGCAGTTCGATAATGGTGGTTCGGGTGTTTTCGTGCTGTCACGCAAACAGCTGTTGCAGTCCGCCGGTGCCATAGAAACTGCGGTCGAGGAACGCAAAAATGTCATATAACAGCTTTGGAATGTTGTTCCGGGTTACGACTTTTGGTGAAAGCCATGGTCCAGCCATTGGCTGCGTGATCGACGGCTGCCCGCCATTGCTGGAAATCAACACGGATGAGATCAAGAAGGAGTTGCTGCGCCGTGCATCCGGCCGTTCGAGGCATACCTCGCAGCGTCACGAGGAGGACGATGTACAGATTATTTCCGGTGTATTCGAGGGGCGTACAACCGGAACCCCGATCGCGCTGCTGATTAACAATACCGACGCACGCTCGAAAGACTACGACAACATTGACCGGCAGTTCCGGCCGGGACACGCTGACTTTACCTATTGGAAGAAGTACGGCATTCGTGACCACCGCGGTGGTGGCCGTTCGTCTGCGCGTGAAACAGCCATGCGGGTCGCCGCCGGAGCGATTGCACGTAAGTGGCTGAAACTGAACCTGGGCGTTGAAATCCAGGGCTGGCTGGCCCAGCTGGGGCCCATTCGTACGGATGGGCACATGCATTGGGAAACCATCGATGACAATCCCTTTTTCTGCCCCGACCCGGCGCGTGTGAGGGAACTTGAGAAATTCATGGATGCGCTGCGCAAATCCGGCGATTCGGTCGGCGCGCGGGTGAATGTCGTTGCAAGGAATGTCCCTGTAGGCCTGGGCGCCCCGATTTATGCAAAGCTGGACGCCGATATTGCCAGTGCCATGATGGGCATCAACGCCGCGAAAGGCGTTGAAATCGGGGCAGGTTTTGCCAGCATTGAGCAACCCGGCACACAGCATCGTGACGAAATGACCAAGGAAGGCTTTCTAAGTAACCATGCAGGCGGTATCCTTGGTGGCATATCCACCGGGCAGGATATTCTCGTCAGTACCGCGTTCAAACCCACCTCGAGTTTGCGGCTGCCATGCCGAAGCCTGGATATTGAGGGTAATGAAGTCGAAGTAGTGACCAAGGGTCGGCATGATCCCTGTGTAGGTATTCGCGCAACACCCGTGGTGGAGGCCATGCTGGCGCTGGTGTTGATGGATCACGTGCTGCGCCACCGGGCGCAGACGGGTTCGGATTTAGGTCAGGGCGGGTTTTGAATTATTATATATAAACAATAAGTTAACTATACTATATACTATTTGACATGATGCAAAAACCAAGAATAGCCGTAGTGGGTGCCACCGGTGCCGTGGGCGAAACCATGTTGTCCATCCTCGCTGAACGCGGCCACCGTGAGGATCGCGTGACCGCAGTCGCCAGCGCACGCTCTGCCGGCGAGGATGTGGACTTCGGCAACGTCCAGCTGGAGGTCGTCGATCTCGCGGAGTTTGACTTTTCGTCCATAGACTATGCCCTGTTCTCCGCGGGCGGATCCGTAAGCCAGGAACATGCACCCAGGGCAGCCGCCCAAGGGGCTATTGTCATAGACAACACATCGGCCTTTCGCTACGACGACGCTATCCCGCTGGTCGTGCCGGAAGTCAATGCTTACCTGCTCGATGACATCGATGGAGGTTGCATCATCGCCAACCCCAATTGTTCAACAATCCAGATGGTGGTTGCGCTGGCGCCAATTCACGCAGTTGCAGGCATTACGCGCATCAACGTGGCCACCTACCAGTCGGTTTCCGGCGCAGGCCGTAAAGGCCTGCAGGAACTCGCCCTGCAAACCGCGCAGCGACTGAACTTCCAGGATCCGGAAATGAAGGCTTTTACCCAGCCCATTGCCTTCAATGTGTTGCCTCAGATCGATACCCTTCTGGACAACGGCTACACCCGTGAAGAAATGAAAATGCACTGGGAAACCCGCAAAATACTTTCGGATTCAGAGCTTATGGTCAACGCCACAGCCGTCCGTGTGCCGGTTTTTTATGGACACTCCGAAGCCGTCCATTTCGAAACCCGAGACGAAATCAGCATCGAAAAAGTACGGGAATTGCTGGAAAATGCGCCGGGAGTCAAGTTGCTGGAAGGAAAGAAAGGAATTCACCCCACTGCCGTAACCCACGCAGCGGGCAAGGATGCAGTCTACGTAGGGCGCCTCAGGCGGGACCAGAGTCACCCCCGCGGGATCAGCATGTGGGTGGTTGCGGATAACATACGTAAAGGCGCCGCCCTGAATGCCGTTCAGATCATGGATTACCTGGAAGAGCGGCGTCTCGCCGGTGGCAAGCCTTCGCGCGCGGAAGTACACTCAGCGCAAATGGGTGCTTAGTGACCGGGTAGCCTTTAATATAGGGAAGCTCTGAATAAATCAGGGTTTCCATAGAACTGTTATGTTCTTCATCATGTCAGGGAAAGACGGAGGGACTCATGAAAAATCCACTACGCATCTGTATAGGCTTGCTCCTGTCGCTGGTGCTGATGACATTTACGCACGAAGCCGTTGCGCTTGGGCTGGGCAACGCGTCCGTTGACTCGTACCTGAACCAGCCTTTGCGGGCAAGAATCGCCCTGACCACCCGGACAGATGAAGATCTCAGCACTGTTACGGCGGGTCTCGCCTCGGCCGATGATTTTGCCCTCATCGGAGCCAGCCTGGAGGCCATACCTGTTCCCTTGAGTTTCAGCGTGAAGCAAGAGGATGAAGGGTCTTTTATCCTCGTCAGCAGTAATCTTCCGGTGAGAGACCCGGTCATCCGCCTGATTGTTGAGGTTACCTGGGCAAAAGGTCGCATGTTGCGGGAATACACCTTGTTCCTCGACCCGCCGGTGTTTGTTGCGCCTGCACCTTCACCGGTCCTGAGCGAGCAACCAAGCACAGGCGCTAGGCCCGTTGTCGAACCCGAGACCAGGGACGAAGCCAAACAAGCAGGCAATTCAGCAGCGGAAACTGAAACCCCAATGCCCAGCAGCGCTGAAAATGCCGGCGGGGAAGGCGAGTACGGGCCGGTAAAAAGCGGTGAAACCTTGTGGCGCATTGCTTCGAACTGGTCACAAGGGACGGGGTTGAGCATGAGTGCAGCTATGCTGGCCATTCAGCGGAATAATCCGCAGGCGTTTATCCGGGGCAACGTAAACCTGCTGAAACAGGGCGCCATTCTCCGCCTGCCTGAGTATAGCGAAGCAGCGCAAATATCAGCCGAGGTTGCGCGCAACGAAATAGCGCAGCAAAGCCAGGGCGTGTCTCAGGCCGAATCCCAGCTTGCCACGCAGATGGCAAGCCCACAGGCTGTTGAGACGCCCCTGGTTGACGAAATGTCAGCGGAGAATGTCGCGGCAACTGATAGTCAGGCTGATGGCCAGCAAGACCAACTGGAACTGGTGCCACCAGCAAAAACAGCCGATGAGGATAGTACCTTCGGTGCTGAAGAGTCTGTGACCAAAGCCGGCGCATCGACTGCTGTAGAGGCTCTGCGCCAAGAACTGGCTCGCAAGGAAGAGGAACTGATCGCGCAACAGCAGGAAAACCAGGACTTGCAGGAGCGTCTCAAGGAAATGGAAGCTACCCTGGCTACCGGCCAGCAGGGCACCGTAGCCAACCAGGACCTGGCGCAGATGGAAGAGAAGATGCGTGAGGACAGGCTTTCAAAGGCTGGGTTTGAAAGCCAGGAAGCGCAAAAACTTGCAACGGAAAAACCGGAAGCGGCGCCTGCAGCACAGGCACAAGCTGCAAAAACTGAGGAAAGCCGGAAACAGAAATCCTGGTTCAGCGGCGTTACTGCATGGCTTATCGGGCTGCTCGTAGTGGGTGCGGCTGCTGCTGGTTGGATGTTGAGTCGTCGCGGTAAGGAGACTGCAGTCGTCACCGGTCTGGAGCCCAGGAAAGAGCGCACGGTAAAAGGCATCAAGGAGGAAGCGGAAAAAATCCTCAAAGTGCTGGACCCGGATTCCCTTCCAGAGGCGGCGCAAGCGGAACAGGCAAGCAATGCCGCGCAGCATGCTGACGTCCCACGGCGCGTTCCGACCGCTCGTAAGCAAGATGAAGCAGAGTTTCTCGACGAAGATAGCGCAGACCCTGAAGTTCGGCTGGACCTGGCCCGCGCGTATATTGCGATGGGCGACCGCGAAGCTGCCCGAGTCATTCTGGCAGAAGTTATCGAGCACGGTTCTGATCAACAAAAGGCCGAGTCGCAGGCTTTGCTGGCTGCCCTTTAAACAATCTCTATCCGGTTCGTTGGGGATGCGTTACGCAATCGGGCTGGAATACGACGGCAGCGCGTTCCTTGGATGGCAGGCGCAACGCCAGGAGCCCACGGTGCAGGCCACGGTGGAGGCCGCCTTGTCCCGGGTGGCCAATGCAGATACCAGGGTGGTATGTTGCGGAAGAACGGATACCGGAGTGCATGCCCTGTGCCAGGTAGTGCATTTTGATACGGCAGCAGTGCGCCAGGAGCGCTCCTGGCTGCTCGGTGCAAACAGCTTTTTGCCGCCAAGCGTAAGCGTGCTATGGATACGTGAAGTCGATGAACGCTTTCATGCCCGTTTCAGTGCCTTTTCGCGCTCATACCGGTATTGCATAGCCAATCGCTGGATTCGGCCGGCCCTGGACGTCACGCGTAAATGCTGGTGGCGCAAGCCGCTCGATGCAGATCTGATGAACCAGGCAGTTCAATGTTTGCTGGGCGAGCACGATTTTTCTGCATTCCGCGCTGCAGCCTGCCAGGCACGGCACGCGGTGCGAGACATCCAGCGGATTTCGGTGCAACGGCTTGGCAGTGAAGTACACATTGAAGTTACCGCGAACGGTTTTCTCTATCACATGGTGCGAAATATTGCCGGCAGCCTGATGCTCATCGGCAGCAAGGAACGGGACATCGGTTGGATGCAGCAAATCCTCGACAGTCGAGATCGAACATTGGCTGCTCCCACCGCACCCGGGAAGGGTCTCTATTTCGTCGGTGCGCGCTACCCGCAGGAATATCGCATACCGCCCGGAGCAGTGGACTTTCCGGCTGACGGGGGTGGCTTGTGAGTGCCGTGCGCGTCAAGATCTGCGGCCTAACCCGCCCCCAGGATGTGGCGGCGGCCATTGCTGCCGGCGCCGACGCGCTGGGATTCGTATTTGTACCTGGCAGTCCGCGGTGTCTGGATGAGGCGACTGCCAACGCATTGGTGCAACAGGTTCCGGCCTTTGTTTGCCGGGTTGGCCTGTTCCTCGACCAGGACGCCGAGCGGGTCCACCACGTGCTGCAAAAGGTGCCCTTGAGCCTTTTGCAATTTCACGGCGGCGAGGGAGCAGAATTCTGCAGGCAGTTTGGCAGACCCTATATCAAGGCTGTTAACCTGGTTGCAGGCAATACATTAATCGCTGCCGAGGCGGCTTATCCTGACGCGGCTGCACTACTTATAGACAGCCATGCACCCGGGGGGCATGGTGGAACAGGCAGAACACTGGATTGGCAGCGACTATCGCCCGGGAGCCTGCCACTGGTTCTGGCCGGAGGGCTCAATGCCTCTAACGTGGCAGCGGCAGTGAACCTGGTTCAACCGTGGGCAGTCGATGTATCGAGTGGAGTCGAAACGGCACCGGGTAT
>Ga0315273_10011442_pt1 | contig 11353 bp, 11 predicted proteins | sample YL17G02_0_MG_FD_205753 | JGI IMG/M metagenome (GOLD analysis project Ga0315273, IMG submission 205753) | Sediment microbial communities from Yellowstone Lake, YNP, Wyoming, USA - YL17G02_0 | ecosystem: Environmental > Aquatic > Freshwater > Lake > Sediment | place: USA: Wyoming | collected...
CGTTTGTAAGTGTTCTGCCCATCAGGGCGAGAACAAGCGTGTTCAATTGCGAACGATATTATAAACTATTACCTTAACTTGTCAAGAGGAAATACTATACCAATTGTCAGACAAGTATTATTAACGAAAGCCTAACTCATTTCCTGGCGCCCCATCAAAGCACGCAGCAATGTTGTCTGATCTGCATATTCCAGGTCTCCTCCAACCGGCAAACCACGCGCCAGGCGTGTCACCTTTACACCCGGGATATTGATCTGTTGCTGTATGAACATGGCGGTAGCGTCACCCTCCATGCTCGGGTTGGTAGCCAGGATTATTTCTCGAATACCACCTGCTTTAACCCGCATCACCAGCTCGTGAATGGTCAAATCCTCGGGGCTAATTCCCTCAATCGGTGAAAGCGCTCCGCGCAGGACATGATACCTCCCCTGGAATCCGTCTGTGCGTTCCATCGCCAAGACGTCCAATGGCTCTTCAACCACACACACCAGCCCTGGGTCTCGTTCCGGGTTGGCACACACCTCGCATTCCGTTCTCCCGGCACTGGTTACGTTGAAGCAAATAGGGCAATCGACTGTATTCGCCTTCAACTCATGCAGGGCGTCAGATAGTTCTCCAGCGATCTCTTCCGGTGCATTCAGTAAGAAGAACGTCAGACGTGAAGCTGTCTTCGGCCCAATCCCTGGAAGGCGAGAAAATGCGTCGATAAGGTTTTGAATCGGTGCGGGAAGGAACATGCGCTATATCAACCCGTTTATCAAAAGGGCAACCCCCCTGCCAGCGGCCCCATTCTCTCGGAAGCCAGGGCGCGCGAAGCATCCAATGCTCCGTTCACCGCCGCCAGCACCAGGTCTTGTAACATCTCGATGTCAACGTCTTTCAATAGCTCCGGGTCGATGATCACCGACTGGCAGCGCTGGTCACCGGTCATAACCACGTTTATTGCACCACCACCGGCGGAATAATTCACGGTTTCCTGGGCCAGCTGCTCTTGAGTTTGCACCAGCTGCTCCTGTAATTTTTGGATCTGTTGCATCATTCCCATCTGCCCGCCCTTTTGGGGTAAATTTGGTCGGAATTTCGGCATAATTCGCTCCTGATTTTATTGTATATCCACGAGCTCGCCACCCAGGTCACGCAATGCAGACGCTACCATGCCATCGCTGTCCACTTCCGGTGGTGGAGTGCTCTTCTTCCCCGAAACCAATACGGCCTGCACATCAATCTCCATATCCATGGCCTGCTTAAGCACGCTCCGGATCAACTCAAGATTGCCAGGATTTTCCAGTGTATTTAAGTAAAAATCACCATTGAATCCCAGGGTGAGAACGTTGCCCTTTAAAACGCGTAATTTTGTTGAATTGAGTACCCCGGCGAGTTTTGGATTCTGCTCTTTCACCCTTGCAATCAGCTGGTCCCATCTGCTGTTCATTCGTTGGTTTGCGGATGCATCCGTTGAGGATGTTTCGATACTCTCTGTATTTTTTTCGCTCGGTGAGGGCTTTGGGTTTGTAGATTTATCTTCTACCGGGTTGACCTTCCGAGATGTTATGGGGTTATCGGGTATATTCGTTGCGGACACACTGCTAGCCGATTCACCCGTCAGGGTTATTGCTTCAATAAATGCCATTTCAATCGGTAAGGTTGGTTGCCAGCTGCTACGGGTTTCCGTCGCAGCTTGATTAAATGCCTGAATAACTCTGATCAATCCATTGACTGTGAATGCTTGCGCATGTTGTGCTAATTGGTTGCGCGATTCTGGGGTAGCCTCCACCTGAGAGGCATTCCCCATCGTCACCAGCAACATGCTGCGCAGGTATTCCACGATCTGTCGGGCAAACTGGCGTGGGTCTGAGCCAGAATCCAGGCTGCGGTGAATTACCTCCAAGCCTATATTGGGTTGGCGTTTTATCATGGCTTCAATCACGTCGATCACCGCCTGGCTGGTAGCCGTACCCAATACATCCTGCGCCAATTTCAGCGTGATGTTCTTGCCTGCTGATGACAGCTGGTCCAACAAAGAAATGGCATCGCGCATGGATCCCGTAGCCTGACGGGCAACCAGGCTGAGGGCCTCTGCATCCACCTGGATTTTTTCCTCCTCAGCCATTGCCTTTAAATTGTCAATGATCTCCTTCACCGGTATGCGCCGAAATTCATGCCGCTGGCAACGTGAAAGCACCGTGGCTGGGATTTTGTGCACCTCGGTGGTTGCCAGGATAAAAATGGCATGTTGCGGGGGTTCCTCCAGGGTCTTGAGCAGGGCATTGAAGGCAGCCGTGGATAACATATGCACTTCATCGATGATGTATACTTTACAGCGTCCCTGGTTGGGCGAAAAATTGATCTTGTCGCGCAGGTCACGCACATCATCCACACTGGTATTGGAGGCGGCATCGATTTCAATCAGATCCAGAAAGCGCCCCTGGTTAACTGCCTGGCAGTGTGCACACCGGTTGCACGGGCGCTCTGCAAGCTCCTTTTCCAAACAGTTGACCGCCTTTGCCAGGATGCGTGCCGTGCTGGTCTTACCCGTGCCGCGTGGACCTGAAAACAGGTATGCATGTGCCACGCGGTCTGCGCTGACGGCATTCCGAAGGGTTTGCACCACATGTTCCTGACCGATGACCTGATCCCAATGGATTGGACGCCACTTACGGTAGAGAGACTGTGACATGCCTAGAGTGTATCAGACTGAATCATATAGGTCAATCTGTTCCCATTGCCAATTGATCATTCGCCTACACAACCCAAACGCCATAACCTACCGTCGCGAGCCAGTAACATGCTCGCTTCTGTAGGACCCCAACTGCCCCTCCGGTAAAGGGCGAGGTCGGGGATATTGCTTGTTTCCCAACCATTCGCGACTGAATCGACCAGCTTCCAGGCAGCTTCAATCCCATCCGAGCGGGTGAATAACGCCGCATCTCCTCGTAATGCTTCAAGGATCAGCCTTTCATATGCATCCGGTAAAACACCAGTAAACGAATCTTGATAATGAAAGTCCATATCTACTGGACGCATTTCCTGGTCAGAATCGGGCACTTTGGCTTCAAACATCAGGTGAATACCTTCGTCTGGTTGGATGCAAAGCGACAAAATGTTGGGGATGAATTTGTACTCGTCTGGTAGCCGGAACATCAAATGGGGCGGGCGTTGGAACTCAACGATGACCTGGGAAGTTTTATCTGTCAGACTCTTACCTGAACGCAGGTAGAATGGCACTCCTTTCCAGCGCCAATTATCGATATAAAGCTTGAGGGCTGCAAAGGTTGGTGTCTGTGAATCCGGCGAAACACCTGCTGTCTGGCGATAACCCTCGTATTGGGCACGGACTGTATCCGTCAGGGTGATCGGTCGAATGGATGACAGCAGCTTGAAAGTTTCATTTCGTACTGCATCCGCCTCAAACGAAGCTGGGGGTTCCATTCCAACCAATGAGAGCAGCTGCAGCAGGTGGTTTTGGAACATGTCGCGTAAAACCCCCACGCCGTCATAATAATCTGCCCGGTGCTCGATATCTACCGTCTCAGCTACGGTAATCTGGATGTTATCAACGTAGCGACGATTCCAGATGGGCTCAAATATCGTATTTGCAAATCGAAAAAACAGGATATTCTGAGCGGTTTCCTTGCCCAAATAGTGATCAATGCGGTAGACCTGGCTTTCATCAAAAACCGAATGCAAAATTTTATTCAGTTCGCGGGCGGATGTTAGATCGTTGCCAAAGGGTTTTTCTACAATGACCCGGCGCCAGCCTTCACTCTGGTCAGCTAAACCGGCCTGACCCAGGCAGTTGACCACCGGGATGTAGTGCTCTGGAGCTGTAGCCAGGTAATACAGGCGGTTGGTTGTTTGAGGTTCGATTTGCCCGAGATAATCATGCAGACGTGCAAAGTCTTCCGGAACATCCAGGTTACCCTGGAAGTAAAGCAACCTGTAGGCAAACTCTTCCCAAAGTTCCTGGTTATAGCTCTCAGGGCTGAAGGCCTTAACCCCTTCCTCTAAACGCTGGCGAAAGGTAGCATCGTTGTAGGGACGACGAGCAAAGCCAACGATGTTGGCGCACCCGGACGTACGACCTTTGATATGATCGTTATACAATGCTGGAACCAGTTTGCGCCAGGTAAGATCTCCTGAAGCACCAAAGATCACAATTGTGGTTAGGGTTTCATCGTCAGACATCTTCTACTCCTCCTGCGTTCGTCAGATGAGTATACCGCAAACCTGGAAATTTATTCCACGTCTGTGGGATAGCCTAAAAAGACACATCTACCTGAGTTTCGCGCTGGCTTCCTCGATGCGCTGCAACACCTGCTCTGCCTCATCCGGGCCAGCGATATGCACTGTGCCATCCCCATCCACATGCGTGGGAATGAGGTCATAGCCAGTATAGTCTGTCCCATTGAAATGCAGGAGCAGCAACACCCCCTGCTGGTGGGCAAGGTCCCAGGTCTGATCAAAGACAAAGTTACCCAGTCCGTAAAACACATCGATCCCATCCAGCTGTTCGATCGCCTGGACAACATGGGTGTGATTACCCACCACCACATCCGCCCCAGCCTCCACGGCCACCTGTGCAAAGTGCTGCTGGTAAGTATTGGGATCAGAGGTATCTTCAGGACCCCAATGTGGCATGGCAATCACTACGTCCGAGACCTGCCGGGCGGAAGCGATGGCAGCGCGCAGGTTCTCGTCGTTTAGTTCTGCAATCCCCGGGGAATCTGGACCCGCAAACGCCATAGGCTCGACCATCCCCAGTGAGACAAAACCGAAGTGGATACCCTGCACATCCACTACCACCGGTTGCATGGCCTCTGAAAGATCCATGCCTGCTCCAACGGGCAGGATGTCATTTGCGCGCAAGTTATCTAAGGTGTCGATGAAGGCCCGGTTGTAATTATCCCCGCAGCTTTCCCCGTTACAATTTTTGATGTGATTGGTGGCAACACTCATCACATCAAAACCTGCCGAGGCGGCTGCCGATGCACTACGCGAGTCGCTCACCAGGACATAGGTAACAATGCAGCCGGTATGGGTGGACAGGTCGCTCAAGGTAGTATTCAACGTCCCCACCGACAGGTCAGCACTGGAAATGAGATCGCGCACATCATCATAGACGTAATTGGCGTCCCCGCTGGCATCAATGGCAGATTGCACGCAGCGTGCCGGTACGATCACCCCGGTGAAAAGCAAGGTGATTTCAGGGACGGGCTGCTCAGTGGGTGCCTCGGTTGGAAGAGTTACAGGCATAGGGGTAGGTGTGGACGTGCTAACAGCCGTAGGAGTAGGGTTCTCATCAGGTGGAGCATTCATGACAAATGGGAGAGACACCAGCACCTGGGTCGGAGTGGCAGTTAATGGTATTGACGATGGAGATACTACTGGCTTAGCCTCCTGGCACCCACTCAGAGTCAGGCATAGTATGAACAAAAATACTGCGGTGTATTTTATGAATTGGAAGTATTTCAAGCTATCCAGCATGGTTTATAAAATCCTATCATCAATTATCCAAAGAGGTTTGTATCTCCAGCTTCACCATCGTGTCGTTCTCTATACCGGCGGCTCTTTCAAGAGCTTGCCTGGCGAGCACGTTGCCAATTTGCCCCAATGCCCAGGCAGCATGCGCCCGGACCAAGGGCTCGTGATCATCCATCAGCACCTGGGTCAACGCGGGGGTTGCTTCCTCATAATGTGAATTTCCAAGGGCCACTGCGACATTACGCAAATAACCCCTGCGCTTGGCACGCATAACCGGGCTTTTTGAGTATTTTCGCCTGAACTCATCTCCAGTAAGCCTCATCTCATCCAATAGATTAAAAGCAGGCTGAGCCAGATGGTGATCAAATGCCTTGTCAATCTCTGAAATCGCGAATCGGTTCCACGGACATGCCTGCTGGCATAGATCGCACCCAAACACCCAGGTGTCCATCATTGGCCGCAGCTCGAGAGGAATCGATCCCTTCAATTCGATGGTCAGGTAGGAAATGCAGCGCCGGGCATCAATTGTGCGATCTGGCAGGATGCAACGCGTGGGGCAGGCATCGAGGCAGCGACTACACGTTCCACAGCGGTCTTTGGTGAATGGTTGGTCAGGCTCGAGCTCAATGCCCAGCAGGACCTCCGCCAGCAGGAAGTACGAGCCATGCCGAGGGTTGATCAGGCAGGTATTCTTGCCAATCCACCCCAGACCAGCCCTTTGCGCCACCTCGCGCTCGAGCATCGGCCCCGTGTCGGTGTACCAGCGGTTGGGTACCGTGCGCCCCACCTGCGATTCAATAAACTGCACCAGGCCCTGGAGCCGCTCCGAAAGGAGGTCATGGTAATCCGCACCCCATGCATATGCTGCCACCCTGCCACGCAGAACCTGCTCTCCCTCGGGTTCTGCGATTGGCGCCGGGTAACGCTTTCCCAGGGCGAGCACCGAGCAGCACCCGGGCAGGATACGCTGCGGATGAGCCCTGCACCCCCGCGACCGCTGGCTCGCCAGGTAGGTCATCTCGCCATGCCTCCCTTCCCTCAGCCAGGCTTCAAAAACGTCGGTGTGTGGCAACGGTTCCGGGGTAGTTACACCGACTAGTGAAAACCCAAGGGTTTGTGCCTGCTCTTTGATGGCTTGGGTGAGACTCACATCTTGTGTGTTGTAGAAATTAATCATGAGACCTGACCACTTATTACCTCTTTGTTGGTACTTGACAAACATAATAAAATTCTATAATATATAAATATCAGGTGGGAATTAGGATTGTTCATCGTCGCTCCAACGGGTCCGAAGGGTTATTGAAAGGAGTGAAAAGATGAAAAAGACATATTTTTTCCTTATAACGGTAATGTCTATACTGTCGATTGCTGGTGCAATAAGCATAGACAGCAAAATCCAAGAGAATTATAAAACTGGGCTACCTTATTTACCTATCGGATTTTCTGATAGTCTATGTTCTGATAATACTACACATAATTCTGCTATAGTTTCAATAGATCGATCAACATTATTAAGCGAAGATGGTTTAGCTTGCCCTTATTGCGCTCCACCACAAACCCGTACCGATTGTGTCCAAACTGCAGAGCACTGGACATATGGGTGTGGAAGTGGTGGATGTGGTGCAGAACAACAGTTGCACCATCATTGTTGGCGATGTTGCCATCCCAACGGAAGTTGTGATGGTTGGCAATCGACAGATCTGGGTTGTGTTAATACAAATTGCTATCAGATGGATAGCTGTGGTGGCTGCTCAGGAAATTGCTGTTCTCTAACCAATAATTTATTTTCCATGCAACCTTAACCCATTATAGAATAAAAAATGGAAAATCGCTCTCGATATTACTACTTTACTTTGATCTTGTTTACAATCACTGCCTGTTCTCAGATTAAAACCACGCCTTTCCCCACCGTAACGGCACCCGTCACAATTCCCCCACCCACTCATACCAAAGAAGTCACAATTCCCCAACCCACCCACACCTTAATCCCATCCAATCAAGCATACACTTCCACTGCCACCAGTTCTGCAATGCCTATACCTACCACGCGTAGGTATGACTCGCGCTGGTACGGTTTAGACATACCTATCGCAAACAACACTTATACCAGCCCGGTCCGTTTCAGCGGTTCGACCAATATGACGCCTGAAAATTTTACCATTTACGTAACTTTATTGAACGACGAAGCGTTGGTGCTCGCCCAGGTGCCGGTCACGATCCAGGGTGAAGTAAACCAGCCCGGTACGTTCAGTGGAATGATCTTTTTCTGGGACTATGATGGCCCTGGCTGGGTCACAATCCGAGAACAGCCCGAGGGCATGGATATTGATACAGCAGCCGTAACTTTTCAGTCCAACAGCCCATAAATTATCTAAGTGAAATATTGCTGGCACCACTTATCTTAAGATAACAGAAGAATGCATATTAAGAAAGCAAATTGTAGCGCAAGATGGTCTCTTGCGCTACAGGAAGATTCCAGAAGGCAGGAAAGGCTTATGGAGTACAGGTCAGGTTGAACGACGCCTGGTTGGATGTTATATCTACCGGGGCAGTCACGTGGAATCGCACCCAGCCTGTTCCTGAACTGGTGAACGTCAGGGGGAAGCTGAGTGAATAGGTGCCTGGTCCAAATGTGCTTGTTTGGGCGCCTGGAAGATTAAAACTGAAACCAGGTGTCTCGGAGTATGCTTCCAGTTTATAGGTCAAGGTAGCACTCTGGTTAACCGTAAAAGTGGCCGCGAAGGTGAAAGTATGGGGGCATTTACCGAGATAAGTCCCCTCATCCACCGACATACTCAAGCTGCTTATCGGGTCGCCGGGAATACCTGTTGCTGTTGGAGAGGGATTGGGATTTGAAGTAGGTGTGGCTCCTGGGGTGCCCGCCGGTGTGGTTGGGGCAGGTCCTCCAGTTCCCACTGCAATCAAGACGTAAACCGAATCATTGAACAATTGCCCAGAGGCATTCTTCAGCTTCCAAAATCCCTTGTAATTGCCATTGGTGTTGGGTGCCACCATGTCAACGGAGATATCCACTTGTTGACCTGGAGAAACCGTTTGTGAAAGTGGAACTGACGTGACGGTGCCCATCTGATCGCCGCTGATGAAAACCAAAGTAAACGAGGTTGTCCAGGTTGTCGTTCCAGCATTCTGCAGCTTCCATGTTTTGTGGAAGGTAGCCCCTGGCGCAAGCACAGTTCCATCCGGGATGGTTGGGTCACTGACATATACTGACCGATCACCTGAAGTTCCTCCCGGCAGTGTGGGTACTGCTGTATTCGTTGCAGTGCCCTGAGGCATGAGGGTCACAGCTGCTGTTTGGGTCTGCATGGCATAAGCGGTTTGAGCTGCTGCAGTCTGGGTTGGATCAATGGTTGGGGTGGGTGGAACAGGTGTGGCAGACGGTGTGGATTGAAAGATCTGCGTCAGTCGGACATCTGCTGTCTGGGCAGCAGCCGTATATATCAGATCTGGGTTAGATGTGGGTGTAGCAGGTGTCTTTGAGCGACAACCCATCAGTAGAATGGGTAGGACTATAAAAACAAGGGTGATTAAAATGGCTTTCTTTTTCATCGTAACTCCTAAACAATCTAGGGCAACTATTTATCCGTGCCTCTGGCCTTTCTGAATGATTCTGGAAAAATAGGTGCGTGATCTTATCTGGTGTATCGACAACAAGGGGCGGCAGGTGCACCGGTCTAATAATACCACGGTTGCCCTGCCGCCACTTAAGTACGGCGAAATAACAGGATGTGTGCGCCAGATTATCTTTCGATTTTTGGCGTCACCCATAAGCTGGTATATGCATCTGGATTGCCAACTGCAATTGCAACAAGCTCAAACTGTACTGTATGCCCAACCAGCGCTGACAGGTTGACATCCAGAGATGTCAGGTTGCCATCACAATTCTCCACCCACTCTCCAATTGTGACTTCCGTTGCACCCTCGATGTAACGAATTTGGTATTTGATCTTGCTCGTGCCACAATCATATCGGAAGCCAATCCGTGTGCGCAAGTGGTCATTTGCCTGGATGGTATACGACGGGTATCGACCCAAGATCATACCATCGGTGATGTGCTGGGGGTAAGTAGCAAGCTGGCTGCCGTAAGTTTTCCCATCTTCCATCTTGGCATTTGCAACGTTCCCCGCCACACCTAGAGAGTCGTTGCCCGGATCACCCCAGGGGAGGCTTGTGGTGCCGTTAGTCCAGGAGGCATCCGGGCCGCGAGCAATGAAATCATACGATAGCGTATACGACGAGGTCGGAGAGGGTGTAGGGGTTGGTGTTACTGACTTGATCTGCACCCAAAAGCTCTGGTCCGCATTGGTGCCAATCCCAAATTGTGCTCCACCTGAATTGCGCAAGCGCCAATTACCCTTGTACGTGCCTGGTGTGGTCGGGGCAATCAGAGACACAGAGATATCAACCGTGCTTCCGGGTGCAATGCTGCCACTCGTGATTGGAGATGAAGCAGGTCCGCTCATTGCATCGCCATTATAGAAAACCAGGGTATAACCTGTGGTCCAGGTACAAGAGCCATTGTTCCTCAGCCTCCAGGTCTTCACGAATGTCGTCCCGGCGCCAATTGAAGTGTTATCGGGCACGGTGACATCTGAAACAAATTGTGCCCGGTCGCAAGGAATTGGAATGGGGGTTGCAGTCGGCGGTATGGAAGTATTGGTTGGAATTGGCGTGTTTGTGGGTGGCAGGGGCGTGGCTGTCGGTACAATCACCATCGGTATTGTGGGAGTTGCCACGATTACGCCCGTGGTGGGAGTCGCCGCGATCCCGCCTGTGGTTGGACTGGCAACGACGATTGGCGTGCCTGCCGCTGCCTGGGTTTGTTGGGCTATCAAAGTTATTGCTGCGGATGTGTAGATCGCCTCTGGTCCAGTCGTTGGTTCTGGCGCAGCGCCAGGAAAATTACAGGCTGTTAATAAAAGCAAGATACCGGCAATAAATAAAAATGGGCGTATTCTCTTCGCAATCATACAATCCTCCTTAGTATTTACATCTCATTAGACGCAAACAAGGAGGAAAAAGTTCCAGTTAAGTGATCAACTACCCTCTTCATCAGCGTCCCCTCATATATATTATACATAAATAATTATAATTCGTTCAATTGGTTTCCAGCACTTTCTTTTCTGGTGCATTCACCCTGCATGGACCATGGACCAGCCCAAGTAATACGGATGGGCAAAACCTGTCCTGTAAGGTCACCTTCTGACTCAACAAAAACCAGCTTATTGGTCGGTGTTCGCCCCTTCCAGCGACCTTTCACCTTTTCTTCAAAGAGCACGTCCACCTGCTCGCCCTGGTATTGGATGGCGATCTCAGATGCAATGCGTTCCTGTTGTTCTTCCAATAAACGGAAGCGCCGCATTTTCTCGACTTCAGGGACATCGTCAGTGAAGTGCCGGTCTGCAACCGTTCCAGGCCGCGTTGAATAACGCGCCAGGTGGGCTACATCCAGTCTGAGCTCTTCCAACAGATCATAGGTCCGTAGGAACTGAGTTTCAGTCTCTCCAGGGAAACCAACGATGATATCTGTGGCAATGGAGACGCCCGGCCATCTGTTATTCAGGCGTGTACGAATTTTCTCCACCAGGCGGCGATAATCATCAGATGTGTAACCACGGCGCATTTTCTCCAGCACGTCATTATCTCCAGCCTGCACCGGCACTTCAATGTGCGGCATGACCTTGGGCAGCTCAGCCACCACGTCCAACAGCTCATCGGTCATCCAGCTCGGGTGTGAGGTCAGAAATCGAATACGTTCCAATCCCTCGATATCCTGGCCCATTCGGAGCAAACCAGCCAGGTCCGGGCCATCCTGCAGATCCTTGCCATAGCGGTCGACGATCTGTCCCAG
>Ga0315273_10011445_pt1 | contig 11352 bp, 6 predicted proteins | sample YL17G02_0_MG_FD_205753 | JGI IMG/M metagenome (GOLD analysis project Ga0315273, IMG submission 205753) | Sediment microbial communities from Yellowstone Lake, YNP, Wyoming, USA - YL17G02_0 | ecosystem: Environmental > Aquatic > Freshwater > Lake > Sediment | place: USA: Wyoming | collected...
ACTGTTGTCAAATGGAGGCAGAATGACACTTGAATCGTGTGTAACAAAAGAGCCGAAAGGGCTGGGATTCTTCGAGAAGTACCTGACCGTGTGGGTATTCCTGTGCATCGGTCTTGGCATCCTCCTCGGGCGGTTTGCTCCGGAGGCAGCAAAATATCTTGACAGCCTCTCCATCTATATCGGGGAAGCACCGGTTATCTCAATCCCGATTGCGGTCTGCCTCTTTTTCATGATGTACCCCATCATGGTGAAGATCGATTTTGCGGAGGTCCTGAAGGCTGGCGCAAACATTAAACCCGTCAGCCTCACCCTCTTTGTCAACTGGGCTATCAAACCCTTCACCATGTATGCAATCGCCATTTTTTTCCTCGGGACGCTGTTTCTCGGTTTCATCGGCCCGGATGCGGTTGATCTTGTTAAGATGCCCTTCGGGCTAGACCTGCCGGTGGGTGCCACGTACGGGGTCGGGACGATTGTCCTTGAAGGTGGCGTAAAGATGCTTGAGATCCCGCTCTGGCGGAGCTATCTTGCGGGGTGCATTCTCCTCGGGATTGCGCCCTGCACCGCCATGGTGCTTGTCTGGGGATGGCTTGCGAAAGGAAACGACGGGCATACCCTTGTGATGGTGGCAATCAACTCGCTTTCCATGCTCTTCCTCTACGGCCCGCTGGGTGGCTTCCTGCTCGGTGTGGGCCAGCTCCCCGTTCCGTGGGAGGCACTCGCACTCTCGATTGCGATCTATGTCGCCCTGCCGCTGGTGGCTGGTTATATCTCGCGGAAGTTGATCATCAGGGTGAAAGGTGAGGAATGGTTTAACGAAAAATTCGTCCATTACCTCACCCCAATCACTATTTTGGCACTCCTTATCACCCTTGTCCTCCTCTTCAGTTTCAAGGGAGAGGTAATCCTCACACAACCGCTTACCATCCTCTGGATCGCGATCCCGCTCTTTATCCAGACCATGCTTATCTTTACCATCGGGTATGTCCTTTCGAAAGGAATTCACCTCAACTATGAGGATGCGGCACCATCGGCGATGATCGGTGCGTCGAACCATTTTGAAGTGGCAATCGCAACCGCAACCATTCTTTTCGGGCTCTCTTCGGGTGCTGCCCTTGCGACCGTGGTAGGAGTGCTGATTGAAGTACCCACAATGCTCCTGCTGGTCAAGATATGTCTAAGAACGAAAGGGTGGTTCCCAGATATTAAGAAAGAGCAGATGGGGTCCTGACAGGAAACGAAACGGTGAAAAAATGCAATTCACAGATGAAACAGAAGAACAGCCGCATAAGGGGTATCTGCCTTCGGGAGTGCCAGGCCCTCCTCATTAGTGCTCATCCTTAAATGTCGGAAGCACCATGCAAGGTATCGAATTCTGAATACAAAAAAATCAGTTGAAGTGAATTATTATGGCAGAAGAAAAGAAGAAAAAAGGATTTTTCTCAGCGATTAAGGAATCGATGAACAAGAGTGGCGGCTGCTGTGGCGCCGGGGAAACCTGTGGCGCAGCTCCCGATACATCTGCGGAAAAGAAAAAGGCCTCATCTAAAAAGTAAATTGTGCAATGAGATTACCTGGTTGTTATCCTTCGAGTACGACCAGAAATCCATGTTTAGTGAATTGAGGTGACCGTATCTATGGATAACAACCACACAGAAACATCCGTATACTGGGATGCCCTGGTGTTCGGACTTGTACCGATCATCGTCGGTATTCTCATCATCACCAGCTGGGCCCTTTCGTTCTTCCAGATAGGACCGTTCTACGTGAATGGGAGTATTGCCCTCGCAGCCACTCTTTTTGGAGGGTACACGCGTTTTGTCTCGGGATTCCGTGACATGTACCGCCGGAAGATCACGGTCAACGTCTTTGTCACCGTTGCCCTCATCGCGACGATGGCGGTTGGGCAGTTCCTGTCAGCAGCACTGATCGTATTTATCATGGCAGTTGTGGGTGCATTCGAGTCCTACACGCTTGATAAAACGAAGAAAAATATCCGGAACCTGCTCGATTTCGCCCCGAAGATGGCGAATGTGCGTCGGGGTACGGAAGAAGTTACCTTGTTGGCAGCAGATGTCCAGATAAGCGACATTGTAGTCATCAGACCCGGAGAACGGATTCCGGTCGATGGAATCGTCATTACTGGTGCGAGCAGTGTAAACCAGGCTCCCATTACCGGGGAATCGATTCCGGTCGAGAAGACCGTGGGGAGCGAAGTTTTCAGCGCGACCATGAACGAGACCGGTCATCTCGAAGTCCGTACAACACGGGTCGGTGAAGACACGACCCTTGCCCGGATTGTTCACCTTGTCGAAGGTGCACAGGGTACGAGGGCTCCGATTCAGGGAATTGCCGACCGGTTCACGACATGGTTCCTGCCAGTAGTCCTCGTCATTGCTCTGATCGGGTATCTCCTGTCAAGAAATGTTCTCGTCTTTGTCTCCATCCTGCTGGTTGCATGCCCCTGTGCATTCGCGATTGCCACCCCGACTGCGGTCACCGCCGGTATCTCAAACCTTGCCCGGCGGGGTGTCCTGATCAAGGGAGGCAGTTTTCTCGAACTTTCAGGAAAACTTGACACGCTTCTGGTGGACAAGACAGGTACATTCACTCTCGGCATGCCGAAGGTCGTAGAAGTGATTGCCCGCCCCGGATATCAGGAAGCGGATGTGGTCCTTCTTGCAGCAACCGGTGAAAAATTCTCGGAACATCCCCTTGCCCGGGCCATCCTCGCAGCTGCCGGTGAACGGAACCTAATCGTCCCGGACCCTGATGAATTCAAAAGCGAAACCGGCATGGGTATCACCGCACGGTCGGGTGAACACAACCTGATTATTGGTAAACCGGAATTCCTCGAAACAAAGGGTGTGCAGCTTGACGAGGAAGTCCTTGGCATCATCACAAAACAGATGGACCAGGGAAGGACCGTCATCGTAATCACCCGTGATACTACGGTCACGGGACTGATCGCCATTGCGGATGAGGTCCGCCCGGGAACTGCGGAAGCCATTGCCGCCTTAAGGAAGCTGGGGGTAAAGAACATCGTCATGCTCACCGGGGATAATGCGACGGTTGCAAAGGCAGTGAGCGCCTCGATCGGTATTGACAGCTACCAGGCAAACCTCCTCCCGGAGCAGAAGCTCGATGTGGTAAAGGAATTTCAGGCGAAAGGGCAGATTGTCGGGATGATTGGCGATGGTATCAATGACGCTCCCGCCCTTGCAAAAGCAGATGTTGGCATCGCGATGGGTGCATCGGGCACGGATGTGGCGATCGAGACTGCCGATGTCACGCTCATGAAAGACGATCTCTGGCAGTTCGTGGACTTTGTCTGGATGTCTAAAAAAGTCATCCGACGGATCAAGATCAATATCGGGCTCTCCATGGTGTATAACGCTATCGGGCTTTTACTTGGTGTCCAGGCCCTGCTCTCACCGATAACTGCGACCCTCTACCAGGAGGCGGGGTGTATCTCTGTCGTATTTAGTTCAATCCTCCTGCTCTGGGCAAAACCGGGGTTCAGCCATGCGACAGGAAGCGAGAAGAAGTAACCATTACGGAGAATAACGGGATGGTGCATTGCGTAATGAAGAATGCAGGGAAACGTACGAGTGCTCGCAGGTTCCTTCCACAGTCATCTCATGAATCATGCTCAAAGTAAAACCGCACCCGGATTATCCACCTGAAGAAGGACGTTACCTACGGGGAAATGATTTTTCCCCGGCAGCGGTGGTCATCATTCTCAATACTGAAGCAGAGAACATTCCGCCATGGATTGAAAACCTGGTGCGGACTGGTGTAGAAGCAGGTGCGGCAATTGCCGGGACCGTCCAGACTGCAAACATCGGGATTGAAAAGATCATCTGTAATATTGTCGCCAACACAAACATCCGCTACCTTATTCTCGGTGGACCGGAATCGGACGGACACCATACCGGCGATGCAATCAAAGCGCTCATGAAAAACGGCGTGGATAAAAAGAAGTTAATCATCGGGACGGATGCACTGAGCCCGACGTTATTCAATGTTCCCGGGGAGTTCATTGACCGGTTCCGGCAGCAGGTTACACTTGTTGACTGCCAGTTCCAGGAAGAGCCGGTGATTCGTAAAGCGGTCTGGTCATGTTTTCAGGAAAATCCGGTGGAATTCCGTGGACAAACACTCTGCGATCCCGGTGCATTTCCGGAACCGCCCCTGAGCGGGAAGATTACGTGGAACGTCATGCAGCCGTGGGCGGAACCTGGTGATGACAGCGAGCGGGTGGCAAAGCAGAAGGCGCTGGCATTTATTGAGAAACTGAAGGCGCGGTGTGCCGCGAAGGCTGCGGAAGAGAACAGATCCAAAATGGAATGATTATGGTGACGCTGACGACTGATGAACTTGTTAGCATGCGACCAGCACAGCAGTGCCCCACGGGAACGAACCAAGTGCGGAAGGAGGGTAGTGGGCCAGCGCCTCGAGTGAGCGCCGCAACGGGGTGCGAAGGTAACGAGACGCTCTCAAGCGGCGAGTCCGAGCCCCACATGCGTCGCGCGAGTGAGTCACTGAGCGTTGGACAAATGCTCAGTACACAGCGACGCACGTGTCACCCAAAAGGAATGCCCTGCAATAAAAAGCAGGTATCTCTGCGATGAAACTGGTGTAGTATTGATGCAAGTGCCGTAATTACGGCAGTTTAGAATAACCGGATTTTTTCAGATTTAATTTTTTTTGTTTTTCCATACCAACAAAGGACATTTAAGGCATTTTATCAGATCGTATAATGGTGATGAAGTCCGCCGTAAACCGCCCGATGGGATGATGACTTCTATCTGGAGAAGCATTACCATGAAGAAGGACGGATGGCTGAACAGGACAGTCTTTGGCGCAGGTATCGCGAGTTTTTTCTCTGACCTCGGTCATGAAGCAGTGACGGTGCTGCTCCCCTCATTTTTAATTGCCTTGGGAGCGCCGGTGTATGCATTGGGTATCATCGAGGGAATAAGCGATGGCGCGTCGAGTTTTGTGAAATTATTATCCGGGTATTTCTCGGATAAACTGGGCAAACGCAGAGAGTTCGCGCTCGCCGGTTATATCGCAACCGGTATCTTTCCGGCAATCGTTGCTGTCGCTGCATCGTGGCCGGTCGTTCTCTGTGGACGCGTGATCGGGTGGATGGGAAGAGGTACCCGGGGTCCCCCCCGGGACGCTATCCTTGCAAAATCGGTGGACACAGCGGACTTGGGCAAGGCGTTCGGATTTCATCGTGCCGGTGACACGCTTGGCGCAATCGCCGGGCCGCTTGTTGCTTTCTCGCTCCTTGCCTATTTTAGCACACGGCAGATCTTCTGGCTCACGCTAATCCCCGGCGCTCTTGCACTCCTCACATTCTGGTTCTTTGTCCGGGAAAAAAACCCGACGCCATCTGGCGATCACCGCACGCTGGTTGCATCGCTCAAAGGGCTGCCGGGCGGATTCAAGAAGTACCTCACGGCAGTGCTCGTCTTCGGGATCGCGGACTTCTCGCACACGCTGCTGATCGCATTTGCCGTGGTAATGCTCACCCCCTCGCTCGGGTTTGCACAGGCGACGGCGGCGGGTATGATCCTGTACACGATACGGAATATTGTCTATGCTGTCGCATGTTATCCGTTCGGTGCCTTGGGCGACCGGTTCGGCAGGAAGACGCTGCTTATACTCGGTTATGGGATCGCAGTGGCGACCTTCATCGGTTTTGCCCTTGTCCCTCCAGACTTGATCCTCTATGGCATCCTCTTTGCGCTCTGCGGTGTGTTCATCGCAGCGGAGGACACGCTCGAAAGTGCGGTCGCCGGGGAGATGATCGAGGAGAAATACCGGGGGCTGGGGTTCGGGGCACTCGCGACAATGAACGGGATCGGGGATCTGTTCTCCAGCATCCTGATTGGGTTCATCTGGGCGTTCATCGGGTATACCACGGGGTTTATGTTCGCTGCGGTGGTGGCAGCAGTGGGAACGATCATGATGCTGGTATGGGCAAACGGGAGACAGGAACATGCGGGTGCATGACGGAGAGAAATCTGGGGTTGCGCCCTATGCAGATTTAGTCCGGGATGGGGTCAGGGTGCTTTATACCACTGCTGACCAGTCCGTCGCACACCGGTTGGATCACATCGAACGGGTCCTGGCAAACACTCGAACCATTGCCGCTCATTTCCCGGATTCTGACCTGGAACTGCTTACCCTAGCAGTGCTTTTTCATGACGTGACATCTCCATTCAATCGCAAAGAAGAACATGTAGAGCTCAGCATGAATACCGCGCGGAAAATCCTCATGGAAATCGACTATCCTCCCGACAGAACGGAGCGAGTGCTCGCGATCATTGCGGAGCATTCCACGGAACGTTTGAAAACCGGGAACTTGTCATCCGTCGAGGCACGGATACTTTTCGATGCCGATAAGATCGATAGACTGGGACCATGCGGCATTGCCCGGGCATTTGCCCTCTTCGGTCAGCGGGGATATCCCCCGCCTTTTGTCATTGCATGGTACCGGAAGAAGATTGGGACCTCGCTTTCCAACATGAAGACGGATCCCGGAAGGAAGATGATGATGGAGCGCCTGCCTTATGTCGAGGATTTCTTGGGGAGATTTGAAGCGGAGAATGCCGGACTGTCTGGAAGCCAGGAGCAGGATCGCCAATGAGGAACCCACAATAGAACGGTCAGGGAGATTCTGGTTAAGGGATGGTGAGCAGTGATTGATGATATAAACGTCTCAGAACTTCTGGAAAAATATATGGAAGAACGCGGGCAATCAGAGCAATGGATAACGGTCTATGAATTGCGCACCTATTTTCACCTGCACGAATTCACCGCACCCATAATATCCGGATTTCTGCGCAGACTCCATCATAATACGCTTTTTTCCTGTCGATACCGTGTAGAAAAAATTGAAAAAATCTGGGTAAGCGTTCCCCAGCAGAGGAGGATAAAACGCTATCTTGTCCAGAAAAGGCTGGTAGTGCAAAAAAATCAGACGCCCGATCGAATTAGTAGTAATCGATCACCTAATAGAGAATATTTCGGTAAGAAACCATAAAAACCGATAAGTTGCTGTACTATCCCGGCAGGGGAGCATGCGCACTCTTTTTGTATATACCGTATGTAAGTCGAATCACGAATCCGACAACCAGGACGGATGCTGACAACACACCAATCTTCACCCATTGTTCAAGTGAAAGCGGCACGGTATGAAACACTTCACCACCGTACTGAATAATAAGGATCTGGGTAAGGACAATGACACCCATCACCGCAAAGAATGTCGGGTTACCTTTAAAAAATGGCGGCATCTTCCCGTCCAGTGCCCGGCAGTTAATCCCGTTCCAGACCGCGGCTAAAATAAAAAATGTGAAAAACACCGTGTTGATTTCAACCGGTGTGGTGCCACCAAGAAACCCGGTTGCAATCTGGAGGATTCCGGCAAGAATGAAGAATGTACCGGTGACGATGAGAGAAGCCCACATAAAGGGCGTAATAATCTTCGCATCATGTGGGATCGGCATGTGGTTCATCAGTCCGCGATGCGGGGCTTCAGAGCAGAGCGCAAAAGCGGCGAGCGTGTCCATGATGATGTTGATCCAGAGGATCTGGATGATGGTGAACGGTTCCGGGTATCCAAGGAGTGGAGCGATAAATACGAGGATACAGGCACAGAAATTGATCGTGAGCTGAAAAAGAACGAACCGCTGGATATTTTCATACAGGGACCGTCCCCACCATACAGCGCTCGTTATTGATGCAAACGAATCGTCGAGCAGGATAATGTCGCTTGCTTCCCGCGCCACTTCAGTTCCTGCGATTCCCATCGCAAGCCCCACGTTGGCGTGCTTGAGGGCAGGGGCATCGTTGATCCCGTCGCCCGTTACGGCAACGACCGCCCCGGTCTTCTGGAGTGCCTCAACAAGAAGGAGTTTGTCCATCGGTTCCGCACGCGCCATCACATCGAGGTCCGGTGCAGCATTAACCTGCTCATCTTTTGAAAGCGAACGGAACGCTGCACCGCTAATGACCTTTCCGCCTTTTAGGATCCCCGATTCCTGTGCAATCGCCCGTGCTGTTTCCGGGTTATCGCCGGTTACCATCCGGACCCGGATGCCGGCATGCTGGCAGGTTGCGACAGACTCCGCGATGTTGTCCCTGAGGTGGTCACGAATGCCGACATATCCGTCCCAGGTAAGCCCGGTCTCGCTCTCATCCCCATTGGAAATCTCTTTATGGGCAAACGCCAGTGTTCGCATCGCCCGTGATGCAAGATTGCTGACCCCGGTGAGATCCGGCTTTCCGATGCAGAGCGATGCGAGGATCTCCGGTGCACCTTTAGTGAGAAGCCATGATTTCCCGTCCATATGTACAACCGTGGACATCCGCTTCCGGTTGCCATCGAAGAGGTATTGTCTGGTCACGTGCGTTTCCGCCCGGATCTGCATATAATCAAGAGTATACTCGCGGAGCCAGCGGAGGAGAGCCCCCTCGGTCGAATTGCCGATGACGATCACTTTGCTTTCGCGTTCTTCGAGATGTGCGGTACTATTCACCGCAGCGTTGAGGGTGATCCATTCTGCCGGTGTCCGGGGGAGATTTTTTGTCGAGGTCGGATAACCAAACGGTGATGCAACGACTTCCATCTGGTTTTTCGTGAGCGTGCCGGTCTTATCGATGCAGATGGTTGTAACAGATCCGATTGTCTCGCAGGCAATAAGCCGGCGGACGAGGCAGTTCGCCTTGGTCATCTTGCGCATGGCAAGCGAGAGCGAGAGTGCAACGCTCATGGGCAGTCCTTCCGGGACAGCGGCGACAACAATAACGACCGCGAGCATAAAATACTGGAGAATATTGTTTGCGGTGTCGATGTTGAGCCCCGTAACTTCCCCTACCATAATTCCACGGATAAACAAGGTACTGCAGATGAGCACCGCCATAACGTAACCGAACCGGCTTATGATGTGAGCAAGCGATTCCAGCTTTTGTTCGAGCGGTGTCTGCGTGGCATGATCAATGCCCAGTGATGCAGCGATCACACCCATCTGTGCGGAGTCGCCAACCGCTGCGGCAATCACCTGTCCTTTTCCGGCAGTGACAAACGTTCCTTTCAGGACCCGGTCCTGCACGTCTTTATTTACCGGCTCGGTCTCCCCGGTGAATGCAGATTCGTCAGAGTAAATATCATCCGATGAGATCACCCAGCCGTCAGCGGGTATCGCATCGCCGGCTTCGAGCAGGATAAGGTCCCCGACCACGATGTCGCGGGAGGGAACGGATACCGGGTGGCTGTCCCGGATAACCTTGATCGCTACATCGTCCCGGTGTCCATTCAGCACATCGAACTCCCGGTTGCTCCGGTATTCATTGAAGAACGCGATACCGGTTGCGAGCACAACCGCAATGATGATTCCGATGGTGTCCAGCAATCCGCTTCCTTTGATAAGGGAGATAACCGTAGATATGGCGACAGCGAGAAGCAGGATTTTAATGATCGGGTCGTCGAACTTTTTTAAGTATTGTTTCCAGAATGGTTCCCGCACCGGGGGCGTCATTGCGTTGGTGCCGTACGTTGCCCGCATACCGAAGATTCGGGATGTTGCAAGACCAGAGTCGCCGGTGAGACTTTTTAATTCTTCGTAGGGAAGCATAATGGATTCTGGTCAATCGTCCCGGCCTGGTTTGAAATATTATGTTGGATTTCAGAACGGCAATGCCCGCCCGTGCATCGATTCATGATCCCGGGCAAACGAACCGTAATTTATCCATAAACCGGGTGATATTTCCTATACCCTTAATAATCTCCCATGCCGGGCGGCATACCACCCATGCCACCCATTCCGCCGGGGGGCATGCCACCAGCCGGTGCGGCTGCCTTTGACGATGCAATGATATCGTCAATGCGCAGGATCATGACTGCCGCCTCTGCTGCGCTTGAGATTGCCTGTGTTTTCACTCGCAGAGGTTCAACGACTCCTGCCTTGAGCATGTCTACAGGTTTACCCTCATACACATCAAGCCCGAAATTCTTTTTCCCTGCTTCATGTGCAGCACGGATTGCAACAAGCATATCGATGGCATCAAGCCCCGCGTTCTCGGCAAGAGTGCGGGGGATAACCTCCAGCGCCGCAGCGAATGCTTCAATTGCGAGCTGGATACGCCCGCCTTCCTGCGATGCATATCTCCGCAGCTGGAGCGAGAGCTCGGTCTCGGGTGCCCCGCCGCCGGCAACGATCTTTTTACCCTCCACTACTACGCCGACAACCATGAGGGCGTCGTGGATACCACGTTCGAGTTCGTCAACAACATGCTCTGTTCCGCCACGGACGATGATTGAGACCGCTTTGGGGTTCTTGCACTCCGAGACATAGATCATCTCGTCACCAGAGACCTTGCGTTCCTCAACAAGCCCGGCAATGCCGAGATCCTTTGAGGAGATGGTATCGATACTGTTGACAACATTTGCCCCGGTGGCGCGTGCAAGGTTCTCGATATCGCTCTTCTTCACCCTGCGGATGGCAAGGATACCGGCTTTTGCGAGGTAGTGCTGCGCAACATCATCGATACCCTTCTGGCAGAAGAGGACGGTCGCACCGCTTTTGACTACCTTGTCCACCATCACATGAACCATGTGCTCTTCCTCGTCAAGGAATGCCTGCGCCTGTCCCGGCGTGGAGATATTAATCGTCGCGTTCACTTCGGTCTTTTTGAATTCGAGTGCTGCGTTGAGGAGCAGGATCTTTGCACTCTTTACGGATTTTGGCATGCTCGGGTGCGCACGTTCCTTGTCGATGACCATGCCTTCAATAAGCTCTGTGTCGTCCACCGCACCGCCGACCTTCTTCTCCACATTGATGTGCCCGATATCCACCTTACCATCAGGATCGGTAACGAACGTGATCGCCTTCACGATGATGTCGCAGAGCCGGTCCTTCGATACCTCTGCATTCTTACCGGTGAGTGCAGTCTCGGCAATCTTTTTGAGCATCGCAGTATCGGTTGGCTTTACGGTAATGGCAAAACCATCGAGCATCACGAGCGCCTTCTCCGCCGCGAGCCGGTATCCTTCCGCGATAACGGTCGGGTGGACGCTCTGGGCAAGGAGCCCTTCGGCGTTCTTTAACAGTTCCCCGGCAATGACGACAGCGGTGGTTGTCCCGTCGCCGACTTCATCGTCCTGCGTCTTTGCGATCTCGACCATCATCTTTGCGGCAGGATGCTCGATATCCATTTCCTTGAGGATGGTAACGCCATCATTGGTGATAGTGATGTCGCCCATCCCGTCGATGAGCATCTTGTCCATGCCTTTGGGACCGAGGGTTGACCGGACAGCGCCCGCCACTGCCCGTG
>Ga0315273_10011446_pt1 | contig 11352 bp, 10 predicted proteins | sample YL17G02_0_MG_FD_205753 | JGI IMG/M metagenome (GOLD analysis project Ga0315273, IMG submission 205753) | Sediment microbial communities from Yellowstone Lake, YNP, Wyoming, USA - YL17G02_0 | ecosystem: Environmental > Aquatic > Freshwater > Lake > Sediment | place: USA: Wyoming | collected...
CAAGGCGCTCGGGATCTGGGGGAAAGCGTTTGCCGACATGGGCGCAGACGAGGGCGACCTGCGGCACGGTCTCGGCCTGGACTACGCCCGCGCCCTGGACACGTTCCGCGGAACGCCATAGAACCTTCGAAGGTCGCGTGGTGACCCGTTGCTAGACTCGGACGCACCGCGCCTGACCAGCGCATCTACCCGAGGAGCCGCGTCATCGCCGCTGTCGTGAACGTCACCGAGCGCACATCGGAGTCCCTGCGATTGCATCCGGGACGCCGGATCCGCGAGCTGTTCGCGCATCGGGAGATCCTGCTCAACCTGGTTCGCAAGGAGCTGAAGGTCAAATACACGGCCTCGGTGCTCGGCGCGATCTGGTCGATCCTCAACCCGATCGTATTCCTGGCGGTCTTCACGTTCGTCGTGAAGATCCTCGGCAACGCCACGCCGCATTACCCCGTGTTCCTGCTCTCGGGCCTGCTCGCGTGGAACCTGTTCTCGGTCGCGGTGGGTAACGGGACCCGATCCGTGATCGACAACGGCAACCTGGTGAAGAAGGTGGCGTTCCCCCGCGAGATCTTGCCGCTATCTGTGGTCGGCGTGGCGCTCGTGGACTTCGTGCTGCAGTCCGCGGTCCTGCTGCTCTTCATGCTGGTGAGCGGCTATGGGTTCCACCTCGCGGCGCTGGTGCTGTACCCGTTGTCGTTCGTGACGCTCATGGTCTTCACGACCGCACTGGTCTTCTGGGTCTCGGCGCTGAACGTCAGGTACCGCGACGTACAACACCTGATCGGGCTTGCGCTCCTGGTCTGGTTCTGGATGACACCCATCGTGTATCCGGCCGGACTGGTCCAAGACAAGCTGACGGATGCGGGCGCGCCTTGGTCGCCCCACCTGTGGACCCTGTACCTCTTGAACCCCCTCACCCCGATCGTCTCGGGGTTCCAACGCGCCCTGTACTGGGTGGTGACTCCCGTGGTCGATGGACAACCGGTCGCCGTCTTGCCGCAGGTGAGCGTCGCGTGGCTCGTCGGCGTGATCGGGGCGGTCCTGTTGGGATCGCTCGTCCTGTTGCTTGGCGCTTGGCGCCTCTTCTTCCGCCTGTCGGCCGACTTCGCGGAGGAGCTGTGACCGCGGCGATCGAGGTCGAAGGCATCTCGAAGGTCTTCCGGCTGTTCCGCGAACGTCCGAGCTCGATCAAGCAGCGCTTGCTCTCGGGCCGGATGCGCGCTGAGGACTTCTGGGCTCTACGGGACATCGCCTTCGAGGTCGAGGAGGGATCGTCTCTCGGGCTGATCGGACACAACGGTTCGGGCAAGACCACGCTCCTCAAATGCATCGCGGGGATCCTGCGCCCGACGTCCGGCGTGATCCGCTACAGGGGGCGCGTGGCGGCCCTCCTCGAACTGGGCGCCGGCTTCCACCCGGAGCTAACCGGCCGCGAGAACGTGTACCTCAACGCCTCGTTCCTGGGGCTCTCGCGCAAGGACACCGACCGGGTCTTCGACGACATCGTGGGGTTCGCGGAGCTCGAGGACTTCATGGACAACCAGGTCAAGTTCTACTCCTCGGGGATGCTCGTGCGCCTCGGATTCGCGGTCGCCGTGCACGTGGACCCCGACATCCTGCTGATCGACGAGGTGCTCGCCGTCGGCGACGAGGCCTTCCAAGCGAAGTGCCTGAACCGCATCCAGCGCTTCCAGGCCGAGGGTCGAACGATAGTGTTGGTGACCCACGCACTCGACACCGTCCGCGAGGTGTGCGACCGAGCGGTGATGCTGGATCACGGACGGATCCACGCCCTGGGGTTGCCCGACGACGTTGTGCGAGAGATGCGCTACGTCCTGCTGGGGGTGACAGACCCGGGGTTCGTCCCCGAGGAGGGGACCCGCGAGGCCGAGATCGCCTCGGTGGAGCTGATCCGGGCCTCCGGCAGGGGCGATGGACCCGTGCTCCGCGACGATCCGCTCACGATCCAGATCGACGTTCGAACGAACGAGCCCGTGGCCGACCTGGACGTCGATTTCGCGATCATGGATGGGGCGACCAACCATCCGATCGTGGCCGATCGAACGTCCACGCACGGGATCCAGATCGCCCGCTTCGACGGAAAGAAGCGCGCACGGTTCCAGATCCCAGCTTTCCCGTACGCCGCGGGCAAGTACTGGGTAACGATCGGTCTCTCGTCGCGCGAGAACGGTCACCTATATCACGTGCAGACCCAGCGGTACCTGTTCGAGGTGATCGAGGTTCCTCGTGTGCAGGAGCCGATCGACATCGCGGTGCAAGCGGAGGTCGAAGACCTGTGAGCACCTCAGCCCACGCCAACGTTCCCACACGACCTGAAGGGAAAGGCCACGCCATGCTGATCGGACTGATCCTCGTCTCTGTGTCGCTCGCGGCGCTCGCCCAGATGACCTTGAAGCACGGCGTGAACCAGGCGACCGTCGACTCGGGTGCGCTCAAGCTCACGGGCGCCTCGATCAAGGATGTAGTGTCCACGCCGGCCGTGTGGGGAGGGCTCATCCTGTTCGGTCTGTCCGCTGTGGTCTGGCTCGCCGTGCTGTCGCGCACGTCGCTGTCATTCGCGTATCCGTTCGCCTCGCTCACGTACGTGTTGATCCTGCTGGCTGACCGGTTCGTGCTGCACCAGACGATCCCTCCGCTGCGGTGGGCGGGGGTGGCCTTCATCATGGTCGGCATCGTCCTCGTGGCTCAGACGCGCCACGCATGAGCGCGGTGCCTCCGGCGGAGCTCGCCGTTGTGATCGTGAACTTCAACGCCGGCGACTACCTGGATCGGTGCTTGGCATCACTCGATGCCTACCGAGGCGACATCTCGGTCGACGTCTTGGTGGTCGACAACGCGTCCCATGACGGGAGCCACGAGGCCGCCCTCGCCGCGCACCCGTGGGCGCGCCTGATCGAGAACCCCCAGAACGTGTATCTCTCGCCGGCCTGGAACCAAGGGATCCGCGCGACCGACGCACCGTTCGTGCTGCTGCTGAATCCCGACACGGAGTGGTGGAAAGGAACGCTCGCCGACTACTTGAAAGTCGCGCGCTCCCATCCGCGCGCGGGGATCGTGGGGCCGATGGTGCGCAACACCGATGGATCGGTGTATCCGAGCGGGCGGCCGTTCCCGAGCGTCACCGACGCCGTGGGACATGCATTCCTCGGACCGGTCGTGCGGGGGAACGGGTTCACCCGGCGGTACCACCTGGACGGATGGGACCGGACCGTCGAACGTCAGGTGGATTGGGTCTCGGGCTGCTGCATGCTCGTCCCGCGCGCGGCCCTGGACGAGGTGGGGCTCTTCGACGAGGAGTTCCTCCTGTACGGCGAGGAGCTCGACTTCGCCTCGCGTCTGCGAGACGCCGGTTGGACCGTGCTCTTCACGCCGGAGGTGGAGATCCTGCACGAGCTGGGCGTGTCCACGGGTCGCTCGCGTCCCATGATGCTCAGGCATTCGACCAGCATCTATCGCTACTACCGCAAGCACCGAGCGCGCGGATGGCGGAGACTCTCACTGCCCCTCGCGTGGGTCACGCTCCGCCTGCGCGCGGAGATCGCCTGGCTCGTGGGGAGGTTCGCGGGATGAAGGCCGTCGTGCTGGTCGGTGGTGAGGGAACGCGACTCCGCCCGCTGACGGAGACCATGCCCAAGCCGCTGGTACCGCTGATGGATCGGCCATCCCTCGACCACGTCCTTGATCACCTGGCCCGCCATGGGGTGCACGAGGTCGTGTTGTCGTCGCCGTACCTGGAGGCGAGGTTCGAGCCGTTCATCGACTCCCGTCACGGGGATCCGGCCATCACCTGGATCACCGAGCGCTCGCCGCTCGGAACGGGCGGCGCGATCGTGCACGCGCTGGATGCGCTCGGTTCGGACGAGGCTTTCTTCGCGTTGAACGGCGACATCCTGACCGACCTCGACCTTTCGGCGATGCGCGAGTTCCACCTGGAGCGCGGCGCGTCCGTCACGATCGCACTGCATCATGTCGAGGACTCCCGCGCGTTCGGCGTGGTTGACACGCAGGACGACGGGCGTGTCATCGAGTTCCGCGAGAAACCCGAGGATGCCCAACCCGGCGACATCAACGCGGGCACGTATCTGCTGGATCCGTCAGCGATCACCGGATGGACGAAGGGCGAGCAGATCTCGATCGAACGTGACATCTTCCCTGCGGTCATCGCGGCCGGACATCCTGTATTCGGATTCCGGGCTCCGGCATATTGGCTCGACCTGGGCACACCGGCGCAGTACCTGCAGGCGCACTTCGATCTGTTCGAGGGGAAGGTTCGCGGGGTCGAGTACCCGGCGCCGTGGGTTGAGCCGAGCGCCGAGGTGGACCTGCGGGCTCAGGTCGGACGATGGGTGGCCATCGGCGCGGGAGCCGTGGTCGGACGCGGCGCGCAGATCGATGACTCCGTGCTCCACGCGGGCGCCACGGTCGGCGCGGAGGCGCGGATAGTGGCTTCGGTCCTCGGACGCGGCGCGCGCGTCGGTGCCGAGGCGACGCTCATGGGCTGCGTGCTGGGTGAGGGTTCGACGGTGCCCGAAGGGTTCGCGCTCGACGGCGCGAGGGTCCCTGCAGGTACAACGGCCATAGCGGAGTGAATCACCGGTCGAACGGTGCCGATGTGTTACGTTCCCGGCTCCGACCGGTACACATCCCATGAGACGCATCCGATCCCTAGCGCTCGTCGTGGCCGTCTCGGCGGCCTTCCTTCCTGCAGGCTCCGCGTATGCGGGCGGTTCGTTCACCCTGTACGGGTCCGGCTGGGGTCACGGGCTCGGGCTCTCGCAGTGGGGCGCCTACGGCTTGGCGAAGCAGGGCTGGCACGCCGAACAGATCCTGACCCACTTCTACAGCGGCACGAAGGTGAAGAGCGCGCGGCAGCCACCGAAAGAGATACGCGTCGCGCTGGCGACGGGTGAGGTGCGCATACATCTCACGGCGGCCGACGGACCCGTGCATCTGTGGGCCAACGCGTTGGGCGGCAAACCGATCGGCACGATCGCGACCGGGTCGACCTGGGTGGTGAGGGCGATCGACGGCGCGTATCGGGTGCTCGACGACGCCGGGGCGGTCGTGGGCGACCACGATTGGGGCTCTGCAACCTCGAACCTCTACGTCAGCTACCTGGACGACACCGCTCGCGTCACCTCACCGGAGGGCGGCGCCACCTACAACCGCGGGCACCTGGAGTTCAACCTCACCGGATGCCCCAACGGCTGCTCGTTGCGGTTGATCGCTCAGCTTCCGTTCGAGGAGTACCTGTACGGCATCGGCGAGGTCCCTAGCAGCTGGCCCATGGAGTCCCTGCGGGCTCAAGCGATCGCGGCGCGGAGCTTCGCGCTCTACAAGATCCGCAAGTACGGCGTGCAGGAGTCATGCAACTGCCACGTGTGGGACGGGTCGAACGATCAGGTCTACGTCGGTTGGGACAAGGAAGGCGGGACCGACGGTCACCGTTGGCGCAAGGCGGCCATCTCCACCGCGAACAAGATCGTGACGTACGAGGGCACCGTCGCTCTCACGGTGTTCACTGCGTCCGACGGAGGGCACACCGAAGATCTGAACGTGCAGTGGGGAACCCCCTTAACGTCGTACCCGTACCTCGCGGGCGTCTGCGATCCGGGAGAGAACACGTCGGCGAACCCCTGGACGGACTGGAGCCGCACGTTCTCGGCCGGCGCTCTCACCACTGCACTCTCGCCCTACACCGGTGACGTCGGCAGGGTCTCGGGGTTCGGCAAGGTTCGGCGTGGCGTCTCGGGCCGGATCATCGACGCCGTGTTGCACGGTGGCGCCGGCGACGCCACGGTCACGGGCAGTGAGCTTAGATCGGCGCTTTCGCTGCCGGACGACCGTGTCTGGATCAACGCCGACCGGAACGTGCTCGGCGCCATCCGCACGAAGTACGACTCCCTTATGTGCGAGCCGGGGCTGCCCATGTCGACCACCAAGACCCTTCCCGGCGGCAGCCGTCAGGTGTTCGCCACCGGGGCCATCTACCGCAACACCGGCGCGGATGCCAGCGTGTGGCTGAAAGGTGCCATCTACGACGAGTATCTGGGGGTGGGTGGGGCCCCTGGAACCCTCGGGCTGCCCCTGAACGATCCGGTGAACCTGGCCGCCGTCCGAGGACTCTCGTGCCCGCAGGGCTGCTCTCGGGCCGAGTTCACCCACGGACGCGTGTTCTGGAAGGCCGCCGTGGGGGCGCATGCGCTTTGGGGAAGAGTGCTCCAGGCGTACCTAGCCCAAGACGGCGCAGGCGGGGCGCTGGGTTTCCCGATGTCGCGGGTGCAGCAGCAGAGCGACGGCAGCGCTTCGGCGACGTTCGAGCACGGGGCGATCTCGTGTTCGGGCGAAGCGTGTCACGTCACGTCGAACTGAGCGCCTTCGGTCCTCTCATCAACATCCCGGACCCAGCTTGCCCTCGGGTGCGTTCGACGTGCAGACGAAGCCTTCGATGAACCCTCGGGCGATCGTCGTGGTCTGAGGACCCGACACGGTGGACGGGCATGTCTGCAACTTGTTCCATGCCGTGAGAGCCAGGGCCGTGCCATCGGGCAGGTCCTCGTACGGCGCCAAGATCACGTTGTCCGTGGTGTTCGCGACCGTGGTGAGTCTGCTGACCTTCGCCGAGGAGAGCGCGCCGTCGCCCGACTGCCGGTAGTAGAGGATCACCGCTCCGTGCTCCAGGTTGTGGACCGCCTTCGTCTCGGGGATCGGCCCGTCGTAGACGCTCGGCGGGATCGGCAGGGGGGACCCATCGTGGAAGCCCGACGTCGCGGGGTGCTGGTCGTACGTGTGGCTCGCGCCTGCCTCAAGGTGCTGGCCGCCTGGGGCGCTCCCCGCGGGGGAGTCGACGGTGCTGCAGCCCGCGGTCTCCGCGGCCTGGATCGCGGCTTGGGGGATCGGACGGGGATTCACCGCCCGCTGAAAGAAGAACAGGATCCCGATCGCCACCGCGGTGACACCCGCGAAGAAGGCCGCCCGACGCAAGAACGCGGTTCGTCTCGCTCGCTTGCGTTCGGCCTCCTTCTCCCTGCGCGCCAGGTCCTTACGCTCCCGGCGCTCGGGGCTGGCGCCCGTCTGAGGTCCTCTAGGCGTAGCGCCGTTCTTGACCGAGCCGTCGGATGCCACCGAGCCGCCGGGTGCGGTTGAACGACGGGGCCTCCGCTTCTTGGCAGCCATCATCGCTACAGCTGGCCGCCCGGCTCTCGGGCGACGCCCTTCCACGTACGGTCCTCCCACACGGGGAACTGGTACTGCGAGGTGAAGTCGAACGCAACGGCGAGATCAACCGCCGAGCAGCTCTGCAGCCGATGCCACGCGACGAGGGCCATCTGCACACCGGGCGGCAGTCGACCCGCGTCGCCTTCGTTGGGGTAGTCGAAAGGGGCAACGATCACGCGGTCTTGTCCGACGTTCACATCTGACTGCCGCTGTCCGTAGAAGGCCTTCAGGTCCGCAACCGCTTGGCTATCCGCATCGGGGGAGTACCACACGATGGCCGCTCCGTGCTCCAGCGAATGGATCGCCCGGTAGACCGAGGGTGGCGAGTCGTAGATACCCGCCGGCAGCGGAGACGGATCATGCGGACCTGACGCAGGCGGGATGGTCGGGTACGTGGACAAGGCGGGCGGCGTCTCGAACTCGCTGCCTGGGCCGATGTGCGAGTGGTCGATGGCGGGGTCGTCGCCAGGGGCGTCGTTGTAGTTGGCGGTCGCTTGCACGGTGTCGCAACCTGCCGAATTCCTCGCGGCAGAGGCCTGGGCCAGGAGCTCATCCGCCGAGGGGATCGAGCCGTTACCCGGATCTCCGGAGTTCCCGGAGTTCGTCAGGAACACGGCCACCACGGCGACCGTCAAGGCGACCACCACGAGCACCAGGCCGACCCGACGGTTCCGGCGTCGTCGCCCCATGGAGCGCTGGATATCCTCGCGCTGCAGGCGCGCCTCCTCGCGGCGCTCGGCCTTGGTTGGACGTCGATCCTGGTTGTCGCCCGGACCCCGTCCGCCCCTGGTGTTGCCTGCCACGTCCCTCGCCCTCCCTCGTTCCGGCGGTGCGAAAGCTTACCGGCCGCGGCTACGTTGCGCTGTCCGCGCCCGCTCCCTATGCTCATCCCGCCTTCCCCGGGGGAACACGTCGGCGCGCCGACGACGTCTGAAGGGGGGGCGATGAACACGACCGATCAGGATCACCTGGTACGCATCGACGATGCGAACACCAGCTGGCTCGACCGGTACTTCCAGATCTCGCAGCGCGGCTCGTCGGTGCGCACCGAGATCGTCGCCGGGCTCGTCACCTGGCTCACGATGGCCTACATCTTGTTCGTGAACCCGGCGATCCTGGGATCGGTGCCGGATAGCACGGGGGCATCACTCCCGTTCGCCGAGGTGCTCACGGTCACTGCGCTCGTGGCGGGCGTCATGACGCTCGCGATGGGCATCTACGGGAAGTACCCGTTCGCGATCGCGGCGGGGCTCGGGCTGAACGCATTCGTCGCCTTCACGCTGGTGGCAACACTCGGGCTGACGTGGCCTCAGGCGATGGGCGTGATCGTGATCGAGGGCGCCGTGATCTCGCTCCTGGTCCTCACCGGGTTCCGCGAGGCCGTACTGAACGCGATCCCGATGGACCTCAAGCGCGCGATCGGTATCGGGATCGGGCTCTTCCTGGCGATCATCGGCCTCGTGAACGGCGGCATCGTCGTGAACTCCGACGCCACGCTGATCACGTTGAACCCGAACCTGTCCAGCCTCCACGTGTTGACGTTCGTCTTCGGGCTCGTCGTCACATCGGCGCTCGTCGCCCGCAAGATGAAAGGCGGTCTGCTGATCGGGATCCTGGCGACCACGGTGTTCGCGATCATCCTGAACCAGGGGTTCGGCCACTCGGCCATCTGGGACAACGGCATCGCGCATATCCCGTCCAAGATCGTGGCCACGCCGGACTTCTCGTTGATCGGGAACGTCAGTTTCGGCGTGTTCGACGTCCTGGGGTTCGCCACCGCTGCCGCAGCGATCCTTGCGGTGATGCTGTCGGACTTCTTCGACACGATGGGCACGGTGGTCGGCCTGTCAGAGGAGGCTGGTCTCCTGAACGAGGAAGGGAAGCTCCCCGGGATGAAGCGGGTCCTGCTGGTCGACGGCTTGGCAGCGGCGGCCGGCGGGTTCGCCTCTGCCTCCTCGAACACGACCTACATCGAGAGCGCGGCGGGCATCGGGGAGGGCGGTCGTACCGGCCTCACCTCGGTAGTCGTTGGCGGGCTATTCCTGCTGGCGATCTTCTTCTCGCCGATCGCCGGCGTGATCCCGCCGGAGGCGACCGCTCCGGTGCTGGTGATCGTGGGCTACTTCATGATGCAGACGGTCGGCGAGATCGACTGGCGCGATCCGGCGATCGGGATCCCGGCGCTACTCACGATCGTGATGATGCCGTTCACGTACTCGATCACGAACGGAGTGGGCGCCGGATTCTTGGCCTACGTCGTGATCAAGGTGCTCCAGGGCAAGGGGCGAGAAGTGCACCCGCTGATGTACCTGGTGGCGGCCATCTTCGCCTGGTATTTCGTGCACGGGTTGCTTGCATAGCGCCGAGCAGAACGGGAACCACAGGAGGGCGGGGCGAAGACGCCCCGCCCTCCTCTCGTTCACGGCTCGATCGTGCCCGTGCGGAACAGGTCTTCGACGGAGGAGCGGACCAGGTCGCGAGCTCGACCCTGGGGTGCTCCGCCCACGTCCACCCCGCGGATCAGAGCGGCGGGAACGCCCGCCGCTTTTCCCATCACTATGCCGCTCGCCGCGGCGACCTCGTCCGCGAGCGCGACAACGGTCACCTCGAGCTCGCGCCCGAGATGATCCACGGCGCCGCGCAGATCCACGACCGCGGGCATCCCCGCGCACCCGATCGCCACATTGACCAGCCCGTTCCGCCACGGCCGCCCGAACGTGTCAGTCACCACCACACCAAGACTGGTGACGCCCAGCCGAGTCTCGAGCGAGGTTCGGATCCTCTCCGCCGACGCGTCCGGATCCTCCGGAAGGAGCGAAACGTACCCGTCCTCCACGTTCGAGGCGTCCACGCCGGCGTTCGCACACACGAAGCCGTGCCTGGTCTCTGCGATCACCAGGTCACCGCGCCGAGCCACCACACGGACGGTCTCGCGCTCGACCCACGCCGCCCGGCCGACACCACCCTCGGACACCACCCGGCCCTCGGCCTTCGACACGACCTTCTGCGTCACGGCAACTATGTCGCCGCCCCGAGCGCCGAGAGTTCGAAGTGGGTCCGCGAGGATCGCCGCCAGGTCGTCTCCTTCGACGATCTCGGGTAGGCCCTCAACGGGCCAGATCTCGATCGTCATGACACCAACTCGATGCACGCACGGGCGACGTTCGCGGCGACGGCGTCGTCGCGCATCACGGTGTCTAGAACCGCCACCCGCACCCCGATCTCCTCGCCGATCCGGCCGGCGAGCCCTCGATCGCGCTCGTCGATCACCCAGCCGCTCAACAGATCAGCGTAAGCGCGGGCCGCGCCGATCGAAGAGACCTCCAGACCGGCGGCCGGCATCAGCTTGTCGGCCATCCCCGAGAGCGGTGCCCCGCCGACGATCGGCGAGACGCCTACGACCGGGCCCCGGCGTGCGGCGACCGCCTGTCGGAGTCCGGGCAACGCCAGGATCGGTCCGATCGAGACAACGGGATTCGACGGACAGATCAACAGCACGTCGCTTCTGGCGATCGCGCCCAGGATGCCGGTTGCGGGCTGGGCTTGCTCGATCCCTTCGAACCTGATCGCCTTTACGTGATCGGCGGCGTGGCGCTTCACCCAGTACTCCTGGAAGTGGAGGTCCATCGCCTCACCGCGTTCGTCAACGGTGTCGATGCGGGTGGTCACAGGGTCGTCGGTCATAGGACGGACGTCGACCTCCAGGGCGAAGAGCTCCGTGCGGACCGACGCGGTTGCCTCCGACAAGGTCCTGCCTTCGCCCAGGAGTCGCGTGCGCAGGATGTGCGTGGCCAGGTCGCGATCACCCAGGTTGAACCACGCGTCGATCACTCCCGAGGCGCGCATGGCGTCCATCGCGTGGAACGTCTCGTCGCTTCGACCCCATCCGCGCTCGCGATCCATCAGGTCCGCCAACCAGTAGCAGACCGAGTCGACGTCTGGTGAGACGTGCAGTCCATGAACCACGATGTCGTCGCCCGTGTTGACCACGATCATCGCCGGCTGTCCCGGGAAGGCGCGGTTTACGCCACGGAGGAACTTCCCGGCCCCCACCCCACCCGCCAGCGCGACGATCTCCACGCCGGATAGCGTAGTAGTCTCGGCGCGATGCCTGAG
>Ga0315273_10011447_pt1 | contig 11351 bp, 15 predicted proteins | sample YL17G02_0_MG_FD_205753 | JGI IMG/M metagenome (GOLD analysis project Ga0315273, IMG submission 205753) | Sediment microbial communities from Yellowstone Lake, YNP, Wyoming, USA - YL17G02_0 | ecosystem: Environmental > Aquatic > Freshwater > Lake > Sediment | place: USA: Wyoming | collected...
TTTAAGAAAGACTATATTTTCTTTACTGTCTTTCGGGATCGGAAACATCACTTGTTTGCCACCGATGATGGGAGTTAATAGCGCTAGGTAAATATTCTGCGATAAGAAACCAGTGTCTGTTGGGTCTAAAGAGGCCATTGATAGGTCTAATAATAAGCGGATATTCAGGTTTTCTAAATCCACAGTCCGTACGATTTACGGTTGCTGCAAATATTTTTATGAGAACCTCATTTCCCTTCGGAGTTGGCTTTGGTACCTCTTTGAGTTGAAGAACCTCTGGCGGTCCATATTGTGTGTAGACAATTGCTTTCATGAGACACTTCTATGATTACTTTGACAGATGAATTCTACGTGTAGTTCACTACAATCTAATCGATACGTTTGTAAAACCTAACACTTCTCCCCGAGGAAGGTCTATGCACTGAGTATACGGCATCCAATTGGGATTATCAAGCAAGGGCCCGGCGAATGCCAGACCCAGGGAATCAACCCGGACCGGCAAGAGCAAGTGGGAATCGGGGGAGGGAGAGGAGGGAGTCGCATCCAGAGCGCAGGTGAATGTCGACATGGAAAGACGGACTTTCATCCGGATCATTCCGGTGATGTAAAGGGAATGTTACTTCAGCAGCTTGTACAGCACCAACGAGCCGAGCGGGGTTGCTGAGAATTCCTGATATCCGGCGGAGAGTGAAAGGTCCCTTATGACTTCTTCTGTCAGTCGATGCTCCAGAGGTGGACCGAAATCTTCCTGTTTGTACTGCCATTCCAGGATGAACGTGCAGCACCGGGCGACACGGTGTGCCTCATGTAGTGCCTTTGAATAATCGGACACTTCGTGGAACACCACTCCGAAGAACGTTGAATCAAAAGATCCGTCGGCGAACGGAAGATCTTCTGCCGGGGCAACGATGAACTCACTCTCAGGCAGATATCTCTTTGCCGCATCAATCATCTCCGTGTTTATGTCGACACCAGCAACAGAGACACCGGCTTTGTCAAAGGCTTCCGCAAACAGGGCGCTCCCGGTGCCAATATCCAGAAGCGTCTTGAATGTGCTATCCTGAAGGCATTGTTGCACAATCCTGTCAACTTCCATGCGGTTTCTTCGTTCGGGTGATCGGAGTTTGGCGGGACCCTGGTTAAACACCCTCTCATTCACAGACGACAATGTCATTCTCCTTTGTTTTCTTCAGTGGTTCTGTTCGCCGGCTTCGGCCTGTTCCATGCTGCAAGACCACCAATCAACGCACCGTACGCCGTGCTCACGTATGGATTGGAACTGATGGGGCACGCACCAGTGGTACATCCTACAAAGTAATACCATGCAAAACCAGCCACCCCACCTCCGGCGATCCATAAGAGTTGTTTCCAGCTTGGTTTTTTCATTGATCCTCTGCCGCAAAGCGTGATTTCATTTTTTCAATGAGTACATCAATTTCCGTTTCAGACTTCCTCATTCGCTTCGCCATATCTTCGAACGTCCCGCATGCGGTTCGCCGCACACGAAACACGGAAGTCTCTCTAAAGCAGCTTCTTGATTTCCGTCTCGAATACCTGTCGGGGTCGAAACCCCTCAAATCTGTTGACGATCTTCCCACTCTTATCGATGATGAACGTTGTTGGAATACCTTCGATTCCACCGTATCTCATTGATATTTCATCCGACCCGAGCAGGACCGGGTAGTTCATTCCGTTCTGTCGTGCGAATGCCTCCACCTTGTCCGGTTCATCCAGGGCGATGCCAACAATCTGCACGCCCCGCGATCCATACTCCTTCTGCAAATCGATGAAATCGGGGATTTCCCTCCTGCATGGAGGACACCAGGTCGCCCAGAAGTCCAGCACGACGACTTTCCCGCGGAATTCTCCCAGGGAGACCGATTTGCCGTCGAGATCGGTCAGTGTGAATGCCGGTGCCGCGCCCGTAAGTTCACCGGGTGGCAGCGCCAGCTGTAGAGCACTCCTAGCCTTTGATTCATTCCTGGCCAAGAGAAAATAGCCACCCACGGCGATCACGACAACCGGCACAAGCCATGCATAGGCCATGGGGCCTTTCTTAACCGGCGCACGTTGTTTCATAGTTCATTCCTCCCGCTTCTTCACATGTTACACAGCAGTTAGTACTACTTCCTCAATCTCGCTTGAGAGGCTCGTAGATTTAGTCCGGTCGGTGCGGAACTCTGCCTCTCTGGAATGATCTGGCGTTCAGTTGTTGGGGGATCAGTTGACACCGCAGGATCCCCCACAGCATGTGCCGTCGGTACACGATGGTGCCGATTCTGAGATGTAACCGCCCGCTGGGCTTCCGTTCATGCTAAAACTGGATACTGAAATGAGCCGGACATGTGTCGTCGAAGTGCAATTCGGACAGACGATATCTTCCTTGATCTCGCGGACCTTATGAAACACCTCATAGGTCTTGCCGCAGCCGGAGCATTGATAATCGTAGATTGGCATCTTGGACCTTTCGTCTTTTTTTGCACATTCTGTCTGTAAGATGCAAGGAAACCCGGAAAGGTGTCAATCTCACCTGCTGAAAGATGTTGCCCTCTACCATGCCCCTTTCCGATGGTTCGGTGCATCTCATTGCTACCACGTAAGGGAATCGGTCAAAAATCATGCAAAATCTCGATTTGACGTTACTTCTGGACTGGGTCTGGCGGATGACCCCCGTACTGGTCGGCGCAGCCGGCGGGTTTCTCTTCTATCGCTTCGTGGGGTGTAAGAGCGGCCTCTGCCCGATCACAAGAAGCCCGTGGCTCAGTACAATCTATGGGGCGATACTGGGCGCAATGTTCGTTGCGCGCTGACAACCGGGGGCAGACCCCTCCTCCGGATTCCGTGCATCTCATGGAAAACAACAACGTAGAGGTATCACAATGCTGCAAACCAATCTGAAACATCTCCTTTCGGCCAAAGATCTTGAAGAAACCATTAAGAGCAATGAGAATGTAATGGTCTGCTGTGGCCGGATGGGCCCGATGTGTATCCCGGTCTACGAGGTCATGGATGAATTGCAAGGCGAATACTCACATGTGGCATTCCGGGATATGGAGTTTGATACTCCCGATGCCGCCGCCATACGCAATCTGCCCGAATGCAGCAATTTCCGCGGGCTCCCATTTACGGTGTACTTCAACAATGGCAAAGTTGTGAAGGCAACAAGCAGCATTCAGAACAAAGACCAGGTCACTACCATTCTTGACAGTGAGTTCTCAATGAAGGCAGTCGCGAAATGAATTCTGCCGAATTTGATGCAATCGTCATTGGTGCCGGCCCGGCCGGATTGACGGCCGGCATCTATCTTGCCCGGGCAAAAGTGCGTACCCTCATATTGAACGAAGGGACGAATATCTTCGCACTACACCCTCTGCCGTCCGGGGAGCAACGAAAGAAGCGGTCCTGACCGATGGGTAGGGGAACGGTCATGTCTTCAGCCTTTAATGTAAACTCTGCTACCCTGATGATTCTCGTAATCGGTGTTTGACAGCATGCACGCGTCATCACAGGCATCCTATGCCCGACCTCAGAATGCCGTGTAGATGTAATACACGCCTGCGAGGATGACAAGCACCCCGGCAACGCGCTTCAGATACGTCGCACCCTTCGACTGTTCCGTCCAGTTGAGATACTTCTGCACCGTTCCTGCAGCACCTCCGGCTCCCACAATCACCGCACAGTGCCCCACTCCGAAGGCTGCGACAAGCGAGAACGCCTGAACCATACTCGTCGTGGCCACGCTGAAGGCCACGCCGAGCACCGGCGCCATATAGGCAAAGGTGCAGGGACCCAGCCCGATGCCGAAGATGAGGCCCAAGAGCAATGCCCCTTTCCACCCTCGGGCAAACGACGTACGAGGGACGATCCCACCCCATGAAAGACTGATGACATCCATGAGGTAAAGACCAACAACAAAGAACACTCCGGCGACAATGAAGTTACCCCACATACCCACATCACCCATCATTCTGCCCACAGATGCGGTGACCGCCCCGATCAAACCGATGGTGATGAGAATCCCGATCGCGAACACAAGGGAGAGCAGAGAGGATCGTTTCACACCTTCCTGCCCCTGAGAGCTGATGTATCCGATAACGAGGGGAATACTTGAAAGATGACAGGGGCTGAGAATAATGCTGACAACGCCCCATCCGACTGCAGCAAGGAGAGCGATTCCAAATGTCTCGCTCATCGCCATTGTTAGCCATGTAAAGAGCTCTTCGAGCATCAGCTATCCTCCGCTGCGGGCGAGCAGGCCGCGCTTCTGTAGAAGTTTGTCGATCTCCGCCTCGGGAAAGAACCCTTCATGTCTGAAGAACTCTTTGCCTTCCTTATCAAGGAACACCTGCGTGGGAATGACCTTGATGCCATATTTCTCAGCATACTCACGCTGATCATCCTTCCACACGTCATAGAATACCACGTTCACCTGTTTGCCATACTTCTCCTCAACGGCCTTCATAACAGGCTGCATCTGTCGACAGGGAATACACTTCACCGAGCCGAGTTCGACAAAAGTAACCAGGGGTTTTATGGCCTTGGCGTCATCATTTGCCTGGGGTTTGTCAGTCTTCGACTGTGCCCAAACGGCTGAGCCAACAAAAATGATGGCAGCCGTAATGGTAGCGATGAATCGAAATCCATTATGATACATTGCTTGCTTCCTTCAGCCATCGTATGAGTTGTGAATCTTTTGGTACGGTTCCCACGCTCTTGACAACACCGTTCAGGATCAGTCCGGGAGTTGCCATGATTCCGTATGAAATAATCTCTCTGATGTCTGTGACTTTGACGAGATCGAAATCGAGACTATTCTCAGTCTTCAACTCAAGCAATCGCTGATGGAGGACCTTGCATTTCGTGCATCCCGCCCCAAGCACTTTGACTGTTGTCATCACAGCACCGTCGGTTGGTGTCACATAATAGCGTTGAAGAGGTAACCCACAAGCAGGATTCCCGTGGCCACGACACCCACGAAGATGAAGATGAGCGGCAGCTTCAGGACTTTCCTGAGAATGATTGTTTCCGGTAGCGACAGGCCGATCACCGACATCATAAAGGCGAGCGTCGTACCCAGTGAAGCGCCTTTCTCGAGCAGCGCATGGACAATAGGAATAATCCCGGCAGCGTTGGAGTAGAGTGGTATGCCGATCAACACCGAAACGGGCACGGCCCACCATGCGGATTTGCCCATGAGATCCGCCATGAAATTCTCCGGCACATAACCGTGGATGCCGGCTCCCACAGCTATGCCCACGAGAACGTAGAGCCAAACTTTCGACACAATCTCCCGCACCTGTGTAAAGCCAAATTCCACCCTGTCGTTGAGGGAGGGCTGTCCTTCCTGCATATCCAGCGGCTGCGACCGGATGGTATACACCCAGTCTTCGACGTACCGCTCCACCTTGAGTTTGTTGATGACATATCCAGCCAGGATGGCAATACTCAGTCCCGTACTGACGTACAGAAGCGTGACCTTCCAGCCAAACAAACCGAACAGCAGGACGATGGCTATCTCGTTGATCATCGGCGCGGCGATGAGGAAGGAAAAGGTGACGCCAAGGGGAATCCCTGCTTCAACAAACCCGATGAAGAGCGGGACCGCCGAACAAGAACAAAAAGGCGTTACAATACCGAGCGTGCTCGCAAGAACATTGCCCAGGAGGAGAGGCTTGTTCTCCAGGATCTTCCGAGTTTTCTCAGGAGAGAAGTACGAGCGTACGATGCCCACGCCGCACACAACGATTGTGAGCAGGAGCAAGACCTTGGGCGCCTCATACAGGAAGAAATGGAGTGCAGAAGTCAGACGTGTGCCAGGTTCCAGCTTGAGGAATCCGTACACCAGTCCGTCAACTGCCGGGAGAAGGAACACGTAGACAATCAGCCAGACCGCCAGGAGAAGTGCAGCGAGCCAGAGAGGTTTGAGTTTCACGATGTTGCCCGCACTGTTTGCCCCAGAATCAGTTCCTTGATTGCCTCGACTGTCGGCACCCGTCCTGAGGACACAACCTTCTCATCGATCACCAATCCGGGAGTCCGGAGGATGCCGTAGGCAGCGATCTGCATGATATCTTCCACCTTTTCCACCGTTGCATGGATACCGAGGGAGGCTATGGCTTCCTGCGCGCGTTTTTCAAGAGTTTTGCAGTTCATACAGCCGGGGCCGAGAACTTTGATGGTCATAAGAGTTTTCTCCAGAGCGTTACGCTTCTTCCAGCGCTTCCGCGCGCTTTTCGGTTTCCTGCCGTGCGATGCCTGTTGCGATATCGAGAATATTAAAAACACGGTCATCGGTGACCTTGAAGTTCACGCGCAGCCCGTCTTTCCACGACGCAAGAATGCCGGCTTGCACCAGGATTTTGAGATGGCGGGAGAGATTGGACTGTTCCAGCTCCAGGGCGGGAGCGAGTTCGCAATTGCAGCGCACGTCCCGGCGAATATACTCCAGTATCCTGATCCGGTTTGGGTGGGCCAGAGCGGCCAGGATCCCGGCTTTGAGGTGAGCAGATGTTTTCTTCACAGGCGTCTCGATACCAGATTGTGAGTAACTCGTTATATGAGCATATACTCATATATCGTGCCACATATTTCGGGTCAAAGTGAGCACTGTTGCGCACATACATCCCGGAAAATCTCACTTCTTGGAAGAAGCATTCTAGAAATGAGAACGCCGGGTCTGGAATGGAATACGCATCGGAGGAATTGGGCGGATCTCTTGGTCCCAAAAATTGCTACATTCCCGCCATACGGCGATTCCAAAGCAGTTTTTCCGATTTGAGCTATATGAAGTGCATCGCATTTCACAGACCGGACACAATCTGGGCACACTCATAAGAAGCACTCAACAGGAGATCGCAGGTATGCTGCGTCGGGGGAAATCCATCTCCTCCTTAAGGAATAGATTGCTCCTCGCCCAAGATCCCTGCTCAATCCCCTCTTATCCCGAGCCAGCCACAGTCGATCATCCCCATCAAAACACTCCTCTTCTAATCTATTCTTAGTTTACAAAACCGCTCCATGATCTAATGGCTCATGATGGTTGGCTTTGTGGGTCGGATGACATTTTGAAGAGGGACAATGGACTCCCCATGCACAAGCCCGGTGGAAGAGTGTCAGGGTTGCCAGTCGCCGGAAAATTCGCGACATTTGAAGCCACCCGCCTTATTCACAGTTCACCACGAGGAGAACCCCCGATGAAATGGCAATTGTGGGCCCCGTTTGCCGCCCTGTTGCTTCTGTTTCCCGGCATCTTATGGGCCCAACCCGAAGTGAAGTTCGAGCAATACACGCTCGACAATGGACTGACTGTCATCCTCCACGAGGATCATTCGGCTCCATTGGCCTCTACCATGATGATGTATCATGTCGGCTCAAAGAACGAAAAGCGCGGCCGGACAGGCTTCGCACATTTGTTCGAACACGTGATGTTCCAGGGATCGCAGCACGTGAAAAAGGAGGAACATTTCAAGCTCCTCCAGCAGGTTGGCGCGAATGTGAACGGTTCGACGAGCGAAGACAGAACCAATTATTTTGAATCACTCCCCAGCAACGGCCTCGAGCTTGCAATCTACCTGGAGTCCGACCGGATGGGCTTCCTCTTGCCGGCCATCACCCAGGAAAAACTGGACAACCAGCGGGACGTCGTGAAGAACGAACGGCGGCAATCCTACGAGAACGTCCCGTACGGTCTATCGTATGAAACGATCGCGAAAGCACTTTATCCGGAGGACCACCCATACAGCTGGCCGGTGATTGGTTCCATGACTGACCTGAGCGCCGCCTCGCTCGACGACGTGAAGGGTTTCTTTGCCACCTACTATGCGCCGAACAACGCCTGTGTGGTCATTGCCGGTGACATCGACCCGGTTCAGGTGAAAGTATGGATTGCGAAGTACTTCGGGCCGATCCCTCGCGGCAATGCCTTTGAGCGTCCGGAGCCCCAGGAAGTCACTCTCAGCGAGGACAAACGGCTTGTTCTGGAAGATCGGGTTCAGCTCCCGCGCCTCTATCTCACTTGGCCGAGTGCGCCAGGCTATACCAGGACCGATGCTGTCCGTGACGTCATGGCCGACATTCTGAGCACAGGGAAAAACTCCCGGCTCTATAAGAGCCTTGTGTACGAGAAGCAGATCGCCCAGTCGGTCTCCGCCTCTCAGGGTGGATCCGAAATCGCGGGCGAGTTGAGCATCTCAGTGACGGCAAAGCCCGGCAAAACCCTCACCGAGATTGAGACCGCCGTCTGGCAGGTTCTAGACGACATGCTGAAGAATGGTGTAACGGAGAAAGAAGTGCAAACGTCGCTGAATCAGAAGGAGGCGGGGCTTGTGAACAGGCGGGCGACGGTGCTCGGCAAGGCCGGTGCGCTTGCCACCTACTTCACGCTCTCGGGCGAGGCTGCAAATATCAACAAGGAGCTCGAACGGTTCAAGGGAATCACTCCCGCCGAAATCGTTGCCGACGCACGACTTGCCTTTGCCCGGCACAAAGTGGTGCTGAGTATTGTCCCGCAGGGGAAGCGTGACCTCGCCGCCCAACCACCTGCTTCGAAATGACTGGAGACCTCCCATGACTCGCCTTCGACTGATATTCTATCTTCTTCTTGCAGGAAGTGTCGCCCTGCAGTCTTCCGCCACAGCACAGGAAACTCTCGACCGGACGGTGCGGCCAAAGCTCGGTCCAACACCCGAAGTGAGACTCCCGAAGATCCAGAAAACTGAGCTCCCCAACGGACTCAAGGTCTGGCTTGTGGAGGCCCACAAGGTTCCGATCGTTGCATTCAATCTGGTCATGTTCGCAGGATCGGAGTGCGACCCGCTGACAGCGCCCGGGCTGGCATCGATGACCGCTACGATGATCCAGGAGGGAACCTCCACGCGGACGTCACTCCAGATCGCGGATGAACTCGACGCCATCGGTGCGGCGATGAACATCTCTTCCCAGACAGACTTCGCCGGCGCCTCGCTGAACTGCCTGACAAAGCACATGGACGCCGCGCTCGCGGTGTTCGGGGATGTGCTTACACACCCAACGATGCCGGAGAAAGAATTTGTGCGGGTGAAGAACGACCGGCTCACTTCGCTGCTCCAGCAGAAGGACCGGGCCACAACTATCGCAACGATGGCGTTCGGAAAGCTCATCTACGGCAACTCGCATCCCTACGGCAACGACGCGTCGGGAACAGAGCAGTCGATCAAGGATCTGACCCGCGACGACCTTGTCCGATTCTACCAGACGCACTACCGTCCCAACAACGCCACTCTCGTTGTGGTCGGTGACGTCACGATGGAGTTGATGCTTCCCCGCCTGACGAAGGCGTTTTCCGATTGGAAGCAGGCTGATGGTACGGTGATCGAAACATTTGCCACACCATCGGTCGAGACCAGGAAACTCTACCTGGTGGACAAGCCGGGCGCGCCGCAGTCGGAGGTCCGCATCGGGTACCCCGCACTTGCCCGCAGTACGCCAGACTTTTTTTCTGTCAATTTGATGAACACGATCCTCGGCGGGCAGTTCACGAGCCGGTTGAATTCGAATATTCGGGAGCGGCGGGGATTCAGCTATGGTGTTCGTTCAATGTTCCAATTCAACAGGCTGCCTGGCCCATTCGTCGCTTCCGGCGCGGTGCAGACCGCCAAAACTGACAGCGCCCTGCAGGAGTTCCTGCGGGAGATCGACCTGATGCGGGAGAAGGGACTTACCGCTGAAGAACTTGAGTATGCGAAGAACCGGACAAAGGGGGTCTTTGTCGCGGGCTTCGAAACCCCTGCGCAGATCGCCGGCGGGCTGGTGAACCTCGTCGTCTACAAACTTCCGGACGACTACTTTGTGAACTACCTGAAGAACTTCGATGCGGTCACCCTCGCCGACGTTCAGCGTGTCGCGAAGCAGTACCTCGACTCATCGAAAATGGCAATTGTGGTTGTGGGCGACGTCAAGACGATCCGACCGGGTATCGAACATATGAAGTTTGCTCCGGTTGTGGTTACGGATGTGGCAGGAAACCCGGTAGGCAACTGAGGCCGTAACAAGTGAAGTGCGAGGGCAACCGTGGGTCGTCGTCACACTTCACCTACCTACTTGTGATTTTCCACTCTTCGTAGGAAATACCTCACGGTGTTGAGATACCGTTCCGGCTGATCCACGATTGCCATATGGGCGGCATCAGGAATAACGATGAGTTCTGACTTTGGGATACGCCGTTGGAACTCCTTCATGGTCTCTGGCCGTGCTTCATCGTATTCACCGACAACGATAAGAACGGGAAGGGTTAGTTCGTGAAGCCGTTCTGTGCGATCGTATCCCTTTCGACCTCCCGGTCCGCTCTAATAATCTCTCGCCTTCACCAATGCCAACTGCAGCCGGACCCCGTGCCCGCTGCTGTTACAAGGAAATCGCCGTGGTGTATTCCGAGCTTCTTCCGCAATCAACGATATGGTCGCCTCAGCAACAAGAGCAACCGGGAATCAGGATGGCTTTGTATCTGTGACCCCTTGGTCCCGGGACAAGCACATCCGTTATCTGAGAAGACAGGGCACAATCGACAGATTCCTGTCCATCAATTGCTTCAACCTCCCCGATTCGCGTACAGCCGGCGTGCAATTGAGCCCTAAAAACATAGCAGGTGCTCTCCAGAACTGAGACGGGCGGTAATTATTTCCGTCACAAATCTGTCACACTCTTTCTTACCATCACAACGGCAGTTTTGCGAAAGTTCGGGCGCGGGCAGAGCACAACAGGCAGTTGCATCTGGAGATGCAGAATCTCCAGACTCCTTCCATGGACCTCGAGGAGTACCGGGGATAGCCCACGCACACTCTGACCACACCGTTCTACTATCTGTGGGGGAAAACACCTCTATCGACTTTCTGCCGAGCAGAACTCAGAGTTATCCTGGACGGCAAGCGATGTACCGCTACTTGACAAGCAGACAATATTGTGAACACACATTCATGTATTATTCAAGGAGCATGAACATGCACATTCCAGACTTTCTCCATAGATGGGTTTTCAGTAGTATCGCTGTTGCTGCGTTTCCTGCTTTTCTCTCCGCGATGGATGAGACATATGAAGTCCCGGTCGTTGTCGTCAAATATTTTCCGGTAAAAGGTGATCTGATCGATATCGTTGCAACGGGCGATTGGGGCAAGGGTTTGAGCTTTACACGGCAGAAAGTCGACTCTATGACCGGCCGTTTGGTTGACATCTTAGGAAACGCCTCCCGATATCATGCTTATAAGGATAGCGCTGCTAAACCGGGGGTCCATTATACCGTGATGCAAACATACGAGTTCTTGGAACCGCTGCCGACGCGTGGTTCAAGGGAAACGGGAGCTCCGATGACAGATTATGAT
>Ga0315273_10011449_pt1 | contig 11351 bp, 11 predicted proteins | sample YL17G02_0_MG_FD_205753 | JGI IMG/M metagenome (GOLD analysis project Ga0315273, IMG submission 205753) | Sediment microbial communities from Yellowstone Lake, YNP, Wyoming, USA - YL17G02_0 | ecosystem: Environmental > Aquatic > Freshwater > Lake > Sediment | place: USA: Wyoming | collected...
CCATCCTCGCGGTTGCGCTCGCCGCCGGCATGCGCTCGGTCGCGCAGTCGACCGATGCCGCGACCCTGCTCAAGCAGCGCACGCTCGCGCTGTGGGTCGCCCAGAACCGCCTGGCGCTCGCGCAACTCGCCAATCCGTGGCCGCCGCTCGGCGTTCGCGAAGGCGTCGCCCTGCAGGCGCGCAGCGGCTTCGTCTGGCGCGAAACGGTGGGCGGAACCCCGAATCCGGGCTTTCGCAAAGTCGACATCACGGTCGCCGACCCGGCGCAGCCGGACTATGTGCTGGCCCGCCTCGTCGGCTACATCGGCCAGCCGCCTCCATGACGGCTGCCCCGCACCCACCGCAGGCGCCGCATCCTGCCGGCGCCGGGCACCGCGGCTTTACGCTGCTGGAGGTGCTCGTCGCGCTGGCCATTCTTGCGTTGCTCTCCGTGCTGGGTTACCGCGCGCTCGCCTCGCTGGCCGACAGCGAGGTGCGCCTCACCGGGGAAACGCGGCGCTGGCGCTCGCTGGACCTGCTGTTCACGCGCCTCGAAGCGGATCTGCGCGCGGCGCTGCCCCGCGACGCGCGCGCCGGCAATGCGACGCTACGGGCATGGCAGGGCGGTACCGATCGCGGCGGCAACGCGGAGTTGATGTTTTCGCGCGCGGGACCCGAGTTCACGCTCGATGTCGGCAGCGCCGGGCAGCGCCTCGGCTACCGGTTGCGGGAGGGCGCGGTCGAAGTGCTGTACTGGCCCTATCTCGACAACGGGCCGGAGACGGCGCCGACCGCGCACGCGCTGGTCGACGGCATCGCCCGCTTGCAGATCGAATACCTCGATCGCGGCGGCGCATTGCGCGAGTTCTGGCCGATCCCCGGTGAAGCCCCCCTGCCCCGTGCGGTACGCGTCGAGTTGACGCTCGCCGGCGGCGAAACGGTCGAACGATGGCTCGCGCTCCGGTAACGGCGTCGGGCGGGACCCCGGCGCCGCCCCGCGGCGCGCTCTCCGGCGCTGCGGTGGTCATGGCGATGCTCCTCGCCGCGCTCGCGGCGACGATCGCCGTGACGCTGTTCGCCGAACAGCAGCGCTGGACCCGCGCGGTGGAGCACCGCCGCGACCAGGTGCAGGCGCAGGCGCTGGTGTTCGCCGGCGTCCAGTGGGCGCGGCAGATCCTGGCCGAGGATGCGCGCCTCACGCTGATCGACCATCTGGGGGAACCGTGGGCCATCTCGCTGCCGCCGATCCCGCTCGAGAACGGGGAAATCCGCGGCTCGATCACCGACGCGCAGGCACGGCTCAATGTGAATGCGCTGGGCGGGACCGGCCCCGCCGCCGACATCGACCGCGACCGCATATCGCGACTGTTCGCGCTGCGCGGTGGGCCGTCCGACGCTATCGACGCGATCGCCGACTGGATCGACGCCGACGGGGCACCGCGCAGCAACGGCGCCGAGGACGCCGTCTACGCGTCGCGATCGGTCCCCGGCGTGGCCGCCAACGCGCCGGTGGTGCGCGTCGCGGAACTCGCCCACGTCCCCGGCGTGACGCTCGCCTCGCTGGCGGCCGTAGCGCCCTTTCTCGCCGCGCTCCCGGCCGGGATCCCGCTCAACGTCAACACGGCGCAGCGTGAAGTGCTCGCGGCCGTGTTCGGCAAGACCGGCAACGACACCGCGGCCGCGATCGTGGCGGCGCGCGCCCAGCGGCCATTCAACACGATCGCCGACTTCCGGGCCCGGTTGCCGCAGGGTGTCGTCTCGCCGGACGACGTCTCGCTCGCCGTGAAAAGCGATTATTTTCTGGTCAGCGTCGAAGCCCGCCAGGGAACGACGATCGCACGGTCCCGCGCGCTGCTGCACCGGGGCGGCGGGGGCCGCGCCTGGCCCGAGGTTGTCTGGCAGGTCATCGAATGAGCGCGCCGAAGGTGCGGTGGCAGGCCGAGCGCCCGGCCGACGCGCCCGCGCCGTCGAGTAAACTAGTCCGCATGTTCCGGCATGGCCGTCCGCGCGCATGAGCACCCTGCGCATCCTCGTTGCGACTCCCGTTGCGGCCGATCCACCGGCCCGATGGGCGCTCTACGACGCCGCCGGCGCGTGCACCGCCACGGGCTGCGGCCCGGCATCCGCCTGGCCCGAAGCCGACCGCCTGGAAGTTGTCGTCGCCGCGAGCCAGGTGCGGCTCGCCTCGGTGTCGCTGCCGCCGCTGCCACCCGATCGCGTGGCGGCCGCGGCTGCGTTCGCCCTCGAGGATCAGCTGGCCGGTCCCATCGACGATCAATGGCTGGTGGCGGCGTCCCAGCGCCCGGATGGACGCGTGGTGACGGTGATCGTCGCGCGCGCGCTCCTCGCGGGTCTCGGCGCGCGCAACCTGTCCGGTCCGCTTTCCCGCCTCGCGCGGGTCGTCGCCGAGCCCGAACTGGCGGACCCGGGGACGGACGCGTGCTGGTGCGCCGCCGACGACCGCGCCGCAGGCGACGGGTTCGTGCGGCTCGCCGACGGCAGCGCGTTTCCGGTCGGGCCGCTGCACGCCGATGGCACGCTGCCCGCGGAACTGGTGCTGGCCCTCGCCCGCGCGCGTCCCGGCGGCAGCGCAACGAAACAGCTGCGCGTCGACGCCACGGTGAGCGACGAATTGCTCGCGCGCTGGACGCGCGAGACGGGCATCCCCTTCGTTCGCGGCAACACCTGGTTCTGGCACGCGGCGCCGGCCTCACGGTTCATCGGTGCGGTCGATCTGCTGCAGGGGGAGTTCGCGCTGACGGCACCGCGACCCTCCGGCAGCCGGGCGCGGATGTTCGTCCCCGCGCTCTACCTCGCGTGCGCGGCGCTCGCGCTGCACGTCACGGCGACGATCGGCGAGTGGGCATGGTGGCGCGTCGATGCGTGGCGCACCGCGCAGGCCTGGCGCGCGGTCGCTATGGCAGCCGGCGTGCCGGCGGCCGATGCACAGAGTCCCGCCGCAGCACGCGCGGCACTCGCGCGGCGGTACACGCAGCAACGCCATGCGCAGGGGCTGACCGCACCGGACGATGCGTTGCCGCTCCTCGCCCGCGTCGCGCCGGCCCTCGCGGGTCTGCCGCAGGGGAGCCTGAAAAGCGCCCTCTACGCCGACGGCCACTGGACGCTCGATCTGCAACCGGTCGACCCCGCGGCGATCCGCGATCTCGACGCCCGCCTGAAACGCGCGGGCACGCCCGCCATCGTCGCCACCGGCGCCACCGGCACCCGGCTGCGTTTCGGAGCCTACTGATGCGTTTCGGACTCGCGCCGCTCGAAGCTCGCCCCTGGCTCGATCGCTGGCGCAGCGCGCGGACGCCGCGCGAGCGGCGCGTGATCGCGGCGCTGGTCGTGCTCGTCGCGGCCGTCATCGGCTGGATCGCAGTGTGGCAGCCGCTCCAGCGCGATCTCGCGTCGCTGCGCGCCACGGTGCCAACGGAACGGGACACTCTCGCACAAGCGCGCAAGGTGGCCGACGAAATGGCGTCTCTCGCGCGCACGGCGCCGGTGCGCCGCGCCACGGACGCCCGCGCCGAGCTCGAGCGCGTGCTCGGCGAGCGCGGACTGCGCGGTGCGCTCACGCAGCTCGACTGGCAGGACGAGCGCGTGCGTATCGTGTTCGCCGACGTCGGCGTCGACCCACTGGTCTCGTTGCTCGACACGCTGTACCGCGACGCGCAACTGCGCGTCGTCGAGGCCGCGCTGACCGCCCGGGTCGAGCCCGGAACCGTGCGCGCCGAGCTCACGCTCGCGCGCTGACCCGACTTTCTCCCGGGACCCCCATGCGCCGCCTGTTGCTCGTCCTGCTCGCCGCCGCGCTGCTGCTGGCCGGCGCGCTCGTGGTCCTCGCGCCGGCATCGCTGCTGGCCACGCGCGTGGAGCGCGCCACGGGCGGGGCGGTGGCCGCCAGCCAGGTCGAAGGCACCGTCTGGCGCGGGCGCGGCGTGCTCGCGGCCGGGGACGCGCAGCTGCCGATTGCATGGACGGTCGACCCCGAGCCGCTGCTGCACGGCGAATTGCAGGCCCACATCGGCGCGTTCGACGGCGTCGGGCGAGTGCCGCGAGCGGATGTCCTCGCCGGTCGCGATCGCATCACCCTGCGCGACGTGGACCTCACGCTGCCCTTGCCGCTGGCGGTCGAGGCGCTGGGCGGGCGCCTCGCGCAGCGCGTGGGTCTCGTCGCCGACGGCGACCTCGCCATCCGCAGCGCCCAGTTCGACTGGGTGCCGCCGACGGTCAACGGCGATCTGGCGATCGTCTGGCGCGGAGCCCGGTTCTCTTTGCCGACCTATGCGCCGATCGAGCTGGGCGACGTGACCGCGACGCTGGTCGCCAACGGCGAGCGCCTGGCGGGTCCGATCGAGAACAGCGGCGGCGTCATGGACATCCGCGGCGACGTCATGGTGCGGCCGGACCGCAGCGCGGCCATCGCGCTGTTGCTCACGCCGCGCCGCGCGGATGACGCGACGCTCGCGCGGGCGCTGGCGACCGTCGGCACTCCGGAAGGCAGCGGCTGGCGCGTGACCTGGCAGACTCCGCCGCGATGAGCCGGCGACGCCAGGTTGAGCGCAACGCGGCGCGGCGATCCTTCGCCGCGGCGCTGTACGCTCCGCCGCCGGCACCGCTTGCCCGTGCCGGGCGGGCGCACGGCACGCGCGTGCCGGGGATCGACGCGCTGCGCGGCGCCGCGATCTGCCTGATGATCGTCTATCATTTCTCGTTCGACCTGCGGCACTTCCGGGTCATCGGCGCCGACTTCGAGCACGACCCGTTCTGGCTGGGATTCCGGGCGCTGATCGTCGCCAGTTTCATGACGCTGGTCGGCGTCAGCCTGGTGCTGGCCGACGCCGCCGGCACCTCGCGCCGGAAATTCTGGCAACGCATCGCGCTGATCGCGGCCTGCGCACTCGCGGCGACGATCGGCAGCTACCTCGTCTTTCCGCGCACCTTCATCTACTTCGGCATCCTGCACTGCATCGCGGTCGCCTCGGTGCTCGCGTGGCCGCTGGTGCGGCGGCCGTACCTCGCCCTCGCGCTCGGGCTGGCGGTCGTCGCCGCCGGCCTCGTGCTGACCCATCCGGTGTTCGATCAGCGCCCGCTGTCCTGGCTCGGCTTCACGACGGCGAAGCCGCGGACCGAGGACTACGTTCCGCTGGCGCCGTGGGCGGGCGTGGTGCTGCTCGGCATCGCCATCGGTCACGCCCTGGTCAACGCGCGCTTCCGCGCGCTCGCCTCGCTCTCGCCCGCACCCCGCTGGCTGCGCTGGCTCGGCCGGCACAGCCTCGCCGTCTACATGGTCCACCAGCCGCTGCTGCTGGGCGCGCTGTGGGTTCTGTTCGGCCGCTGAACTCCGCCCTTCTTCCTGCCCGACCCCCATGCCCCACCTGCCCGCCTCCACCGCACTTGCGCGCCTGTCCGTCCTCGATCTCACGCGCGTGCGCGCCGGGCCGACCTGCGTGCGGCAGCTCGCCGATTTCGGCGCCGACGTGATCAAGATCGAATCGCCGCAACCGGACCAGATGAGCGGTCCGCGCGACGGCCACGACATGCAGAACCTGCACCGGAACAAGCGCTCGCTGACGCTCGATCTCAAGGCACCGGAAGGGCTGGCGGTGTTCCTGCGCCTCGTGGAGCGCGCGGACGTCGTCGTCGAAAACTACCGTCCCGACGTGAAGGTGCGGCTCGGCATCGATTACGCTTCGCTGCGCGCCGTCAACAAGCGCATCATCCTGGCCTCGATTTCCGGCTTCGGCCAGGACGGCCCGTACAGCGGCCGCCCCGGCTTCGACCAGATCGCGCAGGGGATGGGCGGCCTGATGTCGGTCACCGGCGCTCCCGGTCAGGGTCCGATGCGCGCCGGCACTGCGGTTGCCGACGTCACCGCCGGGCTGCACGCCGCGCTCGGCGTGTTGACCGCGGTGATCGAGCGGCAGAGCTCCGGCGAGGGCCAGTGGGTTCAGGCCAGCCTGCTCATGTCGCAGATCGCGCTGATGGATTTCCAGGCCGCGCGCTACCTCATCGACGGCGAGGTACCGGAACAGGCGGGCAACGACCATCCGACGTCGATGCCGACGTCGGCGTACGCGACCGCCGACGGCTGGGTCAACATCGGCGCGTCGGGTCAGGCGATCTGGGAGCGTCTCGCCGCCGCGCTGGGGCGCGCCGACCTGGTCGCGCGGCCGGAGTTTCTCGACGGCCCGGCGCGCTCGGCGAACCGCGCCGCGCTCAACGCCGGGATCGGCGCGGTCATCGCCACCCGGAACACGGCGGAATGGGTCGCGCTGCTCAACGCGGCCGGCGTGCCCTGCGGGCCGATCTACACGATGGATCAGGTGTTCGCCGACCCGCAGGTGCGGCACATCGGCGCGGCGGCCCCCGTGCGGCACTCGCGGCTGGGCGATATCAGCCTCGTCAATCAGGCCGTGCGGCTGTCGCGCACGCCCGCGACGATGGCGCGCGCCACGCCGGAATGCGGCGAGCACAGCGACGAAATCCTGCGGCAGCTGGGCTGCGACGACGCGCGAATCAACGAGCTGCGTTCGCGCGGCGTGATCTGAAGGGGTGACGCCATGGCGGGGGAACTGATCGTCAAACGCGATGGACACGCAGGCTGGATCGTCTTTTCCAATGTGGCCAAGCACAACGCCGTGAGCCTCGACATGTGGCGGGCGCTGCCCGCAGCCGTGCGCGCGCTCGACGACGACCGGAACGTGCGCCTGATCGTGGTCGCCGGGGACGGCGACAAGGCCTTCATCTCCGGCGCCGACATTTCCGAGTTCACGTCGCAACGCGGCGACGAGGTCGCGCGCGACGAGTACAACGCCGCCGTGGACGTCGGCTATCGCACGCTCGCGGCGACGCTCACCCCGACGCTCGCCGCCATTCGCGGCATCTGCTTCGGCGGCGGCATCGGCCTGGCGCTCGCCTGCGACCTGCGCCTTGCCTCCGACGATTCGCGCTTCTGCCTCCCCGCGGCGCGGCTGGGCCTCGGCTACAGCTACGCGGGCATCAGGCGCCTCGTCGATGTCGTCGGCCCGGCGTACGCGGCCGAGATCATGGCCACCGCGCGCACGTTCACCGCGGGCGAAGCGCTGCAGATGCGCCTCGTCAACCGCGTCGTGCCGGCAGCGTCCCTCGATGCGCTGGTCGCCGAGACCATCGGCCAGGTCGCGGCAAACGCGCCGCTCACGGTGCGCGCGGCGATGAAGGCGATCGACGAAGGCCTTAAACCCTCACCGGAGCGCGACCTCGCCGCCGTGCAGGCGATGGTGGACGCCTGCTTCGCCAGCGACGACTACAAGGAAGGCCGCCGGGCGTTCATGGAGAAGCGAAAGCCCGACTTTCGCGGCCGCTGATCCGGTCATGAACACCCCCAAGCCTGATCCAGATCAACGGCATCGCGCGCGTTCCCGTCAGACTTCCTGTCTGTCCCCATTTTCCGCAACTCGAAACCACGCCTTCGTGCGTTCAACGGAGAAGCAAATCATGAAAGCAATTGTCGCGATCGCCGTGATGCTGTTTGCCAGCGCGGCCTGGGCCGCGGACCCGGCAAAACCGACGGCGGCGCCCTCGCTCACGGGCGAAGTCCTTGAAGTCCAGGACGTCGACAGCTACACGTACCTGCGCCTCAAGACCAAGGACGGCGAGACGTGGGCTGCCGTCAACCGGGCACCGGTTCAGAAAGGCGCCAAGGTGACGATCGAAAATCCGGCGGTCATGAAGAATTTCGAGAGCAAGACGCTCAACCGGAAGTTCGACACGATCGTCTTCGGCATGCTGGCGGGCACCGGCGCCGGCACGGCGGGCAAGGGCGGCGATCTGACGACGCTGCACGCGGGCGTTGCGAAGCCGGCGGACACCGCCGACGTCAAGGTCGCGAAGGCCACCGGGCCGAACGCACGGACCGTCGCGGAAATCGTCACCAAGAGCGCCGAGCTCAAGGGCAAGACCATCGTCGTACGCGGCAAGGTGGTCAAGTTCACGCCGGAAGTGCTGGGGAAGAACTGGGTTCATCTGCGCGACGGGTCGGGTTCCGCCGCGGACAACACGAACGACGTGCTGGTGACGACCAGGGACCAGGCCAGGATCGGTGATGTCGTGCTGGTGAAGGGTGTCGTCCATACCGACCGCGATCTCGGGTCCGGGTACTCGTACAAGGTGCTGATCGAGGAAGCGACGCTGCAGAAGTAGGTCGTTCTCAGCGGTGGACGAACAACTCCATCGCCGCATCCGTCAGGTCGTCGAGCGTCGCCCCTTTCTTCGGGTCGAACCACTGCACCGTCCAGTTCAGCGCGCCGAAGATCAGCAGCCGCGCGAGGTGCACGTCGGCGCGCAGGCGCCCGGTCTCCCGCAGCGCCTGCAGCACCGGCACCCAGGGTGCCTCGTACTCGCGCGCCAGCTTGGCGACGCCGGCGCGCTGCCGCGACGTCAGCGACCGCCACTCGTACAGCATCACCGGCACGAAATCGCTGCCCGGGCCGAGCAGGATGTCGAACTGGGTGCGAATCAGCGCGCGCAATGCCGCTTCCGGCGCGACAGCGGCCGCTGACGTCCCGTCGGATTGCAGCGTCAGCAGCGCCTCCGCCTGCCGTTGCCCGGCCGCGCGCAACCCTTCTTCCATCACCGCATGGAGCAGGTCGCTCTTGCTCTTGAAGTGATAGAAGGGCGAACCCGATTGCATGCCCGCCTTCGCCGCGATGTCGCGCGTGGTCGTGGCGGCGAAGCCCTGGCGGTGAAAGAGCCTCGCTGCGGCGCGGACGAGCTCCTGCCGGCGGTTGCCCTCGTCGCGCTCCGCCAGCGTCTTGCGCGGACGGCCACGCGGGCGGCGGGGCGCCGCGACCGGCACCGCTCGGCGGGCTGGCATCCGATAAGCCTCAGCGCCCGCTCGGGGGGCAGCGAACACAAGGCGGCAGGCCGCAGGACAGCCGGAGGCGGGTCGCGCGAAGCGGGATGCGGCGTTGCCGAACGCAGTGAGCGTGGGGGCCGTTCATCTTCCGGAAAGGCCCATCGAGCGGCTGATCACTTCCTTCATGATCTCGGTGGTGCCGCCGTAGATCCGCTGCACCCGCACGTCGGCATACGCGCGCGCGATCGGGTATTCCCACATGTACCCGTAGCCGCCGTGCAGCTGCACGCATTCGTCGACGACCTTGCATTGCAGCTCGGTGGTCCAGTACTTGGCCATCGACGCGGTGGCGGTGTCGAGCGCATTCGCCAGCAGCAGCTCGGTGCACCGGTCCACGAACACCTGGGCGACCTGCACCTCGGTCTGCAGCTCGGCCAGCTTGTACCGCGTGTTCTGGTAACTGCCCACCGTCGCTCCGAACACCTTGCGCTCCTTCACGTACTCGAGCGTCTGGTCGATCGCGGCCTGCGCGCCGGTCACCGCGCCGATGGCGATCTGCATCCGCTCCCAGGGCAGCTGCTCCATCAGGCAGACGAACCCGCGGTTCTCCTGCGCGTCGCCGCCGAGCAGGTTCTCCACGGGCACCTTCACGTCATTGAAGAACAGCTCGGCGGTGTCCTGTGCCTTCATGCCCACTTTCTTCAGCAGCTTTCCGGTCTCGAAGCCCGGCATGCCGCGCTCGACCAGCAGCAGGCTCGTGCCCTTGGCGCCGGCCGCGGGGTTGGTCTTGGCCACCACGATCACGAGGTCGGCGTGCCAGCCGTTGGTGATGAACGTCTTGGAGCCGTTGAGGACGTAGTGGTCGCCCTGCCGGATCGCGGTGCTCCGCACGCCCTGCAGGTCGGAACCGGCCGCCGGCTCGCTCATCGCGATCGCCGTCACCACGTCGCCGGTCGCCATCGGCGGCAGGTACTTGCGCTTCTGCGCCTCGGTGCCGTAGTGCAGGAGGTAGGGCGCCACGATCTCGCTGTGCAGGCCGTAGCCGATGCCGCTGGCGCCGGCGCGCGCCAGCTCCTCCATCTGCGCCACCGAGAACAGCTTGTCGGCGCCCGCGCCGCCGTATTCCTCGGGCATCGTCATGCACAGGAAGCCGTTGGCGCCGGCCTTGCGCCAGACCTCGCGGTCGACGTAGCCCTGGTCTTCCCAGGCGGCGTGGAATGGCGCGATTTCCTTGTCCACGAAGCGGCGGAAGCTGTCGCGAAACGATTCGTGATCCGACTTGAATAGGGTGCGTTCGATCATCGGGGGCCACCGGCAGCGGTTGATTTATGCAAAGCAGATGCTTTGCGAAAATGGTATGATGCCACACATCTTCACGAAATCACGAACCGAATTCACGAAAGGGAGCCTCGCCATGACCGAAGCCTTCGTCTACGACGCGATCCGCACGCCCCGCGGCAAGGGCAAGAAGGACGGCAGCCTGTACGAAGTGAAGCCGGTCACCCTGCTGGCCGGGGTGCTTACCGAACTGCAGCGCCGCAACGACCTCGACACGAGCCAGGTCGACGACGTGGTGATGGGCGTGGTGTCGCCGGTCGGCGAGCAGGGTTCGGTGATCGCCAAGGTAGCGGCGCTGCGCGCGGGCTGGGACTTCCGCTGCGCCGGCGTGCAGCTCAACCGCTTTTGCGCGTCGGGTCTCGAAGCGGTGAACCTGGCCGCGCAGAAGGTCCGCTCGGGCTGGGAAGACCTGGTGGTGGCCGGCGGCGTGGAGAGCATGAGCCGCGTGCCGCTCGGCTCCGACGGCGGCGCCTGGGCGCAGGACCCGGAGACCAATTCCGCGACCGGCTTCGTGCCGCAAGGGATCGGCGCGGACCTGATCGCCACCCTCGATGGCTTCAGCCGCAGCGACGTGGACGCCTTCGCGCTGCAGTCGCAACAGCGCGCCGCCGCGGCGCGCACCAGCGGCTTCTTCGCTGGGTCGATGATACCGGTCACCGACTTTCTGGGGCAGACCATCCTGGACCAGGACGAATTCATCAAGCCGCACACGACGATGGAGGGCCTGGCCGCGCTCAAGCCGTCGTTCGGCGAGATGGGGGCGATGGGCTTCGATGCGGTGGCGTTGACCCGCTACCCCCAGGTGGAGCGCATCCACCACGTGCACCACGCGGGCAATGCGTCCGGCATCGTCGACGGCGCGGCCGCGGTGCTGGTCGGCTCCGAAGCCGCCGGCAGGACGCACGGCTTCACGCCACGGGCGCGCATCGTGGCGGCCGCCGTCAGCGGCGCCGATCCGACCATCATGCTCACCGGGCCGATGCCGGCCACGCGCAAGGCCCTGGCCAAGGCGGGACTGACCATCGACGACATCGACCTGTTCGAGGTGAACGAGGCGTTCGCCGCGGTGCCGCTGCGCTTCATGCGCGAGATGGGCGTGCCGCACGACAAGGTCAACGTCAACGGCGGCGCCATCGCGATGGGCCACCCGCTGGGCGCCACCGGCGCGATGATCCTCAACACGCTGATCGAC
>Ga0315273_10011450_pt1 | contig 11351 bp, 11 predicted proteins | sample YL17G02_0_MG_FD_205753 | JGI IMG/M metagenome (GOLD analysis project Ga0315273, IMG submission 205753) | Sediment microbial communities from Yellowstone Lake, YNP, Wyoming, USA - YL17G02_0 | ecosystem: Environmental > Aquatic > Freshwater > Lake > Sediment | place: USA: Wyoming | collected...
ACCGCAGCGGATCTTTCGACTTAACCTCAGGCCCGGGAGGGCCCGCCAGCTTTCAGAGGCAGGACGGCATTGGGCGCCGATGGCTCGGCAAAGGGCGACGCATAAGGAGCGTCATTCCGGCCTGACGTGGCCAACGTACTGCAACAAACCAAATGGGCGCCGCCCGTCATGGACGGCATGGGGCGCACTGTCGCTCACGGCGGCCGTCGCTGTACAGCGGAAAAGGAATATTTGCGTTTGGGGTTTTTCTGGCGCCCGGCCACGGGCGGCGCCGGCGCCCCGGCTTGAATGTCGCCGACCGACACGAGCTGCCCGTCAAGGGCCCATGCTTGAACGTCAGCAACAGACTCCGTGCGGCCGTTCGACTGGCGCGGGGCAGTGGCGGTGACCGGCCATCTGCGGTCCTACGCTCGCATCCCGGAAACCGGCCGGTCAGCGGCGCTATCGACCCGTTGATGCCGGTGGATGACTAGAAGAGCAGACATTCGCATTGCCATCTGCGTCGCAAAAACGTCTTGCCGCGAGGTTTGTTGCCTGCCCGCTACCAGCGTGAGTTCTGCCGAAGGGAACAAAGGCGCGCCATGCGTTTTGAGGCTCGGTTGGTCGAAACACGGGCCTGAGCATCAAGGGCACTCTGAGAGGCGGATCTCCTCCCTAAGTTCGTTCGCGAAGGCGTCAGCGAGTGGAAGGCGTGCCGCTGACGCCGGAAAGATGATCGCGAACCGTGAGGCAAGCGCCTCCTGAACGGGCCGAACGACCACCAGCGGACCAGCAAAGGGTTCAGCTGCCCATTTTGAAACTAGTGTGATTCCGGCGCCGGCGGCGACCAGCGCGCATGCGATAGATGAACTCGGTGTCTCCAACACCACGATAGGCGCAACACCCAAGCTCGAGAACGCGTCATCGATCTGGTATCGCACGAAGCTGTGCTGGGACAAGAGCACCATGCGTTCGCCGTCGAGATCCTTCAGTGATAGCTTGGTTCTCTCGCTCGCCAAACGGTGCGCGGCAGGAATTGCGGCCATCGTCCTTACGGGCTCAAGCGGCTCGATCGCTATGGCCGGCCGGGACAAGGGCAGCTCGACGACACCGACATCGAACTGCTTTGTAGACACCAGTTCCGCGATCTGCCGCGACGGCAAACTCTGAACGAAAACGGTAACCAAGGGGCGCGAGGACAGGAAGCGGGCGATCCCGCGCGGCACCAGCCATTGCGCCAACGCCGGCATCGTCGCCACGCGCAAGCTGCCCGCGCGCTGGAAGTGGATGTCCTGTGCAACCTGTGCGATGCGATCGAGGCTGCGATAGACCGGCTCGATTTCCCGGTACAGCGCTTCCGCTTCGGGCGTCGGTACAAGCCTCCTACCGCGCCTTTCGAAGAGCTTGTACCCGATGCGCAGTTCCAACAATCCGATCGACCGGCTGACGCCAGGCTGGGTAACGTTCATCAATCGAGCCGCCCCGACGACGGTGCCGGCAAGCATCACTGAATGGAACGCCTCGATCTGCCTCAGGTTGAGTGCGGGTTTCATACATACCATTTAAGCATAAGCAGCAGTCAATTATTGATTTTTCTTTGTCCAATCCGAGCATTACCATTCACGCATCCTTGGGGCCGGCGGCGTCCTATCCCGGGGTCGTCCCTCACCACGAGCTTCTACAAGGAGATAGCGATGCGCAAATACCTCAGTGTCATGAGCACCCTGGCAATGGCAGTCTCATTCAGCGTCCAGGCTGCCGAAACGATTTACGTCGGCGGATCCGGCGGCTCCACCGAACAGCTCTTCAAGGAAAAGATCATTCCGGCGTTCGAAGCGAAGACCGGCGCCAAGGTCGTCTACGTGCCCGGCAACTCCACCGACATCCTCGCCAAGCTGCAAGCGCAGAAGGGCAAGCAGGAAATCTCGGTCGCGCTGATCGACGATGGCCCGATGTACCAAGCCATTGGCCAGGGCCTTTGCGCTAAGGTCGAGGACAGTGGATCGATCAAGGAGCTCTATCCTAACGCCCGCATGATCGGTGACAAGTCGGTGGGCATAGGTTTCATCGCGACCGGCCTGGCCTACAACAAGGACGCCTTCGCGAAGAACGGCTGGAAGGCGCCAACATCGTGGTTGGACCTGACCGACCCGAAGTACAAGCAGAAGGTCGTGATCCCGCCCATCACCAACGGCTACGGTCTGTTGACGCTTGTGATGATGTCGAAGCTCAACGGCGGCAGCGAGGAGAAGATGGACCCCGGCTTCGATGTGATGACCAAGAAGGTCGCCGCCAACGTGCTGGCGTGGGAGCCCTCGCCCGGCAAGATGGCGCAGATGCTGCAGACCGGTGAGGCGGCGCTCGTTGTGTGGGGCAATGGCCGCGTTCAGGCCGTCGTGGATCAGGGCGCGCCAGTGGAGTTCGTGTACCCGAAAGAAGGTGCGGTGGTCATCATGATCGCCGGTTGCGTGGTCGAAGGTGCACCGCAAGCCAAGCTCGGGCAGCAGTTCCTGCAGCACGTGGTGTCTGCCGAGTCACAGGCGTTGTTGGCCGGCGCGGTGGGCTGGGGACCGGTGAACAAGACCGCCAAGCTCGCGCCCGATGTGGCCAAGAAGGTGGTGTACGGCCCGGACAAGGTCAACGCGCTGATCTCGCCCAATTACGAAGTGATCAATGCCAAGCGCGCCGAATGGACCAATCGCTGGAATCGTGCGGTCGAGCGTTGAGTGCACTCACACGAGGCACGCGCCATAAGCCGCCGGGCCGGTCCCAAGGCAAGTACCGCAGTAAGTAGCACGGAGGTCACCCAATGAGCTTCCTCGAACTGAAGGGCTTGTCCAAGCACTACGGCAACGTGGTGGCCGTGGCGGAATGCGATCTCTCCGTGGCCAAGGGCGAGTTCGTCTGCCTGTTGGGGCCTTCCGGTTGCGGCAAGACCACGACGCTGCAGATGGTGGCGGGCTTTGTGCAACCCACGGGCGGTCGCATTCTTCTCGATGGTGCGGACATCACCGATGTCAAGCCGAACCAGCGCGGCCTGGGCATCGTGTTCCAGAGCTATGCGCTGTTTCCACACATGACGGTGGCCGACAATGTCGCGTTCGGCCTGGAGATGCAGGGTGTTGCCGTCGGCGAACGGCGAAAGCGCGTCGAAGCCACGCTGGAACTCGTGCATCTCGGCCCGATGGCAAGCCGCTACCCGCGCGAACTCTCGGGCGGGCAGCGCCAGCGCGTGGCGCTGGCGCGTGCCCTTGCCATCCAACCACCGGTGCTGTTGCTCGACGAGCCGATGGGCGCACTCGACGCCAAGCTGCGCGAGGAGATGCAGATCGAACTGCGCGCGCTGCAGCATCGCGTGGGTGTCACGACGATCATGGTGACGCACGACCAGGCGGAGGCCATGACATTGGCCGACCGCGTGGTGCTGATGAACAAAGGCTGCATCGAGCAGGTGGGGCGGCCCTTCGAGATGTATGAGCGACCGAACGGTCGCTTCTCGTCCACGTTTCTGGGCAAGGCGAACGTGTTCGAGGCCACTCGGGCACAGTCAGGTGCCGCCGTCGATGTGCTGGGCCACACCCTGCCCACCAGCGACGTGGAGCGCATCGGTGCACTCGAGTACATCGTCCGGCCCGAGAAGATTGAGTTCGCCGCCGATGCGAGTGCCCTTATCAAGGGTCGAGTGACCGCGCGGGTGTTCCTCGGCAACCACTGGTTGTTCCAGGTCGAGACGCCATTGGGCACGATGCAGTTGACGCACGCCAACACCGGATTGCCGCAGGCCGCCGAGGGGGACGAGGTCGGCCTACGGTGGGCGCCCGAGAATGCCCGTCTGGTGCCTCGCGCCTCGGCCGCAGGGACGGCGCCATGAACCCTCAGCGCAACTGGTTGCCGTACTGGCTCACGACGCCGGGCGTGCTCATGACGCTGGCCTTCGTCGCCCTGCCGTTGGTGATCACGCTGTCGCTCAGCCTATATCCTTTCCTTCCGGGCGGGGGTGTTGGCGATCAGATGACGCTCGCCAACTACGTCGATATTGCGCGCGACGACTACTTCCATGTGATCTTCGCGCGCACCTTCGGCATGGCCATCCTCGTCACGCTGCTGTGCATCGTGATCGGTGTGCCGGAGGCTTATGTGCTGAGCCGGCTCTCCGAACGCTGGCGTGCAGTGTCGATCGTGATCGTGCTCGGCCCTATGCTGATCTCGGTGGTGGTCCGTACTTTGGGCTGGGCGGTGCTGCTCGGCAATGAGGGCGTGATCAACAAGCTGCTGTTGGTCAGCGGCCTGGTAAGCGAGCCGGTGAAGATGATGTTCACCTTCACCGGCGTCGTGGTCGCGCTGGTGCATGTGCTGGTGCCCTTCATGGTGCTCGCGGTATGGGCTTCGCTCCAGAAGCTCGATGCCACCACCGAGCAGGCGGCGCAATCGCTGGGGGCCGGGTTTTCGACAGTGTTGCGTCGCATCGTCTTCCCGCAGGTTATTCCCGGCGTGCTCTCCGGCGGCCTCATTGTCTTTGCGCTGGCCGCCAGTGCCTTTGCCACACCGGCCATCATCGGCGGCCGGCGCTTGAAGGTTGTTCCGACCACGATTTACGACGAATTCCTGGGCAACCTGAACTGGCCCTTGGGCGCCGCACTGGCCGTGGTGCTGGTCGTCATCGTTCTGGTGGTCTCGATGGGCATGAACCGGTTCGTCGAGCGTCGCTACAAGCAGGTGTTCCAGTGAACCGCACGCCCCGCCTCCTTCTGGCATTTCATTGGCTGTTCGCCGCCTTCATGTTGGCGCCGCTGGTGATGGTGGCCCTAGTGTCGTTCACCGACAAAGGCTACATCGCAATGCCATTCGACGGCGCCTCGTGGCGCTGGTACCTTGCCATCCTGAAGAACGATGATTTCGTCGACGCCTTCTGGCGCAGCTTGGGCCTAGGCGCCACGGCGGCGACGTTGGCCACGCTGCTGGCAGTGCCGGCAGGCATGGCCATCGCATGGCACCGCTTCCCGGGTCGCGAAGTCGTGCTCGGCCTGCTGCTGTCGCCGTTGATGGTGCCGCATGTGGTGCTGGGTATCGCGCTGCTGCGCTTTCTCACCCAAATCGGCGCGTCCGGAACGATGTGGGGCCTGACAGCGGCGCACACCGTGCTCGTGCTGCCCTATGTGTTGCGCCTTGTGGTGGCGGCGGCCACCGGTTTCGACCGCACCGTGGCGCAGGCCGCAGAGTCGCTGGGCGCCTCGGCGTGGACGGTGTTTCGCCGCGTTGAGCTGCCGCTCATCGTGCCCGGCGTGGCGGGTGGCTGGCTCATTGCATTCATCAACAGCTTCGACGAACTGACGATGTCGATCTTCGTGGCCTCGGCGGGCACGCAAACTCTGCCGGTCAAGATGTACAACCACATCGCCAATACCATCGACCCGTTGCTGGCGTCGATCTCCACCGTGCTGATCCTGCTGACGCTGGTGCTGATGTTGGTGCTCGACCGCTTCTACGGCCTCGATCGCGTACTGGCAGGCAAACCATGACGGCCGTTCGGGAAATCGACACCCTGGTGCTGGGCGGCGGGGTGGTTGGGACGGCGATCGCGTATGGTTTGGCCACTGCGGGAGAGCGGGTGCGCCTGCTCGACGAAGGCGATGACGCCTTTCGCGCGGCGCGCGGCAACTTCGGCCTCGTCTGGGTGCAGGGCAAGGGTCAGGGCAACCCCGACTACGCACGCTGGACCTTGGCGGCGGCCGAGCGCTGGCCGGCGTTCGCCCAGGAACTCGCAGCATTGACCGGCGTCGATGTCGAACTCTCGCAGATCGGCGGCATCACGATGTGCCTGGACGATCACGAACTGGCCGAACGCGCGGCCGGCCTCGAGTCGGTGCGACAGTCGCTGGGTGGGCACTATCCGTACGAGGTGCTCGGCCCGAGCAGGCTGCGCGAGATCTCGCCGTTGGTCGGGCCCGATGTGGTCGGCGCGGTTTATTGTCCGCTCGACGGTCATGTCAGCCCGCTGCGGTTGCTGCGCGCGCTGGTGCAGGGCTTCGAGTCGCGCGGAGGCGAACTGGTGGCCGGGGGACGCGTTGACCGCATCGAGTATCGCGCCGGCGCGTTTCACGCGTGGGTCGGCAGTAACGAGCACGTCGCTGGTCGTGTCGTGCTGGCCGCCGGGCTGGGCAATCGTGACCTGGCACCGATGGTCGGATTGAAGGCGCCAGTCAAGCCCAACCGTGGGCAGATCCTGGTCAGCGAGCGGGTGCAACCATTCCTGCGCCACCCGTCGCTGCACGTCCGCCAGACAGGCGAAGGCGTGGTGCAGATCGGTGACTCGAAAGAGGACGTTGGTTTCGACGACGGCACCACACTCGAACAACTGGCTCGCATCGCACGGCGCGCGACTCGCTGCTTTCCGATCCTGGCCAACGTCAACGTGGTGCGCACCTGGGGAGCGCTGCGCGTAATGAGCCCGGACGGCTTCCCGATCTACCAGGCGTCGAGCGATTGTCCAGGCGCCTTTGTCGTCACCTGCCACAGCGGGATCACGCTGGCGTCTTTACATGCCGGACCGCTCGTGAACTGGTTGCGCGGCGGCGCCGAACCGTCCGACATCAGGGGTTTCAAGGCGGAGCGCTTCGATGTTTAGGCCCATGGTGCTTCCTGCGAGCGAACAGCGGCGCGCGCTCGAGATCATCGTTGAAGGGCGGCGTGTGCCGGCCCGCGAGGGCGAGACGCTTGCCGCCGCGCTGCTCAATGCCGGCGTGGTGCAGTTCCGGCGTACGCCGGTGTCGGGCCAACCGCGCGCGCCGTTGTGTCTCATGGGGGTTTGCTTCGACTGCCTGGTCGAGGTCGATGGTGCGCAAAATGTCCAGTCGTGCATGGTCGAAGTGCGCGAAGGCATGCAGGTACGTTTGCCCGACGGGGCCCGCCACGTGGGGGATTCGGCATGAATTCGGACACGCACGACCTGATCGTGATCGGCGCCGGTCCGGCCGGCATCTCGGCCGCGTTGACGGCCGCCTCATGCGGTTTGAAGACGGTGCTGCTCGACGAACAATCCCGACCGGGTGGGCAGATCTACCGCAACATCACAGCCGTACCACCAACCATCGCGGCACTTCTCGGTCCCGACTACCGCCATGGCGAGTCGCTGGCCGCACGCCTCAGCAACTCAAGCGTGGAGCTCCGCTTCGGCACGTTGGTGTGGGACGTGGCGCGCGACCTGACGGTCACCGCGCAGCAGAACGGGCGATCGTTCCAAGTCCACGCGCCACAATTGATCGCTGCCACCGGTGCCATGGAGCGCGCCTCGCCATTGCCCGGCTGGACGCTGCCCGGCGTGCTCAATGCCGGTGCGGCGCAGCTCGCCATGAAGAGCGCGGGCAGCGTGCCGGCAGGCCGCGTGGTGCTGGCCGGCGGCGGCCCCCTGCTGCTGCTGGTGGCTTGCCAGCTTCTGGACGCCGGCGTGACGCTGGCCGGCATTGTCGAGACCTCCCCGGCGGCGAACCGTTGGCGCGCACTGCGCTACCTGCCGGCCGCGCTTGGCGCGCCGGCCTACCTGGCCAAGGGCTTGGGCATGCTGTGGCGGCTGCGCCGTGCTGGGGTTCCCATGTTTTCCGCGGCCTCCGCCTTGCGGGTCGAAGGCAGCGACCGGGCTCAGGCGCTGACGTTCACGGCCCGCGGCGCCGCACACCGTCTCGATGCCGAGGTGGTGCTGCTACATCACGGTGTGGTGCCAAATACCCAACTCAGCCGCCTGCTGCGCGTCGACCATGACTGGGATTCGGTGCAGCTGACTTGGCGTCCAAGAGTGGATGGCTGGGGCGAGACCTCGCTGGCCGGGTTCCGCATTACAGGTGACGGGGTGTCGATTGCCGGCGCGTTGGCCGCCGAGCCTGCCGGCGCGCTGGCGGCGCTGGGCGCCGCGCAGGCACTGGGCCGACTGACCGCGCCTGAGGCCGAACGTCGCGCCGCGCCGCTGCGCGGGACACTGCAGCAGCAGGGGCACATCCGCCCGTTCCTCGACACGTTGTACCGACCACCCGAGTGGATTACTGATCCCAGCGACGAGACGGTGGTTTGTCGTTGCGAAGAGGTGACGGCCGGTCGTATCCGCGAGATGGCCCGCCTGGGTTGTCAGGGTCCGAACCAGACCAAGTTCTTCAGCCGCTGCGGCATGGGGCCGTGCCAGGGCCGGATGTGCGGGCTGACCGTGACGCAAATATTATCCAGCGCCCTCGGCAAGGAGCCTGAAGACGTGGGCGCCTATCGCATTCGTGCGCCCCTGAAACCTGTGCCACTGGCGTCGATCGCCGCGCTGTCGAACCCCATCGCCGTCGACATTGCTGAAACCCCGGAGCCGACATGAGCGAGATTGAGCGCAAGTACACCAACGCGCGCATGAGCAAAACCGTGCGGTACGGCGGGCTGGTCTTCCTGTGTGGACAGACCAGCAGTGGTTCGGCCATTGCGGACATCGACGGTCAGACCCGCGAGGCTCTGTCCCGCATCGATGCTCTGCTGGCCGAGAACGGCACTGACCGTAGCCGCCTGCTTTCAGTGACCGTCCATCTCAAGTCGATGGCCGATTTCGCGAAGATGAACGCATGTTGGGAAAGCTGGCTTGTCGACGTGGCACCGCCGGCCAGAACCACCGTCCAGGCCGCGCTGGCGACAGACGACCTGCTCGTCGAGTTCACGGTCACGGCGGCCTTATGAAGACCAATTGGATCGTAAGGAGGACCGCGGTCGAGTTGATCTTCGGCAGCCGGCGATGATTGACCATCACCCAGCACATGCAGGAGCGCTGCTGACAATCGACCTGAACGCCATCTGTGACAACTGGAGACTGTTGAAAGCACGCATCCGCACGGCGGACTGTGCGGCGGTCGTCAAAGCGAATGCCTATGGTCTAGGCGCTTCGCGCGTCGCACAAGCTCTGTTCGATGTCGGATGTCTTCATTTCTTCGTGGCTCACCTCGATGAGGCGATTGAGCTGCGTTCGTGCCTGCACCCAAGTACGCGTGTCTACGTCCTTCATGGCCCACCTTCGGGTACTGAGAGCGAATTCGTCGCGCACAACCTCATCCCGGTACTCAATAGTCTGGAACAGTTGGACGATTGGCACAAATTGGCATCGCATCTCGGCAACCGTCTGCGGGGGCTTGTCCAAGTTGATACGGGCATGTCTCGACTCGGACTTTCTTTCGCCGATCTTGATGTTCTCGCGACCGACTCGAGCCGCCTTCGCGGCATCGACGTTTTGTACTCAATGAGCCACCTGGCAAGTGCGGAAGACCAGACGAACCCGTTTAACAACGAACAACTCAACCGCTTCGTCGCAGCGAGAAAACGCCTGCCTGATTGCCCTGCGTCCTTCGCCAATTCGTCCGGAGTCTTCCTTGGTAGTCCTTATCACTTTGATCTCGTCCGACCCGGCGCAGCACTATACGGTATCGCGCCCGTGGCGGGTGCGGCCAACCCGATGCGCAGCGTCATCCGCCTGCAAGCCAAGGTCATGCAAGTGCGCTTTGTCGAAGCGGGTACGCCGGTAGGCTACGGCGGCACTTGGCGCACAAAAAGGCGCTCTCGAATCGCAACGATTTCGGTCGGCTACGCGGACGGCTTTCTGCGAAGCATCAGTAATCGGGGGCTCGCATACGTAGACGGCGCAGCGGTGCCGCTGATTGGCAATGTGTCGATGGATACCATAACCATAGACGTTTCGGATGTGCCGGAATCAAGAGTCCATGCAGATGCACTTGTCGATCTGATATCGCCCGAAAATGGCGTCGACCGAATGGCCGTCGCTGCAGGCACCATCGGTTATGAAGTCCTTACCAGCCTGGGCAGTCGTTATTCACGTCGGTACGTTGGCGGTGAACAAACGTCTGCATCGACTTCCTGAGGAGTAAGCGATCCATGGAGGTATTGATTCTTGGCAGTGGCGTCATCGGAGCGACCGCTGCTTACTATTTGGCGCGTGCCGGCCACCAGGTGACCGTTGTCGATCGTCAACCCGGTTCAGCTCTGGAGACCAGTTACGCCAACGCTGGTGAGGTTTCTCCTGGCTACTCGGCACCGTGGGCTGGGCCTGGCGTGCCCATGAAAGCGATCAAGTGGATGCTGATGCATCACAGCCCTCTGGTGATTTGGCCGATGCGCGACATGGCGATGTGGCGCTGGGGCGCGATGATGCTGCGCAACTGCACCGAGGCGCGGTACCGCATCAACAAGAGCCGCATGGTGCGCTTGGCGGAATACAGTCGCGACTGCCTGGTGGCACTACGCGCTGAGACAGGAATTCAATATGACAACCGAGCGCAAGGCACCGTACAACTTTTTCGTACCCAAAAGCAACTCGACGGCATCGTCAAGGACATCGCCATCCTCAAGGAGTACGGCGTACCTTTTGAAGTCCTGAGCCGCGATGGGTACTGCAAGTACGAACCGGCTCTGGCTTTGGTGAAAGAGAAGTTCGTCGGTGCGTTACGCCTGCCGGGCGACGAAACGGGTGACTGTTTCAAGTTCACGCAGGACATCACCAAGATGGCTCAAGAGCTTGGCGCGAAGTTTCGTTTCCAAACCACGATTGAAGCCATCAACTATCAGGGAGGCAGAGTCAGGGGGGTTCGAACCAGCACGGGTGACCTTACCGCTGACGCCTACCTGGTAGCGCTGGGCAGCTACTCGCCGCAGATGGTCAAATCACTTGGGATTGACCTTCCAGTCTACCCCGTCAAGGGGTATTCGATTACCGTGCCGATCATCGACCCAAAATGTGCACCTGAATCCACCATCATGGACGAGACACACAAGGTCGCAGTGACTCGGCTTGGTAACCGGATTCGGGTCGGCGGCACAGCAGAGCTCGCCGGCTTCAGCCTCAAGCTGCGCGAAGCACGCCGTTCAACGCTGAATCACGTAGTCACTGACTTGTTTCCAAGGGGTGGTGACACGACGAAGGCCGAGTTCTGGTGCGGCCTACGCCCTATGACACCGGACGGCACACCAATCGTTGGCGGCACGCAGATTCCCAATCTTTACCTCTCGACAGGGCACGGCACGCTTGGCTGGACCATGGCCGCGGGCTCTGGCCGCGTTGTTGCCGATCTGATCACCGGGCGCACCTCCGAGATCAGTCTGACGGGCCTGACGGTCGACCGCTACCGGCCGGGTAACTTCAATGTTGGAGCCCTCTCGTAAAATTCAGGATCTCCAACCTGGGGCGAACATCAGCAATTGAATCTGTCGGCACCAGCTGACCAAGGGCTTGTCGACCGACTGCTTCGGAGGAACCACTCGATCATCCGTTGTTGGCCGTTCAGCTGAGTGAGGAACGACCGCTCTTCTGTCGCGCGACGGGCTGCAACGGGTCGTGTCCCGTAGGTGGC
>Ga0315273_10011453_pt1 | contig 11349 bp, 1 predicted proteins | sample YL17G02_0_MG_FD_205753 | JGI IMG/M metagenome (GOLD analysis project Ga0315273, IMG submission 205753) | Sediment microbial communities from Yellowstone Lake, YNP, Wyoming, USA - YL17G02_0 | ecosystem: Environmental > Aquatic > Freshwater > Lake > Sediment | place: USA: Wyoming | collected...
ATAACTTATTTTACTGATCAAGAAAATTTAAATTCTAGAGTTATGGACTCATTTAGACCAAAAACATTTGTAGATGCAATAAGTAATAGTAATCCATATATTTATAAAGATATGTTAGACCCAAATAATACATTTACAATTACACCAGGTGCCCTTGGTATATCAGATTTTGATATAAATGGAACTATATCTTTATTTGATCCAGTAAAAGGAAGAAATGTACCTGTAGCTTTTCATGAAACAAATGGTACTTATGGTACTGGTCTGATAGAAGTTAAAGATAAGCTTATTAATGAGCTTTTTCCAGATGCTAGAAATGATAATAAAGTTAATTTTAATGATTATGAGTCTATCGAGTTTGGAAATTGAAGAAGGTTTTGATCCTTTAAATTCTTTAAGTGCAGGATATGGATCTATTGATTCTCCAAATTTAGATGCAAAAAGTTTATCTGCATTTGAAGGTGACAATATACAGTTTGATAAACCAAATCCACCAAGTTTACCAAAACCTCCAAAAATACTTATGCCACTTATGCCTAAAGGTTTGCATAGCCCAGTGGCATCTGTAAGAAAGACTATTGTTGGAAAGACACCTGGAAGACAAGGAGCAAACACAAGAGGATTAAGTATTCAAGAAAAAGCTGCTAACTATCGTAATTATATTTCAGGAGTATCAAGTACAGTTCAAAAGAAAAATTATGGAAAAATTTATTCTTATGATGCAGGTCCAAAAAGTAATGCTTTTTTTAAAAAATATTATAGTTACGGAGCAGATACATATAAAAAAATAGGATTTAATCCTATGGTAGATAATGAAGCTAATTGGAATGAAAATACTTCAGGTTGGCAAAATTTTAAACATATGTTAACTGAATCTTTTGTTCCTTTATTTACAAGAGGTTTTGTATCAGGTCCTAAAAGTTTAGCTAAAATGCTAGATGGTGATTTTACTAGTGGTGATTTAGAAGATGCTAGAATTTATGAAGAGGCATCTGCTATTGGAATGTCTTCAAAAAAAGGACCAGGAGCTTTTTTTAATAATCTTTTTATGAATTTTGGATATACTGCAGGTATAATGTCTGAAATTTTAGCAGAAGAAGTTGTAGGAGGTGTATTAGCTCCTCTTACAGGTGGTATGAGTTTTTTAACTGCTACTGCAAATAATGCTAAAAATGTATATAGAGCAGGAAAAGGTTTAAAATTTGCTCAAGCAGTAGAAAATACAGCTAGTACAGTTTCTTCATTAAATAAAGGAAATAATGCAAAAAATTTTTGGAAAGCAGTACACACTCCTACTGGTGATTTTTTTAATGTTGCAGGAAATGCTACACGTGCCTATCAAATGGCTAAAGCTGATAATTTAACAAGTTTAGCTAAATCATTTAAAACTGCTGGTGGATTTTACCAAGATATAAGAAGTCTTAATGCTGCTCTTTCTGAATCAAGATTAGAAGCAGGTATGGTTCAAAATAGTGTTTATGAAAATAAATATAATGAATTTTATAATAAAAATTTTGATAGAGAACCTACTAATAAAGAACAAGAAGAAATGCTTCTTGCATCAAAAAAAGCTGGTTTAGAAACATTAGGTTGGAATATGCCATTAATTTATTTTACAAATAAAATGACTTTTGGTAATTTACTAAACAAAGGTGGTATAAGAAACTTTGTTAAAACATCTACTAAAGAAATAATGGATGTTTCTAGTAAATCATATGGTAAAGTTGGTAGAGTTCTTTATGATAAAGCTTCTAAAAAATTTTTATATGAAGCAAATAATTTAAAAAATTTAGGAAAAAGTTGGATTAAAAATCCAGGATTTAAATCATTAGGTAAAACTATTAATTATTTTAAAGCTAATTTTTCAGAAGGTTTTCAAGAAAATGCTCAAGAAATTATTTCAAGAGCAAATGAAAAATTTTATACTGAAGCATATAACTCTCCTTTTATAAAGTCAAGTCTTTTTACTAAAGCCCGTGCTGATCAAATGTTTAATACTCCTTACAGTGTTTATGATAAAGAAATTCGTAATGAATTTTCTATGCAAGGATTAGAAACTTTTGGTTCAGGTTTTTTTATGGGAACTTTAGGTGGAGGTTTAAATACTTCTGCTAAATTTCTTTTTAATAACTATAATAAAATTTATGATAAAGAAGGTTTTCAAAAATGGAAAGAAACAAAAGAAAAAGTAACAACTGAATTAATTGATAGATTAAATGATAATATTAGTATTAAAGAACTATTATCTAATAGGTATATAAATGCTGGTTCTCAAGATACATTGTCTTTAATAAAAGAAAATGCTAATACAAAACAATCTAAGGATATTGAGTTTGAAGCAATGGTAAGTCAAATTGATTACCATATGCAAAATGGTTCAACAGATTTTTTTATACAAAAATTAGAGTCATTAAAAGATTTAACAAATGAAGAATTACAAGAAGAATTAAAATTTGATGATATAAATGAATCAGAAAGATATAGAAGTAAAATTGAAAAAACAATAACTAAAGTAGAGTCAGTTAAAAAAGCATTTGAAATAGCTAAAGATAATTTTCCAAATCCAATAAATAAAAAGACATTACCTGATCCAAAAAGTCCAGATTACTTAGAAGCTGTTGTTTTAGAGCATGCTTGGAATTTAGCTGTAAAAAATGTTGTATATGTAAATGAATCATTTAAAGATGTTGCAGTAAGAAGTAAACAAATTAAACAAACATATTTAAGAAATAGTGCATTAGGTCAAGTAAATAATTCTTCTATTACAGCATTGTTTCAACCAGATGATTTAGTTGATAATATTAGTGCTTTAAATATGGATTTATCAACATTAAAGTCAGGCTTAAGTAGTTCATTAAATAAAGAAAGTGACAATAAAAAAATAAAAACATTACAGAACCAAATCAAATCTTTAAATGAGTATAAAACTGCTTATGATAAGTTTAATAGATTTTATAATAGAGCTGAATATACTGATGAAGTTAAAGAAGAATTATTCAGAAATAAAGATAAAGATAAAGAACTTACAGCAAAAGATATTCAAAAAAGAATGTCTGAACTTTATGGAAAAGAAAATGATTCTAATACAGAATTATCTATTATAAAAGATTTAAAAGATAAACATGATGCTTATTTACGTGTACTAGGAGATTCAGTAGATAGTGATATCTTTAATACAGAATTAGATTCTGCATTTGAGCAACTTCTTGATTTTTATAAATTAAAAAAAGAATCAAGAGTGTTAGCTAAAAATATAGATATGTTTAGTGATCCTTCTAATTTTTATGATGTAGTTTTAAAAAATTCTAAATGGATGGAAAAACTATATAAAAATAGAAAAAGTTATTATAAAAATATAGTTATTGATCAAATACATAAAATAGAAGAAAATTCTTTGTTAAATGCATTAGCATCAGAAGGTATATATGTAAGTATGGATGATTTTAGTGAGTGGCAAAAAAATGGAACTAAACCATCTGAATTTTTTAATAATAAAACTAAATCTGTAATACTTAAAGATACAGCAGAATATGATGCATATTATGAATTATTTAGAAGAGCTGATGAGTTAAAAGAAATTTCTGAAAAAGTAAAATCTGCAGAAGATGTTATTAAAGAAACTGATAAAACAATTAGAGATAAAACTATTATTGTAAATACATATGAAAGTCTTATAAATGAAAAAGATTTATATAATAAAATTTACAAATTATTTGAAATAAACTCTTTAAGTAATTTATCAAATGAAGAATTTAGTAATTTGAGTGAAGAAGAAGAAATTAATCTTTTTAATTTATTTTTGAAAACAAGTGTTCCTGCAAAGAATTTAATTGATGCACATAATAAAAATAAAAATCTTGATGAAATAACAAAAGAAACTGGAACTATTGAAGATTTTGATTTTGAATATAAGGGTAATAAAATAAATACTCAACAGTATGAAACAAAACGTGCTATTACAACTATGATTAATAAATTTAAAGCTGATTTAAATAAATTAAATAAAATAACTGAAAAAACAGAGAAAGAAATTGATGAGATAAATAATTTAAAAATTTTAATTAGAGATTTTGAAAAATTAATAAATACAAAATTCCCTGATACTAAAGTAGAAACTACTACAACTACTACTACAGATACTAAAGCTGATGTAACAGTAGTTCCTGAAAATGCTGAATCAAGTGATGATGTAGAATCTCCTGCAGTAGAATCAGGTCAAAAAACTATAATGACAGATGATCCAAATAGATATACTGTTGAAAAATTAAAAAGTGATTTAGAAAAAGTTACTACAAAAGAAGAATATAACACTTTTCTTATGAATATTTTTCAGCCAAACATTCAAAATATGATTGTAGATGATGTTGCTGAAATGTCAAATTTAATGAGAAGTAAAATAAAATCATTTGAAGAGTCAACTGAATCACCAAAAGAAACTTTAAATGATGAAGTAAAAGATTTTGTTAATGAAAGTAATGATGTTTTAGATGCCTTTTTAGTTAATAAAAAACAAACAGATAAAATTATTGAGGGTGTCTCAAGTAAAAAAATAAAAGATACAGATAAAGATTTATTAGATAACTTAGATTGTTAAATTATGAGTATAACTTGTTCACTATCTCAATTACAAATTGAGAATTTATATGCTAATGTTTACGTTCATATGCGTGACAAAGGAGTTGATTTTTCTTCTGAAGAGTATATGAAAGAATTATTTGAAAAAATAAGTAAAAAGAAAGATACTGATACAGCATCTAAATTTTTGCAACAAGTTCCTGAAATAATACGTAGTATAGCTACTAATAGAAAAGAAATTCAAAGCTTTAGAATAAAAACTGATTCATTATTAGATATAATTGATAGTTTTAAAAATATTGATGCTGGTTTAAATAATGTTATTGAATATTTTAATCCTTCAGAAAGCTTAGAAGTTAAGAAAGAATTAGTTAATAAAAATGCTGATGATGCATTTGATGTTGAAGAAGTTTCTTCTGATAAAATTGAAACAGCTGAAACAAATTATCAACCTTATTCTGTATATACTACATCTTTAGAAGAATTTGTAACTCAAGATCCTAATAAAAAAACTGAATTTGAAACTCAAGACCCTGGAAAAATAACAATTTTTAAAACTTTAGGTGCTATAAAAAAAGAATTAGAGAGTACATCTGATTTTGAAAATTTTAAATATCAAAATAGAACTTTAAAATTAAAGCCTGTAAAACTTTCAGAAGTTAAACCAGGATTATTAGATAAAACTACAAAAGACTTACTTATACGTGCTAATGTATTAAAAAGTAAAGGAATTGAAAAGTCATATGTAACTACTCCAGATAATATTTTTTTAATGATTATATCTGATAAAAATGGTTATATATACTTTGATAAAGATGGAAACATTTCTGATGAAGCTTCCGGTGGTACAATAGTTTATCAATTTTTAAGAGATGTAAAAAAGAATGATCAAGATATATACAGAGTAACTGATATTTATGATAGGAGTAATCAAATTGCAACTCCTCAAGAAATTGCAAATGCTAGTGATATTACTGTTGAAGAAGCTACTTTACAACAACAAAAAGATTTTAAAGATTTGTATGATTTTAAACAAAAACTTATTAAATCTACAGATGATGTTTTACTTGATATTGAAGGTATAAGTAATGGTATTGCTGCTAAAGCACCATTAAGTTTATCATTATCTAATGTAACAGATATATTAGAAGATGATGATGCAGCTATAAGAAGTATAAGTGTTGTAACTTCAGAACGTGCTGATGTAGAACAAGGTGTTTCTGAAATTGAAATTAAAGGTGAACTATATAATATTGATAGACCAAATCTTACTTCTGATATAGCTGCAAAAATTGCAGACATATTAACAAATCAAAATATATCTAATGAAAAAAAATATAATTTTGTTAGTCAATTTTTATCAGATAAAGCATCACAAAAAAATAGAAAACATAACTTAGAATATTTAAAAGATACAAAAGAACTTATTTATTCTTATTCACCTACAACTTTTCAAGAAGGTATTAGTGAGTTTAAAATTGTTACATTAAAAGATCCTGGTGCAGCAAAAATTATTTATGATTCCTTAATGGATGCTTCTGGCACAAAAGGTAAATACTATTCTGCTAAAATGACTTATAATAAAGCATTATTGGATAAAAATGAATATGATGATTATGATATGGTCAATAAAGTAATTTTTGAAAAAACTTTTGATTATATAGCATTATTAAAAACTTTACCAAATACTACAATTGGTTTAAATGTACTTACAGCAAAGAAAAAATTTAATAGATATATTTTATTTTCAATACCTAATAAAGATTCTAAAGAGTTATCTGAAATAAAAGATAGTGAAAGTTCTCCTGAAGACTTTTTTGAAAGTTTAGTATCAGAAACAGAAGATACACCTGCTATTTATGGAATTAAAAAAACCAAAGATGAATTAGTTAAACTTTTAAAAACTGGTAAAGAACTTACTGGAACAATAGGTTTTGTTACAGGAAGCACTTGGTCTTTAAAATTAAATAATTTTAATAATCAATTTGTTAAATTTTATAATAAAGATAACAATATAACTAATGATGATGTTAACAGTGTTGCTACATTAAACTTAATTGAAGAAACTGAATTTAATGGTAAAGTTTTTACTGATGTTATTGAAGTAAGAATTGGAGATAAGTTAATTGGTTATGTAGCTGAAACAGAAACTTTTGAAACTCCTGAAACTTCTGATACTACTGTTAGTGAAAAAACTTTAGATGAAGAAATAGATGACTTAAATAAAGAAATTTCTAATATAAATGATACAGATACAGATACTGCAATAACAGCTATGTTTAGAAAGGGTACTTTATCTTCTGATGTTTCTCAAGAACAAATTGATGATGCATTACTATGGTGGAAAAATTCCCAATTAAATAAATATATAAGTTTTAATCAAATAGCAAATATTGTTAATTCAGATGCTTTTGCAAAATTCACAGCATATGGTAGTACTTTAAATGGTAATCTAGGTATTATTGAAATTGCAGATAAAGGTTCTATGGTAGATGTATATCATGAAGCTTGGCATGGGTTTACTCAATTGTTTTTAACTAATGCTGATAAAAAAGCTCTGTATAAAGAAGTAAGAAGAAAACTTGGTGGTAGAAAATCTTTTTTTGAAATAGAAGAAATATTAGCAGAAGATTTTAGAACATATGCTATGAATCCAAAAGTAAAAAAAGATTCTCCAAAAAGAAATAGCATTTTTAGAAAAATTTTAAATTACTTAAGAGAAGTTTTTGGTTTAGGTTCTGTAAATAATGTAATGGAAATTGAATCTGTTACTGAAATGTTTGATAAATTATATTTAAACAAAGATTTAAATAAATATACTCCTCTTATTAAAAATGTAATGTTTGATAAGTTGGAAAGAAATAATGGTGTTATAAAACTAAATACAAAAGATGAAATTGCTTTAACTAAACAAGAGTCAAATCAACTTAGTACTAGTATGGACAGTATAATATCTGAAATTGTTAATGCAGTAGTTTCAGTTAAAAAATCTAAAGCTGCTGTACTATCTATTTTAAAAGAACCTAAGTTATACTTGGCTGTTGAATTAAAACTTCAATCAGCATTAAAAAATTCTATAGAAAAATTAGAATCATTAGAAAATATAGAAAAAAATCTAAATTCTATTGAAGCACTTGAATATAGAATTAAAGTTTTAAGAGCAGGATTAGAAAATTATGGTAATCCAAAAGAAGGTTTAGTAAAGTATCATATTGCTAACAGTGCCTATGGTTTAAAGAAACAAAAATATGATTTTACTAAATTTGATGAAGAAAATGAAGCATTAGATAAAGTTGAAAATTCAGAAAGATTTGGAGATGTTAAAAATTTAGGTAAATCAATACTTGAATTAGCTGATGAAGAAACGGTATATATATTAAAAAGTTTATTTGCTGGTTCTATAAATAAAGAAACTAATGCTATTGAATATGAATTTGATGAATTAGGTTTTAAAAAACTTGCTGATTTTAGAAATACTTGGAACTCAACAGTAAGGCTTATTGGTGGTGTTCAAGATCCACAAGACATGTATAATAAGTTATTAGGAGATTCTAAAGCAAATGCTCAAATAAAACAACTCATAGAAAATAAAATAGCTAATCCAAAAGATAAAACTGAAGGCCCTGGTACTTATGAGTATAAAGCTACCACATCTATTTGGCAAACTTTTAGTAAATCTAAAATACCCTTTATTCAGTTAACAATGTTTAAAGAAAAAATAGGAGAAACAGTCAAAATAAATGCTGCAGGTGAAATAAGTAGAACACCTGTATATGAATATAATGCTGTACCTGTAGTAGCATCAGATGACATATCTAAATTAATTAAAAAGTTTCAAAGTAAATTTAAATATGATTTAGAAAATAAATATGTAAATGTAATAGGTGTAAATAATAAACCAACTCTAAACTTACAAAAAATTGTAGATGACTTTGGAATTGATGGAAAATTTAATAAAGATAAATCTTATGATTTTGCAAAAGCTATTGGTTTTGACTTAGATAATATAGATATTATTAAAAGAAAATTAACAGAAAATAATGAAAACATTGAAAAGTTTGGACTTCCTTTTTTATTCAGTATTATAAAAAAATTAAATACAAAGGATAAAGAAAATTCAACTGATTCTAAAGTAATAAAATTAATACAAGAATTTAAAGAAGATCCTATTCAAGTATTTCAAAGTGGTATACCAGCAGGAATAATAGGAGATATAGTTGATGTACAAAGAACTGTAGTAAAAGCACTTGCTAAATTACAAATGGATTTTGGAATAGAAACATCTATGAATATGGTTTTAAATGCTGAAAGAAATTTAGTATCTGAAGTCATAGAAAATAATTCTATTAGCAAACAAGTTTATGCATTAAATAATGTAGGAAAGTTATCTGAATTATGGACATCTGATAAATATCAGCATATGAAATATTTAGATCCAAGAATAAATCCTTATACAAAAAGTTTAGGTACTATACGTTCTCTTTTTGAAATGAGTAGTGAGGAACAAAGAAAAAGAAAAGGTAGATCTTTATTATTATTTCAAGATTCAGGAACACAAATTGAAGATACTAATGATGGTATGAATACTACAAATTTAGATGGTAATTCTAAATTTTTACAAGAAATGCATCTTATGTTAAAAGGTGGTGTTCAAGAATTTATGCGTCATGCTGGAAAATCAGCTTCCTTTGGAGCTAAAGTAGATGGAGGTATAGTTGGTGCCCGTGGTAAAGAAGGTTCTGAAAACTATTTATGGATAGACTCTGAGATGTTTACTAATGGTACTGCATATGATTATGCATTTACAGCACATATGTTACCTTATTTAAAAGCTGAAGCTCAGAGAATCTATATGTTTAAACAAAATAAAAATGAATTTACAAAATATATTGGCTATAATCAAATTTTAGAAAATGGAAAATATGCAGGAGAACAATTTACTGCATTTGATAATGTATTAACTGATAGTGTAAAAAATAACATATATGAATTAATAGATTCTGCATTAGCTGAAAATAAAATGCTTGAGTTAAATGATACAGAATTACTAAGTAAAATAAAAGATGATGTTAAAAATTATTTTAAAGAACAAAGTGAAGAAAATCTTAAATATCTTAATGAAGCCAATTATGTAGATAAAGAGCTTACTTCTAAAATGAAAAACTTAAATGTTAAGGATGAAAATATAAATAAAAAACTTATTGAAACTTATACATATAATTCATGGATACAAAATTTTGAAATGGCTATCTTATTTTATGGTGATCTTTCTCAATATGATCATGCAAAAGAAGAATTACATAAAAGAAATCCAGGTTCTACATCTAACGGAAGATCTATGAGAACTGACTTAGCTGCAAGATTATTTGTAAATGACACTTTAAGTAATACATCTTATGCTAAACAAAATTTAAAAAAGACTATTGTTTATGATGGTACTTTTAATACAGCTATTGTACAAGATGTTTTAAGAGACTCTGTATATATTAATCAAATTGAAAAAGGATTAAGAAAAGATTATGAAGAAAGATATAAAGACAAAAATATTCCTAATAAAAAAAGTGAAATAGATAGGCGTGTTAATATAGAAGTTGACAAGTATAAAAATATGGTAGAAGGAGATGGTGGAGGTTATATTACTTTTGATGCCTATAGAACTTTGAAGTATTTAGAAAATGATTGGTCAGATGAACAAGAAGCATTGTTTCAAAAAGTTTCTACTGGTGCAGAAATTAATTTACATGACGTTATTAACTTTTTTCCTGCATATAAATTACAAAATTATGGTGCTTTAGCTAATACAGGATTGCCTGTAACAGCAATGCACAAATTTGCTTTATTTCCATTAATTCCTTCTGCTATTGAAAATTCAGATCTTAAATTATTACATGAACAAATGATGGAAAAAAATATTCAGTACTTAACATTTCAGTCTGGATCAAAAGTTGGTAGTGTAACTCAATTTAAAAATGATAAAAATGAATATATTGCTGATCCAATTTATGATAAAGATTTAAAGAGTATTAAAAAAGATATAACGTTTACTGAAAATAAAATATATTTAGAATATTTAAAGAATGTAACTGCTGTACCAAATAAGTTTAAAAATAAAACTGTATTTGCTACACAATTAAGAAAGCTTATTTTAAATGGTTTATATAAAAATGGTAATATTAGTAAAAAAAATGAGCAAGTTATTAGAAATTATGAAAATAGTGTTGATAATTACAGTGCTATTTTAAGACTAGAATTATTGCAAGAAATAGATTATGAATATGATCCGGTTACAGAAACATATAAAGGTAACTTAAAAGATTTTTTAGATTTAGTTCAAAGAGAATTAGAAGACAAAAATATTCCAGATCATCTTATTGAATTTATTGGATTAAATCAAGATAATACATTAAAAACAGATTTATCTCTTCATTTAATGGCAGATGAAATTGAAAGTATTTTTGTTAATTTAATTGAAAAAAGAATAATTAAACAAAAGATAAAAGGAGAAGCATTAGTTCAAGTTCCTAGTTCTATGACAAATGGTTTATGGGATAGAAACTTTAAAAAAGCTACTGAAAGTGACATATTAAAATTTATAGGTACTAATAACTTACCTTTTTATAATAGTGACACGGCTAGTGGTAAAACAGCAGCTATGAAAGTTGCTATTGCAATACAAGGAGACTTTGTAAATTTATATAAACTAAAGCATTTAGATGGCCAGCCTATTGGGACAAGAGCTAGATTAAATGATATGATTAAAGAAGATGAGTGGTT
>Ga0315273_10011454_pt1 | contig 11349 bp, 8 predicted proteins | sample YL17G02_0_MG_FD_205753 | JGI IMG/M metagenome (GOLD analysis project Ga0315273, IMG submission 205753) | Sediment microbial communities from Yellowstone Lake, YNP, Wyoming, USA - YL17G02_0 | ecosystem: Environmental > Aquatic > Freshwater > Lake > Sediment | place: USA: Wyoming | collected...
AGCGCTTCGCCGAGGTGCGCGTTGATGATCTCGCCCGCGATGGCCATCAGCAGGCGCTGGCGGAGGGTGATGGTATCGAGACCGACGCCGGGGTGCTCGATGATAATGTGCAGCATGCGCGGGCTGCAGATGCGCGCGCCGGCCTCCAGGTCCACGCGATCCACCATGTGCTCGGGCTTCACATCACAGGGGCCGATGAACGCGACCGCGGCGTCGCCCGCGATGCCGGTGACTTCGGCCACCCAGCCGGAGCGAAGCTGCGCGCCGGTGTATTCGAGTTCGCGGTCGAGGAACTGGTGGGTCACCACTCCACCCCCGAGGATGCAAGACGCAGGACGCGGTGGTTGAGCGTGTCGGAGACGTAGATGCTCCCGGCCGCGTCAACCGCGACACCGCGGGGCGCGTTCAGCGCAGTCTCCGGCGTCGGCGTCTCGGGGAAGCAGCAGACCGCCTCACCATCGACAGTGAACTTCTGCACGCGGTCGTTGCCCGCGTCCGCCACCCATAGTCCGCCGTCAGGATCGATGGCAAGCCCGCACGGTTCGGCCAGTTCGCCGAACCCTGGGCCGGGCCGGCCGATGATCGTATCCAGCTTGCCCGGCGCGGTGAGCCGGACCACGCGATGGTTCATGGTGTCGGCAACGTAGATGCGCCCTTCGAGATCGACTGCCACTCCCTGCGGCCGAGAGAACGCCACCTCCTTCGTCGGACCGACGTAGTCCGTGTACCAGAGACCCGTGGCGGTATATGAGGTGATGCGGTTGTTATCGGTGTCGGCGATGTAGATGTGGTGATAGGAATCGAGGCAGATCGCCGTCGGCGACGCAAAACGCGCCTGGCTGGCGGACGGCCCGCCGAGCCAGTACACGAACTGGCCGCTTGGGCCAAACTTCTGAACGCGGTTCGCCCCCTGCTCGCACACGTAGATGAACCGCGCCCCGTCCACAGCGACCCCCTGCGGGTGTAACAGCACATCGGGGCCGCCGAGGCCATACACATCCCCCTCCGGGGTGATCTTCTGGATGCGGTGATTGCAGGAGTCGGCGACGTAGAGGCAGTCGTCGGGATCGATGGCGATGCCGGCCGGACCACTGAACTCCCCCAGCTCCGAGCCGAACGAACCGATGGTCTCGGCCAGGCGAAATGACACCCGCGGCGCAGCCGCCGGCTCCGCCGTTGTGGCGACGGTGGGGCGGCGCAGCTTCCCGCCGAGTTCGAGGAATTGGAAGCGGGAGTCGCTCACGGAGGAGGTATTCGGCGGGGCGGGGGAGGTTCCCGCTTGGGTGGGAGTTACGATGCCAGTGGACGTCCGGCTATCCCGCTTGACAGTCTCAGTGGCACCCAAGTACAGCGCGTCCCCCTAGGGCGAACCGCCCCACACCCCCGGCTTGACCCAGTCGGTTGAGGCGCCGGGGCCATCTATCCCAGGAGTCTGGAGTTCGACATCCGCCAGTCCGAACCGCGAGGCCGGCCGGGCGCGGCCCTTCGCCCAGTGGCGCACCATGTCGATATCCTCACGCATGGTGACCGACAGCGGCACGGTCTCCTTGATGGCATCGAGAATATCGGCGGTGGTGACGTCGCGATCCTGCTCGAAGGCAGCCAGCAGACCGGAGATCACTGCTTGCTCGATCTCGGCCCCGGAGAAGCCGCCGCTGGCCTTGGCGAGCGCGTCGAGATCGAACGTCGACGCGTCGCGCTTGCGCTTCGTCAGGTGAATGCCGAAGGTCTCGCGTCGCTCCGACTCGGAGGGGAGGTCTACGAAGAAGATCTCGTCGAAGCGGCCCTTGCGCAGCAGCTCCGGCGGAAGCTGGCTGATATCGTTCGCGGTCGCCACCACAAACACCGGCTTCGTCTTCTCCTGCATCCACGTGTTCAGGGTGGCGAAGACCCGCGCGGTCACGCCCGCATCGGCGAAACCGGACGACTGCACTCCCGCGAGGCCCTTCTCGATCTCGTCCAGCCAGAGCACGCATGGGGAAACGGTCTCGGCCATCTGGATGGCGCGACGGATGTTCTCTTCTGATGACCCCACCAGGCCGGCGAAAATACGGCCTACGTCGAGCCGCAGCAGTGGCAGCCGCCACATGTGCGCGACCGCTTTTGCGGTTAGGCTCTTGCCGCAGCCCTGCACGCCCAGCAGCAGCACTCCCCGGGGCGCGGGCAGGCCGAAGCGCTGCGCCTTTTCGGTGAAGGCGAGGGCGCGGTTCTTCAGCCACGCCTTGAGCACGTCGAGGCCGCCGATGTCCTCGACTTGATCCTGGGATTCGAAGTACTCCAACACCCCCGACTTGCGGATAAGCTGCTGCTTCTCCGCCACGATGAGGTCAACGTCGAAGCACCCCTTCTCCACCAGGCAGCGGGCGAAGACGTTCTCGGCCTCGGAGAGCGTAAGCCCGAGCGCGGCCTTGAGGATGCGCTCCTTCTGCTCACCGGTCAGCTCGACGTTCACACCCGGCTGACCGCGCACCGAATCGGCCGCGCGAGTGAGCAGCCCGTCGAGATCGCGCAGCCCCGGAAGCGGGTAATCGAAAACAGTGATCTCTTTCTGCAGCTCGTCCGGCAACTGGAGCACGGGCGAGAGCAGGATGACCGTGGTGTACGCGGTGTGCAGCGCGTCGGCGAGATCGCGCAGCCTGCGGATGACCGAGCTCGCGTGCGGGTAATTCGGCGAGAGAAAGACGTGAAAATCCTTCAACACATAGACCGCGGGCTCGCCATTGGTGCGCACGGAATCGAGCACCGCAAGCGGGTCCCGCGCCCGCGCGTCGGCCGAGCCGGGCGTGATCTGCTTGGTGGCGGAGCGCAGGCCCTGCGTCTCGGACCAGGTGTAGAACTGCTTCTCCTGGCCCATGACGACTTCCTGAAGCGCGGCCAGCACCCGGCGCTCCTCCCAAGAGACCACGTACAGCAGGGAGTAGCGAGCACGAATGAGGACATCGATCTCGTGCATCTGTTGGTCCACGAGGGTACTATACCGGCCGCGGCGGCGGCGCGCAAGGTGACGAACCGTCGCTCAGCCTGCGGTGCTGCTCGGCGACTCCGCCACCATTCCCCGGCCAGCGCGCCGATCAGAGCAGCGACAAAGCCTATAGCGGCAGAAACCGCGACCGCTAGAAGCATCAGCGCCTCGGGCGCGTGTTAGAGCTCGCTCTTTGCGCTGCCCCTTGCCAGCAGATCGCAGGACACGCAGGAGCGGAATCTCCCAGCTCGGCGGCCCCGCAGCATAACGCTTCATTGCTCGCAAGCCGGACGCATTGTATACTTCGCCCGTGCTGAAGCTGCTGACCTACAACCTACTCGAGGGGGCGCTGCCGGCAGAGGGGCCGCCTGATCGGCTCGGGGCGGCGCTGCGCGTGATAGGTAGCGCCGACGCGGATGTGGTAGCGGTACTGGAGGCGCGGCACTGGCGGCGCAACCGCCGTGAGGCGTTTCGGCGCGCCGGCGTGGCACTGGGAATGCGAGGGATTCTGGCGGCGGCGAACTCCGGATTCGATATCGCCGTCTTCAGCCGCCTGCCCATTCTGCGCTGGGTGAATCACGGCCAGGACACGGTGTTCCTGCACACCACCGTGTCGGTCGACGTGTCTGCCCCCACGGGAGAGACGGTGACGGTGTTCGCCACCCATCTGCGGCCGGAGCACGAGGGCCGATGGCAAGAGACGAGACTGCTGCTGGACTGGGCGCGGCCGTATCGCAAGCGTCTTTGTGCCATGTGCGGCGACTTCAACGCGATCGCGCCCGGTGACTCTGTGGCCAAGCAGTTCATCTGGCCGGGATCGGAGTTGGGGCGGCGGGAGCCGCGAGTCGTCGCCGCGGTGCAGCGCGGTGGCTGGGTGGACTGTTTTCGGGAACGCAATCCCCGCGCGCCGGGCTATACGCTGGGCGCGGGGCGGCGGGTGGCGCGGGTGGACTACATCTTCGCGTCGAAACGATTAGCCGCGAGGCTGACAGGGTGCGCGGTGCCGGCGCACCCGGAAGTGCTCAGCGCCTCCGATCACAGCCCGGTGTGGGCGCAGTTTGAGGTGTGAGGGGCCGCAGGCAGAAGAAGAGGTCGGGAGCAAGCGCTCAGTAACAGGAATCAGATCGGGAGAAGTGGGATGACTCTGCAATCAGGTCAGGTCGGTGGGCCGGTGTTGACGGTCGGGTCGGTGGCGCTGGATAGCGTGCGCACGCCCTTCGGCGAGGTGGAGGAGGAGCTGGGAGGAGCGGCCTGCTATGCCTCCGTCTCTGCGAGCTTCTTCACTCCGGCGCGGGTGGTGGCTGTGATCGGGGAGGATTTCCCTGATGAGCACGTGGCAAAGATCGGGGCGCGGGGCGTCGATCTCACCGGGCTGCAGCGCGTCCCGGGCAGGACGTTTCGCTGGCGGGGGTACTATGAGTACGACCTGAATCAGGCGCACACCGTCGCCACCGAGCTGAACGTGTTCGAGGGATTCCGGCCGGTCCTGCCCGAGAGCTACCACACGTCTCCGTATGTCTTCCTGGCGAACATCGACCCGGTGCTCCAGCTTTCCGTGCTCGACCAGGTACGGCGGCCGAAGTTGGTGGCATGTGACACCATGAACTATTGGATCGAGAACGCGCGCGACAAGGTGCTCGAGGTGCTGGCGCGCTGCGATGTCGCGCTGATGAATGAAGCGGAAGCGAGAGAGCTCGTCGGCATGCCGAACCTCATCAGTTGTGCACGCCAGATCCTGAACTACGGCCCGGGCGTGGTCATTATCAAGAAGGGCGAGCACGGCTCGATGATGCTGACCCAGCATTCGTACTTCACCGCGCCCGGATACCCGCTGGAGGAAGTGAAGGACCCCACGGGCGCGGGAGACACCTTCGCCGGCGGCCTCATGGGCTATCTCGCGCGGTGTGGGGAGACGGATGACAGCTCGGTGCGGCGGGCGATCATCTGCGGCACGGTGATGGCGTCGTTCGCAGTTGAGGACTTCTCCCTTGACCGGCTCTTCCGGCTGACGCATGAGGAAATCGCCGAGCGGTACCACGATATCGTAGCGATGACGCGGGTGGAGGGGATGTGAGCGCTTCGGCGTGAAACTGACATGGCCGTGGCTCGGCACTGAAACTTCCCATTGCGATATCTCGTACCTAACAGCAGAGACTCTCTGGCCGGAGGCGTGCGATGCGGGCTGGACTGATCATCTCCGTGCTGGTCGTGATGGGGCTGGCCTATCTGATCTCCTACGCCTGGCACCGGACTGCCCAGGCAACCAAAGATATGGCACAGGACCTTGCTATGAGCAATGAAAGCAGCGGTATCGAAACGAGTCGGGCGACCGAGACGTTCGACGTCGGCGGGAAGAAGCGGCTCACCATCGTCAATGATTTCGGGTCGGTCGAGGTGACGCCGGGCGGACCTACGATCTCGGCGGAGCGGATCGTCTTCGCGGGCCAGGACGACGAGGCCCGCGCGCGTGCCGCGCGCTTCAAAGTCGAGGCGGAACCCGACGGTGCAGACGGCGTGGCGCTTCACGTCGTGGGCGAGAAAGGCCCACGACGAGTGCGCGTGAAGCTGATCGTGAAGGCGCCGCCGGAGCTCGACCTGAAAGTCGATATCTCCTCCGGCGACGTGTCAGTGACCGGCTGGATGGCGCGCGTCGACGCGGCCACCCGGTCGGGGAATGCAGTGCTGAAGAGCGTCGCCGGTGAGGCGACGGCGAAAGCCGGCTCAGGCAATGTCACCGCCGAGAGCATGCACGGCGGCATCACCGCGGAAACCGGCAGCGGAAACGTCGATCTGTCGCTGGTGCGGGGTCGGGCGTATGCCCACACCGGAAGCGGTGATGTCAACCTCACCGATATCAACGGGAGCGATATCACCGCGGAATCCGGGAGCGGCAACGTCTCTCTCGATGGGGCCAGCGGGGCGGATGTGAAAGCGCGAACACACAGTGGCGACGTGCACGTCTCAATCAAGAAGCCCTTCTCAGGTACCATGGAGATTCACACCGGCAGCGGAAACGCGAGCCTGGCGCTGCCGCCTGGTTCCGACTGCCGCATCGAGGCGCGGACGGGTTCGGGCAATGTCAGCAACGAACTCACCATGCGAGTCGAGAACTCGTCCCAGCGCGGAGTGAGCGGATCGCTCGGCAAAGGCACGGGATCGATCCAGATCACCACCGGCAGTGGAGACGTCAGCCTGGAGGAGGCCGGGAGGAAATAAGAGAGGGCACCCTATGTCTGCGCCACAGAGACACTGGGAGCGCAAAGCAAAGAGATGAGGCGGGCATGCCGCGCATGCCCGCCTCTCACTATGGCAGGGGCAAGCCCCTGCCCAACGGTCCATTCGACGCAGCCGGAAAGCTACGGCAACCCCTTCAGCCTCGACAGCGCCTCTGCCAGATCGCGGGCGCGGGCGGTTTCGGTGAAGCTGAGGTAGAAAATGGTCTCGCCAGTTTCCCCGGCCTCATGCTGTCCAGATCGGCTGCCGCGAAGGGAGTAGCCCTCGATGCCGACGATCGTGCCGTGCGTGCCCTGTCTGTGCTCGGCCCGATAGCACGTAATGAACGCTGCCTCCCCTGCCTTCGGGTTTTCGGCCATCACCCAGGTGGGGGAGCCGACGCCGCCATGGTACTCGCACCTGATGCGCGAGGCGCGGGGGTCGTCGGCGCCGTGCATGATGGCGTCGAGATAGCTGCCTCCCACCATTGGGTAGACCTGAATGCCGGCATCCACCCACCCGGAGGTGCCAGTGCGCCGTGTAGTGCGGACGGCGATGGCGACAACATCGCTGCCAGGTGCGAGCAAGTAGTCAACGCCGAGCGCCTGGTGCCGCCCGCGCTCGTGCTTCGGCGAGCAGGAGACGCGCACGCCCTGCCAGACGATCCCCTGGCTACCGCGGCGCGTGATCTCCCGCGCGGTGAACTTCTCCTGGAACAGGTCGCGGCCCAGCGAATCGAGATCCGGCTCGATGCCGCCGAACCAGGGGTTCATCCAGGAGAAGGGCCGCGCCTCGGGATAGGCGGAGCGGAGCAACTGCTCGCCGCCGCGCTCCAACGAGATCGCGCTGCCCTTAAAGTCGGGCGCGACAGTGAGCGCGAGCACCCCGTTGTCGATGCGATAGAGTTCGTCCTTCTCACCGGCGCGGGCGACGCTGACCTTGGCCTTCGGATCACCGAGCACGATCACGGCATTCCGCTCGCGGTAGATGATCCGGTCGATCTGCGCGGTGACGTCCACGAAGTAGCCGCCCTCGGGGAGCGACGACTGCCTGCTCACCGCGGCCGTCTTCGACAGGCCGCGTGCTTCGCTGATCTTCTTGAACTCCGCAATCTTCGGCGCGATGCGGATGCCGTCAGGCGCGCTCACCCGCAGCGCCCCGTCGAACTCGAGTTGCCCGACGGAATCGACGACCAGCTTGGCGGCCGCCTCTTTTCCATGAATCACCACCGGATCGGGACGCAGGCCGAAGGCGAACGGCTCCCGCGTCTCGGCGACGCCGGTCTCTCTATAGATGCGGGGTCCAAAGAGGTTCTGCCACCATCGCCGCACGGTGTTGTAGTCACCATCGCCGACGAATAGGTATATCGTCGGCGCAGCGGCCGACTGGCCCGGCTCCGCGGCCGGCAGCACGTGATCGATCTCGTTCGACCAGCCGTGGTTGTGCACGCGATAGGCCGGCGTCCAGAGAAGGCCGCACGCGACGTCCTGCGCGTCGTCCATCGCCACCCACGTTTCCGGCCAGCTCTCCTCTTCCTTCGCGATCTGGTGCTCGGGGCCGGGGCGGGCGGCGCCCCCGGAGCTGCGCACGAGCCCTTTCCGGGTCATGACGCTGATCCACTTGCCGCGAAGGTTGGCGGTGCGCTTGATCTGCCCTTCGAGCCGCGCGGAGGAGCCGTTCAGAATCGAATCCGCGATCTCGACGATCGGGAGGTTCGAAAGCGTGACTCGCCGCTCCAGCCAGATGCCGGGGCGGTAAGTTGATTCCGTGGTCAGCACTGCTGTGAGGCGTTCGCCGTCGCGCTCGATACGCGCGTCGCACCGCGTCTCAAAGAACTCGTCCCAGGAGAACGGCAGCCCGAGCTGAGGCTGGCCGACGCCGGCCGCCTGCCAGCGATTGTGGATCTTGTCGCCAACGCCGACCCACCCGCCGCGGCGTTCGATGCGGACGTGGAGCAGCATTGACTCCAGTGCCACCATGTCCTTCTCGACGTGGCCGACGACGTCGCCGGGACTGCCGAAGTTCAAGTAGAGATCGCCAGCCTTCGGCTTGATGGTGAGCTTCTTCGCCTTCACCTCGGCCTCGGCCTTGATCTGCACGGCGCCAGACTCGGCGCCGGTTACCGTCACCGGCATCTCGACCGTACCCCTGGCGGGGATCTCGACCTCGTGCATGGCCGGTTCGATGGTGATGCCGCCCGCGCCCCGCAGGTGCACGGTCGCCCTCACCGGCTGATCGAACTCGCTGAAGCCCTGAACTATCACGCGCTCGGGGCGGCCCGGTCTCAGCAGATGGCCCACCGCGTCGAGCCCGAAGCCGAGCGCCTGCTTCGCCTCGAATCCGGCCTCGAGCCGGACCGGCATGCCATCGAGTATGACATCGGTGCGGATGATCGGCGCGCGGGGCTCGTGCTCTTTCTCGCGGATGCTCGGGTCAACCTCGAACTCGCTGGTGATCTCGACCCGATCCGCCAACAGGAACATCTCCTTGTAGTCAAGCTTGATGCCCTCGTCAGCCGAAGCCACGAGTGCCACCTCGACGGACTCCGGCCTGCGATTCACGATCTCCCAGCGGATGCGCTGCGGCGCGCCCGCGATCAGCTTCTCGTCATCGAGATAGCAGGCGACGAGGAAGTCGTTGGTCTCGACTTCCACCAGGCCCCACGACTTCCGGTCGTAGACCATGCGCAGCTTGTCGCCGCCCTCTTCCCACAGGTACGGAAAGACGCGCACCTTGCCCCGCTTGTGGTCATCGGCGGTGAGCGAAAGATCGCGCTTGATGGTGCTATACCAGTCGTGCTTCTTGAAGAACTCCTGAGCGATGGGATGGCGCCGCGCGCCGGGCGTGAAATTCTGCATCAGTACGCCCCAGTGTTCGTCGGGCGACCACATAAAGCCGGACTTCTTGTAAAGAGGCACCGCCTTCAGATTGCCCGGCCAGGTGTGCAGATCGACGCGAGGGATGCCCAGCTCGTAGACGCGCTCGATCGAGCTGAGCAGCACCGCCTTGCCGATGCCCTTGCCGTGGTACTTCGGGTGCGCATTCAGCAGTGGGATGTAGGCGCTGTTCTTCTCATTGGGTTTGGCGTTGACGTCGCAGTACGCGACGATGTTTCCGTCCAGTTCGGCGACAAAACGCCCGAGGCGGCGCTGATCGCGCAGGAACCCCTGCATCTCCAGCGGAGTCTTGGGATCCCACCCGCCCCCAGGCCAGCCGTAGCTGGCCTCGTTCCAGAAACGGGCCATTCTCTCGGGGTCGTCTTTGCGCCATTCTTTCGTCAAGTCTCGAATGCGAAGAGCCACAATGCCCCTCCCTATATCAGTATGTCTTCGGCATTGAGCGCCGAAGCGTTGTTCTCATTCAACCGCCGGCCGCGCAGCGCCGGCCGCCATCCCGTCCGCGATCGCCTGCAGAAACTGCGGGTGGTACTTCGTGAAATTCTTGCCAGCGGTGCTGCGCGTCATCACGATCACGAGATCATTCACCGGATCGACGAGCAGCGTCGCGCTCGACGCCGCACCGTGCCCGATCGTGCTCGTGCTCAGACCGGGTATCTCATCATAGGTCCACAGGCCGATCCCGACCGAGCTGCCGTCATCCCGGCCCAGCAGCTTCGTCATCCGCTGAGGCAGCATCTTCTCGAACGTCTCCTCCCGGTAGAACCGCAGGCCGCCACCGCCGTCGTGGTGAGCACACAGGCGATGACCAACAGCACTACCAGCTTGACAGAAAGCGACGACGTCATGGGATGCATCCTCCTTGCGGCATCGGGACACCGGTTGACTGCAATGGGAAACGAAAAAACCGCGGGCTGCAATCGCCCACGGCTCCGGGTGATCGACGTGCGGGGTGCGGCTAGGTGCGGGTCCTCCCGGAGGTTGGGCCGGCTTGCGTGCATCTTGTCAGGTTCTTCACGATGCCTACCTCCTGGGGATTCATCGCCGCCTGTGTGAAGCATCGAGGCAACCGACCAAGCGGGGAAGTGGGGGGATGATAGCGAAAAAGAGAGGGGGCGTCAAGCAAGAACCGGCCCGCTCATGGAGGCCGGTGTGTGTGTGGCGGGATGCGGGCAGGTCACTGCCACACTCAGTCGAATCGCGCTTGTGAGGTAAGCGCGATGGCGAAAAAGCTCCGGGTCGGCGTGCTGGCGTCGGGCGGCGGGACGAATCTGCAGGCGATTATCGACGGGTGTGCGGTGGGGAAGGTGAACGCCGAGCTGGCGGTGGTGATCAGCGACGTGCAGTGCATGGCGCTGGAGCGCGCTCGCCGGGCAGGCATTCCCGAGCACTGGCTGAGCAGGCATGACAAGGCGCGATTCCCCACACGGGAGGCGTTCGACACCGCGGTGCTCGAGCGACTCGAAGCGCACCAGGCGGAGCTGATCTGCTTGGCCGGCTATCTCCGCATCATGACCCCCGTGCTGACCGATGCCCTGGCAGGCCGCATGATGAACATCCATCCCGCGCTGCTGCCCGCGTTCGGAGGGCCGGGGATGTACGGGCATAGCGTTCACCAGGCGGTGCTCGACTACGGCTGCAAGGTGTCCGGCTGCACGGTGCACTTCGTCACCCTGGAGACCGACGGCGGCCCGATCATATTGCAGCGCCCGGTGCCCGTAGAGGAAGATGATACGCCGGAGACGCTGGCGGCGCGGATCCTGCCGCATGAGCACGAGCTGTACTGCCAGGCAGTGCAGTTGTACGCAGAGGGACGACTGAAGATCGAGGGGAGGCGGGTGAGGATACTGCCCGCGAAGACGTGATCCGCAGACCGCGTGAATTGCACGCATGAGAAAGGCCCCCAAGGCAGAGCCTGCGCCGCCGGATCGGCAGGGCACATCCCTGCTGCCGATCATCGCGGTCATCCTTGGGGTGATGACGGCGTATCAGATCCTCATCTTCGCCATCCACGCCTACCGCACGACGTTCGATTTCCCGTTTCAGCTCGATTATGGCGAGGGACCGATTCTGCAGATCGCGGCGCGGGTGGCGCGAGGGGAAGCGCTGTACCCGCCGATCGACCAACCCCCCTATGCCATCGCCTCATACGAGCCTCCCTTCTATCTCCTCTCCGCGCTCGGCGTGCGCCTCATGGGCGAGAACTTCCTGTTCGGTCGGCTCGTGTCTCTGGCAAGCATCCTCATGGTCGCGATCTGCGCGGGGCTGGTCGTGTGG
>Ga0315273_10011455_pt1 | contig 11349 bp, 10 predicted proteins | sample YL17G02_0_MG_FD_205753 | JGI IMG/M metagenome (GOLD analysis project Ga0315273, IMG submission 205753) | Sediment microbial communities from Yellowstone Lake, YNP, Wyoming, USA - YL17G02_0 | ecosystem: Environmental > Aquatic > Freshwater > Lake > Sediment | place: USA: Wyoming | collected...
TGTCGAGCGAGGGTCGCGACCCGGGTGCGGGTGGCGGCCAAGTTGCGGTACCCGTTCGGCGATGTGGCGGTGGCGTTGGCGGCCGGCACGGTCACGTTCGACCATGCCCGCACCCTGGTACACGCGGCGAACCCGCGATCGACCAGTTGGCCGATCTGCAGGCCACGTTGATCGAACGGGCCGCGGATCGGCCGTTCGCGGTGTGGCGATCGGAACTGTTGGCGCTGGTCGAGTTGTTGGACGCGGACGGCCCGTTCGACCCCGATCGCGAGTTGGCCCGCAACCGGTTGCACCTGAGCGAACCCGCGCCGGGCGAAGTCCTGCTCTCGGGTGTGTTGGTCGGTGAACACGCCCTGGTGTTCACCGAAGCAGTCCGCACCGAAGCCGACCGCATGTGGCGCCGCCTCGTCGCCGATCACGTCGAATGCCCCGAACTGGCCATGCCGGCCCGGGCCACGATCGACGCGTTGGCCATGATCGACGTGATCCGCCGCGGCCTCACCGCCGACCCCACCACCAGCCGAGCACCCGTCACCGACATCACCCTCGTCATCCACACCGACGACCAACACTTCACCTGGACCACCCCCAACGGACACACCCTCCACAGCCAACGCCACCACGGCAAACCCCCCGACCCCTAACGCACCGCCCCCCGACCGGTACGTTGGCGCAGATGGAGCCGCAAGCTGTTCTGCTCGACGCCGGTGGGGTGTTCGTGCTCCCCGATCCGCAGCGTGTGCTCGGCGCGTTCTCTCGCGCCGAGTGCGCGGTCGACGCCGCCGTCCTGGCCGATGCGCACTACCAGGCGGCGACCCGGTTCACGACCGAGCTCGACGTCGACGCCGACTGGTCGGCCTGCTGGCTGAGCTACCTGCAGACCTACATCGAGGCCTGCGGCATCGGCGAAGCGTTCCGCCACGAGGCGCACCGCCACGTCGACAACGAGTTCGCCGACGCCGCCCTGTGGATCGAGCTCATCCCCGGCAGTCGCGAAGGCCTGCAGGCCCTGGCCGCCACCGGGGTGCGGCTGGGAATCGTGTCGAACGCCGACGGCATGATGGGGTCGCGGCTCGCCGGGCTCGATGTGTGCCAAGTGGGTCCGGGCATCGCCGTCGAGGTCGAGTGCGTGATCGACTCGGGCAACGTCGGGGTCATGAAGCCCGATCCCCGCATCTTCCATGCCGCCCTCGACGTGATGGGCATCACCGCCGACCAGGCGTGGTACGTCGGTGACATGCCGGCCATCGACGTGGTCGGAGCTCGTCGGGCCGGCCTGCGACCGTTCGTCATCGACCCACTCGGCCTGCACCACGAGGCCGACTACGACCGCGTCGGCTCGCTGTCCGAGCTGGCCGAACTGATCGACCAGGCATGACCGGGCCGGACCAGGCATGACCGGGCCGGACCAGGCATGACCGGGCCGGACCAGGCATGACCGGGCCGGACCAGGCGCGACAGGGATCAGCCGGGCCTGACCGCACGTCGAACGACTCGCCCTACACGCTGGATTCGGCCATGCAGGCCGGCGCCGAGGACCGCCTGGCCGAGTGGGCGTGCGAGTTCCTGGCCAGTCCGGGAAGCGACAACGCGGCCCTCGCCGCGGCCCTGGCCTACGAACAGAAGTGGTGGCTGGGCCCGGTGCGGGTCGACCTCGACGAGCTGTTGCGCATGGCCGGTCCCGAGGTCGACGACGACAACATCGTCGTCGCCATCGACGCGCTCGAGTGGGAGAGGGGACTCGGCGCCATGGGCGACAGCCTGGCCCGCGGCTGGGAACCTCCCCCGATCCTCGTGTCGGCCCACGGCGGCGCGCTCCGGATCGAGGATGGCAACCACCGCCACGAGGCGCTCCGCCGAGCCGGCCATACCCATGCGTGGGCGATCGTCTGGTTCGACGACGAGGCCGACCGCACCCACTATCTGGAGACACGCCAGTGAACGAGCTGGTTCCGTTGGCCATCGTCATCACCCTCGAGCCGTTGCCCGTGGCCGGGTTCATCCTGGTGCTCAGCACCGACCGCGGCACCCGCAACGGCGCCGCGTTCATCGGAGCATGGGTGGCGACGCTGATCGCCATCATCATCGCAACACTGCTGCTCACCGGGGGAACGCCGGTCCAGTCGGCGTCGTTGCCGGCCCGGGCGGTGTCGATCGCCTACCTCGCGATCGGCCTGCTCCTGCTCGGCGTCGCGCTTCGGCGATCGCGGATTCCCGTGGTCGATCCGCCGCCGCAACCGGAGTGGGTGAAGCGACTGGACGACATGAAGCCGCCCGGCGCCGCCCTGCTGGGCTTTCTGCTGCAGCCCTGGCCGCTCGTGGCGGCCGGCGCCGCAACAGTGATGACCTCCAGCGCGTCGAAGTCCGCCGACGTGATCCAACTCGTGGCGTTCGTCGTCATCTCGACATCGTCGATCGCGGCGATGGAGATCTACTCGCTCGCGGCCCCCGACGCCGCCGAGGCCAAGCTCGACGCGCTGCGATCCTGGATCGACCGACACCGCAACCGGGCCATCGTCATCTTGGCGCTCGTCGTCGGCCTGTACCTGATCGGCAAAGGCATCTACGGCCTGGTCACGTAGCCCGACCAGGGCCTAGTTCGACTCCTCTGGTCCCGATGTCGATGTCGATGCCGGTCCGGCGGGCACCTCGTCGGGGATGAGCAACAGCGCACCGAGGAAGAAGCAGAGCGCCCCGAGGAACGTGCCGAGGGTGTCCCAGCGCATGCTGACGACATCGCCGGTGGCGGGCACCGCGTACGCGGCGATCGCCGACACGCCGAAGCCGATCGACCCGACCATGTTGAGCATGGCCACCGACCAGCCCAGGTTGCGGGGACGCCACCGCAGCCACGGGCGGCGCACGTCGGCGAACGCCAGCCCGCTGGCGATCAGGAAGGCGATCGAACCGCGAAAGTCCGGCGTCCAGACCTTCTGGGCCTGCTCGGCGGCGGTCAAGGAGTGGTTCAGGGCCGCGAAGGTGCTGAGGTTGAACCACAGGGTGCCGACGAACTGTACGATGCCGGCCCACCACTCGGGGCGGTCCGGCGCCCGCACCCTCGAGCGCCAACTGACCCCGGCCCGCGGCCGCTCGTCGGCCTTGATCACGCCGGCCGAGAGCAGCACCTGCAGCAACGCGGCCGCCGTGAAGAACAGCGACCCGACGAAGTAGGTGACCCCATCGGCCGTGGCACCGACCCACGCCGCGAACGGCGGCAAGGCCCCGAACGCGAAGCAGGCCGATCCCACCATGAACAGGGCGGCGACCTGCCAGTCGGCCCGGCCCGGCGCCCACCACGACGTCGCCGACTTCGAGGGCCTCGGCAGAGAGGGGTCCCCCGAGCTAGAGGTGGCTGAAGCCGCTGGACTCTTCCTTGGTCATCGACACGGTCACCGGGTGCGTGTCGAAGTGGGCGATGGCCTCACGCAGGTCGTCGAGCAGCAGCGAGGCCATGTCGCGGCTGACGCCCTGACGCACCAGGATGCGCTGGACGGGGATGTCGGACGCCGTGCCGGTGAGCGTGTAGGCCGGCACCTGCCACCCCCTCATCCGCAGCCGATCCGCGAGGTCGAACAGGGTGTAGCCCGGGTTCTCGCCTTCCCGGATGCGCCACGTCACCGTCGGGATGCCGGTGAGCGGGTCGCTGTCGCACAGCAGCTCGAACGGGCCGAGGTGCGGAATGGCGCCGGCGAGGTACTGCCCGGTCTCGTAGGACGCCATGTGGATGCGCCGATAGCCCTCGCGGCCCAGGCGGAGGAAGTCGTAGTACTGGGCCACGATCTGCCCGGCCGGCCGGGAGAAGTTCAACTGGAACACCGGCATGTCGCCGCCGAGGTAGTTCACGTGGAAGATCAGGTCGTCGGGCAGCTCGTCCTTGTCGCGCCACACGACCCAGCCGGCGCCCAGGGGGGCCAGTCCGAACTTGTGCCCCGAGGAGCTGATCGACTTCACCCGGGGTAGGCGGAAGTCCCACTCGATGTCGGCGGCGCAGAAGGGCGCCAGGAACCCGCCGCTGGCCGCGTCGACGTGGATGTCGATGTCGAGCCCCGTCTTGGCCTGCAGCGCGTCGAGGGCGACGGCCAGCGGCTTCACCAGCTCGTAGGCCCCGGTGTAGGTCACGCCGAACGTCGGCACCACGAAGATGGTGTTCTCGTCGACCCGCTCGAGCATGTCGGTGGCGTCCATGCAGTAGTGCCCCGGCGACATCGGCACCTCACGCATCTCGATGTCCCAGTACCTGGCGAACTTGTGCCAGACGACCTGCACCGGGCCGCACACCATGTTGGGCTTGTCGATCGGCTTGCCCTCGGCCCGACGCCGGTCGCGCCAGCGCCACTTGGCCGCCATGCCCGCCATCATGCACGCCTCGGACGAGCCGATGGCCGACGAGCCCACCGTGTTCGCCGCCTCGGGCGCGTTCCAGAGGTCGGCCACCATGTGCACAGCCCGACGCTCGATCTCGGCAGTCTGCGGGTACTCGTCGCGGTCGATCATGTTCTTGTCGATCGAGAGCTCCATGAGCCGGTGCACTTCGGGCTCCTCCCAGGTCTGGCAGAAGGTGGCCAGGTTCTGGCGCGAATTGCCGTCGAGCATGAGCTCGTCGGACACGACCTGGAAGACGTCGGTCGGGTTCGACTCGGCCGTGGGGAACCGGTACTTGGGCATGGCCGTGGACAGGTCCTGCCCGGCGAACACCGAGTCGTCCAGCTCGTTTCGGATGGAATCGCGGTCGTGCATGGTGCGTCCTCTGTCAGTCGGGGGTGGGGGGGTCAGTCGGGATGGGAGTTGCGGTGGCGGCGGGAACCACTGCATCCTCAGCGGCGTACCGGGCGAGCAGTCGATCCTCGGCGTCCTTCCCGGGGAAGCAGAAGAACACGAGCGCCCCGCCGAGCACGATCGCCACGCTGCCGGCGAAGTAGGCCCAGTCCTGTCCGGTGATGAACGACGACTTGGCGGCGGCGATGATCTGGTCGGTGTACTGCGGGTACTGCTGAGCGGCGCTGGCGGCGCTGGCGTAGGACTTCTCGAACTGCTGCTGCAGGCCCGTGGTGATCTGCGCCTGCACGTCGCTGGGAGCGGCGGCGATGTCCTTGCTGACCGCCGTCGCATAGCCGGCAGTGAGCAGCGCACCGAGGATCGACTGCATGATCGCCCCACCCAGATCGCGCTGGAGGTCGGCGGTGCTCGAGGCCATGCCGGCCCGCTTCACCGGCACGGAGCCTGTCAACGAGTGCGAAGCCGGGGGGCCGGCGAACCCGACGCCGATCCCGACGAAGGCGTAGGCGAGCCCCACCTTCCAGTAGGCGATGGCGTCGTTCCAGAGCAGGAGCATCGTGAGGAAGCCCAGCAGGCAGAACACGTAGCCGATGAGCAACGTGAACCGCGAACCCCTCGCGTCGATGAGCTTCGCCGACCGCGGTGCGATCAGCACCATGAACAGGGCGGCGGGCAGGATGGCCATGCCGGCTTGGAGCGTCGAGTACCCGAGCACGTTCTGCAGGAATTGCTGACCGATGAACATGGCGCCCATCAACGAGCCGAAGACGATGATGCCGGCACAGGCGGCGACCCAGAAGATGCGCCGCCCCGCAATATCGAGGTCGTACAGCGGGTTGCGCGCCCGGCGCTGACGGATCACGAAACCGGCGCCGGCGGCCAACGCCAGCGCGCCGAGACCCAGCGCCAGCATTCCCAGGTCGGGGACCGGTGCGAAGTTGATCCCCAGCACGAGGGCGGCGACCATCACCACCGAGAGGATGCCCCCGAGGTTGTCGACCGGGTCGGTCGCCTCGTTGACGTGAGCGGGAACGAGCACGATCGCCATGACAAGGGCGACGGCGGCCAGCGGGAGGGTCACCAGGAACACCGAGCCCCACCAGTAGTGCAGCAGCATGAAGCCGGCGACGAGCGGGCCCAGAGCCGAGATCGCGCCCCCGAGCCCGGACCACAGGGCGATCGACCGGGTGCGGGCCGGTCCGGACCAGAGGGCGGTGATGAGCGCCAGCGTGGTCGGGTACGCCATCCCCGCCGAGAGTCCGCCGAGAATGCGAGCGCCGACGAGAACCCCGGCCGAAGGCGCCCACGCCGCCAGCAGACAGGCGGGGATCGACAGCGCCATGCCGAGCACCAGCATGAGCTTGCGGCCGTGGCGGTCACCCACGGCGCCGAGGTAGAGCACGGACGCCGCCAGGCCGAGCGAGTAGCCCACCGCGATCAGGTCGAGGGCCGTCTGGGATGCATCGAAGGCGGCACCGATGTCGGGCAGGGCGACGTTGGCGACCGAGAGGTTCAGGTTGGCGACCGCCGCCACCAGGATGAGGGCGATGAGCACCACCCCCGGCCGGGCCGGCGCCGTCGGGTCGGAAACCCCGACCGGAGACGCAGGTTGATCGACCATCAGATCCCCTTCCTCACCCAGGCGGCGTCGTGGCGAGACGGTATCCCAGCGACATCCCGGCGACATCCCGTCGACCGCCCCTGCGTAGAATCGGCCACCGTCGGACGGAGGCCCATCTTGCGCGCAGTCGATCTCGCCCGCATCCAGTTCGCGGTCACGACGCTCTTCCACTTCTTCTTCGTCCCTATCACGATCGGTCTGGTGTGGCTCACCGCCATCATGCAGACGGCATGGCGGCACACCGCCAACGACGACTGGCTGCGACTGACCCGGTTCTTCGGCAAGCTCCTGCTCATCAACGTCGCCATCGGGGTGGCGACCGGGCTCGTGCAGGAATTCCAGTTCGGCATGAACTGGTCGACGTACTCCCGATTCGTCGGCGACGTCTTCGGCGCCCCGCTGGCCATCGAGGGCCTGGCCGCCTTCTTCATCGAGTCGACGTTCCTGGGCATCTGGATCTTCGGCTGGAACAGGCTGAATCCGCGGGTGCACCTCGCCGCCATCTACCTGGCCGCCGTCGGCGCCACGCTGTCGGCCGTCTTCATCATCGCCGCCAACTCCTGGATGCAGCACCCCGTCGGCTACGCCATCAACGCGACGACCGGCCGGGCGCAGCTCACGAGCATCGGGGCGGTGCTGACCAACCCGATCTTCCTGTGGGCGATCACGCACACCCTCCTGGCCTCGTTCGTCGCCGGCAGCGCGATCCTGCTGTCGGTGTCGTGCTGGCAGCTCCGCCAGGGTCGCTCGGCCGATGCCTTCCGCCGGTCGGCCACCCTCGCTCTCGTCGTGCTCTTCCCGGCCACCGGCCTGGCGCTCATGACCGGTGCCCGCCTCGCCGTCACCGTCACCCAGCTCCAGCCGATGAAGACCGCCGCCATGGAGTCGCTGTGGAACTCCGAGGGGCCGGCGTCGTTCTCGCTGGTGCAGTTCGGCGGCATGTCGGTCGATGACCAGATCCCGTGGTTCGACATCGAGATCCCGCACCTGTTGTCGATCCTGGCCACCAACAGCTGGGACGGCGAGGTGCAGGGGATCAACCCGACCCAGGCCGCCGAGGTGCAGCAGTACGGCGAGGGCAACTACATCCCGACGGTGGCGTTCTCGTACTGGGGCCTGCGGCTGATGGTGTACACCGGCACGCTCGTGCTGCTGATCGCCGGCACCGGCCTGTTCCTCGTCTGGCGCCGGAAGCTGGCCACCTCGAGGTGGTTCCACCGGGTCGCCATCTGGACGGTGCTGGCGCCCTTCGTGATGAACTTCGGCGGCTGGGTCATGACCGAGACGGGCCGTCAGCCGTGGATCGTGTGGGGGCTGCAACAGACGAGCGACGCCAACTCGCCCAGCGTCTCGGCCGTGCAGGTCGGCTTCACGCTCGGCGGCTTCGTGCTGCTCTACGGAGTGCTCGGCGTGATCGATGGCTGGCTCATGATCCGCGCCGGCCGCCGTGACCTCGACCCCGTGCCGCCCGAATGGGAGCTCGACCACCACGACGGCGACCACCACTCGCCCACCAAGATCCCGGCCCTGAGCTACTAGAGGCGATGATGGCGCTGCAGACGATCTGGTTCATCCTGATCACGGTCATGTGGACGGCGTTCTTCGTGCTCGAAGGATTCGACTTCGGGGTGGGCATGCTCGTGCCGTTCCTCGGTCGTGACGACACCGAGCGGCGCATGCTGCGGGCCACGACCGGCCCGTTCTGGGACGGCAACGAGGTCTGGCTGATCCTCGTCGGAGGCGCCACGTTCGCGGCATTCCCCGACTGGTACGCGACGATGTTCTCGGCCTACTACCTACCCCTTTTCGTGGTGTTGGTAGCGCTGATCCTGCGGGCTGTCAGCTTCGAGTTCCGCGACAAGATCGCGGCCAGTCGATGGCGCTCGACGTGGGACTGGCTCATGGCCGGCTCGTGCCTGCTCGTGCCGCTGCTGGTCGGCGTGGTCTTCGGAGGGCTGCTCAACGGCATCCCGATCGACCAGCAGAAGGAGTTCACCGGCACGCTCGGCGACCTCCTGCAGCCTTACGCCCTGGGCACCGGCCTGTTGTTGGCCACGCTCTGCCTGGTGCAGGGGCTGGTGTTCCTGCGCATCAAGACGACCGACGAGCTGAGTGACCGCGCCACCGGTGTGGCGACGATCGTCACGTGGGTGGCGGTCGCCATGCTGACCGGGCACATCATCTGGACCCGGTTCGTCGTCGGGTCCGGCATCATCCCCAACCTCGGCGCCTGGATGGCCCTGACCTTCGCCGTCGCCACCGCCTGGCTCGTCGGGCACGCCGCGCACCGGGGCTGGGCGTTCGCGGGCAGCACCGCCACCATCGTGTTCACCGTCGTCGGGTTCTTCGGCGAGCTCTACCCGAACCTCATGGTGTCGGCCACGTCGGCGGCCTACGACATCACGAAAGCCGACAGCTCTGGGTCATACACGCTGACGCTGATGAGCATCATCGCCCTCGTGATGTTGCCGATCACCCTGATCTACACGGGGTGGAGCTACTGGGTGTTCCGCCAACGCGTGACCCGACACGACGTGTCGGCGGAACCGACCCGTGCCGGTCACTGACCTGACGACCCCGGCGCCCGAACGAGCCGATCGCCGCGACGGGCTGCGGCCGTTCGACCGGCGGCTGCTGGGTCGGGCCGCGGGCGTTCGCTGGGTGCTGGCCGTCGATGTCGCGGCCGCGCTGACCACCACCCTGCTGTTGCTGGCCCAGGTCTCCCTGATCGCCACGATCGTGGCCGACGTCGTGGCCGGACGCGGGACCGGTGTCGCCGCGCCGCTCGCCGCGGCCCTCGTCGCCGTCGTGCTCGGCCGGGCCGGGCTGGCGCAGGTGGTCGAGGTGAGCGGCCGCGCCGCCGCCAACCGGGTGATGTCGGCACTGCGCACCGAGCTCGTGACCCGCCGGCTGCGACACGGCGGCGCCGACCTGGACGGCATCGGCAGCGGTGAGCTCGCGGCGGCATCGGTGCAGGGGGTGGACGGGCTCGAGACCTACTTCGCGCGCTACCTGCCGCAGGTCGCCCTGGCCGTCACCGTGCCGGTGGCGGTGCTGCTGGTCAGCGCCTTCACCGATCTGCAGTCGGCACTGATCATGCTCGTCACGCTGCCGCTCATACCGGTCTTCATGGTGCTGATCGGCCGGTCGGCCGGCCTGCGGGCCCGCCGCAACTGGCAGGCGCTGGCCCAGCTGTCGGCCCACTTCCTCGATGTCGTGCGGGGCCTTCCGACCCTGCGGGCGTTCAACCGCGGCCGGTCCCAGATCCCGAAGATCGCCGAGACGACCGACCAGTACCGGCGCGCCACCATGGGCACGCTGCGGCTGGCCTTCCTGAGCGGGCTCGTGCTCGACCTGGCCACCACCCTGTCGACGGCGTTGGTCGCCGTGACGCTCGGCGTGCGGCTGGTCGACGGCTCGGTCGGGCTGCGGACCGCCCTCATCGTGTTGCTGCTCGTGCCCGAGCTCTATGCGCCGATCCGCAGCGTCGGCAGCCAGTTCCACGCCAGCTCCGACGGGCTGGCCGCGGCCGAGCGGATCCTCGGGATCCTCGAGCCCGGCGACACCGACCAGCCCGGCGACACCGACCAGCTCGGCGCCTCCGGCCAGCCCGGCGCTTCCGGCCGCCACGATCACGGCGCCCGACCGCCATTCGCCGACCCGGCCCTCCACGCCGTCGAACTGCAGGGCGTGACCGTGCAGTTCGCCGGACGTCCGGTGCCGTCTCTCGATCGGATCGATCTGCGCCTCGAGCGCCGCGAGCTGCTGGCCGTCGCCGGCCCGAGCGGCGCCGGCAAGACAACCCTCGCCCGGGTGCTCCTCGGGCTGATCCGGCCCGACCAGGGCGCGGTCGTCGTGGACGGCCGGGTGCTCACCGACGCCGACCTCGGTCTCTGGCGCCACCACCTCGCCTGGGCCCCGCAGCGACCGGCCATCGTCCATGGCACCGTGGCCGCCAACATCGCCCTCGGCCAAGTCAACCACCGGCAGGCCGAGATCGAGGCGGCGGCGAAGCAGGCCGGGGCGCACGAGTTCATCCGCGCCCTGCCCGACGGCTACGACACGCTCATCGGCAGCGGAGGGCGGGGCCTCTCGGCCGGGCAACGCCAACGGATCGGCCTGGCCCGGGCCCTGCTCCGCGACGCGCCGCTGCTCGTGCTCGACGAGCCGAGCGCCCACCTCGACGCAGTGGCGCGCCAGGTCGTCGCCGCGACCCTCCACGAGATGCACGGGTCGCGGACGATCGTGGTGCTGACCCACGATGACGACCTCGGGGCCGGCGCCGATCGCGTCGTGCGGCTCGACCACGGCCGAGTCGCGCATCGGTGGGTCGCATCGTGATGACAGGCCGATCAGCCGCCACCCAGGCTCGATCCGGTCTCGGCGACGTGCGCCGACTCGTCGCCCTGTCCGGTCTCGAGTCGTCACGTTTCCTCTTGGCCGTCGGGCTCGGCATCGTCTCGCTCGTGAGCGCGGCCGGGCTGATCGGGTTCTCCGGCTACCTGATCTGCCGGGCGTCGCAGCAGCCACCGATCTTCTCGCTCACCGTGGTGCTGGTCACGATCCGCGCCCTGGCCCTGGTACGGCCGCTGTCGCGATACGGCGAACGACTCGCCGGTCACGACCTGGCCTTCCGCACGCTCGGTCGCCTGCGGGTCTTCGTGTTCTCCCGCATCGAGCCCCTCGCTCCCGCCGGGCTCGAGCAGTACCGAGACGGTGATCTGCTCAGCCGCATGGTCGCCGACATCGACGAACTGCAGGACCTGATCCTGCGCGTGCTGCTGCCGGTCTCGATTGCCGGGCCCAGCGGCGTGCTCATCACCATCGGCATCGCCATCCTCTCGCCCCTCGCCGGTGCCCTACTCTCGATCGGCCTGCTCGTCGGGGCCCTCGGACCGGCCTCGGTGGCCTATCGGCTGACCGCCCGGTCGCGCCGTGACCAGGCCGGGCTC
>Ga0315273_10011456_pt1 | contig 11348 bp, 7 predicted proteins | sample YL17G02_0_MG_FD_205753 | JGI IMG/M metagenome (GOLD analysis project Ga0315273, IMG submission 205753) | Sediment microbial communities from Yellowstone Lake, YNP, Wyoming, USA - YL17G02_0 | ecosystem: Environmental > Aquatic > Freshwater > Lake > Sediment | place: USA: Wyoming | collected...
TTCGAAGAGAAGGGACGCTGGCCAAAGGTCTCCCCGTGGTCGGCGGTGAACATCACCACCGTGTTTTGCGCCAGCCCCAGTTTCTTCAGCCCTTCCAGCAGCCGCCCGATGTTCCAATCGACCGCGGCCGCGGCCGCGTAGTACTGCATGTGGTCCACGTTCTTGCCCTCGAACAGCCGGTAGAACCGCTCCGGCGCGGTGTAGGGCGTGTGCGGCGGGTAGTACGACTGGCAGAGCAGGAAGGGGCGGGACCGGTTTTCTTCCAGGAACCGAAGGCCGTCGTCGGTTTCCGCGTCGGAACGGTACGGCGACTTCTGCTGCTCGCCGAGCCAGTGCGGCAGCAGCGAGTTGAACCCGTTCCAGTGGTCGAAGCACCCCGGGTTGTCTTCGCCCAGGTGCCACTTGCCCACCCACCCGGTGGTGTAGCCGGCTTGTTTCAGCAGCGTGGGGAAGTTCACCGCCAGTCGGTACTGCGGGTCGGCCAGCGCGTTCGGCACCTTGTACACGTTGCCCTGCAGCCGGTGCGTGTGGGGGTAGAGGCCGGTGATCAGGGTGGCGCGGGCCGGCGTGCACAGCGCCTGCGCCGTGTAGGCATGGGCGAAGCGCACGCTTTCCGACGCCAGCCGGTCCAGGTTGGGGGTGTGGACGAAGGTGTTCCCGTCAACGCCCAGGGCGTCGCCGCGAAACTGGTCGCTGAGAATGAACAGAATGTTGGGGCGGGCTGGCGGGGTGGCGCCGCGCACCACGGACCGCGCCGCCAGCACCCCGGCCCCTGCCGTCTGCAAAAACCGCCTGCGATTCATGCGCGGATTATACACGGACAGAGAAATGGGACGCAGATAAACGCAGATGCACGCAGATTAGGCTGAATGAATCAAGTCTGCGTTAATCTGCGTTCCCGCCGCGGCGGGCGTCCCATTCCCGTGTTATTTGCTGTCGCGGATGATGCGCAGGCCGGTGTAGGCCGGCGCTGCCGCGCGCTCCCGCGCTTTCTTATCGGCCGGCTGGTCGGCGCTGCCGCCGCGGGTTTTGCCCGAGCCGTCCTTGGCCGCCACCCACTCGGCCACGTTTCCGCCCAGGTCGAAGATCGGTTCTTCCCCCTCGGCGGCGGACGGGGCGAAGCTGCCCACCTCCTTCAGCAGAGGCGTGCCGCTGCCCAGTTCCTTGATCTTCTTCTCGAGCCGCGCGGCATCATCCGGGTTCACTGCGTAGCCCGCCCAGTGATCGAGCGTGTTTTCGCTGGCGGCGGCCTTGTACAGCCATGCCGACTCCTCCTCGCTCGGCAGGCGGTAATTCTGCCCGGTCACCTTGCTGAGCCAGGCCGCATACCCTTTGGCGCGCGAGAAGTCGATGTTGCCCACGGGAAAGTTTTCGGTCCCCGGCTCGAACTTATAAGCGGGATCGAAAACGGCGTACTGGGCGCGAGTGACCTCGAAGCGGCCCACCTCCACCTTGCCCCGCTTCACCACTTCCGGAATCAGCACCTCGCGCGCCGACTGGTTGGCATAGGCCGCCACCTTGAAAGCCACGCCGTAGCGCGCCGCGGCCTTGGCCACCGCGCGGCGCTTCAGGGCCTGGCCCAGCGGCGAATCCTCTTTAAACGCCTCGTTGGCCGCCGGCGCCTGCTTGAACAGATACTGGTCGAACCACTTCATCTCCTCTTCGACCTTGCGGAGCTGGTGCGTCAGCTTGCGCGGGCCGTGCGCCTCGCCGGGGAACAGCAGGAAGCGGACCGGCGCCTTGTCCAGGTGATAGAGAGCGCGATAGTGCGTCCAGCCCTGGCTGGTCGGAACGCTGCGGTCCTCGGTGCCGAAGAAAATGAGCGTCGGGGTGCGCACCCGATCCATCTTGAACAGCGGCGATTTTTGGATGTAAAGCTGCGGGTCCTCCAGCGGCGACTTGCCGAAATAGTAGGTATCGAAGGCGTGGCCGAAATCGACGTTGGCCCAGTCGCTGATCCACTCCACGTCGCCGGCCCCCACCGAAGCGGCTTTGTACCGCGCCGGGTTCTCGATGGTCAACTGGATGGAGAGGATCGAGCCGTTCGACCAGCCCATGGTGCCGATGCGGTCAGGATCCACCAGGCCCCGCGCGATCAGCGAATCCACGCCTTTCTCGATGTCCGGGATTTCCAGCTCGTAATACTTGCCACAGCAGATCGACTCGACCCACTTCAGGCCGTGGTTACTGCTGCCGTGGTAGTTGGGCTTGAGCACGAAGGCGCCGCGCTGGGCCAGCAGGTTGTTCGGCGTGCTCATGCTTTCCCGCCAGGCGTCCATGTCCGAGCCGGCCGGGCCGCCGTGGATGGACAGCACCAGCGGGTAGCGCGTGCCCGGCTTGTAGTCGTGCGGGTAGTAGAGGATGCCGTCCACCTCCTCGTCCAGCGACCCCTTCCAGCGGACCACTTCGGTGCGGGCGATGGTTTTCTTCTTGTGCTGCGGATTCAGGTCGGTGAATGGCTGGGGCGAAACGATGCGCGGGCCGTCGAGCGCGGCCCGGTACCACTGCGGGGGAAGGCTGGCCGTCGTGTACTCGTACACCAGGGTGCGGCCGTCCTCGCCCAGCGCCAAGCCAAATATGTTGGCAGCGTGGTCGCCCGCGATCCACTGCCGGGTCCATTGGCCGCCCTGCTTCGTGTAGCGCGCGGCCTTGAAACGCGCGCCGTCGGCCAGCAGCGCCAGGAAGCCGTCGCGGGTGACCTCGAAGCCGAAGCCCAGGCCGTTTCCCCAGTCCAGGTTCACCTGCGTGGCCCGCCCGCCGGCCACATCGTAAAAGTAAAGGTGGGTGATGGAGGCCGTTAAAAAGACCGGGTGCGAGGAATAGGGCGTGGTCAGGTAGAAGCCGGAACCGTCGCGCGCCCAGCGCAGCATCCCCGGCCGGATCCGCGTTCCGGCGAACAACTCCTTGCGCTGGCCGGTGACCAGATCGTAGAGGAAGGTGACCGGAGGCACCTTCTGGTCCCAGCCGTAGCTGAGGCTGCGCCCGTGGACCGTAACCGCCTTCTTGCCGTCGGGCGAGACGGCCCAGCTTTGGATCCAGTCTTCGTTTTCGGTGAGCCGCGTGACCTTTTTGTCCTTGATCGAGAGGCGAAACAGGCGGACCGGCGGCGTATGCGCCAGGTCATCGACTACGCGCGTGGCGTCCTTTTTCCGCTTGGTTTCGCGTTCGTACAGCGACGCGTCCTCCTCGGCACTGAAAATGAGCGTGTCGTTGTCCACCCATTCGAACGAGCGGACGCCGCGCTCGAATTCCGTCAGGTGCCACGGCTCGCCGCCGGAGGCGTTGATCAGCCAAAGCTGCGACTTGGAGAAGTCGGGTTTGGCGTTGGGCACCGGGCGCGTGCTGTCGAAGCAGATCAGCTCGCTGTTGGGCGACCAGCGCGGGCTGGAGTAGGTGTCCGTGCCCCGCGTCAACTGGATTTCCTTCTTGGCCGTAAGACTGGAAAGGAACAAGTTGGAAACCCGGCCGTCCTTCTCCTTGTCGCCCACCGACTTCACCCAGACCGCCCATTTGCCGTCGGGCGAAACGCGGAATTGGCCGGCGCTCTCGGCGAACACCACGTCCTCCGGCTTCCACTGCTTTTCTATTTCGCTGACTGGTTGCGAAGCGACAGCCGGCTCCTGCGCCAGCGCGCAGCCGCAAACGGCCAAAAGGCAAAACAGCGCCACAAACCACGGATTCCTGCTCATAGGCATGCCCCCCAACGGGCACACGCTACCACACCTTGAGCGCCGTTTGCGGGTTCGAATAATCGGCGTCCAGGCCCGCCTCAGTGGGGCAACACCAGCATCACGATGAACAGCACGGCAAAGATGTAGACCAGCGCCGGGCACTGCCGCGCCCGCCCCGTTACCAGCTTGGCGACCGCATAGGTAATGAAGCCCAGCGCCACGCCGGTCGAGATGCTGAAGGTCAGCGGGATGCCGACCAGGGTCAGGAAGGCCGGGATGAATTCGGTAGGCTCCTGCCAGTCGATCTCGGTCACCGTGCGCAGCATCATCGAGCCTACCAGGATCAGCGCCGGGGCGATGGTGGGATAGCGGATGAGGGGATGGCCCGCCGCATCGTTGCCGGCTACCACGCCGCCGCCGATCATCGACACCAGCGGGCCGAACAGCATGGCGGCCAGGAACAGCGCCGCCGTCACCAGGTTGGCCAGGCCGGTGCGCGCGCCTTCCCCAATTCCGGCGGCCGATTCGATGTAGCAGGTGATGGTGGTGGAGCCCAGGCAGGCGCCGGCGGCGCTGCCGGCGGCATCGGCGAACAGCGCGCGCTCGGCGTTTGGCACCCGCCCCTCCTTCAGCATGCCCGCCTGCTGCGCCAGTCCCACCAGCGTGCCGACGGTGTCGAACAGCGCCAGCAAGAAGAGGATGAAGATGCCGGTGGCGACGGCCGCGGCCGGCCGCCCGAACAGTCCCGCGAAGTCCAGGCGGAACAGCACCGGGGAAATCCGGAAGTCGGTGGAAACCACGCCGTGGTAGCGCACCAGGCCCAGGGCCAGGGCCGCGGCGGTGGCCGCCACGATGCCGGCCAGCAGCGCCCCGCGAATGCGCCGCGCCACCAGCGTGATGGCCACCAGCAGCCCGATGATGGTCACCAGCGCCGCCGGGTGCCGGATGTTTCCCAGGCTGACCAGCGTCCCGGGATGCGGCACGATCAGGTTGCCGTATTGCAGTCCGATGAAAGTGATGAACAGGCCGATGCCCGCCGCGATGCCCGCTTTCAGCGACGCGGGCATGGAGTTGACCACGCGCTCCCGCAGCCCGAACACCGCCAGCCCCATGAAGACCACGCCGGCCAGGAAAGTGGCGGCCAGCGCCTGCGGCCAGGTGAAGCCGAAGCCCAGCGGCGCGGCCGCGCACAGCGTGTAAACAAAAAAGAAATTCTCGCCCATGCCCGGAGCCAGCGCGATGGGGTAGTTGGCGATCAGCGCCATCAGCAGGGTGGCCAGCGCGGAGGCCAGGCAGGTGCCGTAGAACACGGCCCGCGCGTCCATGCCCGCCTGGGCCAGCAGCCCCGGCTGCACGAACAGAATGTAGGAGAGCGCCAGAAAGGTGCTCAGCCCGCCCAGCGCCTCCCGGCCCACGGTCGATCCCCGTCCCGCCACATCAAATCGCATGCGGCTAATTTAAACCACAAAGCCACAAAGAGCACAAAGGGACGCGAAGGCGATTGTCTGCCGGTGGTGCGATGACGGGCAGCAAATTGCGCGAGCTGGGCGCCACGGTGCTGGCCGACGCTCGGGCCGACCTGGAAATTGAAGTGGTTCTCCTCGCCCAGCTTGACTCGGACGCTTGGCGGTGCTTCAATCGGTGCGCCAGGGGAGCCATAAGACGGACGGTTCCGAGCCATGTACGGAATTCGATTCTCAGAGGGTGTCGCTGCCGATCTGCGCCGTGTGAAGGGAAGCCAGCGCACCCAGATCCTGGATGAGATCAAGGTACAATTAAGGCATGAACCAAACCGGCGAACTCGCAATCGCAAGATTCTTGTAGGCCTGGTTCCGCCGTGGGAGCATGTCGAGCCCGTGTGGGAACTCCGCATGGGGGAATACCGCGTTTTCTATGATGTGAACGAAGAGGACTTGACGGTAGCCGTCCGGACCATTCGGCACAAGCCGCCGCACAAAGAAACCGAGGAGATCCTATGAAGCAGATTGTTCTCGAAAAGGCCGATTTCGAATCGTGCATCAGCCAGGCACAGCAGGAACGCGTCGTCATTGTGCGGAACGGCCGACCGGTTGCCCTGATCGTCGGCGTCGAAGGGATGGACCCGGAACAGTTGGAGCTCGGGAGCAGTGACAAGTTCTGGAAGCTGATCACGCGACGCCGGAGGCAAAAGGGAATCACCCGCGCCCAGTTGGAGAAGAAGCTCGGTAGCCGCGCGTAATCCCTGAGGCGGCGAGGGCCTGGCGACGCCACGCACCAAAACAGCCGACTGAGGGAAACCAATGAGGAGCGCCCTCGCGCGCTTGGCGTTCGGCACCGGCCGCTCCTTCAGCATGCCCGCCTGGGCCAGCAGCCCCGGCTGCACGAACAGAATGTAGGAGAGCGCCAGAAAGGTGCTCAGCCCGCCCAGCGCCTCCCGGCCCAGGGTCGATCCCCGTCCCGCCACGTCAAATCGCATGCGGCTAATTTAAACCACAAAGCCACAAAGAGCACAAAGGGACGCTGGCCAGCATAGCGGGAACCGATCCGCGGATTACGCGGATTTTCGCGGATCGTGCCGCGACGGAGCCGTCCGCCGCGGCGGATGAGGGAGCGGGTGCCCGCGCAGCGCCGCCGGCGGCAGGTTCACGAACTGCAGCGATTTCGAGATTCGCCGGTAGCCTTCGTAATCGGCGAAAAAAAACGCCCGGTCGCGGCGGACGCCGCATCCAAACGTTCAACGCAGAGGCGCCGAGGACGCGAGAAAACGCGGAGAATAATTGCCCTCTGCCTGCCTCGGCGCCCTCCGCGTCTCTGCGTTGAGAAAACGGTTTTGCGGCAGCACCCCGCATTCAGTCGCCGGGGGCGGCGGCGGGGGCTTTTTCCGGCGAGCGGCGGAACAATTGCGCCACGTCGTCGAACAGCGAATACAACACCGGGGTCAGCAGCAGCGTCAGCAGCAGGCAGAAGGTCTGTCCGCCGATCACCGAGATGGCGATGGCGGTGTTCTGGGCCGAGCCCGGGCCCTTGCTCAAGGCGGCGGGGATCAGGCCGGCGATGATCGAGATGGTGGTCATCAGGATGGGCCGCAGGCGGGTGCGGTTGGCCTCGATGATGGCCTGGTAGCGTGGCATTCCCTTGCGCCGCAGCACGTTGGTGAAGTCCACCTGCAGTATCCCGTTCTTCTTCACGATCCCGAACAGCAGCAGGATGCCCAGGGCGCTGCGCATGTTCAGCGTCCGCCCGGTAGCCATCAGCGACAGCAGCGCGAAGGGGATGCACATGGGGATCGACGACATGATGGTGATGGGATGGACGAAGCTGTCGAACTGCGAGGCCAGGATCATGTACATGAAGACCAGCGAGAGCAGGAAGGCCTTGGCGAAGTCGCGCATGGTCTCTTCCAGCCGGCGCGCCCGGCCCGCCACGCGGTAGTCGTAGCCGGCAGGCAGGCCGACGGATTCAATCACGTTCTTCACGTCGGCCACCGCCTCGCCCATGGGCTTCCAGGTTTCCAGGTTGCAGGAAACCGTGATCTGGCGGGCGCGGTTGTAGCGATTGATCTCGGCCGGGCCCAGGTCGCGATACAGGGTGGCGACGTTTTCCAGGTGCACCTGGCCCAGGCGGGAGGAGGGAATCATGAGCTGGGCAATGGAGTCGGCGTTGCGGCGGTTGCTGGCATGAACGCGCAGCCGGACTTCGTACTGGTCGTCGAGGTCCTTGAAGCGGGTGAGGCGCTCCTCGCCGCTGATCATGGTGCGCAGGGCGGAGGCCACGTCGCCCACGCGCACGCCCAGGTCGGCCGCCTTGTCGCGGTCCACGCGCACCCGCAGCTCCGGATAGCCCAGGTTGATGGTGCTGTCCACGTCGGTCAGCCCCGGCGCCTTCTTCATTTCGGCCATGATCTGGTTGGAGATGACGGAGAGTTGGGCCAGGTCCGGGCCGCGGATATTGAACTCGATCTCGCCGCCGCCGCGCCCGCCCGTGCCCAGCCCGCTGATGGTGGCGACGCCGGTGCGAATGCCCGGGAAGGCGCGCAGCATGCGCCGCGCGTCGGCCATCACCTCGAACTGCGTGTAGAACTTCTGCTCGGGATGGTCCGCCGTCAGGTAGCGGTAGAGGTGCACCGGGTTCAGCCAGTTGAAGGTGCGCTCCGAGAGCGGGACCAGGCGGACGTAGATGTCGGCGTCGGTCACCGAGGCGCGGCGCGAGGAGTTGATCGAGGCCAGCACGTGCTGCACTCCCCGCAGCTTCCACACCCGCGCTTCTATGCTCTTCAGGACCGCGTTGGTCCCTTCGATGGACGTGCCCTCGGGCGTCTTGACGCCGATCGAGAATTCGTCCTGGTCGTCGCGCGGGATGTATTCCTTCCCGATCTTCTGGTACACCGGGAACATGGAAATGAAGATGAGGCCGGCGATGCACACCAGCGCCGCCCGGTGCGCCATCGACCACTCCAGCATGCGGGTATAGTGGCGGTCGATGAGGGAGTAGAAGCCGGTTTGCTTGGAGATCCTATGGCCGCCGGAGAGGCGCGCCTGGTGCCCCGCCAGGTCCTGCGCCGCCACCCGCTTGGCCATGGGCTTGATGAACACCGAGCACATCATGGGCGTCAGCGTGAAGCTGACGAACATCGACACCATGATGGCGAACGACATGGTGATGCCGAAGCTGTGGAGGAACTTGCCGGAAATGCCGCTCAGGAAGGCGATGGGGACGAAGATCACCACCAGCGAGAGGGTGGTGGCCATCACCGCCATGGCGATCTCCTTGGTGGCGGCGATGGCCGCCTCGGCCGGCGCGTAGTCCTTCTCCTCGATGTAGCGGAAAATGTTCTCCAGCACCACGATGGCGTCGTCGATGACGATGCCCACCGACAGCATCAGCGCCAGCATGGTGTAGCTGTTGATGGTGAAGTCCATCACCCGCATCAGGAAGAAGGTGGAGACCAGCGAGGTGGGGACGGCCACGGCGGCGATCAGCGTGGTGCGCAGGTTGCGCATGAACAGCAGCACCACCAGGCTGGCCAGGATGCTCCCCAGGATCAGGTGCTCCTCGATGGCGTGCACCGAGGCGTTGATGAAGATGGACTGGTCGCGGATGACCTGGAGCTGGAGATCGGGCGGCAGCAGCGGCTTGATGCGCTCGATGTGCGCCTTGCACAGCTCGATGATCTTCAGGGTGTTGGTGCCCGACTGCTTGCGGATCAGCAGGGTGACGGCGTCGCGGTCGTCGAGCCGCGAGAGGCTGCGGACGGGCTGCTCGTAGCCGTCCTCGACCCGGCCCAGGTCGGAGATGCGGACCAGGGCGTCGCCGCGCCGCAAGACGATGATCTGGCCGAACTCGCGCGGCACATCCACCCGGCCCATGACCCGCAGCGACATCTCCGACTTGCCCTGCTCGATCTTGCCGCCGGGGGTTTCCACATTCTCGCGCATCAGCGCCTGCCGCACCTGGTCGATGGTGATGCCGTAGGAATCCAGCTTCTCGCCGTCCAACTCCACGTGGATCTCGCGGCGGCGTCCGCCCACGATCAGCACCTGCCCGATGCCGTTCACCGTCTCCAGCCGCTGCTTGATCTGCTTGTCGGCGATCTCCGTGATCTCGCGCAGGTCGCGGGAGGGCGAGGAAACCGTCACCGACATGATCGGCGAGGCGTCGGGGTCCATTTTCTCGATGATGGGCGGCTCGATTTCCGGCGGGAGTTGTCCGATGATGGCCGACACGCGGTCGCGCACGTCCTGCGCCGCCACCTCCGGGTCGCGCTCCAGCGCAAACATCACGCGCACCCGCGAAATGCCCTCGATGGTGGTCGAGGTCAGCTCGTCGATGCCGTTGACGGTATTGACCGCTTCCTCGATGGGCTTGGTGACCGTGGTCTCGATTTCCTCGGGGCCGGCGCCGGCCAGCATGGTGGTGATGCTGACCGTCGGGAAATCGACCTTGGGGTACAGGTCCACGCCGATCTCGCCGAAGGAGATGGAGCCCAGCACCAGCAGGCAGCCGGTGAGCATGGTGGCGAATACCGGGTGCCGAACACAGATTGCCGCTAGTTTCATGAAGGGTCCAAGGTCCAAGGTCCAAGGTCCAACGTCCAAGGGGGGACTTGCAGACCTTGGACCTGGGACCTGGGACCTTGGACCTACTTGCTTGTGACCTGGACCGCCGTACCCACCGTCAGCTTCTCCAGGTTCGAGGTGGCCAGCAATTCTCCCCGCTGGATGCCGTCCAGGATTTCAAAATTCTCGCCAAAGCGGTCTCCCAGCTTCACCGGGCGTTCGCGCACCGTGCCTTCGGCGATGGAGAAGACCTTGTTGATGCCGTAATAATTGATGACCGCCGAAGCCGGCGCCAGCAGCACGTTCTCCATGTGGTCGGACACGATCAAAGCGCGGGCGAACAGGCCCGGCCGCAGCAACCGCCGGCTGTTGTCCACCACCGCTTCCACCAGCAGCGTGCGCGACTGCTCGGTGACGGCGGGGCTGACGCGCGTGATGCGGGCCGTGAAACTGTCCTTCAGCCCTTCCACGCTCAGCTTCACTTCCTGGCCCTCGCGAATGGAGCGAACGAAGCGCTCGGCCACCTCGGCGCGCAGCCGCAGCGGGTTGGTCTGGACCAGCGAGAAGGCGCGCTCCTGCACCTTGAGGTACTGGCCCGGCGAGATGAAGCGCTGCTGCACGTCGCCGGCAAAAGGCGCCCGCAGCACCGTGTCGTTGAGTTTCTTCTTGGCCAGTTCGAGCGCGGCGCGGTACTGCTCGATCTGCGCCTTCAGCGTGCGCACCTGGTCGATGGAAGCGCGGTAATTGGCCTGCGCCGTTTTCAGGGCGGCGTCGGCCTGGTCCACGGCCTGCTGCGTTCCGATCTGCAGCTCGTGCAGGTCCTTGACGCGGCGGAAATGGATGCCCGCCTCATCCAGCGCCGCTTGGGCGCGCATGACGTCTACGGTGTGCTCCTCGGCCACCGATTGCGGGTCTTCGCCCGATTTCAGTCCCAGGCGCGCCATGGCCTGCTGCAGCGACGCGGAGGCCTGCTTCACCTGGATTTCGAATTCCGCGCGGTCCAGCTCCGCCAGCGGCCTGTCCTGCTGGACGCGGTCGCCCAGGTCCGCCAGGATTTTTGAGACTACGCCGTCCAACTGCGAGCTGACCACCACCGATTCATAAGCCAGCAGGGTGCCCGTGACCTCAATGGTGCGGCGTTCCGACTGAAGTTTGGCCGGCGTCGCGGTGACCGGCAGCGGCTTGCCGCCCCGCCCCTCGCCGGCCGCGCGTGCCGGCCGGGCCGACTGCTGGGAGCAGCCAGAACTGCCCACCAACACCAGGGAAATAACCACCAGCAAAGAGCGGTTGGACACGCAGCATTCCACCTTTCCGGGCCCTCTTAGATCCGGCGCAAGTCTCAGTATTTGTATAGTTCTTCGGCCGCCCCGTCAAGCGGGTTCAAGGCCGTCTCCCGCCAGGCGCCAGGTTTGGGGTTGGGATCGCCGGCCTCCAGCACGTGAGCGGCAGCAGGACCAAGCGCCGCCGCCGGAATTCGACAGCGCGCGTCTCGCGCGCCCGTTGTAGCGCCGGCGTCTCGCCGGTAACCGACCGGCGACCGGAGGACGATTACCGGCGGGACGCCGGCGCTACATGCTTGCGGCGGGACGCCGATCCGGCCACGGGTGTGACGCGAATCCGGTTGCCGGGCGAGGCCGAATGC
>Ga0315273_10011457_pt1 | contig 11348 bp, 8 predicted proteins | sample YL17G02_0_MG_FD_205753 | JGI IMG/M metagenome (GOLD analysis project Ga0315273, IMG submission 205753) | Sediment microbial communities from Yellowstone Lake, YNP, Wyoming, USA - YL17G02_0 | ecosystem: Environmental > Aquatic > Freshwater > Lake > Sediment | place: USA: Wyoming | collected...
CGCGCAGATGGGCCAGCACCGGCCGCGACAGGTCGTATTGGCTCATCGCCCCCCTCCCGCCCGGTCAAGAGTCAAGAGTTGAGAGTTGAGAGTGGCTCGCCGCGCCTGGGGACGCGTGCAACTCACCCGGACGCTCGGCGCTCTAGCTCTCAACTCTCGACTCCCAACTCTCGACTTCATCATTCGAGGTCCGCCTCGGTGACGCCGGTGCCGCCGCGGAACTGCGGCGGGTGGGCAAACGACGCCACTGCCGGGTGCTTACCGAAGAAGTCGCGGACCAGCCGCCGCAGCGCGCCCGAGCCGTGTCCATGGACCACGCGCACGCGCTTGACCCCACCGATCATTGCCCTGTCCATGAAGCGCTCGAGCTCGTCACGCGCCTCGTCCTGAGTGAGCCCGATGAGCTTGAGCTCGCTCGCCGCCGCCTCGTCGGCGGCAGTGACGGCGAGCGGGACCGCGCGCGGCGCGGCCTGGCTCGGCCGCAGCTCGCACGCCGCACGCTCGACCCAGACCCGCTTGTTGCCGAGCACGACCTCGACGCGGTCGCCGGTGACGCTCCTGACCACGCCTTCGCCGCGCAGGCCGTGCACCCGCACGGTTGCGCCGGGGGCGACGTCGGGCGCCGGCGTCGGCGCCGCGACGGCGTCATCGAGATCGAGGGCGGCGCGCCGCACCGCGGCCACACGCTTCTTGCCGGGGAACTCGCCGCGCTCCTTCGCCTGCTGCAGGTCGGCGAGGGCGGCGCGGAGCTGGTCGTCGGCGCGCTGGCGCAGCCGCTCGCGCTCGACGGTGAGACGCTGGCCCAGCCCGTCGCGCTCGCTCTCGAGCCGCCGCCGCGCCTCCTCGGTCGCACCCCGGGCCTCGTCGGCCACTCGCTCGAGCCCGGCGAGCCGCTCGCGCTCGCGCGCCAGGCGCTCCGCCTCGTCCTGCAGCCGTGCCAGGTAGGTGTCGAGGGCGAGGAACGACTGCGACAGCAACGAGCGGGCGCGCTCGAGGACCGTCTCCGGGATGCCGCAGCGCTGCGCGATGGCGAGCCCGCGCGAGCGGCCCGGCGCGCCCATCTGCAAGCTGTAGGTGGGACGCCCGTTGCGCTCGTCGTACCCCATGGCGGCGTTGACCGCTCCGGGGAGCTGCTCGACGTGGGCGGCGACCGTCGTGAGATGGGCGGTGGCGAGCGTCCAGCAGCGCCGCCGCGACAGCTCCTCGAGCAGTGCCGCCGCGAGCGCCGCGCCTTCCTCCGGGTCGGTGCCCGACCCGAGCTCGTCGTAGAGCACCAGCGTCCCGGCGTCGGCGTTGCCGAGCAGTGTGGTGGTCGCTCGCATCGCGGCGGAGAACGTCGAGAGATCGGACAGGAGGTCCTGGTCGTCGCCGACGTGGCACCACACGCCGGAGATCTCGGGCAGCGTGCTCTCCGCGTCAGCGAGCACCGGGATCCCCGTCTGGGCCATCAGGGCGGCAAGCCCGAGTGTCTTGAGAGCGACGGTCTTGCCGCCGGCGTTGGGCCCGGAGAGGAGGACGACGCGCGCACCCACGGGGAAGTCGAGGTCGAGCGGCACCACGGGGTTGGTGTTTCCGGCCTCGCCGAGGACTTCGGCGCGGAGCCGGGCGAGAGACGGCTCGAGCAGGACGTGGCGCGCTCCGATGAGGCGTACGCGTGTGCCGCCGGCGGGCGGCAGCAGCACACCGCCGACCGTCTGGCCGAACAGCACCCGGGCCTGAAAGGCATCCAGCGACGCGAGCGTGCGGGCGGCCGCCAGCAGCTCGTCGCGGTGGCGGCCGAAGGCGGCTGCAATCTCCTGCAGGATCCTCTCCTCCTCCTCGCGGGCGCGCGCGGAGGCTTCCGCGAGAGCGTTGTTCAGCTCGACGACGGAGAACGGCTCCACGAAAACCGTCGCGCCGGAGGAGGACACGTCCAGGACCAGGCCGGCGACGGTCGCACGGTCGCTGACCGGCACGGGGACGCAGTAGCGCTCGCGGCGCACCGTGAGCGGAGCGGCGAGCTGACGGTGAGTGCGCCTGAGCGTGTCGAGCGCCGCAATGATGGCGTGCCGGCTCCGCTCACGGCCGGCGCGCGCCTGCGCAAGCGCCGCGCTTGCGCCGTCGGGGACCTCTCCGTCGGGTGCGAGCCGCTGCTCGCAGAACGCCAGTAGCGGCTCGAGCAGCGGCAAAGTCGCGGCGAGCTGCGCCAGCGGGCCGTCGGCAGGTGCGCCCGCGAGCACCGCGGCGCGGGTCTCGACGACGCCGCGCACCAGCGCGACGAGACGAGCGAGGTCGGTGGCCGCCACCGGAGGAGCGAATCCGTCGAGGAGGTCTGCCGCATCCAGCCCGGCGAAGCCCAGGCTGCCCGAGACCGCGACGAGCCGCTGTACCTCTCGCGCGAGCAGAAAAGCCTGCGACCCCTCCCCGGCTGAAAACCGGAGAGGGGTCGCAGTAACTTCCCTACGTCCCCAGTTGCTCCTGGCGAACGAGCCGACCAGCGTCAGGACACGATCGAACTCGACCGCCGCATAGCTTGCGCTCACGAGGGTAGAATCTACAGCAACCCTGCCTTTCGCTGCTGGGAAAGCTTCCGGAGCATCTTCTTGCGAGCCTGGACCAACTTCCGCTTCCGCTTCACGCTCGGTTTCTCGTAGTACTGCCGTTTCTTGATCTCCGAGAGGATGCCGGCCTTCTCGCACTTTCGCTTGAAGCGTCGCAGCGCCTGCTCGAACGATTCGTTGTCCCGCACATGCACCACGGGCATCGGATGACCTCACCCCCCACCCGCGCACGATTGCCACCCCGAACCGGCTTCGGGAACGGCTGCGCGAAAAAGGAGAGTAATCATAGCAGCGCGGATGCAACGAGGTCAAGGTATCCGGCTAGTTGATATCCGGCTAGTTGATCGCGGTCAGTTGCCGCCCATGACGTTCCATTTCCAAGCATAGAGCATTCCCCGATCGTCGAAGTAGAGCGCCGCCACGGAGTTGTCCTCGCTGCCATACAGCCAGCTCGTGACCCCATTGCCGTCCACCTTGGAGCGGTGCACATTGCCGGAGAACGGGACGCCGACCAATGCTCTGACCTGAGTCCCGGTCATGCCCGTGGCGAGTCGGTCGAAGCGGGCCCTGGTGATGAGGCGGTACTCCCTGGCGCGTTGGAGGGCGTCGGTGAGCGCTCTCGGCGGGGCTGCGTGCAGGTCGTCGAAGTACCCCCGTGCGGTATCGAGCAGCCCGATGGCGCGCCGGTAGTCTCCCGAATGGTCGATGACGTCGCGGGCGTAACGCATCGCGCTTTCGGCACATAGGTTTAGAGCGACGATGGCCTCCGGGCCGACGGCAGAGTTGCCGACCGAATTGAGGATGTCGGCAAGCGCCGCCTGGTCGGCGTTGTATGCCGCGTCGAACGCCGCTTGCACCCGCGTCAGCCTGTTCTCCAGCTCGTTGATGCGGTCGGTCACCGCCGGCGTCGGGGGCTGCCTGGAGGCAAGACTCTCACTCTCGTTGCGGAGCGAGTCGAGATCGTCCCACGCCTTGAGCAGCGCAGCCCGGGCCACCTTACTGCGGGCCATCCCGCCGGCGATGTCAGGGAGCGGAGAAGCCGCTTCGGGTCTACCAGAGCACGACAGCATGACGCCCGCCATGAGGGCGGCAGCGAGAGCATTTGCGCGTCGGTGCATGGTGCGCCTCATCCCACCTCGCCGAGAAAATAGCAAACGGGTCGAGGGGCGACAAGGAGTGATTTCCTTGACACGCTTTGTGCCGCTTGCGGATAATGCAAAGTTGACCTGGGTCTAGCCTCGGGAGGCAACCATGGACGAGCACGAAGTGATCATTGCCGAGTTGGTAGGGGCGCGGGACCGAGCGGCTGCGCTGATCAGGGCGAAGCTCGAAGCGGTGACCCACGAGATCAGGGAAACCGCGGCGCGCACCATCGCCGAGATCGGCGCTGTCATACCGCCAGATCTTGATGTGCTCTTTCCTTTGAGCGCAATGCCGGAGCGGATCGCCGGTCTTACCCGACCGGTGTTGGCCGCGACGCCGACGCTCGACTGCCTGCGCAGCCTCGACAGGGGCCGCGCTCAGTCCGAGGTGCTCCAGGAACTGCTGCGCCAGCTCGAGCCGTGGTGCGGCCCACGAGCGATTGTGGTCTTTCGCGAGTCGTTCGTGGTCGGCTGGAGCGGCGCCGGCTTCACCGAGGAGGATCCGGTGCGCGGCTGGCGCGGGCCGATCTCCAACTCGCCCGCGTTCCGGAAGGTCTCCGAGGGCATACCGGTGCGGCTGGCGATCGGCGACGACAAGCTGCTATCCGCGTGGCTTCCGGTCGCCGATGGCAGCGCGATAATCGTGCCTGTATCGTTGCGCGGCAAGGTCGTCGGCGGCCTGCTCGCGCTCGGCGGCGAGCGGCCCCTGATCGCCGAGACCGTGCAGCTCTTCGCGTTCCTGACCGGGTTGCTGCTCGAGACGCTGTCGGTGCGACCGACCGCGCCTACCCCGGCACTCATCGATCCGGTCGAGATCCTCCCCGGGGAGGTGCCGGAAATCGAAGAGGTCGGCATCGAGGAGTTGCCTTTTGCCCCGCCGGCTCCGGTTGCTGCGCCCGCACCTGTACACGTGGTCGCCCCGGCTCCGGCCCCGCCGCCAGTGGCGTCGCCGCCGGCGCCTGCCGCGGTAGAACCGCCGCCAGCCGCAGTGCCGGTGGCGCCCGAGATGCCTGCCGGCCACGACGCCGGAGCCACGGTCCAACTCAGGGTCCCGGTGACACCGGCTGCACCGGTGCGCGTGCCCGAAGACGACCGCAAACACGAAGAGGCGCGCCGTTTCGCTCGTTTGCTGGTGTCCGAGGTTCGCCTGTACAACGAGCAGGCAGTCCAGGACGGCCGCGCGGCGCATGACATCTACCACCGTCTGAAGGAGGACATCGACCGCTCGCGTGAGATGTACGAGCAGCGCGTTCCTGCCGATGTCCGGGCCGGCTCCAACTATTTCTACGACGAGCTGGTCCGCATCCTCGCCGACGGGGATCCTGACGCCCTCGGTCTCTAGAGACGGTTGTCCGTTGCCCGTTGTCCGTTGCCCGCGGCAGTGTTCCGGGCAGGTCGCCCGTCATCGCCTGGACGATCGGTCGACGGCAGAGAGCAGGCAACATGCCTGGGTTTTCGCCTGGGCGTGCTTCGTCCTCATCGCGCTCGGGCTCGCCGGATGCCGCGCCGCGAAACCTCCCTCCCTTGCCCAGGCGTTGGCGACCCGCGGTAATGCTCGGACGCAGGCGCGCGCGTTCCTCGACGTCGCCTTGGCCGGCACGGCCGCGGAGCGTCACCGCGCAGCTTTCTTGTGGGGACTGTACGCCTGCGAGGCGCCTTCCCCGAGATCCGCCCTGCGTGCGTTCTCGCTTGCCGCGCCCTCCGGTGGCCGCGGGCGGCTCGCGGCGCGGCGTCTCGAGGAGGCGCTCAACGCTACACCTCAAGACGCAGCCGCCTGGTTGGAGGCGAGCTCGGCCGCATGGCTCCCCCCCGAGGTCCGTCTGCGCTTCCGCGTGCGCGGCGCCGAGCTGCTGGTCGTCCAGGGGCTTCCCGATGGCGCGGCGCACGCGCTGCCCCCGCTCGACGTTCTGCCTCCCACGGAACGTGGCCGCGCTCTGACCGTGCTCGCCTCCGTTCCTGCCGGCGGCGAAGCGGCAAAGCGGCGCCTCGCGATCGAGTACCCGCAGCAGTTCGCGGCGACGTTCCCGCGCGACCGCGCCGTCACCCTACAAAGGAGCTTCACCGACGCCGAGTGGGGGCGTCACGCCGCCGCCCTTCTTGATGCCGGCGATGCCGACGATGCGCTGCGCGCTGCCCGCCGCGCCGGGCCCGTGGCAGCGCTGACCGGCGCCAGGGCCGCAGTTCGCCTGCGCCATCCCAGCGAGGCACTCGCGTGGGCCGACCGGCTCGGCAAGGCCAACGTGGACGGTGCGCTGGAACGTGCGGAGGCGCTGCGACAGCTCGCCTGGATCGGCTCCGGGGAGGCCAGGCAAACAGGATTCAGCCGGCTGCAAGCCGCGGCCGAGAGCGCACGGCGCCTCGCAGTGGGCAACGCACCCGCACAATCGCGAGCCGATCTCCTGCTCGCGGAGTCGCTGACCGAGCGCGGACGTCTTGCGGAGGCCGCGGCCGTGATCGATCGCAGCTTCGACAAGGCGCAGCCGCGCTGGGAGTGGGTGTGGCGGCGGTTGGTACTGTTGCAGGCACAGCACCGGGGCGCGGCTCCAGTTCCAGGGACCCACGGCGATCCGCCGGCCAGCGTCCGGGTGCAGCGTCTGGCGGCCTTCTGGCGGGCGCGTGGGGCCGGCCGCAACGGCGCTACCGTAGCGTTGCGCGACCTCGTCGACAGCGGCTTCCCGGACCTGCCGGCACTGTGGGCGGCACGAGAGCTGCGGGTTGAGGGCGTGCCGGTCGCGTTCACCGACGCCGCGCCGCCGCCGCCGGCGCCGCCGGGTTGGGCCGACGACCTGCTTTCGGTCGGCCGCATCTCCGATGTCGTGGTGGCGTGGCGCGGCGAGCTGGAAGTCAATGGTGGCGGCGGGCCAGAATGGCTCGGCCTGGTGCGCCTTGCCGCCATGCCGCCTCTCGACGCGATTCCGCTCCTGGTGCGCGGCGAGCCGCGGCTGTTCACTGGTCCGTGGAGAGGCCTGCCGCGCGAGCTCCTCGAGCGCTACCTGCCGTTGCCGTGGCGTTCCGAGCTCGAGTCGGCGGCCCGTCGCGCCGGGGTGCCACCGTGGCTGTTGGCCGGGCTGGTGCGCCAGGAGTCGGCGTGGAACCCGCGGGCCCGTTCGCTCGCCGGGGCCGTCGGCCTCGCTCAGATTCTCCCAGCCACGGGAATGGAGAAAGGCCGGGCGCTTGGCCTTCATCTGCCGACGAAAGACGACGTGATCGACCCGGCGACCAACCTCGTGCTCGGTGCGGCCCTCCTCGCCGACTGGCGGCGCTCGTTCGGTGGCTCGTGGACCGTCGGGCTGGCCGCATACAACGGCGGCGAACGCCGCGTGCGCGAGATCTGGAAGCAGACCGGAGCCGCTGACGGCCCGGCCTTCGTCGAAGCGCTCGAGGTGCCGGAGACCTGGGACTACGTGCACCGCGTCGTGCTGCTCGCCGAGGGGTACCGGTTGCTGTACTGGCCGAAAGGGAGGCCGTACCCGTGGACGTGATCGAGGTGTCCTCGCAGCGCCGCCGACAGCTCGTGGACGTCACGAGCTTCGTCCAGGAGTCGGTCGCGGCGGCCGGCGTGACCGAAGGGCTGTGCCACGTTTGCGTGCCCCACACCACTGCGGCGGTGATGCTCAACGAGAACGCGGATCCGGCGGTTGCCGACGACCTTCTCCGCGCGCTCGATGCGCTCGTGCCGAAGATCTCGTGGCGACACGCCGAGGGCAACTCCGACGCCCACCTTCTCTCCAGCCTCGTCGGGCCGTCTGTTACCGTCCCCATCACAGGCGGCGAGCTTGCCCTCGGGCGCTGGCAGGCCGTCTTCCTCCTCGACCTCGACGGTCCCCGAAAGCGTGAGCTTTGGGTGACGTGCCTGCGCGTCTAGGAACAGCACTGCTTACACCCGGCGCCGTGCGGTCACGCCTGCCGCCCAGGCGGCGGCGTACGACCTTTTCCCACCTCACTGCTGACGATTAGGAGCGGTGCTGCCTCCCTTGCCCAGGAACTCGTCGCTTTCCGCGAGTGCCGCGCGGTAGACGGTCTCGAGACGGATGGCGCGCATCTCCATGGAGAACTCGCTGCGGACGCGCGACCTGGCGGCGGTGCCGAGGCGAGAGGCGAGCTCGCCATCGCGCAGCACGCGGACAACCGCCGCGGCCAGCGTCGGCACGTCGCGGGGCGGCACGAGGAACCCGGACACCCCGTCCTCGACGAGGTCGGCATTGCCGCCGACATTGGTTGCCACCACCGGACGGCTCAACGCCATCGCCTCCCTGACCACGCCCGAGACCGCGGTGCCTGCCCACGAGGGGTCGACGACGACGTCGCACGCCGCCAGCAGATCCGGAAGCTCCTTGGTTGCGAGGGTCACCGTAACCTGTTCAGCGAGAGACACCTCGCGGACGAGCTCATGCACCGCGCTGCGTTGTTTCTCGGAGACGCACCCGACCAGGAGCAGATGCGCCTCCGGGATCGCGGTGCGCACGGCGGCAAGTGCGGCGAGCGCGTGTTTCCACCCCTTCCATTCGCGGACCCCGACGTGTCCTATCAGTCTCGCCGACTCCGGGACGCCAAGGGCCTGGCGTGCCCGGCGCGGCCGCGCCGCCGCGGGATCGAATCGGCCGAGATCGACGCTGCCGGGAACCACGACGACCTTCTCAGGCGGCAGCTTGGCGGTGGCAAGCAGAACCTCGCGGATCTGTCGGCTGGTGGCGACGACACGGTGCACGCGAGTCGATCGCAGCGCCTGGATGAGGATCTGGCGCGGCCGAAACGAGGTCGCCCGGTTGGCGACCAGCGCGAAGCGCGCGCCGAGCGCCGCGGCGCCCAGGGCGACGCCGAGGGACACACCACAGTGCACGTGCACGACGTCGACACCGGTCTCTGCCACGACGCTCGCGAGGCGCTTCATCGAGCCCACGTCGAGAGCATGGCGCAGCTTGAGAGGAAGGAAGGGGATCCCGAGCGTGGCGCAACGACGTGCCACCTCGGCGTCGCTCCGGGTCAGCACGACGGCCGAGTGCCCGCGCGCGGCAAGCCCCTGCGCCGCTTCGAGCATCTGCTCCCGCGAGCCACTCGACAGCGGTGTTCGGTGGAGCATCTGCAGGACGTTGAGGGGGCGCCGGGCCCCGGTCGCACGAGGCGCCGAAGGGAATCCCTCGGGAGGGGGTGAGCCCTCCCGAGTTTCCTTCATCTGCCGATCCTCAGGCGCCACGGGGTCCCTCGCTGCGCTTGGGATGATCTCAGGCGCACGCCGGCGCGCATGAGATCACATGATTGCAGTCGGCGGCGCTGGCTCGTTGGGATCACCGGCCTTGCGCAACGGGATCGCGATCAGGTACCAGACGATCACCGCGACCACCGGTACGGCGAGCAGTTGGGCCAATGGCGTGTTGAGCAACGGGATGATCGTCGAGAACCCGGGGATACTCCAAAACACGTGAGCGCTCCTGAAGTAGATCACCGCCGCGACCACCAGGCCGGTGAGCGACTGGCCGGCAATCAGGCCAGAGGCCGCCAGGATGCCGGCGTTCTCGACCCGTGCCTTCTGCGCGTCGTTGTATCGCCGCTTGTCGCGGATCTTGTCGACGACGCCGCGGATCACGCTGCCGATGAAGATGGCAAACGTCGTCTCGAGCGGCAGGTACATCCCGACGGAGAACAGCATCGGCGAGCGGACCTTGATGAGGATCAGAGAGATCCCCATGGCGATGCCGACGATGACCAGCGGCCACGCCATCTCGCCGCCGACGATCCCCTGCGAGAGCGCCGCCATAAGGCCAGCCTGCGGCGACGGGTACGTCTTGCCCCCGAATCCGCCGGCCTCGCCGAACTGGGCGATGTCCGAGGTGTGCATCATGTAGAACGGGAAGAACATGAAGAGGCCGGCGGCGACCACGCCGATGAGATCGCCCACCTGCATCTTCCACGGCGTGCCGCCGAGGATATGGCCGACCTTGAGGTCCTGCAGCATCTCGCCAGCCACCGCTGCCGACACGCAACCGACAGCCGCGACGCCGAGCACCGCGGCCACGCCTTCCGCGCCCTTGAGGCCGACGATGACCATAGTCAAAGCGGCAATGATGGTGGTGGCGAGCGTCAAGCCGGAGAGCGGGTTGTTCGAGGAGCCGATGGTGCCCACCAGGTTGCCGGACACCGCCGCGAAGAAGAAGCCGGTCACCAGCATAACGAGGGCCGCGACAATCGCCGCTGCCCACTGGTGGGTGAAGTAGAAGTAGAGTCCGGTCATGAGGATGAAGATGGTCGTGATGCCCATGAGCACGTAGCCGAACCTGATGTCACGGTCGGTGCGCTGCGTGGCGGCCGCTGCGGTCGCCGACTTCCGGACGTCCGCGACCGAACGCTTGAGTCCCTCGGCAAGCCGCTGGCGCATCCGGTACAGCGTGTAGCAGGCGCCGACCAGCATGCCGCCGACCGCAATTGGACGGACGATCCGCCGGTAGAGGGCGTCGACCAGACTCGGCCAGTCGGCAACCCCGTTGGTGGTGAAGCTGTCGATCATCCCAGGGCCGAGAAAGAACACGAGAAGGGGCACAAACAAACCCCACGCGAGAAGACCGCCGGCGAAGTTGAGGGCGCCGAGCTCGGGGCCGATGATGTAGCCGACGCCGAGATAGGCCGGGGAGACCGCCGGCGCGCTGAACGAGGACATGCCGCCGGCTTTCAGAACCTTGGCGTCGCCGGTGCCAAGACGCAGGATGCTCTTGCCGACCTCGCCGAGCTTCACCACGAAGGTGTTGGACGCCTGGAAGACACCGAGGTTGCCGAGGAACTCGATCGCCGCGCCCACTCCCATCGCCCGGAAGAGCTGCATGGCCGCCTCGGCGCCGCGCTGCCCGGCCTTGTGAATCTCCGACGCGGCGACGGACTCGGGAAACGGCAGGCTCGCATCCTCGACCATGACCCGGCGCAGGATCGTCACGAACATGATCCCGAGGGTGCCGCCGAGGATCATCAGCGCCGAGGCGAGCAGGTACTCGCGCATCATGTGCTGCGGGTCGAACTTCCACATCTTGAGGATGACGAATGCGGGGAGGGTGAACGCCGCGCCCGCCGCCACCGACTCGCCGATCGAGCCGACGGTCCTGGCGAAGTTCTCCTCGAGGATGGAGCCCTTCATCAGCTTGAGAATCGCCATACCGATGACCGCTGCCGGGTAGGTTGCTGCGATCGTCATACCCGCGCGCAAACCCAGGTAGGCGTTGGCCGCCCCGAGGATCACACACATGAAGATGCCGATGACGAGTGCCCGTAGTGTGAACTCTCTCATCTCTCTGTCGGCGGGCACGTATGACGTAGGACGCTTCTCGCTCATAAACCCTCCGTCTCGAGCGCCGTGCAGCAAGCCCACAAGGGCTTCTCGGCGGTTAGTAGGCCGCATTGTACACGCGACGACGGGCGTCAACGGCGGCATCGATACGCTTCCCGCGAACGAGCGGCCGGCGGGTTGATCAATTTTGATCTTATAGAGTTGCACTCATATTTGTTGAAATCTAACTTGACAATGAATCACTAAGATTCTAACTTGATACAGGTCGGTGGACGTTGCCGTCGATCGGGAGGCTGCGCGGTGGCTGCATCCAACAACACCTTCACAATCAAGGCCGGGGAAGCGATTCAGGCCGCTGGCGAGTCCGCGCGGTCGCGGGGCAACCCCGAGATCCTG
>Ga0315273_10011458_pt1 | contig 11348 bp, 6 predicted proteins | sample YL17G02_0_MG_FD_205753 | JGI IMG/M metagenome (GOLD analysis project Ga0315273, IMG submission 205753) | Sediment microbial communities from Yellowstone Lake, YNP, Wyoming, USA - YL17G02_0 | ecosystem: Environmental > Aquatic > Freshwater > Lake > Sediment | place: USA: Wyoming | collected...
GAGGTCGACCTGATCTTCCATCTGGCCGCGCTGCTCTCCACCCGCTCGGAATTCACCCCGACGACCGCGCACCATGTCAACGTCGAAGGCACCCTCAACCTGCTCGAATTCGCCCAGCACCAGGGTGAATCGCACGGGCGCCCGGTGGTCTTCATCTATCCGTCTTCAATTGCAGCTTACGGCGTTCCCGACCTGGCGACCAAGGCGCGTGTGGGGAAGGTCAGGGAAGACGAGTGGAATACACCCACCACGATGTACGGCTGCAATAAGCTCTATTGCGAAATGCTCGGCAATTATTATGCGCGGAATTATAAACAACTTGCTGCGGAAGTGCTGTCAGGCAAGGTGGATTTCCGCTGTGTTCGCTTTCCCGGGTTGATTTCCGCAGTGACGGTGCCGTCCGGCGGGACCTCGGATTACGCGCCGGAGATGATTCACGCGGTGGCCCGCAAGGCGCCGTATGCCTGCTTCGTCGGGCCGGAGACGCGCATCCCCTTTATGGTGATGCCGGACGGAGTGGAGGCCCTGCTGCAGCTGGCAACGGCTCCGCGCGCGCGCCTGACGCGGACCGCCTACAATGTCGGCGGATTCAATCCGTCAGCGCAGGAAGTCCGGGAAGTCGTTCTGCGTTTTTTCCCTCAAGCGGAAATCACCTACCAGATTGACCGGAAGCGCCAGCGCATCGTCGATACCTGGCCGTCCGATGTGGACGACAGCACAGCCCGGCGCGACTGGGGATTCGATCCGCATTACGACTTCGAGCGGGCGTTTTCGGAATACCTGATCCCGGCGATCAGTCAGAGATATCAATGAAGATCGGAAAAAGCGGGGACAGGAAGCTGTGAAAAAAACCAACCCGGGGAATTCTCCGCCGCTTGCTGACGCGCGCGGCTCCGTGGTTTGCGATCAGGACACAGGTCCTGATCCCTACAATTATGCTCCGTTGAACTCGGCGACGGCGTCGAACATGGCGACGATGTTCCGGACTGGCGTCCCTGCCTGAATGTTGTGCACTGAATTAAAGACGAAGCCGCCGTTTTTTGAGAAGACCTCGCAACGGCGCAGAACCTGCTCGCGCACTTCGGCGGGCTTCGCGAAGGGCAGGGTGTGCTGGGTGTCGACTCCTCCGCCCCAGAAGACGAGGTAATCGCCGAAGGAGCTCTTCAAGTTTTCAGGCTCCATCCCGACCGCGGAACACTGCACGGGATTGAGAATATCGAACCCCGCTTCGATGAAGGAAGGCAGGAATTTCCCGACTGCGCCGCAGGAATGCTTGAACGTTTTCCAGCGGGTGTTCCTGTGAATCCATCCATTGATATGCAGGTAATAGGGCATCCATAGTTCGCGAAAGGTCTCGACCGAGCAGAACGACGAACTCTGTGTGCCGAAATCGGTGCCGCAAATCATCACCGCATCGACATGATCTCCGACGCGACGCGCAATTAGCTCGAGGTTTTTCTGGGCGAGGCTGCATTGTCCGGCGAACACCTGGTGGATGTAGTCTCTGTGGGTTCGGGTCGAGATATACCACTCCGTAACATCGCGGATTCCCCTGGGATGCTTCAAACCGACAGCGGGTATCTGACCGATGTCGCCGAAACTGGTTCCACCGAAGCCGGCGATGACGGCGCGTCCGGTCGCTGCCGCCTTCTTTGCCTCACGTTCTAGGTGCGACAGCTCCTCATCCCCGATCGAACCGAACTCCTCGAGGTTGTCGGCGGGATCGAGACGGCTTTCCTCGATCGGTTCCTGGCGGATAATGGCGTCGAAGAAGTAGCCCCCTTTCGGCATGCGAGCGCTGGGGGGCGCTGCGGTATCCCCTTGCGGATAGAGGAGCGTGTCGCCGTTTGCATCTACGGTGGTGTTGAAGCCGCCGGGGACGGAGATTTCGAGCCCGTCGTACATGCGCCAGGGCTTCCAGTCCGTGAGCGGGAATCCGTAACGGGTGGTTCGCCGCATTACCCCTTCGACATCGATGCCGAGCGCGCGCTTCAGGTCCTCTTCGATTTCGCCCAGCATCTGGCCGGGATCGATGGCCTTGACCGGCTTTTTCTCGAGTCCGTAATAATCCCTGAGAGCGGCGACGCAGCTGACGTGGATGCCGGTAACCGTGGTGCTGCCGAAATCAACCGGCACCCGGTCAGGCTGCCGGTGGCCAAGCGCTGCCGCCACCCTCTCTCGGCCGTTCATCATCCCCTCTTTTAATTGCGAATTGCGAATTGCAAATTAAAAAGCTCCGGTGCCATTGTGTACGCTTCTTAGCGCACTTCTTGACAAAGCACCAACCCACGTCTTGCCCGAGTACGCAATTTGCAATGCGCAATTTGCAATAAATCATCGCGTATCAGGCTCTGGCGATAATGGTCTGGACCTGCTTCTGCCAGGTTTCCAGACCGGTGTGCAGCGCCCGTCCCAGGAAGGAGGCGCGCAACTGGCGCAGTGTGGGTATCTTCCTGCTCGCGATCGCATAACGGTGGAAACGCGGCTGCGTCGCAAGAGAATCGTCAGAGAGATAAATCGGTTCCCGCCGGAAGTTGAGCAGGACGATGGCGCGATTGAGACTGCGGACGGCTTCCTGGACGGCGCCCGATGCCTGCTCTTTATCCTGGAGTCTTGCTGCGTGGTCCCGCGGCAGGAGCCGGAAGAAGTAGGTCGCGCGCCCGCCCCGCGAGGTGGCTTCCCAGGCAACGATGTTCGCGTGGGCGCCGGTCTCTCCGGCCCTGATTGGGAAGAAGAACCAGTGGAGCACAGGCTCTTCTTTCTCTGCCTCATTTTCCTCCCCGGTTTCCGCGCCGGCAGCATCTTCCTCCGGTGGTGGGGCTTCGGCATCGGAATCATCAGGCGCGGAGGCCGGGGTTTCTTCAGCCTTCTCTTCAGGTTCTTCCTCGCCCACTTCGGGGCGAATGAACTTGAACCCGCAATAGTACTCCTCTCCGGCCAGTTTTTCTTTCAGCGCCGTGAAATACGGCTTGAGGCTTTTGTCGACCGCCCTCTGAAGCAGCGCCTCCTCCGCTTTGGGATGAATTGCGTTCAGTTTTGAAACCGGGGCCGCGCGTCCTTCCCGGGCAAGATCGGCGACCTGCCGGGTCTGATCCGGGGTTAGAAACGGGAAGAGATCATGCAGCGTCGAGACGCTCTTCTCTAAGAAGCGCGTCATGGCTTCCTGCAGTTTGTCGATAAACTCGCGGGTTCGTTTGGCCATGCAAGTGAGGATCAGCCGGTCCTGATCCGATCGCAGACCCAGGGTGTAGGTGGCTTCGTCAAAATCGACGTTGTCGATGTCGGCAAGGCGCCAGGAAAATCCGTTTGCGCCTTCCGGCAGGATGGCGAGGTTGCTTTTATACAGCCGGATTTCGGCACGGCTGGAGAGCTTGTCTTCCGACGCGTCCAACTGGGCGACGCCGTCGAAGCGCGCGATCTCTTCCAGATCCTCCAGCAGCAGGCATTGGATAAGACGGGTGCGCCAGGCTTCGAGAAGATCGCGGCAGAGATTTTGAAAATCCTTCGCGAAGTGCGTCAGCAGAATTGTGCGGCCGGTGTAGAGCTTGAGACGGAGTTCGTAGTCGCCCGGAGAGAAGATGTCGATGTCGGCGAGATCCCCGGCGAGCGGCGTGCCGCCGGCCGGCGCCAGGGTAAATCTCTCCTCATCGAACGAAAGCCGGCAGGACCCTTCCTGGAGCGGGTTCCCGCCGGCTTCGATGTATTTGAATTTACCCGAAAAGGAAGGCATGGAGATCAGGCCATCTTGTTCCCGCACTCGGGGCAGAACTTGGTTCCGGATTCAACCTTGGTCCCGCAGCGCGAGCACTCGTTTTTCGGCCGCAGCGGTTTGCCGCATTCTGGGCAGAACTTGGCGCCCTGGGTGCGGGCTCCGCAACTCGGGCAGAGTGCGGCCGCTTCGCTGGTCAGGTCCAGATCCTTGGTCAAATCCTGGCTGGCGACTTTGGTCTTCATCTGCTCCACGGTTGCCTGAACCTGCGCCGCGGCGAGCTCGGTCTCGATGTCGGGTGCGCATTCGTAGCAGAGACTTCTTTTCTGGTTCCAGCAGGAGGCGATGCAGGCCCATTTGGTGCACTTGGGGCACTGGCGGAAGCTCGACTTCACCTCTTCGATTGCTTCGCGGAAAGCCTTGTCGTGGCCGGGCCCCTGAATGGCGCGCTCGATTTCATAGCTGCCGGAGCTGGCCGATCCCAGGATGCCACCGAAAATGTTGCCGGCAGCCCGTAGAGCGCTCGATGCCAATCCGACGGCGGATGCCTTGAATTCGCTCATGAAACCGTTTCCGCAGCGGTCGCAGAAGAATTCAAACTGGTAGCCCTTGTCCGTGGAATGGTCGCTGTGGTTACGCGTGAACTGAATCAATGCCATACCCATCTCCTCGAAGTTGCTGGCTGGAATCCGTGGACGCATCCGATCGCGATGCAAAACCTGATTTTACTTGGATATGCCGCAGGATTCAACGTCCCCCGGGGCCAATGAGGCCGTTTGGGTTCCCTTCGGCGGCGGGAATCCGCATGCGTTGTTCTAACCTGGACCCTATACGCATCTCAGGTTTGCGGTGCCGCACCTTCGGTGCTCAGTTGTGAGGTCCATCCTAATCCCGGCCTGACGGCCGGGCCTATTCACTACCGGCCCCTCGGGCCTTATCAGGCGATGAATCAGGCTGGTGTTAATGCCGTGCCGTCTCCTCAATGCTCAGGCTGAGCCGAATTTTTCGCGGCCTGCGCTGATGGGCACAAACCCAGGCGCGAGGCGCCGGCAGTGAATCCCCGCGCGTCAGCGCGGGGTCAGGGAGATGTTAGCAACGAGGCCGGGAGGGCCGGCACATTTTTCTTGGGCTTATGTCTATTCCCACGGAAATGCGCGTAAGGAGCAGGTTCTAACCCCGCCTTTAGCCGAGAAGGTCATAGACGGAAATCGGACTGCTGCGGCGGCGGAAGGAGGCCAGGACACCGGCATGCCTCTTTTCCAGCCTCGGCCGCAGCTTCCTCAGGTAGGAAAAGCTCAGGGGGGAGAAGGATTCCATATACCGAAGATAATCGCGACTGTAGTGCGAAGAATTGATGGCGATCGATTGCAGCATGAGAACCAGGCAGTTGTTTCCGATGAGTTCCTTCAGTGTGGCGTAGCGCGCATCCGAGAAACGACCGGACCGCTCGAGAACGGAACCCATAAAGTGGCAGAGGCGACTGGTTACTGCGTCCAGGCGGGTTTCTTCCGCAATCCGGGAGAAGATCGTCCAGCGTTGCGAGCAACGGTCCTGCTGCAGATCCTGGAGATCATCCTGGAGTTGGAGGAGCACGCCGAATCCGAAGAAGAAATCGGCTTCAGCGCGGGTGAGTTTGCCGTCGATCAGGTAGCCGTCGGCCAGCACCGAGGCGCCGCCCTTTTCGATGCTGATGCGCAGAATCCGGCTCAGGTCGAGCGGGCAGGAGGCGCCCTGCTGCTCCAGGCTTCGGACCTGGCCGTTATGAATCGCAAGCAGGCTTTGGTAGACCTCGGGAAAGGCAGAGCGGGAGTACTTGTTTTCGATAATTTCGATCAGCTGGAAAACCTGCTTTTCATGGCGTTCGAGTGGGAGCAACGCGGCGCCGCCGAGCCGCAAGCCGAATCGGCGGTTGAACGCGGCCTTGGAGTGAGGTGAGATCTCGGGCCGGTCCAGATAGTTGTCGGTATAGGGATACAGCATGCTGTAGGCGAACACTGCCGGATTGAGCGACGGCTTCAGATCCAGAAGCATCTGCAGATAGTTGGTGACCCAGACATTGCGCATTGCCTGCCCGAGGTCGGCCAATTCGATCGCCGGGTCAAATTGTCTGGCCTGATGGACGAAATCCCGAGTCACCTTCGTGTATTCCCCGGAAAACAGGATATTGAGGTAAACCTCGGGCAATCCCAGGGAAGCGGTGCAGATTTGCTTTACAGAGGTCAGGATGTTGCGACGCCAGCGGTCCCGTCCCAAAACCGAATCGGGGAATCCCCGAAGTTGCCTTTCCACCAGATCGATCAATAGATCGAACTTGCGTTCATTATTCCTCTGCTGGCTGCGTTCGTATCTTACAGAGAGTTGCGGAGGATGGGTTCCGGTGGTTTCCCACAGCGCGATGCACCTGTCGATGAACCCATCCAGGTCCTCCCGAAAAGAATCATCGAATGAATACAATCGCGCCGTTGTCGCGGCGACCGTTGCCAGTGCAAGCATGATGGAGTGTACATCCCGAACCTGAAAATATTCCCCCAAATCGAAAAACTAAAATATCCGGGTCTGACCCGGATATTTTAGTTTTTGAGTCCAAAAATTAAATTGTCGGGGTCAGACCCCATAAAAGGAAGAATCGTAGGCGGAGTCGTAGAGGGCGACGATGTTTTCAGGCGGGACGCCAGCCTGGATGTTATGGCAGTTGCAGAAAACGTAGCCCCCGCCCGGCTTGAAGGCCCGGATATTCGCCTCCACCTCCTGCCGGACGCGTTCCGGCGCGGCGAAGGGCAGGATGTGCTGGGCATCGATGCCTCCGCCCCAGAAAACCAGATTTTTGCCGAACCGTTTTTTCAGGTTTTCCGGATCCATGTGGCGGGCGCTGATCTGCACTGGATTCAGAATATCGATGCCGTTGTCGAGCAGATCCGGGATGAACTGCACACAGCTGCCGCAGGTGTGGTACCAGATCTTAGCCCTGGTAAACCGCTTGATCGTATCCATCACGCGTCTCTGGCGCGGCTTCACGACATTTCTATAGAAGACCGGCGAGAAGAGCGGTCCGGCCTGCCCGCTGAGGTCGTCCCCGATCATGATGATATCCAGGAGATCCCCGATCTCCGACAGGAACCCGGTCAGCCAGTCGACCCAGAATTGGCAGGTCCGATCGATCAAAGCTTCGCAGAAAGCAGGATGCTCGATCATATCCACGAACCAGCGCTCGAGTCCGCGCAGATACCAGCAGATCTCGTAGGTCACGCCGCAAATGCCGCTCGAAAGGGCATAGGGTGTTTTCTCGCGCATCAGCAGAGCCTTATCCCGAACCCCGCGGAAACGCGTTCGATCGCTTCCATCGGGGAATGGATAACGATCCAGATCGCCGATTTCCGCATGGGCCAGCGGGTGGTGAGTAATATCCATATACAGGCGCTGGTCGTCGGGCATGGACCAGACCACGCCGAACTCGTCCCTGAGGTCGTGCCAGAGCCTGCCTTCCCGGACAATCTGCCTGATGTTTCCATCGAATCCGTCCGGCGCCCGGGCGGTGATGTAACGAATATCGATGTGGAAACGCTCCAGAACCCGTTCCGACGGAATCGCGAGTTGTTGCACGGGGTCAAGCGTCTGCATCTCTTCATGGAAATCCAGGTGGTCGATTAACGACCGGTATGCCGCGAGGTGAATTCCGGTCTGAAACCCTCCCAGGTCCATGGGCACGCGATCGGGTTCCTCGTGGTTGAGGGCCGCGAGCACCCGCTCTCTCGAGGTCATGGTTTCCCGTGAGGTCATATTGCCCATCCGAAGAACACCACCAATACGCCATCGATATCAGCCTTGATGGCCTGGTGGCCAGTGTAGTGCATCACAAATTCCTGATCGTAGGGCAGCCTGATGTTTTCACGCCGAGATCACTGCACCAAGCCCGTAGGGGCACGGCGCGCCGTGCCCCTACCGCCCTCGGGCCTACATTCCACCAATTCAGCTCAGGTTTTGGCAGGCAGGCACACTCTTCATATGTAAGCATCTGTATGACGCCCCACACTAGTTCCGAGTCATCTGATTCATTACAAACGGCTGCATCAGGCCGTAGCCGACGGTGGAGTATTTGACCCCTGGCGGCGGGCCCGGGTAGGGTCCCTTCTGGAACATCGCCGGCCAGGCTGTGCCGAGGACCGGATCTCCGTGATGAGGGCCCAGCGTATTCTTGAGGGTGCCGATGACGACAACCTCTACCCGGTTGACGCCCGCCTGCATCCACCTGGTGACATCCAGTTCCGAGGGCGGAGAATAAATGAATCCCGCTTCCTGACCATTGACTACCACCTTTGCCACGCTGCCATACCATTTAGGCAGCGAGAGGCGGTACGGGCCTGATGGCCTGGTGAGTTCAAAGCTCTGAGCATAAGACACCCCCGCGCTGTAGAACGGCATCCCCTGCTCGTTCCAGGCGCCCGGTTTCAGAGGCTGTTGGGGGACGATCGCAAACCCGCTCTCGAGTGCAACAAGCCGGAAATCGCCCAGGATATAAGCAGACTCGATCTCATGGTAAATGGTGAAGGGCGCCGCTTTGAGGGTTATCCGGTTCTCGCCGACCCGGACCACCGCGGTGATGTCCATTTTTCCAAAAGATCTGTCCAGCCACCAGGAATCCTTTGCTGCGGCAACCGGTTTCCCGTTGCACGCTACGGAATAGAGGTCCGGACGCTCCACCACGAGGTAAAGCGGCCCGGGGACCCGCTCCTGGATCGTGAAACGGTAGGCTGCCTCAAAACCGCTCTCCGGCGGGAACTTCCGGGTGATGAGTTCGTCGCGGAACTGAACCGCGCTGTCCCATGGATTGCGGGCCATGCCGTTTTTCTGAAATGCGAACTGCGAGGCCTGGTAGAAGTAGGAATCCTTGCGGGAATCGCCCCCGGCAGTGACGTCCACATAGTCGAGCACCAACACGTTGGGCGCAATGGGACGAATCCGGGTCGGACCCTGGGCTGCAACGGGCGCATACTTGGTCGCAGGCTTCGGGGCCGAATCCCTGTGATCCCTGGAGAAGAAGAGAAGAATCGAGCCGGAGGGCGGCAGCTCGAAGGAGGCGCGAGTCATCCGCTCGGTGACCTCGAACGGGTAGGCCATCACCATTCCCGAATCCGGATCCCAGCGTTCGACGCCCTGCGCCACGGACTCCACAATGCCTGACGAGGGCGACTCGTTGCTGGTATTGACCAGAAACAGCAGTTGGCCGTCCTCGAGCGTGCGGCGATGGTGGAACAGGATTCCTTTGTCCCCGTCCCGGCGGCGAATGGCGAATCCGTCTTTCTCCTGAGCCAGCAGCATCGGTGGCACGGCTCCGGGTTCAACCTGTTTCCATCCGCTGCTTCGGGCGAGGGCCGCCCCGCGCTCGCTCCTGCTGCCATCCACTCTTTCGGGCGGGAGGCCGCACGAAAGGATGATGCCGCCTTCCCTGGCGAAGCCCTCGATCAAATCCATGGTTTTGGTGTTGAGGTTCTCGACGGACGGCGGGAGGACGATGGTACGGTAGCTGCGCTGGCCGACATGCAGCGACTCGCCGGCCAGGGAGCCGTGCCTGGCGATGATGTCCTCGCAGCCGATATCGAACTCCACCTGCGCCTTTTCAAGATCGAGGACCATGCGCTGGAAGGAATCTCCGATTTTTTCAAGCTCCGGCGGATTTTTGCCTGCGCTGTTGTACATCCAGGCCGTCGTGGTCGGCTCCAGCACCAGCACCTTGTTGACCTGTGTTCCTTTGGATAGAGCCAGCGAGAGCCGCGAGAAATAGGTGGCGCTCGCGTGATAGGCCTCCCACCAGGGCTCGGCATAAGAGAAAGACTGCGGGTGGTCGCGCTTGCGGGCGCCGCGCAGGGTGACATAGGAAAGATGCTGATCGAGTGTGTTGACGCCAAGAACGTACAGCCAATCGCCGATCCGTTTCATGTCCTCGAAGCGCAGATCCCACCCGCCCGCGCCATAGGCCTCGCACAGGGTGCGCTCCCGCCCCAGCTGATTCGCGACACTGGCGAGTTCCTTCACGGCCCGCACGTTGCCGAACTGGGCATGGGTGTCCTCGCGGTACTGGTTCATCAGGATGTCGATTCCCGGGCGCTGCTGCCACGCCGACATGGCCATATTGTCGGGAACACTGAAGCAGTTCGGCCACTCGTGCTCCCAGTAGTGACCGGTAAACTCGATATGGTTCTTCTTGCAATACTCATAATAGGGCTTGCCCCAGCGCTCGATGAACTGCTCCAAGAGGACCTGCAGATAATTGTGGCGAATTCGCTTCCAGTCGCCGAGGGGTTCGCGCAACGCGGCCAGGTGATCGGTGAGGCGATATCCCCAGCGCTGCTCGAAAAGCTGAGGCAGGTCCTCGGTCCAGGGGATTCCTCCGGCGGGCCTCAGTTGGGGCTCATCAGTGAACACTCCCGGCACCCGTTTGCCGAACTGGTCGCCCACTTCCCGCCGGTAGGCGTCCATGGTGATGGCGAGAAACTTTTCGGTCACGCCGGGCCGGAGCAAGTCCACGTAATACTTCCCGCCGTACCATGGAGAGGGCTTGGCAAGCATGGTGGAGACGACCAGGTACCGATCTTCGCCGAGCTTCTCTCCGGCGCGGATTTTTTGAGTGATTTTCTCGTACCCGGTCTCGGTCAGGCGATAGACGGCCAGCAGGCTGTCGGACCACTCCGGCGCCGTCTTCTGTTCGGCCATGCCCAGTCCCCGGCCCTGCGACTCGGGCATCGCATCCGGCACGAAGCCGCCCGCGAAGCCGGAAGGATAGGAATTCTCGTCATAGATCCAGAGGTTCATGTCGAGGTTTTCCGCTTCCTTCAAGGCCAGCTTCCAGAGCCGGAACCATTCGGCCGAGAGATAGGGAGTCATCAGGCCGGGGCGCGGATGCACGAAAGCCTGCCGGACGTTTTGCCGGGCGAGATCCCGCAGCGTTCCGATCACTTCCGCATCGGTCATTTGATCGTTCCAGACCCAGAGGGGAGCACTGCTGAACTCCCTGGGCGGACTCGCGAACATTGGCTTTATCTGCGCGGATGTTAACGGGCCGTCGGCCGATTGACCGGCCAGGGATACGACTGCGAGAAGAAGCAGGACGGGTAATAGAGATTTAGTGCTCATAATGAGCCTCCAGCACCGCCATTCGGGCTAACAGCGGTGCGAACATCGATACCCTACTATCACAAAAGCCACCGCCAAGTCACCAGGACAGCTGTACCAGGGCCATGGAGTGCTTATCCTAAGCTCGCTGGTTCATAAATGCGCCAACGTAATTCAAGGCCCTCTTGTAGTGCGGCGGCATGACGCGCTTTAGATTGCGGATTGCGGAATTCGGATTGCAGATTTGGAATAAGGAAATCGGGTGGATCGGTGCCTGACCAGGTATTCCACTGGGAAGACATCCAAAGTCAGCGGAAGATTTCAATCCGCAATCCGCAATGCGAAATCCCGCGAAGCGGGACGCTCTCCCCAAATACGTCACGGTATTTATGAAACGGCGTACTAAGGGCTCGCGCAAAAATAACTTCACATTTTGCTGTCGGCTCCCAGGCCCTTGGCATCTTGCCACGAGACCAGATTAACGTCAGGTTTACCAAATATGCAGCAGCACCAAAAAAGGCTGGCGGGCCTG
>Ga0315273_10011459_pt1 | contig 11347 bp, 11 predicted proteins | sample YL17G02_0_MG_FD_205753 | JGI IMG/M metagenome (GOLD analysis project Ga0315273, IMG submission 205753) | Sediment microbial communities from Yellowstone Lake, YNP, Wyoming, USA - YL17G02_0 | ecosystem: Environmental > Aquatic > Freshwater > Lake > Sediment | place: USA: Wyoming | collected...
CCAATATTCCCATCTACATCGCCGGGGTCAATACTGGCCTGGCCAGGTTAGCCGGCGAGATGGCACAGGGATTCCACGCCCATCCTTTTCATACCCCACGCTACCTGCGGGAGGTGATCCTGCCTGCCATCGAACAGGGAGCAGCCAATGCTGGTCGTTCTCGGGCAGAGATCAAGATCTCAACATCCGCATTTGTGGTCACTTCAGCGGAGGAAGAAACATTTGTGCGTGCACAGATTGCCTTCTATGCCTCCACACCCTCCTACCGTTCGGTGATGGAGCTACACGGGTGGGAGGACACTGCCAGTCAGCTTTCTGACCTGGCTTCAAGAGGGGCATGGGCTGATATGGCAGGGTTGATCAATGATGACATGCTCCGTGAGTGTGCCGTCATAGCTTCTCCTGCCGATCTGCCATCAGCACTCCTTGAGCGTTACCAGGGGTTGGTGGACCGCCTGGGTCTCTATATTCCATTCAAACCCGGAGAGCGGGATGAATTCTGGAAACATCTACTGCATGGCGTATAATCTTTAAACAATGGAAGGCGAAACCTATTACGCCAATTTACGCAATCAAATGGTCACCGAGCAAATCATCTCGCGTGGCATTCAAGATGAGCGTTTGTTGGAAGCGCTGCGCAGCGTTCCACGCCACTGGTTTGTCCCTGAGGAATACGTAAACATCGCTTATTCAGATAGTCCATTGCCCATTGGGCAGGGTCAAACCATCTCTCAACCGTACATTGTTGCTTTGATGACCGAGCTTCTGGAACTGCAGGGCGAGGAAAATGTCTTGGAGGTGGGGACTGGCTCTGGCTACCAGGCTGCTTTACTGGCATTTCTAGCCAAGCAGGTCCACACCATTGAGCGGTACGAAGCCCTGGCAGAAAAGGCTGAGAAAGTCCTGATGAAGCTGGGACTGACAAATGTGGAAGTACATGTTGGGGACGGTACCTTGGGCTTGCCCGAATATGCCCCCTTCAGTTCTATAATTATCACCGCGGCTGCGCCACATGTCCCCCAACCATTGTTCGACCAACTGATCGATGGCGGGAGCCTGGTGCTGCCTGAGGGTGGGGCTGGTGGTCAGATGTTGGACCGTTGGCGAAATAAAGATGGCGAGTACGAACAAGAACACATTACCCCGGTGGCATTCGTACCTTTACGGGGTCAGCACGGCTGGAAGGAAAATACCTGGGGGTTTTAATAAGCCAGGAAACAGCGCGTGACTATATTAAATCCTCGCTGAGTTCCTTCAACCGAAACGCTTGATCCTCAAAGCAGTGTAAAACTAAGCCGGTGCACCGGGCTTGGACCCATTCGTTTTAGGGCTTCCCGATGAGCCCGGGTGCCGTATCCTTTGTGGGCAGCAAAACCGTACCCCGGGTAGGTGATGTCCAGCTCCCGCATCAAAGCATCTCGGGACGTCTTTGCGAGAACGGAAGCCGCTGCAATGCTCAGCGAGCGGCAGTCGCCCTTGATTAATGCAGTCTGAGGTATGGTCACTTCAGGTAAAAACAGGTAGTCTATGAGCAAATGGGCAGGATGCAGGGATAGGCTTTCCAATGCCCTCCAGGCTGCCAGGCGTGTGGCAGGTACGATCCCCACCTGGTCAATCTCATCTGACGTAGCGAAACCCACTCCCCAAGATTCAGCATAATGGAGGATCTGGTCTCGGGCAATCTCTCTCTCATGGGGTGTCATTTGCTTGGAATCGCGCACGCCCTTAAGCAACCCGGATAAGCCTTCCTTCTGCGGCAGGATAACCGCTGATGCAGCCACCGGTCCCGCCAGCGCACCGCGCCCGGCTTCGTCAATTCCAGCCACCCGAATGATGCCTGCCTGCCATAAAATTAGCTCAAAGGAAAGATCAGGTTCCGGGGGAAGAAGGGAGACATCAAATACGGGCATTGGGATGTGTGTAGAACCCTCTTATCGCATTCAGCCGGATGGTGATCAAATCCACCCCCATTGTGAAGGAATCTCGGACCACTTTGATTTTGCTGTGCGGGTTGTAATACCAGTGGATGGGCAATTCGATAATCTTGTATCCCAGCTGCCTGGCAATGAATAAGATTTCCACGTCAAAGGACCATCCCATAAGAGTCTGGCGCTTGAAAAGTTCCTCCACCACCCCGCCTCTAAAGCACTTGAAACCACATTGCGTATCTTGCAAGCCTGGCAAAGCCAGCCAGCGGATAAGCCCGTTGTAGATGCGCCCAATAAAATGACGGTAATCTGGCTCCCCAAGTCGAGCTGCTCCCGTTGCTTCCCGCGAGGCAATAGCAATGTCATAACCTTCCTGGTTGGGCGGCAGAAAAAGGTTGATCTCTTCTACCGGCATTGAAAAATCAACATCACACATAAAACGAAATTCGCCTGTTGCAGCAAGCATACCCTGCCTGACCGCTCTGCCCTTTCCCCTCTGGCTATTCTGTAATACGCGTATTTTGGGGTGCTGCATTGCGAAATCCTTCGCAATCTGAAATGTACGGTCTGCACTCCCATTCTCAACCACCAGTATTTCCATTGTGTAGGTTTGCCTCTCAGCAAACTCGAGCACCTGCCTGAGGGTATCAGGCAGGCGAGTCTCTTCGTTATGAGCTGGAAGGATGAGTGAGAGGAATGGTTTGGGCAATTGCATCCTCAGTTGCCTGTTATTGTCACATGCCACTCAGAGCAAAGATAATGGCACCAAACAGTACCACGATAGTTAAAACTAATAACACTATTAGGATAACCCATTGCTTTTTTGAGAATTTAAACTTCTCTTCGACAGCAGGCAGAGGCATCTCGGATGGGATATTAATGGCAGGCATTTTAGGTGGCGTTTTCTTCTCAGGCACATATAGATCTCGACCGAAATAGTCTTCTCCCTCACCCATGGGAATGGCTTTATCAGGGTCTGCCATCACTTCAAGTGAATCGGACAGGTAATTGATCTCATTTGGGTGAAGCACTTCATCGCTTTTAAGCAATGTGGTAATCAGGCTATCGACACCATCCATCATCACGATCCGGATAGCCGGTTTGACTGTTTCAATATTCGCTCCCGGGTTGGCAAAGATCAATACTGGTGTTATATCCGGGTGAGATTTACCGTGCACATCCAATATCGTTGCTAGTTTTTTGGCGTAATCTTGGCTTTGCTTGATCAAATTAGGACGCGCAGTGTTAAATTGATGGTTGGTCTTGTCCATCTTCAACCAGGAATCTTCCTTCACTTTAAAAAATCCCTTCTCGTAGCTTATATTAAGGACGAAAAGCCCTGCTGGACCAACTAAGATAGGTGGGAAAGGCGGGCCTATACTTTCGAGCTGGAGATTGTGCAGCATGATATAGGAATTATCCAATCCCTTTAGGAAGTGCGCCACGATGGCGTCTTCGGCATGCTCATCAGTCTTTCCGAATGGAAAAAGTTGCCTGATTTGGTCGCTAATATTTTGGGGGCTGCTCTTCTTAATATGTTTTGATATGGGTTCGATCAGTTTCATGTCTGAACTCCCAGAACATCGATAGGTTTATTATCCTGATGCAAGGTAAATGCCAGGTAATTCGATAACAGGTGGGAATTCTCATCCAGAACGCGCTGGTGATAACTCTGCACCTGTTGCAAGGGGAGGTGCTCAAAGACTTCCAGTTGCATGCGTTCTTCCGATCCAAGTAAAGCATGGAACTCAGGTGCTGATATTCCTTGTCGTGAGGAGAAGACTTCCACCGTTTGAGTGGTTGCTCCAGGCTGTAGCTGAGGGAATAGCAGGTTACGCCATTCTATCAGGTGATGGTCATCAACGAAAGGTAGCCAACCCTCAGGCTCCACCTGGCTCAGACACACATCCATACCGGTGCGCAGCTCAGGAAGGATACCCACATCCAGGTAGGCACGTAATACATTATGCAAGTAAAGGCGTTCATTGAAGGTACCCCAGGAGCAATGCGGACCAAAAACCGGGACGAATATTTCTTTCACCCACAGCCAATCCGCTTGCAGGTGGGACAAATAACCTGCCACAAATATTGCCTGCAGTACAGGCAATTGCCTGGCATCTGCCAGGTGGGGATAATCAGACAGGAGCATTTCCCAGGCAGGTGGATCCCCTAACTGGATGGGCAGGTTAAAAAAATGCGTCATCTGACGTGGCTGACCTGAGACTACCTGCACATCTGGGGCAGTGTTGCCAAACAAGAACACACAGCGGGAGTTGTATAGAAACTGTCGTACCGGTTCCGGTAGCGCTGCATATTGCAGCAAGTCTTCAGCCAGGCTTAAGTGATAGAAAGGGGTTGGCACATAAAAAATTATACCAGCCTGCTGGAGGGTTACCAAACCAACAAAAAAGCGACCCGCTAGGCCGCTTGAACAAACACTCCATGAAACCCGATACCGTGATTAGATTATAGGCACACCGGGCAGCTCATCCATCGCTGCATGTGCATCACCTACAACGATTACCGGGTTACCAGCCCGCTGCAGCAGATGCACTGGTTGGGTCACTTTGAATTTACCACCCATATGGATAATACGCTCACCGACCCAATAACGCTTGCCCGCCTTAAGTTGCTCGATCAATGCCTGCCGATTCAACAGGATGCGGTCGGAAAAAATAGGTCCCCGTCGTACATAAACGCGCACCCAATCAAGCTGCCCATCTGGTTTAAAATGGGCAGTCTCAATCACACCGTCATAATTGATTTTTGCCATTAGTCGGGGCGGGCGGACTTGAACCGCCGACCCCCGCGTCCCAAACGCGGTGCGCTGCCAAACTGCGCTACGCCCCGGCGGGGGTGAGTATACTGTATACCATCTCCAAGGTCAAGGATGATTGCGCACAGGATGATTGCGCACAGGATGATTGCGCATGGTGTTGCGTGCCATGTTATCCACCCTTTGGTTATATCGATCACCTGCATGCCCTTGCACCCAGTGCCAGCTGATATTATGGTCAGCTAATGCAGCTTCAAGCGCTTGCCACAGGTCAATATTCGCCAGTTTTCCAGTCTTACGCTTCCAGCCCCTGCGTCGCCAATCTGGCAGCCATTCTGTAATGCCCCTGCGCAGATATTCGGAATCGGTATAGAAATCCACGCGGCAGGGTTGACTGAGTGCTCCCAATGCTTTCACTGCCGCTGTCATCTCCATGCGGTTGTTAGTGGTATGGGGTTCTGCACCGCTCAGCTCTTTCTCATGCCTCCCAAAAAGTAACAAGGCCGCCCAGCCACCTGGACCGGGGTTGGGCTCACAGGCTCCATCCGTATATATCGTAACGCGCAGCAGGTCGGTCATCATTGTACCTGGGAATAGATCTCAGTTGCCACGCTGTCTAATTTTTCCAGCAATGAAGGAATTTGAGAGGCACTGAACTTTGGGTCAAAAAGCTGGGTAATAACGTCCTCAAGTGCCCAACGCATCATGCTCCATGAAGCGAGGGAGGGCTCGCTGTGTGCATCGGGGATCAAATCCAGCGCCTGTGCCCATTGTGGGCTGTTGACAGCAGAGCCATTCATATAACCCAGTGAGCTAAGGCGTGTCGGGTAGGTTTCCAGCGCTTGAACCCATTCTGACTGGTTGTGTGGGTATACCAACCATTTTGTAACCAGCCAGGCGGCCAACTGCTTGGTGGGGTTCGAACGTGTGATTAATATGGATGGCCCATAGGTATCCACTGCTGGTTGCTTGCTGGACGGGAAAGGGAGGACCACCCACTCATCTGTGCTGCCAGCCTGAGCAAAAGCCTCTCGCTGGGTATAAATATCAAACAGGCTGCCCACGATGAACAATGCATGTCGGTTGGCAAACTCACTCTGTGCATCTACCGATGTATCTAACCAGGCACAACCACTTTCCTGCAAACCTTTCAGGTATCTAAAAGCTTGTAATGTATCAGGGGTGCTAAATAGGTAACCTGCTGATCCCGGGTTGGTGATTCCACCGCCAAAGGCATAGATCCATCCAACCAACTCCCCTGGTTGGGGAGTAATCAACCACCCGCCCTTACCCAGGTTGGATTTGTCACCCTGTTTGCTGACAAATTGCGCTGCGGCACATGCCCGTACACGGAAATCCTCGGCAGTTATAGGTGGTTCGGGGTAACCCAGCTCATGCGCAAAACTCTGGTTGTAATACAACACATATGCCGACCGGTAAAATGGTATTCCCAGCCGCCTGGCCTGCCCCGTGGTGGTATTTGTAACAAGGTTTTCAGCCCAGAAAGGGGGGTAAAAGTCAGCCTGCTCGTCGCTCGTCATGCCCCAAACCGGGTCATTGACATAAGGGGTCAGATCCACCAATGCATCCACACCGTCCCAATGACGCGCCTGGTAACCATAATCCACGATCACATCAGGCTGTGTGTCCGTCAACAATGCCGACTCCATAGCCTCATCCAACCTGCCAAAGCCCTCATAAGGGCTGGCGTTTACGGTGATTCCCCACTGGTTGGTACGGTTGAACTCCTCCAGGATGGATTGTAGTGCTGCTCCATTCACTCCAGTCCAGGGGTGCCACAGGCTCACCTGCACTCCACGCAACTGAGTTGCAGTTGCACCCAGGACGGATGGCGTCTTTTCATTTGGGGTGGGCGGGATGGCGGGTAGCAAGGTGGGAGTATTTCTAGCCTGTGCCTGGGTGCTTCCTGGAGTGGGAGTTTCGGCTTGAGATAAAATCACCTGTGTGGCAGTGGTAGAGATCGTGCCTGAGGTCGTATTCTCATGACAATATATGGAAAAGAATGCCAGGACGAATGCCAACCCTAGAGTTATGCCATAAAATAAGGTAAGATAACGACTTAGCGTTCGATTGGAACCAAAAAAAGTATGCACCAGTCTCTCCAATCCCGCCATTATATCAAAAAGAACCCCTTGCTTCTCTTATGCACACCACATGAGTGACATTACGCCTGAAATCCTCCCGCTTATGAATTCCCACCGACTACCAGGCCTGGAATTGGATGGTGACTTCATCCATCCCGATTACCTTGGTGGCTCGATCCTGAACCTGCCCTCCAGCATCTGCCAATGGCTGGGGGTTGAACCTTTGGGCGCTACTCCCATGCGCCATGAGCTGACCATTATTGGTTCCACTAAAGTTCGGCGGGTCATCCTGGTACTGGTGGATGCCCTCTCTCTGCACCGCTTGCAACGTTGGATGTCTGCTGGTACCGCCCCGGTCTGGTCACGTTTGCTAATGCAAGGCAGGCTTGCTGCATTGACATCCACCGCTCCTTCCACCACTTCCGCCGCACTAACTTCTTTATGGACTGGGCGCAGTCCGGCTGAGCATGGTGTCGTCGGCTATGAGCTGTGGCTGAAGGAATTCGGGGTGGTCAGCAACATGATCCTGCACACACCCATCAGTTTCGAGAATGACGACGGCAGTCTGGTCAAGGCTGGCTTCAACCCTGAGCAGTTCCTCAACCTGCCCACCCTGGGCACACACCTGGCTTGCTCCGGGGTCAAAGCCCATGCCTTGCAACACCGCAGCATCATCCGCTCGGGGCTATCACAGATGTTGCTCAAGGATGTGGACGTGCACGGGTATCTCACCCCCACCGAGCTGTGGGTCAACCTGCGCCATTTGGTGGAGTCCAACCCACGCCAGCGCCAGTATATGTATGTTTACACAGGTCAGCTTGATCACTTCTCGCATTACTACCACCCAGATGATGAACGTACTGTGGCTGAGTTTAGTGAGTTCAGTTGGTCATTCGAGAAGAACTTCCTCGAGCGGTTATCTCCCGCTGGCTGCAATGGCACTCTGGTCTTGCTAACCGCTGATCATGGGATGCTCGCTACCCAAAAATCTGCCCATTATGACCTGCGCAAGCACCCAGAGCTCTCACGCCTTTTGCATATCTTGCCCACCGGTGAACACCGCCTGATGTACCTGTTCATTAAACCGGGGCAGACATCCGCTGTGCGTAACTATTTCGACCTGACCTGGCCTGGGCAGTTTGTCTTCCTCGACCCATCCGAAGCTGTTGCCAGGGGATTGTTCGGACCTGGCACGCCCCACCCACGCCTGTCAGACCGCCTGGGCGACCTTATTGTTGTTGCCCGTAATGATGCCTACCTGTGGTGGGCAGAGAAGGAAAATATGCTAGTCGGCCAACATGGGGGTCTCTCGCATGATGAAATGATTGTGCCGTTATTGAGTGTGATGCTGTGAAAACCGACTACAATATGCCCACTGTGCCGCCCACAATCACCGACTTGATCAGCCTCGCCCTCCAGGCGGGTGACATCCTGCGCACCAGCTTCGGCCAGCTTCTGCAGGTTGACCACAAAGGAGTGATTGACCTGGTCAGCGAAGCCGACCAGCGCTCGGAGCAATTCCTGGTCAGCTACATCCGCCAGCACTTCCCAGGAGATACCATTGTGGCCGAGGAGAGCGGCGAGCTTACCGGTACTGCTGATCATGCCTGGTACATAGACCCCCTGGATGGCACGATCAACTATGTCCATGGTCTGCCCATTTATTCGGTATCCATCGCATATGCAGAGGGGGGTGAGCTATGCTTGGGCGTGGTCTACGACCCGATGCGGAATGAATGCTTCAGTGCTGAGTTTGGTAAGGGTGCCTGGCTGAACGGGCAGCCCATCCATCCATCGCTCACACCTGACCTTGACCATGCTTTGCTCGTCACAGGCTTCCCTTACGACATCCGCACTAACCCAGACAACAACCTGGACCACTATGCTCATTTGGCCTTGCATTCACAAGCTGTGCGGCGCTTGGGCTCGGCTGCGTTGGATCTGTGCTATGTCGCTTGTGGGCGCTTTGATGGTTATTGGGAATTATGGGTTAAAGCCTGGGATGTATCGGCGGGTGGGCTGATCGCCCGGGAAGCTGGGGCAGTTGTAACGAATATGGCTGGCGAAGATGACTTTATCTCGCTGCCTCAATCCATCCTGGCAGCCAACCCGCACCTCTACCCCCTGATGTTGCACGAGCTGAAGCGCTAAGTGGGCTCACCAGCCCCGTAAGAGCCGGTCAAAATCGCCTAGATCAACCCGCGAGGTCAGGTCCAGGCTGACGGGTGTGACAGACACCACCCGCTTCACGCGTAGGGCGAACACATCCGTGTCCACACCCTCTCCGCCTAACTCATTAATGCGCCGGTAGCCCACCCTCTCTGGTTGGTCCCACGATGACCGCTTGGGTTTAATAGCCATAAAATATGTTAGGCGTGATAATCGGGTGACCTCCCAGGGGGTCTCCGGGCTTGCATCACATGGGACGTCGACTTTTAGCAAGTCTACATCCTCTGGTAATCGCCGGTTCAGCATCATACGCCCAAAAATGGCGGTAAAGTATGCCGCAGCCGAAAAATCGATGTTGGTGGAATAAGAAAGGTGGTCGGATTCATCCGTCTCCAGTGATATGGCGAGGGCAGGGATGCCATTGCCTGCGCCTTCCATGGCTGCCCCCACCGTCCCCGAGACAGTGATACCCACCCCCAGGTTCTCGCCATAATTGATCCCCGAGACGATCAGGTCCGGTCGCTCTGGTAGGATTTCACAGATGGCATGTAGGATCGCTTGTGCGGGTGTGCCACCCACACTGTAAACCGTCCACAACTTTCCATTCACCTGCATTTGCTGTGGGGTGATGATGCCATCTGAAGTGGATGGCAGGCTGCGCCCTGCGCCCGAGAATTGGTCACGCGGTGCCACCACATGTACATAGCCAAGCTCCGAAAGAGCCTCCGCGGCTGCCCACAATCCCGGGGATTGAATGCCATCATCATTGGTCAATAAGATTTGGATGGGTTTTTCCATCGCTCACACCTTTTGAGAAAAATAAAAGCCTCGCGAACGTTTATACAGTGTCTTCATGGTTTCACTGCTGTACGAGCGAGGCCAGGAGGCGTCCCTGGGGCGATTCGAACGCCCGACCCTTTGCTCCGCAAGCAAATGCTCTGATCCGCTGAGCTACAGGGACGTTTGAGGAGATGATTTTACCACCAACTTTAATTTAATCAAGGAGCGTATTTCGTGACGAAGCGTCGCTAACGGTATATGTGAGCAAGGCAAGGACGTTTTATGCCCGTAGCATTGAGGGCATCTTTTGCCCGAAACATCGCGAACGTTTTATGTGAGCGATGAAGAACAGTATACGTAAGCGAGGCAAGGATGCGACAATTTAGATGCTGTGATTCCCCTAAATAAAAGCACTCTCAGGATAACTTCTTAATCATCCTGAGAGCACTTTAGTATGTCAGGTTACCCAGCTATTTATCTGAACCATCCTTTTTTAGGGTGCTTACATCGATATCGATGATATCAACAGGTACAGGATCTGATGCTTTAGGGCTTGACTGGAACGCAACATGATCTATAAATAGGTTACTGTTTAATGATCCATCACATACCGCTCTTATTTGGATAGATACCGACTGTCCGGCATAGGCACTCAAATCTATTACTCTCTGAACCCAGCTATTGGTATCATTATCATCACAAAGCCAATATGCATCGACTGTGGTTCCATTAACTTGAACCCCTCCAATATCATACCCACAAATATCCGCAGAGGCGATCCAATGCCAGTAGGACAGATATGGTTGGCCAGCAGGAACAGACACCTGTTGTTGAATATATGCGGTTTCATCATAGTCACCGCCCAACCATACAGCCCATGTTCCATCATAGGGTGGAACGAGAAGGTCCCCTGATTGGAGGATCAACGGATATCCATGGGTCGAATATTCTGTCCACGCCACGGGTCCCTGCTCAAAATTCCCATTCTGAAATCCGGCAATAGGTGTTACGGTACGGGTCGGCGTTCGGGTTGCTGTAAGTGCCAGCGTTCTGGTTGGTGTACGGGTCGGCGTTCTAGTTATTGTACGGGTCGGCGTTCGTGTGGGAGTTGGAGGCTTACCTATTAATGGCAGATAGCCAAAGCTATTGGGGGGCGTTCGGATTGGAGTCCGGGTGGGAGTGCGAGTTGTTGTCTTGGTTGGAGTCGCTGTTCGGGTTGGCGTTGGGGTTGTTGATGAAGTAAGATGCACAACACTGACTGATAAAAGTTCCATTCCTTGATAACTTCCACCCCAGGGCATGGTAGGGGTGAAGCCTGGGTCACTAGACCAGGTATCACGGATATAAATTGTCGATCCTTCATACCCATAACCAACGATGGAATGACCGGCAAGATTTAGCAGCACGGCATACCCTGCATCAATTTCCGCCTTAAAATTGACTAGTGAAAATCCTCCAGAATAATTATTATCCGTCTTCTGGTTATAGCAATCGCTTACGGCGTAGCCTCTGGCTTCATAAAAAAGTTTTCTCCCATATGTTCCATCTACACTGTCAATGCCATAACCTTCCATATCGGTGCAGGTCAA
>Ga0315273_10011461_pt1 | contig 11346 bp, 13 predicted proteins | sample YL17G02_0_MG_FD_205753 | JGI IMG/M metagenome (GOLD analysis project Ga0315273, IMG submission 205753) | Sediment microbial communities from Yellowstone Lake, YNP, Wyoming, USA - YL17G02_0 | ecosystem: Environmental > Aquatic > Freshwater > Lake > Sediment | place: USA: Wyoming | collected...
CTCGGCAATGATAATCATAAAAATATGGTTTATCTACTGGTTTTGGGCAGTTATAAATTTTTACTCTTATTTTTTGTGTTTTGGTTATAGCAAAGTTGTTTCTATCACTAGTAAGAGGTGGAAATGACTGGCTTGGCTTATAATCAACAAAATATTTACTGTTGCCTTTCCAAACTGAAACAACCAAGCACCATTGATTTTTTCGCCATACTGAAACTTCATAATGAAGCGCAGGTCTGTCTTTCCATCGTATTTCTACAGAACACACATCTTTTTCTGAACCTAAATCTATTTCGATTTCTGGGCTCATTGGATGGTGAACATACCCAACATCCACTGGCTCCCAATAGTATCCAGAATTATTACCGCGAGCAGTCAAATGAATAGCAGGATGCTCCTTGGCTTCATGGGATGCTATCACCTTACAATCGCTCGCAACATTGTTATCACTTTCTGGACCACGAACGATTATTCCATTAATTTTACAATAAGGTGGATACTTTTCAGGGCGATAAAGATGGTGGAAATTTCTATCATCTTCTCTTGCTCTTTTTAAAGTATCTTGTACTGTACAGTTACAATGATAAGATCTATCACAAGTCTTATCTAAATTTATTGCCACCTCTTTATAATAGTCCAATCTATCTGATGCTTTTATGATTTTGTCTGGATGTAATCCAAACAACTCTAAATCTCTTGGAATATTTTGTTGCCAAACATCATGTGGTGGATTCAAGTCAAGACCATCAAGTCTTAACATAAATAACCCGTTATTTTTTTTGGCATACAGATAATTCAACAAAGCATTATACAAACCACCTATATGCAATTCCCCGCTTATGGTTGGTGCAAAACGTGTTGTTACTACCACTTACTATCCACTTCTTTCTTTATAATGTTCATAAGCCGATTTAAACATTTCTTTTTGTTTTTACACATGGATCTATAGATTGTAAACTCTTCTTTACTAACTTCCTTTTGTTTGATTTTTTCTTGTATTTTTTTGAAAGCATCAAGATGTCTATGTATTAATCGAAAAGATTCACCAACGAACTGGATAGAATGTTTCGTCTTGCTATCACTTTCTTTTCTCTTTTTAAAGTCTTCTGTCTCTTCTTGTGTCAACATTTCTTGAGGTTCTATAGCAGACCCCAATAAAATTATCTCAAGTGGAGATGCCTCACGGACATCTTTTTCTTTATATATACCGTTTGTCTTGATAGAGAAGCACCATCCACCCATCTCTCCAACTCTGCAAATTACATACAAATCCTGGACATCAATCACAAATATTACAACAACAGGACCCTTAGTAAGCCCTGCATTGTGATATATTACAAAATAGTGATTTCTATCACTTTTTTCAAAAACACATTTTTTATCAAAATTAATAAACATCTAAAAGCTTGCTACTATCTTTTTGAGATTATTTACCATATTATCAATACTTTTGATAGTTTGATCTGTTTCCCAAGTCTGATTTTTCTGTACTAGATTTGCTTTCGCAGCCTGAAACCATTTGACAAAGGTAGCCACTTCAAATACTGCCATAAGCATTCGAAGTTCATCAGATGTTTCCATTGCTTCTTTGTATTCTTTCTCACACTTTTCTATGAAAGGTCTAACATTTTCTATTAAACCGCCTACATCTTGCTCGTTAACATTTTTACCAACCAACTCATAAAACCTTGTTGATTCTTCACCCAGCTGAGCAGTTCTTTTTAGAAATTGAGCTCTTCTTATCCTTCTTTCCCTAAAATACTGACTTGTGTGAAGCATCTCTTTTATCCCTTCAAAATATTTTTGTCTGCCTGAATCAACAGCCTCATTAGCTCAGACTGCTTCTCTACTGTTTCACGAGGTGTGAAGTTCTGCATCAACACTACCTCATTGAAAATAAGTTGAGCCTGAATGAATGCAAGAATGTTTGGTGTATGTTCTTGAACATTTTGATAAACTGGATGGTCACAATTTAGATATATTTGAACCCCATCAAACCCAAATCCTTCAGCCAACATGCTTGCTGGACCATCTTCACCCAAATGCTCAACGCTTGCTGCTATGAAGTTGTTGATGCGAGCTTGTGGAGCATCTGGAACGAACCCATCTTCCAAAGGATTAACTCTCAAGTCCAAGATTGTTGTATCAAGAGGTGGAGCGATTGGGGTTAGTTTAATTTTCGTTAGTTCCAAAGAATTTGTGATAGGTGTCTTTGGTGTAACTCCTTCGGCCAATTTAGCGTTTTGAAGTGGCATGTCCTCTATCTGGTCCACCGCTATCTTATTTATAAATTGTTGAAGTCTCTTTGCTGTCAATCGCATAATACCTTCAAGCTGCAAATGGTCCATCACATTTTGCTCTGGAATGGCACCTAATAACTGCTCTAATGCCTGGGGACCCAACAAGTCTTCTAACCTTACTTTTAGAACTTTTTCAATGACATCCAAAGCTTCAGAAAGTGTTTGAATATTGCTTGGCAAATCACTTGGGTCAACATTGTAACGAGATGCAATCTGCTTCATAAAGTCAAGAAATTCAGAAAATGCTTTTGTTCCTTTTGCAGCTGTGATTTCAGCCGACATATTACCTGTGTCTTCAATGTCTGCTGATGGGTCTTTACCTGCGATTACTTCATCCAAAGCACCAACTGGAATCATTGATTGCAATGGTCTCTTTGGAAAATCAAATTCTGGAAGCTTGTTCAATACACTTGTAACATTTCTAACTGCTTTATCCAAAATCTTTTTTCGTTTTTCTTCACCATCAGCCATACGTTTCAAAGCCTCTTGGTCAAGAATTGAACGAACTGCTGTACGCATTGCTTCTTCAAAAGCTGTCTTTTCTGGAGAATCAACTAACTCTACTCTGCTGGAAGCAATTGTTGGATTTAACCAGTCTGCAATAGCAAAGCCAGACATCTTACGAGCTGCTGAATCATAATTATCCAAACCAAAGAATGACCTCTTGATACCACGGCCCTGTACACGAATCTGAATACCAGCTTGGTCACCCAGTTCATAGCTGTCTGCTGCTAGTACAACTTCACCTACGATTGGTCCAAAAGATGTGGTTAGGTTGATAGCATAACGCATACCGTGAATATAACGCTCTTTTAGGAGCTCACCATTTACATAAACTGCGAACTCGTCTTTTGTATGGGGAACCATGATCTCTGACAAGCGCTGTTTGATTACCTGGTCGGAATATGTTCTATGTAGATTTCTCATTACAATAGCAACACCATTATTGTTTGCATTGTAGGTTTCGTCTGTACCAAGTGAAGCGATTAGTGCATTTTTATACTCTTCTTCATTGGCATAAGATGTTACTGGTACTTGATAATCAGTGATGTAGTCACCGGCAGCGATTGCTTCTTGATGGCTATACCTGGCACACACTCTATAGTTGTCACACTTTGTGAATACCTCAAACTCGTCGGCCATGCTTAAAATAGCAAATTTTCCAATTCCAAAAGCTCCAATTGGTTGTCTGGATTTTGTGGAAGTTGGTTTTGTACTTTTACCAATTGTAAAGAAGCTATTTAAGATTGATTCACTCATTCCACGGCCATCATCGACAACAGCAATTTGAGAGGTTGTTACTATTACCTGTATTGTGTTAGCATCAGCATCATAAGAATTACTAACCAACTCAACGATTGCCAAATGGGGGTCAGGATAAAGACGACGACCAATAGCAGTTTGAATATGAGTACTCGTCTTAATAGGAATGGTGTCTGCCATGTTAGTCTCCAAATAGGGATGCACACTCTTTTAGAGTTTTCTCCCATACTTCTAGTGTGTGAAATTCTACATCATGTTCGCAAACGATAAAGCCTTGGTATTTATACTTTCTCAACAAGGTTGCCAAGTGTTGTACTAGTTCCATGTTTTCGTAAATGGGCCTGTGATGTGGTCCACCTTTGAAGCCGCAGAGATGTATGTGTCCAAGCAATTCGTAGCATGAATCTATTATACTTGGATACTCTTTGCGAATCATCGCATGCTCAATGTCGACACACAACATAAGGTCAGGGATTTTTTCTTGTAATCTTAAAAAGTCTCCGCCAGAACGAATTGGCTCATAGGTTTGTATAGTCGGCAACTGTTTTCCATCGTCATCTAAATGATGTTTCTCGGGAAACGCTTCATTTTCGATACTTATTGTGATACCTCTTGCTTTTGCCATAACAACTAAATCAGCAAGAGCATTATCTTCTATAATCTTGTGTGTATTTATTAATTTTGCCCCTATGCGATTGGCGAAATCAATCACTGATTCATCAAAATAATCAGTTGGTGAATGTACAACATATTCGAAGCCATAGCTCTTTAATAGAACCATGGCACCCCAACTTTCAATGAAACTACGACTTGTATAAATCTCTAAATATTTCCAACCTATTCTATCAAGAATGTCCAGTTTTTTAGAATTTGGCTCAACTTTCGTAGCAAATTTCATTTTCTCTCCAAAGCGCTGATCAAAGTACTTACTTCCTGTTCAACATTAAACTTTGACGAGAATCTAATACATTCCGCACTTACTTCTTTCCATAACTTTTCATCTTCCAACAAAGCAAGCCCCTTTAGGGTAACATCTTGAATATCACTGGGGTCCCTTACAATAAGATGCTTTGTCAAAAACTCATTCTCAGAAATATGTTCAGCGTTTGGCCCCTGTATAACAGGAATACCTAAATTCATCATTTCATTACAGACACGCGAAAATCCCTCAGAATATCCAGGTTCGATAGCTAACTGAGCACATGCTATTGTTGAGAGCAATGTTTCGCGAGACATACCCTCTTTTGGAGTTCCACCATATTGAATATCAAAGGACACTTGCTTCAATAGTTGCTGTTCTGAATCGCAGCTACTTGGCTTAAAGAATATAGTTTCTGGATACTTCTTATAGATACCATAGGCAGCCAAAACCGCAGTTGCTGGATTCTTCCACCAATCAGTACCACGATGGGCTGAAACAATCAACGCTCCATCTTTTGGATGTTTGTATTGAGCGTATCCATAGCGGTCACGTAATGTTTGTCCATCACACCCACCATACCATGAAACTATTTTATCAGTACCGAACATTGCCTGTAGATAACGGGCATAAATTGGCCTACATAAAACAAGGCTGACTCGTTGGTCTATTTTGTCTAGGTCTATGGCTCCACTCATACTCCAACAAGAAGTGTGTACCTGTGGATTACCTAGTAAACAAAGGATAACCTTACAGCTTGGATCTATGTGTTGTTTGCAAATTTCATATCTCTCAATATCATCAAAGATTAGAACATCACATGGATTGCTCTTGATAAAGTTTTCCCATATACGAGTACTTCCTGCAGGCATCTTCTTACCATCTACGAATGACACCCATCCCTTGCTATTAATATCCAAGCACTTTACTAGATAACCCCACTTTTGCAAACCATCAATGATGTTATTTGAAGTAACAGTACCACCACCCTGGCTACTATCTTTTCTTGTTACATAAACTTTGGGAGCTCCTGGTTTCAGAATTGTAATAGTACTTACATCACTACGAGTCGCTTCACCCAAGATTTCTCGCCATTGCAGAAGGAATCTACTTATATGAAATCTCTCGAGAGCTGTACGACGAATATTCTGAGATAACTTTGCTTGTAGCTTTTTATCTGCCAAAAGTAAAGCGGTATATTCTTTCAATTCATTAATATTATTGGAACAGAATCCATTAACATCGTTTTCTATGAACATCGACTCGTCATAGAAACTGGTTGTCACAACTGGTATTCCAGACATCATTGCCTCACCACGAGAACGAGGCATAGGAGACTTTAAAGTTGGATTTAAATATACAGCATACTTACTGAAAAATCTTCTGTAGTCCATGAAATTATCTGGACTTTGAATGCCCAAAGCTGGATTATCACCAACGAGTTTCATGGGCAGTCCACTGCGTTCGAATGTTTCAATGATTCTATAGCCGCAAATATTATCTCGTTCGGAAATCCTTCTGCCTACTGTGAGTACTTTGTTTATTTCCCTGTCGCTTAGAGGCCACTCGTCTGGGTCGAACCCATGCCACACCACATACTGACGAGGACAAGTAAGATTCCAACGCTCTTTATCAGTAAAGGAATTATAAACGATAATATAATCGCTTAAATCTTCATGAGCAAATTCAGGGTCACCTTGCCCCATTTTGGAGCAATGCATTAAAATAATCTTGGGTATCTTACATTCACGAAGCAACTGAAAATGCTTATGATTATGAATTATCGCTACATCGTGTTCTTCCACAAACTTAGTTGACACTGTTGAGCGGTCATAACAAGTTACATTACTAGGCATAGGTCGATAACGAGTATTCCAACGATGATTCTTGTCAACCACCATGGTAAACTCACATTTCAACTTACACAATTCATAATGGTAGCCCTCGTGGGCCAACATATCAAAGACTTTCATGACTTACTAAATTCCTCGTTGTTTAAAGAAGTTTGCTAGCTCAGGTCTGTTTGCACCCTGCTCTTCTAATTCCTTATACTTCGCCAATCTGGCTCGGTCATCAATAACACTCAACACACTTATAACTATATCTGCTTCGCGGTCTAATAGGCCTGGATTGATTTGTACTGTATCTTCGCTAAAAGGTGTTAAAACATCGACCTTTTCAACAACATCAATAAAGTTTCCTTCAGCATCTGTTTCTACACGATAACGGTCTATTTCAAGATATTGCTTTCCCTTTACAAGTACCATCTTGAAAGCATTCATATCTTCAATATTAGGAAAGAATTTGTTAATGTCTTTTTCTGTTATCTTGCCTGAGATGTAAGGCGAAAGAGTACAAACTCTTGCAATGTGACCATCACTCTTTCTATAAATGATAGCTACTTCTGTGTTAATCTTTTCTTGCTCTTTCATTAGTGGTGTCCTCTTACTCCTACTGCCATCCAGTTGAATCGAAGAATAAATGGCTCATTGAAACCAAGTCTTTGTCCATATTCAACATAAAAACCCTTGAGGTCTTGGTCGATTGGAGCTCTTACTCGAATACGAGCAGCGCTTCTATCGTCTCTGTAACGATAAACAACATCTGGGTCAGTTTCACCGAATTCTCTTTCAAAGGCCACTTCGGCAGCAGTGACAGAGAATCCTGTGTAAATAAAGATAGGAGGGGCAGTTCCACCATACCCAGCAGTACTGGTATCAACACCAACGATTGGGATATAATGGGCTTCATTACCAAAAGCAGCCCGTCCTAATACTTTTCCACCAATTATCTCAGCCATTTACCCCTCACTCTTATAAACAGTACAATTTGGTATTTCGACATCGTCTAACTATCGTAAGTAGGGTAAAATAATCGATAGTTTTATTCTTTAAAGAAGTCTTGTTTCTTTGACTTTTTTCGCTGCTCTTTTTGTTCAGCAGGCATGTGTTGCTCACAATACTCTGACCCCTTGGTTGCCCATCTCTTACATTTTTGACCATTGGTACGATAAGAAATGCACTTTTGGGCCCAAATTTCTTTTATTCTCTCTGGAGTAATTCGAGGAGAGTCTTCATTAAACTTGGGGATAACCACAGCAGGTTCCGCTACTTCTTTTCTATGGTAAGGTGGAGGTACAGGCCTTACAACAAGATTGCCATGTTTATCTTTTTCCATTATTCCCATGGGTTCTTGGAATAGCTTGGGAACTGGTCTTCTTTGAACTATTGGAACAGATTTGGGAGGAGAAAAGGCGGGTGTTTCCTCCATTATTTCGTCTTGTAATGTGGGATTAGTAACTTCATCAAGTCTTGAAGCAGAAGGACGACGACCCCGCTGAACTTCTATTAGAGGTTGTGATTGTCCACTTTGAATACGCGCTCGGGCCATACGCAAACGAGCATCAGGGTCTTGTTGATTTTGCCCTACCCCTACACAAATTAGCTCTCCACGACGAAATCCTTCTTGTAGTTCAACACAATCATCTTTTTGTTTTTGTGTGAAACTACTTAGGTCGCTTTCTTCGCCAGGCATTAGATTTTTATTACCTAAGCCTGGCAATTTTACAAGATAAGGGCTTATATTTTTGACAATCAAGATTATATACCTACTTCACCCTCTCGTGTAATGTGCGATAGTTCGGCAATTCGTGCCATGAGCGCTTCCTTTGACTTGGCTCCTCTTGCTGAAATCAAAACTTGTCGTAGAGCCTTTAGGTCTGTCATTTCTCGAATAAAATGAAGTCGTGATTGTCCCTTACGACGGAAGAATTCAGCAAACTCATCTAGCTTTGGCTCTTCTGTGATTGGTTCTTCTGTTTTAAGAAGTTGAGAAGTTAGTGCATCCTTCTCTTCAATAATGTTTTTCTCAACAACCCTATCAATTGGTTCTTCAATTGACTTGTCTTCTCTCATTTGCTTTGCTGCTGGTCCAGGAAGAGGAAGTTCCTTCTCTCCAAGGTCGTCCAGAGGAACAACCCAAGCAGTAGGCTTCTCAGTCGATTCACTTGCTTTCTGGTGTGCCATAACTCTTTTGGGAAGAGGAAGGTCTTGTCCAAAATCAGCGAAGGGGTCAAAATTACCAGGTTGGACCGCAATAGTTCCACCCTGAGATTTAATATTGACAACATCCATGGGCTCAAGAGAGCCGCTGTGAATTGCTGCTTTGATGCGCTCACTCTGCTCAAAACCAGCCTTTACTTGTGAAGTCTCGCCAGGATAGACATCTCTATCTAGCTCGATTCCCTTGGCAATCATTATTCTTCCAGCATTACGAACTTTCATTATATTTCCTCCTAAATTAGGTCCTCTAAGCCTATCCCTGAATCTTCAGTAATGTCACTGACTTTATCAACAGGCCCCTTCAATAGTGCCTTTAATTTTCTAAAATCTTCCTCTGCTGCTTGGCGTGTCAATGGCTTATTCATATTTAATGGTGAAGGATGGTACATAGGGAATACATCAATATTGAATTCCTCTGAATGCTCCATTTCACCATGGCATTTGGTTATTCCACTATGTTTAGTAAAATATTGTAGAGCATAATTTCCCAAAGTTATAACAACTTGGGGCTGTACAATCTCTATTTCTTGCTTCAAGAAATCTTTACAAGCTGCGATTTCTTGGTCAGTTGGTGGACGATTACCAGGTGTATAGCATTTAATGGTGTTTGTAATGTAAATATATTTTCGTTCAATACTCAGTATTGTTTGGAGAAAGCCATCAAAGTTCTTTCCTGCATCTCCAACAAAAGGCTTCTTGATGATGGTTTCACTATAGCCTGGATTTTGTCCAACCACAACAATACTGGCATTCACATTTCCGCAACCAAATACGTGTGGACTTGTTACTCTACTATCACCTTGAGCGATAGAGCATTTCTTACAGCTAAAGCATTGTCGCTTCAAAGCTGCCAGTTTTTGAGTCTTACTATTCATACTAATCCCTAGCTGACGGGGAACGCTTCAAAACACCTTTTGTCTTATCCAGAAAGACCGAGTTAGTTCCCAGTTCTTGTGCTTTCCTATTGACTTCCTTCAAGTAAGCTTCTTTATAATAGAGCCAGTCACCCTCATCAACGACATTGGAACCAAGATGTCCAACAGTATTTTTGGTATCAATACAGACTGGAATATTTGCTTCTTTTAGCTTATGAAAAAACGCAATGTCCTCTGTGCCCCAGATGTGTCCTTTATAGTCATAGCAGAACCAGGGGTCTTGCATTTGCTTAAACACATTCATATGAAAAAGCGAGCAGCCAAGCCCTATAACATCACAGCGAACCAATCCATTTGGATAGTTGTATTCCACTCTTACTGTTTGGAAATCTTCCTCAAAAGTATAAATGAGTGGTAGATGTGGATATTTCCTCTCAAAATACAAGCAGCCAACTACTGGAACATTATACTCGAGCATTCGCACGAGTGCTTCGGAAGGAAGAATATTATCATGGTCTATAAACAAAATATATTCACAATTGGCTTCGAGAGCTTCACGAACAGCATTATTCCTATTTACATCCAGAGGAAGATTGGGGTCCATATATAAACGCGTATTGGCAGGTTTTCGTAGCTGCTCATACATGACAAACCACTCCTTAAAGATGGTAGGATAGGAGTGAGGCGTAGCAATCATAATATTAAAATCATCAAGCGACCTTTGAATTTGTTGAGGCTGTTCGCTCATTCTTTCTCTCCTATCATTTGACCTGGAGCAAAGGGGTTTGAAGGTTTGTCTTTGAGAACTAACTCTCTATAAAGATTTGCCATCTGTAGGCAGTGAGCTACAAGCCTTTCCTTCACTCCTTGGTCCATAAAATATTTTCTAGAAATTGTATGTCCCATAAGAATATACTCAATAATCTTTATCGTATCATATTGTCTTTTGTCAGCTAGAACTCTCTTTAAAAGATGCAATAATCGTAGAGTTTGCTTGTTAATATGATTATTCTCACTATAAAGCCACATTGTAGCAGAAAGCAGCTTACACAAAGACTCTAAATCTTTCTTTTCAACTTGAGCCAGGACAGCACTACTGGTCAATCTAATAACCATCTGCTCCCACTGCTTTTGAATGTTTCTCCGTTTTAGCCACTTTTTAAACATTAAAATCCTCTATCTTCCAGGCGGTCTATTATTTCCTTATTTTGTTCTTCTTCAGAAACAAAAGAATCAGCAGATAAATAAATCTTTTTCTTCAAATCTGTTGCGATTAAAAGAGACTTTCCTTTGCCACGGACACCAAGTATTACATAAGACTTCCCCTTCGTTATGTACTTGGTTGAGTACAATGCCACAACTCTATCGAGCCGCTTAAACATACTATGCTTTTATCATAAACTCTGCTGTTTGTTGAATCTGCTTGATATTTCTACAGCCTGCCAACGATAATCCCGAACGAATACCACCAGCTAATTCTGTTACCAAAACACTTGTCTTTGGTCCAATGGCAACAATCTTGCTAATACCCTCTGGAGCTGTTCCTGGCTTCAAACCACCACCACGCGCTTCTTGAGCTTTCCTTGAAGCCATTCCCATGTACCGAGCCTTATACTCACGAGTCTCTGGGTCATAAAAGAAGGCGCGTTCTGGACAAGCTGAAGTACCAGCAAGTAATCCACCAATAATCACGCCACAAGCTCCCAAAGCAATAGCAACCACCATTGTACCAGAACTATTGTGTCCACCACAAGCCAGTACTGTCTTTCCATACTGGTCGGCAGCTTGAATACATTCATAGAGTGAGGTAGCTGTAGGAACTCCAACTCCAGTGGTTGCCAATGTTGTACAAGCACTTCCACCGCCGTTGGTTGCTCTGATACAATCAGCGCCTGCCTCACAAAGAGCCTTAGAGCCCTCATAAGTTG
>Ga0315273_10011462_pt1 | contig 11345 bp, 11 predicted proteins | sample YL17G02_0_MG_FD_205753 | JGI IMG/M metagenome (GOLD analysis project Ga0315273, IMG submission 205753) | Sediment microbial communities from Yellowstone Lake, YNP, Wyoming, USA - YL17G02_0 | ecosystem: Environmental > Aquatic > Freshwater > Lake > Sediment | place: USA: Wyoming | collected...
TGAAGGTTGGGCGTCGACGCGAAAAACTGCAGCGAGACGATGATCTGCCGGAACCGGCCCTCGTCTTTGGGACCCTGGTTCTGGCTGGTCGTGATGCGGCCGCCGTTGCTCTCGATCGCGGCGCGAACCAGTTCCTGCAATTCGGCGCCCGCGAGGTTCGGCGCCGTGTTCTTGAGGAAGAAGCGGCGCCCGTCCTTTGCCCGCATCGCGTCGAGCGCCTTTCGGTACTCGGGCGCCTGCGCGATGACGCGCCGATAGCGGTCGAGACGGTCGGCTAGCGTGGCGATCGTGTCGTCATAGTGTTTGTGCAGCAGCACCAACGGAACCAGCAGCGCCGACGAGGCGAGCACGACCGCGCCGACGGCGAGCGCCAGCGCGAGCGAGCGCTGCCGGGACGGCGACAGCCGGGCGATCGCGGCATTCATGGCGTTGCCCGGGTCGCGGGCGCGGCCGGGACGCTTCCCGAAGGCGGCGGCGACGCGGGCGTTTCGGGGGGGGTCGCCGCCGGCGCGGTGCCTGCCGGCAAGGTGCCTGCCGGCGGGGTGCCTGCCGGTAAGGTGCCTGCCGGCGCGGTGCCTTGCGGCGGGGTGGCTTGCGGCGTTGCCGGCGGCGGCGCCACCGCCGGCTCTCCCGCGGACGGGTCCGGCGACGCGGGCAAGGGGGCCGGTGCGGCGTCACCGGCCGAGACTTCCGTCACCTGCACCGGCTGCGGCGGGGGCAGCGGCTTCAGCTGCGCGCCCAGGTCGAAAATCTCGCCAGGACCGGGCTGGATCTTCATCGTCGGCGACCGCGGCGCCGCCTCTCCGAACAGCATCGACTCCTCGAGCAGCGAAATCAGGCGGCCGGCGTTGCCACTTTCCCCGCGCAAGACAATCTCGCGCCGCGGATCCTTGCCTCGGGCCGTGGTCTTCAGCTCGAGCTGCGTGAGCCACGTGTCGTCGGGAAGGAGCTTCGTCACATCCTCGACCACTTGAACACCCGCGGGAAAAGCGTACTTCCGCTGGAGCGCGAAGTTGTAATCGCCGGCAAGCCGCTCCAGCTGCTCGCGCAGCGCGTTCGAGGCGTCGGCTTGCACACGCGCCTGTTCCGTGAGCTGCATCAGGGCAATGGCGTAGCCGCGCTTTTGCCAGACCGGAAGCGCCGTCGCCGCCAACGCCGCGGCCGCGACCAGGACCAGCGGAATCCAGATATCCCGCCGGCGCCATGCCGAAACGTCGGGCCGGTCGGCCTGCGGAAGCAGGTTGAGCTTCGATCCCGCGAGCGCGGCGGCGCCGGTCGGGGATTCCGGCGTCACGCCCGTGACCGCCGCGCCCCAGCTTTCGGCCTGTCGGCGCGCCTGGTCCACGACGGTCTTCAGCGCCGCCGCCCAGTCGATGCGAATTTCCTTCTTTGCCGGGTCGCGCCCGATGACGACAGCGTCGAAATACACTTCATCGGGCTTGAACGGCGTGTGCCGGTCGAGGTCGTACGCGAGGACCTGCTCGAGGTTCTCCTCGACCGCCGCCGGGAGCGTGATCGTCTTGCGCAACACCCCGCTCGCAGGCAGCGCGACGATGACCCTCGCCTCGGTCGCGGAACCGCCCGGCGTGGCGCGCGGCAACGCCGCGATCGCCGCGCGTCCCGACATGGCGATCGCCGCAGGATCGCCGGCGAGCGGAATGCGCGCGGTCTCCGCGAAAGCCAGCGTGCCGTTGACGACGCCGGGCGCCCAGAGCACCGCGGCGTGGGGCTCGAATGCGAGTATCGGCCGCAGGCGCCGGCGACGCAGGGCGTTGCGCGGCCCGTCGGGGATCAACGGCAGAAGCTCGCCCACCCACCACCGCCAGAAGGCGCGGAGCCCGAGGCGCTGCATGGCGTCGCGAATCGACTGCCGAAAATCAGGGTTTGCCTTGTCCATTCGCCTGGATTGCGTTTTCGTCCGCGGGCGGAGACCCGGGGTTCGCCGCGCGCGCGCCCTCCTGCCAAAGGAGCACGACCAGCGGCCGCCGCGGATCGGCCGGCGGGCGCACAACCGCGTCGCGGGCAAAGGTTACACCATCGGGCAACCGCGCTTCGACGTGGATCCGCCAAACCGGCGACGGGCTCGCCGCGTACCCTTGCGCCGCAGGGAGCGGCGGCACCGGCAGCCGGTTCGCGAGCGCGTCACTTCGCGCCGAGATGAAAGCGTCGACCTGCTCGGGCGTGATGCCCGGGAGCGCCAGCAGGACGTCGCGCGTGGCCGTCGAAGGATTGATGCCGCGTTGCCGCGAGTAGACCGTCAGGCTGTCGGCAAGCTTCGCCATCAGCGCGGACGTCATCCCGAGCACGCGCCGCAGCTCGCCGGTGGTTTCGAATCGCGCGTTGGTCGGGACGTATTTCAGTCCCGCCGCGCGGTAGTCCGCGGCCTCGGCTCCGTTCGGCCGGCGCAGGTCGTCGGGGTCGCGCCAGTCCTGGATGGCTTCCAGCAACCGCTGCGCAGCGTCCGGATCGAGCCCGCCGACGTTCTGCAGCAGGCCCTTCAGCAACATCTCGGGCGCCGCATTGAGATCGATCCGCGCGGCCTCGTCGACCGCCGTCGCCGCGAGCGCGACATCGCCGTCGTTCCAGGCATGCGGCTGACCGTCGGCATTCCACGCATCCGGAGAAATGCGCGGCCGCGCGAGCTCGAAGGCCACGCGTTCTACGGCGCCGTCCGCCGCCGCGCGCGCCTGCGCCAGCGACATCGTGTTGCGCGCGGCGAGCGCCTCGCCGCGCATGCTGAACGCGAACCCGCTCGCGATCACCGTCAGCAGCACGGTGAGCCAGAGGACCGCGATCAAGGCTATGCCGCGTTGGTAGGAGGAGGGCCGCAGGCCGCGACCCGGGCGCACCGTGCGGAGGAGGAGGCCCGAAGGGCGCGACCCGGAGCACGGTGCAGGAGGCCGACAACGAGACCGGCGCACGACGCCGACCGCAGCGGAGGCCGACGGATAATCGACCGACAACGCAACACCTAGTATTCGCGTTCCGGGAGGCGGAGGCCGACCCGCTTGCGAATTTGCGCGGGCACGCATCAGCCGGCCCTCACGCAGCGGCTCTGGGCCGGATCCATCACCGGGCAGCCCGCTTCCAGCGCCGGCCGCGGCTCGACGACGAGCGTGGGCCATGGGGCTCCTTTTGCCGGCTTCACGTCGATGCGCACGAGCAGCGGCAGCCGCTGCCTGTCATCCCATCTGTCGCGCCACGTCGGTCTGTCGACGTCGCCCGCACCCGGGTCGCGTCCGAAATACGCGATGCGCAGCTCGGCGATGTCATCGGCGAGCACCGAACGCTCCGCATCGCCAAACCCGGGCTCCTGCAACGCGGCGAGATCGGGAATCGCGCGCTCCTGCACGAGCTGCGATTTCTCGCCGGCGCGAACGACGGCAAGGCGGAAATAGTAGACGCCGCCCTCCGCGACGCGGGCGGGGAGGACCGCGGCGTAGCGGATCTCGTCGCGCTCGCCGGCGAACAGCAGCGGCAACTCGACCGCCTTCCACAGGCGCTGCGGATATTCCGCCGAGAGCTGCTCGCGCAGATACGTCTGCGTCGACCGCATGTCCGATGTCTGCAACGCCTTGGCCTCGCCGCCATCCCAGCTCCGCGCCGCAAGGGAGAGCGAGCCGAAAAGCACCGCCGCCATGCCCGCCATCAGCACGAGCGCGACCGTGAGTTCGACGAGCGTGAAGCCGCAGCTGCGCGCGCGCAGCGCATTCATTTCGCGTCCCTCGCGGAGAGACGCGTCGTCGCGAGCGCGTAGGTGCGCCGGCCCCCGGCGGGCGCGGGAAAGGTGACCTCCGCGGTGATCCGGTAGAGCCGCGTTGGCGAGGTCTCCGCCGCGCGCTCGAGATCGGGCGGGACGTCCGGCGGCGAATAGGGTGCGACCCGCGTCGTCCAGGCGATCTTGCCGTCGTCCGCCGAGCCGGACTGCGTCTCCTCGCGGAGCGGCCGGTTAGCCGCGGCTTCCGCCAATGCGCTCTCCGCGACGAGCAACGCGCGGCTGTATTCCTCGGCGGCCGATGCATTGCCGAGCGCTCCGGAAAAAAGCTGGAACAGCGCGGTCGCGACCAGCGACACGATCACGAACGCGACCAGCACTTCGAGCAGCGAGAAGCCGCGCGGCGGCATCCGGCCGGCGCCGGAACCGCAGCGGCGCGGCCGACGAAATGCGGCGGCGGAAGGTCGGCGCACGGCCACGCGTTGCATCGGTCAGTGCCCGCACGGCCGCCCGAAGGGCACTGTGCGCCCCCGCGGGGGGCAGCGAACGCAGTGAGCGTGGGGGCTGTTCATCTCAATCCAGAATGGCGACGCGGCCCGTCAGCCAGTCGACGTCGACGTCGTACTTGCGCAGGCCGGCGCCGAGGGTAACGCGACCCCCGTTCGAGCCGCCGTCGGGAAAGAACCGGATCGCGCCGACCTTCTCGCTCGCGAGATCGCTCTCGGCGGTGAAGAGCTTCATTTCGATCTTCGGCGGCAGCGCATGCTGGCGGAGGTCGCGCTCGATCTGGAATGTGCGGTGCTCGAGGTCGAGCAGCACCCGGGTTTCCTGCCGGGTTGCGAGCGCCTCGCTTCGGGCAAGGCGGAGCCCCGCGGCAACCTGGCGCGCGGCGGCTTTCAGCTCTCCGGTCGATACGCCGTCGCCGAACATCGGCAGAACGAGCGCGGCCATGATCGACATGATCGAGAGCACGATCAGGAGTTCGAGCAGCGTGACCCCCGCGCTGGCAGCACCTGGCGCGGCCTCCGACCGGGCGCGCACGAAAAGCGTCATTGTTGCGAACTCGAGAGGTCCCTGTTCGGCCCCTCGCCCCCTTCTTTGCCGTCGGCGCCGAGCGAGGTGATTTCGTAGGGCGCATTCTGGGCCGGCGAGATGTACTTGTATTCGTTGCCCCACGGATCCTTCGGCACCGTTTGTCTCTTCCAGTACGGTCCGTTCCAGTTGGCAACGCCGGCAGGCGCGCTGATCAGCGCCTGCAGGCCTTCCTGCGTCGTCGGGTAGCGGCCGACCTCGAGCTTGTAGAGATCGAGCGTCTGGCCGACCTGGCTGATTTCGATCTTCGCCGCATCGGCCTTCGCCTTTTCGCCCTTGCCGATGAAATTGCCGCCGACGACCCCGAGCACGACCCCGATCAGCACCAGCACGACCAGGATTTCGATCAATGTCATGCCGGCGTTTCGATTCCGTTCCTGTCGGAGCATGGGGATTCCTCTTGGGGGTGCCGCCCGCGGAACTGCGGACCGCGACTTCAGGCGAAAGAAAAGTTTAGACACGCGTTACTGAACAAGTTCGCTCATCCCCATCACGCCGAGCAGAATCGAGAACACGATTCCGCCGATCAGCACCGCGAGGGAGAGAATCAGCGCGGGTTCGAGCACCGCGAGGAACCGCTTGACCGCCATCTGCACTTCGCGGTCGTAGACGTCGGCGACGCGCGTCAGCATCTCCTCGAGCCGGCCGGATTCCTCGCCCACCAGGATCATCTGCACGGCAAGCCTCGGATAGAGCCCGGTCTCCGCGAGCGGCCGGCCGAAGCCCTTGCCTTCGCGCAGCCGCGCGGTCACGCCGTCGAGCGCGCCGGCGAGCACGCTGTTGCCGAACGTCTCCTTCAAGATCGCGAGGCCCGAAAGCAGCGTCACGCCGTTCCCGAGGAGCGTCGCCAGCGTTCGCGCGAAGCGCGCGACCTCGACCTTGGTCACGAGGTCGCCCACGAGCGGCATCCTGAGCACGCGCGCGTCCCAGCGGTTCCGCACGGCGGGCCGCGCGAGCCGCCGCCGCGCCCACCAGACCGACAGCGCGACGAACGCCGCGAGCGCCCACCACCAATGCCGCAACCCCGTGCCGACGACGATGACGATCGTCGTCGCCAACGGGAGCGCCTTGCCGGCCTGGGCGAACGTCTGCTCGAACTGCGGCACCACCCAGACGAGCAGCACCAGCACCGACATCACGGCGACGCCTATCAGAATGGACGGGTAGATGAGCGCGGACTTCACGCTTTCGCGCAGCTCCTTGTTCCGCTCCATCGTGTCGGCGAGGCGCGTGAGGACGACGGCCAGCGCGCCGCCCGCCTCGCCGGCGCGGACGATATTGACATAGAACCGCGAAAACACGTCGCGCCGCGTATCGAGCGCCTGCGACAGCGACTTGCCTCCCCGCACGTCGTCGCGAACCTGCTGCAGCAGCGACGCGGCCGGCGGCGCGGACGCGAGGCCGATCAGCACCTCGAGCGCGCGGTCGAGCGGCAGGCCGGCGCGGAGCAGCGTCGCGAGCTCACGCGTGATGGCCAGCAGCTGATCGCGGGTGACCGTTTTCGACGCGAACCAGCGCCGCCGGATCGCGCGCGGGCCGCGTGCCGCGGCCACCGACCCGGCGGCTCCGCCCGCCGCGCGCGCCACTTGCATGGGCATCATGCCCTGGTCGCGCAGCCGATCCACGATCTCGCTCTCGTTGGCCGCCTCGAGTTCGCCGATGGCGACATCGCCTGCCGGGTTGACGGCCTTGTAGCTGTAGAGCGGCATGCTAGTTCTCGCGCGTCACGCGGAGCACTTCCTCGAGGGTCGTGATGCCGCGGACCGCCTTGCGCAGACCGTCCTCGTACATCGTCAGCATCCCTTCTCGGATTGCTTCGCTGCGCAGATCCGTCGCGGTCGCGTGCTTCATCACGAGGCTGCGCAGCGGGTCGGTGACCACCAGCATTTCCATGATGCTGATCCGGCCCGTGTAACCCGTCTGCGCGCACTGCGAGCAGCCCATCGGCCGGTGGAGCGTGACCGCGTCATCGTCGGTGAAGCGGGAGAGACCCATCTGTTCGACAATCTCCGGCAGCGCCGGGTGCGGCTCCTTGCAATGCGGGCACAGCGTGCGCACGAGGCGCTGCGCGAGGATCCCGATCACGGTCGACGTGAGCAGATAGTCCTCGATGCCCATGTCGAGAAGCCGGTTCACGGTGCTCGCCGCGTCGTTCGTGTGCACCGTCGACAGCACGAGGTGGCCGGTCAGCGCCGACTGCACCGCGATCTCGGCGGTTTCGAGGTCGCGTATCTCGCCGATCATGATCACGTCGGGATCCTGCCGCACGATCGACCGCAACGCGTTCGCGAACGTGAGATTGATCTGCGGCTTCACCTGGATCTGGTTGATCCCCGGCATCTGGTACTCGACCGGGTCTTCGACCGTCAGGATCTTCACGTCGGGCTGGTTCAGCCGCTCGAGCGCCGTATAGAGCGTCGTCGTCTTGCCGGAGCCCGTGGGCCCGGTGACGAGCAGGATCCCGTGCGGCTGCATCAGCACTTCGACGAATCGCGCCAGGATGTCGTCCTCGAAGCCGAGCCGCTTGAAGTCGAGCGCGACGCCTCCCTTGTCGAGAATCCGCATCACGAGCGACTCGCCATGCATCGTCGGCACCGTGGACACGCGGAGGTCGATCTCCTTGCCCTGCACGCGCAGCCGGATGCGGCCATCCTGCGGCAGCCGTCGCTCGGCGATGTCGAGGTTCGCCATGATCTTGATCCGCGAAATGACGGCAGCCGACAGGCGGCGCGGCGGCGACTCGACCTCGTGCAGCACGCCGTCGATCCGGTAGCGGACCGCGAGCCGGTTCTCGAACGGCTCGATGTGGATGTCCGACGCGCGCGCCTCGAGCGCGTTGGTGATGATGAGCGAGACGAGCCGGATCACCGGCGCCTCGGACGCGAGGTCCTTCAGGTGCTGGACGTCGGCGTCGAACGCGAGTTCGTCGCGTTGCTCGACATCGCCGACGATCTGCCCGACCGCGGTGCGCCCGGCGCCGTAGAGCCGCTCCAACGCCGCATCGAGCTCGGACGGAATCGCGACCAGCGGCTTCACTTCCCGGCCCGTCACCATCCGGAAGGCGCCGATCGTGTACTCGTCCGTGGGATCGGCCATCGCGAGCGCGAGTTCGCGCTCGTCCTCCTTCACCGGCAGCGCGCGCGCCTCGCGCAGGAAGCGCGGGGAAATGCGCTCCTCGAGGATCGGGAACTCCGGGTAGCCGGCCGCATCGACCAGCGGCAGCCCCAATTGGGCGGCGAGCGCCTCCGAGACATCGCGTTGCGCGCAAAGGCCAAGCGTGACGAGCAGCGCGCCAAACTTTTCGCCGCCCTCCTGCTGCAGCCGCAGCGCGCGCTCGACCCCTGCGGCATCGAGCTTTCCACGGGCGATCAGGATCTCGCCGAGGCGCATTCTTTCGGGTGCATTCACACGGTCCGCCGCACGAATTGCAATCGGGAATGATAGCATGGCGACGCCCGTTTCGAAACAGTTTCACCGCACGAATCAAGGCTTTGCGTGCGTTTCTTGCGGCGAACTGTCGCCGTCGCCCGACGTTGCCACGGTAGAATGTCGCCGCCTCCCGACGAAACTCGCCGCCGGGCGCCTCATGCAGCTCGACTGCCGCGCCGTTGCATCGGATGCGCTGCCGCAGGGGCATGCGCCGTCGTAGTCCCGTCATGCAAAACGCCGACATGCCCGACTTCGAAACCAGGCTCATCGCGTTCTACTTCCCGCAGTTCCCCCCGATTCCGGAGAACGACGCGGGGCGGGGCAATGGCGTCACCGGGTGGCGCGACACCGTTCGCGCCGAACGTGAAGCGGGGTCGCATTGAGCGCCGGGCCCGGCATCGAGTTCTCGGTCGTCATCTGCAGCATCGACCCGGCGAAGTTCTCGCGCGTCAGCGCGAACTACAGCCGCCTTCTCGCCAGTCGCGCGTTCGAGATCATCGGCATTCACGACGCGGCATCCCTCGCCGAAGGCTACACGCGCGGCGTGCGCGCCAGCTCCGGCCGCCTTCTCCTGCTCTCGCACGACGACATCGAGATCCTGACGTCGGACTTTGCCGAGCGCGTCGCCCGCCACCTGGAAACGTTCGACCTCATTGGCGTAGCCGGCACCACACGACTCGTCAGCGGCAAGTGGTCCGGGGCCGTCGACCCGTACCGGTTCGCCCTGATCACGACCCCCGACCCGGAACAGGGCACGCTGATCACCGCGCTCGTCGGGGGTTGCGGGATCGTGGTCCCGGAAGTTCAGGCGCTCGATGGCGTCTTCTGGGCGATGCGGCGCGAGGTGGTCGAGCGCGTGGGCTTCGACGCCACGACGTTCGACCATTTTCACCTCTACGACCTCGATTTCACGTTTCGTGCGCATCTCGCGGGCTACCGGCTGGCCGTATGCCGCGATCTGGCGCTGGTCCACGATTCGCCGGGGAATTTCGACGAGACGTGGGCGCTGTACAAACTGCGCTTCGAGCAGAAATTCGCGGGCCGGCTCGCGCCGGCACTTGCACCCAGGGAAGGGCCGATGGCGACGTTCGTGGCAACGACCCGCGAGGAAACGAAGGCGCGTTGCGCTCCGGCGCGCGTCGCCGCCGTTATCGCCCAGATCGAGGCCGCCAACGCGCGCCTCTAAGCCGCGCCCGTCGCGGGGCGACGTCGAAGGCGAGCTAGCGCGCCGCGCGGAACGCGGCCTCGGCGCGCGCGCGCGTCGCGTCGATGTCGTCCGCCGTGTGCGCCGCGGATACGAAACCCGCCTCGAACGCGGAGGGCGCGAAGTACACGCCGGCATCGAGCATCGCGTGGAAGAAGCGGTTGAAGCGAACCCTGTCGCAGGCCATCACCGCATCGTAGGTGTCGGGAACGGCGTTCGCGAAATAGAGTCCGAACATCCCGCCGACCGACTGCGCGGCGAACGGCACGCCGACCTCGGCCGCGACCGCGGTGAGGCTGTCGGTGAGCGACCGCGTCACCGCCGACAGACGATCGTAGAAACCGGGCGATTCTATTTCGTGCAGCGTCGCGAGTCCCGCCGCCACGGCGACCGGATTGCCCGACAGCGTCCCCGCCTGGTAGACCGGGCCGAGCGGCGCAATCTTCTCCATGATCGCGCGCTTGCCGCCGAACGCGCCCACCGGCATGCCGCCGCCGATCACCTTGCCCAGCGTGGTCAGGTCGGGCGTGATTCCAAACAGGCCCTGCACGCCGCGCGGGTGCACGCGGAAGCCCGTCATCACCTCGTCGAAGATCAGCACCGCGCCGTGCCTGTCGCATGCGCCGCGCAGGCCGGCGAGGAATCCGGGGCGCGGCACGACCAAGTTCATGTTGCCGACGATGGGCTCCACGATGATGCACGCGATGCGCTCGCCTTCCGCCTTGAACGCGGCCTCGACCGCGGCAAGGTCGTTGTACGGAAGCACGATCGTCTCGTTGGCGATGGCGGGAGGCACGCCCGCCGACGATGGCTGGCCGAAGGTCAGCGCGCCGGAGCCGGCCTTGACGAGCAGGCTGTCGCCGTGGCCGTGGTAACAGCCCTCGAACTTCACGATCTTGCTGCGCCCCGTGTAGCCGCGCGCGAGGCGCAACGCCGACATCGTTGCCTCGGTGCCGGAAGATACGAGACGCACCAGTTCGATCGACGGCAGCAGCCGGCAGATCATCTCGGCCATCTCGATCTCGATCTCGGTCGGCGCGCCGAAGGACAATCCGTGCTTCGCGGTTTCCTGCACCGCGCGCACGACCGCCGGGTGCGCATGGCCCAGGATCGCCGGGCCCCAGGACCCGACATAGTCGATGTAGCGCGTGCCGTCGGCGTCCCACAGATAAGGCCCCTCGCCGCGCACAAAAAAGCGCGGGGTGCCCCCGACCGAACGGAAGGCTCGGACCGGCGAGTTGACGCCCCCCGGAATCGTGCGCTGGGCGCGGGCAAAGAGTTCGTCGTTGCGGGTCATGATCACCAGGGGTGGGTCGTCGAACGTCGGTAAGTCGTGTCAATGTCCGAATTCACCGGGCGCCGCGGCAAGGTCAGACTTGCCCCAAATGCCGGCGAACGCGCGCGCGGCGGCCTCGACGTCAGGAGCGCCGAAGACCGCAGAAATGACGGCGACCGCGTCGGCGCCGGCTTGCTTCAACTCGCGGGCATTCGCGGCCGTGATTCCACCGATCGCGACGACAGGCACGCCGAGCGAGGCTGCCCGCCCCAGCAGCGCGAAGTCCGCGCGACGCGCGCCGGGCTTCACGCTCGACGCGTAGAAACTGCCGAACGCGACGTAGTCCGCGCCCGCAGCCGCGGCGGCCTCCGCCCGCGCGAAATCGTCGTAGCACGAGACGCCGATGATGCGGTCCGGTCCGAGGATTGCGCGCGCGGCGGCGATGCCGCCATCGTCTTCGCCCAGGTGCACGCCATCGGCGCCGACAGCGGCCGCGAGCGCGACGTCGTCGTTGACGATGAAGAGCGCGCCGCGCATCGCACGAACGCGCACGAGCGCGGCGGCCTGGGCGCGTTTCAGCGCGGCGTCCGCGGTCTTGTTGCGGTACTGGATCGCGCCGGCGCCGCCTT
>Ga0315273_10011464_pt1 | contig 11344 bp, 4 predicted proteins | sample YL17G02_0_MG_FD_205753 | JGI IMG/M metagenome (GOLD analysis project Ga0315273, IMG submission 205753) | Sediment microbial communities from Yellowstone Lake, YNP, Wyoming, USA - YL17G02_0 | ecosystem: Environmental > Aquatic > Freshwater > Lake > Sediment | place: USA: Wyoming | collected...
ACACAGAGGCGAGACAGGACGAACTTATGAAGCGATTTAACCTGACGAGTTCGCGAAATGGTATGAACGCCAAGCCGTCTGGCCGAGTCAAAAAGGGCGACAGTTCTTTGGACAAGACAAAAGAAGAAGAAGCACCAGCACCAGCACTGGCCAAAAAAACAGACGGCGATTTATAAATAATATTTTGTATACAATCTGATGCGTATTTCCATCACATAATCATCGTGGTTGTTATATAAAAAACCCCCTCTTCAAACGTAATCCTCCGAGAATAAGAAAACCCCTCTCTCGGTATAAAAAGGTATCTGAGAAATCACAAATTTTCAGCTCTCATCTTTTTGTTTGGGATTTTTACTATACAAAAACTCGCAAACAGCAAGTTCTGTCTTTAATATATCATCCATCCTAGAACCGTAAAAAAAGGAAAGATGAGATTATTGACAGTTTTTGTTCTCGCCATTGTTATATTATTGGCAGCATCGACAACCGATGGCGGAGGCGGCGTCCAAAAATCGTCTGGCGTCGCCAAGATATTCGTCGAAACCCTAGATTCGGGCTCTGTGTCTGCGAAAATCGTCACCACGAAAATAAAAGGCTCTGGCGTGCTCATCAGAGTGCTATCTGCTGCTGACACGCCGACATGCGACCCATACGCGCCGATGGTGAAGCAGCTCGACTTCCGCGACGCCTACACCGCAGAGCGAGACATGCCGCCGTCGACGTCTGGCGCGTGGACAATCTCAGACGGCGTCGACGGAACGCGCACCTACACCGCCATCCTGTCGCCATCCCGACTGCGCCAGCAGTTTTTCGTGCAGGATCACGACGCGGCGGCCGTGGGCGCCGTGACTGGAGGAGCAGTCAGCGGCGTCGCGTACGTATGCGTGTACCGGAAAGGAGGGGGCTCCAGTGCTGCCTCCATCGACATCGTGGACGACGACGTGATGGCGTTTGTCTCAAAGAACCGTCCCGAGGTGCCGCTCATCGACGTGCGCGCGTACATCATGTCGCCAGTTTCCATTTCGCGCCTCGAAGACTCGCGCACCATCGTGACGCTCGCCATAGAGACGCGCGCTTTTGCCGCTGTCGACTGCGGGAAGGCGGGCGAGGACGGCGCCATCGCGGTCCCGTACCTAGAGCACGTTTACACCGCCAAGCAGCAGTCTGGTTCGCACGGCAACGGCGACCACCAGATTCGCATAGCCGGAGAAAACGCCGAAGGAACCCAATCGCCGCCAAAAGACAAGCGCGGCGGGGGTGGTTCAAAGCACAACCAGATGTGCGACTCTGTGCTGATAGGCGTCGACGAATGCTTGGAATGCGCGCAGACCACCGTGGTGTCCATACCCCTCACAGAAGACGAGGTCAGCAACAAGGTTTCCATCGTAAAGCTGCTGTCCAAGTTTGTCTACACCAGTCCCATAAACCGCGCTCGCGGTTTCCACGAAGACGACGACGAGGATATGCCGGTGGCCGGAGATCGCGAGTTTCTGATAAAGTTTGTGATCCCGCTTGCTCCTGGACGCCACGGATGCGACAAGAACGACGTGGAATGCCTCGGCGACAACGATAAGGAAGAGGAAGAAGAGCACCCTCATAACAATGATCACGGGACCCGCAACATCATCGAGGATTTCCTGTATTCTGGCGCTCACGTGGTCACCGACGTGTTCTCCGACTATATCCGAACCACCGCCACACGCAAGATAAAGTCGCGCTCGCCCGACGAGGCGCCCACCGAAGTGTCGACGGCCGCCATCTACGACGGCAAGCGCTCGTGCTTCCGTCTAGAGGTCGATGGGTTGGACGAGACGGGCACCAACGCCCGCGTGGAGGACAAGATCAACTCCCAGATCATGGTCACCTCTGCGACGATCGACGTGTGCACACAGGAGAGCCGCGACGAGCACGGCGGGTGCGCCACGCGCAAGAATGTCGCGATAATATCTGACGGCGTGATGGACGACCAGCTGGTCAGGTTTGGCAGCGGCAGCATAAAGACCGAGGGCGGCGTCACCGAGATCTGCTTTGTCCCCAATATCGGCCTGGGCGACTCGCTCATAAACATCGAATGGCACGTCGTCGACGTTTCGCGCGAAGAGGGAGAAGGCGAAGAGAAGCGACACCACCATCAAGGCGACACCCGCAACGAGAGACACACTGGCATCGGGGGGCGGAAGGCGCGTGACGGGCCACCGGAAAGAGAAGACGACCACGATCACGATCACGACCACGACCACGACCACGACCACGACCACGACCACGACCACGACCACGACCACGACCACGACCACGACTTTATTCCAGAGTGGTGCAGACACTTGCACAAATGCAACGGGTTGGTGGTCATCCAGTCTACCGTCACCTGCGGCATGCAGGAGCTCTACGATCCCGTGGTCGGGCGATGCATTGGAAACGGCATGCACGAAACGCGACACACCGCCTCTTGGCTATTCTTCCCGATACTGTTAGTTATCGGACTGTTTGTATTTGTCGCCTTCGTTGTCTTTCTTGGATACCACGATGGACGCGACGATCCGATGCTCGTTGCTCACCAGCATTAACTTTCTCCCCTCCTCTCTCCAATTCCTCCTCATTTTTTGCCATTTCTTTTATGATGATGATGGGGAGAAAAAAACAACAACTTACACACATTATCAAATACGGGAGAGAAATGGAAAAAAATGCACGGAATGAAAAAAAGAGGAGAGAAGATAACGGGTTTTTTTGTTTGGAGGAAATGGTATCTATTTTTTAAAAAATATTCGGATTTTATCATTTATTATTATTCAGTAGTAGCCTAGCATAATACAATTATTACCATTTGCGTTCGTTCTGGTTAAATGTCTCTGCGCTTTTGTTTTCTGTTGTTCCGCGTCTGTTTCTCGATTGGCGTGTCGGGCCTCGTTTACGGTCGTTGGTCTGGAAACGCTTGTCGCGTGAGACGGCATCAGAGTCTGTTGTCGTCCCATAGCAAAATCCGCATGCCAAAATCATAGTTATCGCCACAAACAACGTCGCTACGGCTATCGCCGTGATGAGCGCGGTCGTGTCGACTTCTCCTCCGCGGTAGACAAAAATCATCGCTCTCCAACACGAAAGCGCCAACTTCTGCAGTCCTCTGGCGACCGTCATCGCCAAAAACGCAAACGATATCAACATTTCGAGCGCCCGACCTGCAATCCAGTTTTCGTATTCTGTGTATATTTGCGTTTTCGTCTTTTGCACCTCATTCGTTTCGAGTGATGGGCGAGACGGCGACGATGGAATGAGATTATGACGAACAAAGGCCGCCGCAAACGCCTCTGCCGTGGGCATCCCGCGGTGGTCGTCGAAAACAAGATTAGAGTACGTCACCGAATCAAGGAGCGCGCGCGCTCTGAAATCTTCTTCTTCTTTTTTTCCCGTCCCAAATCCGGCCACGAGTCGCACAGACCCGATGTTATCGTCGCCGTTTGTGCGGAACCGATTGACGTCTGTGTAAATCCAATTTCTAAACGTGCAGGTTCTCGCCGACACGTCTACAACGCAGACGACTCGCGACACGACGTCGATCCACTTTGTCCACCCAAATCCCGGGTCTATGGAGATGCGCATGCTGGACATGATGACGAGCGAATCCATGTCGACAAAGATCGGCGGACTCTTTAGATCGCGCATGTTGTTATTGAATTTTTTGGCGACGATCAATCGCGTAAAGTGCGCAGCCACCAGTGCGTCCGCGTTTTTGATTCCAATGGCCACCGCGGCGTCTGCAGAGTCGATGGCCGTCGCGCCGTTTAGTATGTCGTGCATCCCAGATTTTATCGCGACGGCCTCGATGTGGTGCCAGTGACGTTCTCTGTGGATCGCCACTGCGGCGTCTGCCGCCATCGTTTTTATGACTTCGTCGCTGGTGGAACCGTCTGCAAACACTACCACTCTAAACACCGGGTCTTCTCCTTCTTCTTGTTGCGTGTTGGCATACGACACGACGAACAACAACAACACTGAAAGAGAAGCGATACACCGTCGTAAAAGACGATAAAAATCAGGCATCCAAACAAATAATAAAACTGTTTGGATGGCGGTTTTTTTGATATAGTTTGCAACGGCGATTGACTCTCGACTTGTGCGAGTGAAACGAGTATATTTTTTCTTTAAAAAATAATCGGTTTTTTGTGGATAACGACAAAAAAAACGTAAATAACACGGAGATTTTTTGTTTATTTCCTTGTCTTCATACAATGATGATGACGGATGCTGTCGAAAAAGAAGATGCCATCCACATGCTGGTGTATAGGGTCGACGAGGTCTGCTCGCAAATCTTTCCGCGATGGCGCGCGTTTTGTCTCGGAAATCCAACGACCGCGATAAAATTCGCCACCGTCCTGCGAGAAGCTTCAAAGATAGGCGTGTACGGAGAAAAGAGCAACATGTTTGTGCTGCTGCCGATGTTTGCCGAAACGCTGCTCGAGTCGTCGGAATTTATGGTGGCCTACCTGGCAGACACGTTTCCAAATCCCAGGGAACCAGCGTCGACGATAGACATCAATGCGACGTTTGGATCCACCAAGTGCGGCACGTACATTGAAAATCTGCTGGCCGAGATCACGCATGTGACGAAACAAGAGATGGGAATGCCGAGAGACGTGCATCCCACGGTCGTGCCGTGCATCGCGCCGCTGATAGCGCGGCGCGGCACAGACACGGAATCCATGGCATACGACTTTGACGGAATACGCGTACTGGCAGACAAGGTGCTGCTGTCTTTTGACGTCGCCCGAGAGAAGGCATCAAAAAAGATGGAAGAGGAGCACGACACGTTCTACGCCATGTCGATAGCGGACGAACACGACTATCTCAAAGGACTCATCAAGACGATGCCGTGCTATCGTGCCGCGAGAGCTGCGTTTACGTGCTCGCCCTTTGACATCGTCTCTCGCGATTCCATAAACGCACTTTTCGTGCCAGAGTGTCGCATGGCAACGTTTACGCAGTGGCTAGAGTCCCGTCGCGCAGACGACAAGCTGAGTCGCTCTGTGGATTCGTACCTCAGACAGGCGCACCAGCCCGGGTGGAGCGTCGCAAACATCATAAGCTCTGGATCGCGTGGCGGGTTCATCGCGGATCGACGTAAAAAGAAGATGAAGATCGAGAGCGCCGCCGTCACCAAGAACGCCGACGAACAACCAGGCGCTCGGAAACGCTCGTCTTCGTCGTTTGTGTTTTTCTCCAAGCCAAGCAGCAAACCGTCAGACGCGCCGTCGCCAAAGAACGACGACGTGGATGGCCTGCTGGATGTCGCCGACGAGCTGGCCATAGACGACCCCAAAACGCGGTCTGCGCTCGCGGCGTGCCGCGCGGAAAACGAAGACGCAGAAGCCGTGGCGGCAGCCGCCACCGCCGCGGCAAATGCCCCGACAGACGTAGACCCCATGTCTCTCGTGTCTGCAATCGCTCCGCGCATGTGGGGTATAACAGAGAGCGAGATAAATCTGAAAGACGACGATGACGGCGTCGTTGAGAAACCAGAACGAAAAAGAAGACGGCGCCTGCTGCGCGATTTTGGTCTGGACGCGATCGTCGGCGCAGAGCCTGACGCGATAATAATACCGAGCGATCAACACCTCGTAGGACAGCGGGCCAAGTTTGAAACCGCTCTGCTGTCCAGAACAACGCTCGCATCCAATTCGTGGGTGGATGCCCGACTCAACGGCGGCCTGTGGTCTCGCGAGCTGTTCCCATGCGGCTGCTCTCTGGTTCTCATAGCGCCGCTCGTGCTGGCAGTATATCGTCGCATCGCCATGCGCTCCGCGGTCGCAAGCGTTCCATTGCCAGCCGATGACGCGCACGTGTATGAGTCTCTGCTTTCAAAGGCGGCCGCGTTCTCCAGCGTGGCAGTTGCCGTGGACATGTTGTGCGGTACCGTGACAAAGACGTTTGCAGAGTCTCCCGCGGTTGCAAGTCACGTGTGCAAAAATGAGCATCTTTTCGTCGATATGGCATACGACGTATCTGAGACGCTAAACACCGTCATGCACAAAAATCGCAGTATCAGAAACGAAGAAGAAGACATGGTATTTCTGGGGCCGGTGCACAAAATTCCACACGACGACGCCGACCGCATCGCGGCTTGGGCCGTGGGAATAACGTGCCTGAGAAAGACTGTCGCCGAAAAAACGAGAATTGCAAAGCAGGCGTGGTGCTTTTCGCGCGTTACACGGTGCGAGTGGATACACCAGGCGCACCGGCTGGCCTTTGTCACCGGGATGTACGGACGCGCCGAAGAGATCGTCGCTGCCGCGATGAAAACCAGGAAAAATCCCGCCGTCAGATATAATAACAGCTCTCTGTGCCCCCTCCCCACGGAAGCGCTGGTGTTTGAGCCGCCCAATGGGTGGCCGTGCGACGTCGCATACTCTGCTTCGCTGGCAGCAGAATCGCTGCGCGTCGCACCGGTGGATATCGGAGACGTTATACCACTGGCGGATTCCGTGTCTGTCGTGGTCCTGCCCGGACGCGGGTGCAGGTGCGGAAATGACGTGCGAGCGGCCGACGGCACCGACGCGTACATCTCCGGGTCCATGGCACACATGATGGGATCAGGCGTCGCCTACGCCTCCGACTGCTCGATGCTGTATCCATTTGCGCTCCTCACGCTGTGGTGCTCGACCGCCGCGCGCATCGCCCAGAGAAAACACGAAACGAGAAACGCGGCGTTTGACGTGGATGCTGGCGGATGGAAAAAAACGCACCCATTCCAGACGTGCGCAGAACCTAGCATAACAAAGCGCCGAGACGGTTGGGACTCGCTCCTGTGGGCCGCGGTCGCGTATATTTCCGACGTGTGCGCGTGGAGTCTGGATCCCGAGACGCGAGAGGGCTCGCTCGCGTCTGACGTGGGTAAGCTGATTCCCGAAGACGAACTGTTTTGCGAGTATCGGCTGATCGGGAAGCTTCTGATTGCTGCGAATCCGGGGATCGACGATGCGCTGCTCAAGAGAGGGATCGTGTGCATAGTCCGCCCAAAGCGTCGGTGGAACATATCGGCCAAAACCGCCAATGACCTGCTGCTGCTCCCAGAGATGGCCGACCAGCTCGTGGCCAAACTGTGCGACGCGCTCAAAGACGTCGTGGCCAGACACAAAGAAGTAGTTGCGCATCGTAGCGGTGACGATGACACGATTTCTCTGGTAAACGACAACGTAGATCGCGACGAAAACGTGACGATCAACGTCTCGCTCGTCACGTTTATAACAACCGTGACAGACGCCGCACCGATGACACTGCGGTCGCTTTCGCTGGCGGATGAAGAAGACGACAGTTTTCGCTCTCATCTCACTTTGGGCGGCACGCTGTTGCACTATGATGTTGCGACGCTTGGCAGCCCCGCGTTTCCCGACGTCTATGGCGGAAGGAGACCGAGAGAGGAAACGAAATTTCGGTTTACTACTACTACTACTTCCAAAAAAACGCCAGTCGACAAAACGAAACAATGCACATGCGATCTCACCAAAGAAGGAGAAGAAGAAGAAAACAACAATACACCTACGGTTCCAGAAATCTTGAGATTGGCGAGCGAGTTTGTAAAGTGCACCGCTCCCCTGTTTGACGATGCCGCGTCGACTGTGGAAGCAGAATGTACCGATACTTTTGGCGATTTAAAAGTGGTGGAAAGCGCCATCAAGTTTGTCGTGGATTGCGAAGTCGCCGCAAAGACGGATCGCAGAAAAGCGTTCAAACAGCGCCGGTGCCAGATGTCGCAAGTGCCATGCAGTCAGCATGTAAAAATGCTGCGCGACGCATGCGTTTCTGGCTGGAACTCGTTCTGCACGCCACTGGCCGTGATGGCGTGCACCGGAGAGATGATAACCAGCAAAGAGTTCCTCCCCGTGGCCGACCACCCGATGTCCAATCCGCTGGCGTATCCGTCGCAGTGCGTGGGATGCCGTCGCAACAGTCTCCCGCGGATGCACGACCTCGTGACGTTTTCCGAGTGCCTCCCATACAAGCACGGACCCATGATGTCAGAGATCGTGCACGCCGGCCCGTCTGGCATCAGGGTGTGTCGCCACGCGCATCCTCGAGAAGACGTATCGTCTTCTTCCAAAGATCAGCAGTCTGAATACGAATATCCGCTTGCCGTAGTCCGACACATGATCATGCATGCGAGGAAGCTGCAGACAAAAGACGAAGAAGAGCACTGCGTGACGTCCAAAGTCATAGAGCAGATGCGAAGCGCGGAGCAACCAGACGACCACTACTTTTCTTACGAACAACAAAGCCGAGAGGTGATAAGTTCGTTTGCTTGCACCGCCAGCGAACTTGCGGCATTTGAGCGGGAATTTGCGGCGACAAGCGTTTCCAGGCCAACGACAGAACAACCCGAGATTGATTTTTTGCAAGAGGAAACTATAGCGTCGGGACGAAACTAAATAATTATTTAAAGTGTGTCGTTGTTCGCGTGGATTGTAGACCATGTCTCTCTCTAGAGAGAGGCATCATTTATACCACGACTAACTGCCTCGGAATATCCCGATGCGTGTACACACACAAGTGAAATGTGAGTTGGTCTTCCATGATCTCTTTGAGACTGTATTACTTTCTGGAAAAGAGTTCCAATTCCGCCCAAGTGTTGATTATTTGTGTGGTGTTACGTGATTTTTAAAAAAAACGGCGAGGATAACAAAGGACAAAAGTACACAATTTTTCTAATTTCGACAAAAAATATTTTTTGTCCGTTCACGTTTTTTGAGACTCTCATCTTTTCGTATAATATTTGCCATTTGTTAAAAAAGAAAACATTATGAGCTTTGACGATTTAGAGTCTCCGCCGCAAAGGAACTCGGGAGAAAAAGCAGCAACACCGAAACCGATCGAAACTTCGGCGGGAAAAGCAGCTGCCATCTTGACCGAAGCAGAGAAAAGGCTCGCAGGTTTCCGGTTTTTTATATACACTAAAACGAGAGCGTTCACTTTCCAATCTCTATTTTTCCCAGAATTTCGTAAAAGCGTCGACACGCTGCGCGAACTATCAAAGCTGTTGGGATCCAGCAAAGATTCCACAGAAGTTAGAGGCACAATGTATGTGTGGCACAGCGTCAGTTTTCTCTCTTCTTATTGCTCACATTTCTTCCAGATCTAAAACGTACATAGAATCGTCAAATCATCTCAAAAGCGTACTCAGATACCTAGTGCCAAAACCCGCTCTGGTATAAAATTTCTATATATATATTCGATGCCTCAAAAATGATCTGCGAGTTTAGATCGACGACAATGACCATCGCGCCATACTCGACGAGTCTTACAAAATCGGAATAACGTTGCGAGGCACTTGGGTGGAATGCTCTGCCAAACTGAAAATTCCAATCTCGTTGAGTCAAAAGTGTCTTCTTCTTCTCCTCACATATTAAAAAAAGAAGCCGCGCCGCTATCGAAGCCGAAGAAAGAACAAAGCTGTTGGATGACCTACGGAATCATCCTGCAGAGACGTCGGAAGAAGACGCACTGCTGGAAAAAAGTGAGAGAAAGAACTTGAGGTTTTTTTAAAACTCGCAAAGCGGCCAGAGAGTTGCGCGAGATCGCCACGAGTCTCGAGGAAACAGTTGCCGCCGCAGAAGACGACACGGGTCTGATAGTAGGTATGCAATGTATTTTCCCTCCCCACTCGTATCTTGTTGTCGTTAACCTTTCTCAAAAAAAGACGATATAGAGAGCCAGATAGTGACAGCTCTGCCACCAACATCTACTCGGAAAGATTGGCATCTTTCTTCCGCCAAGCCGACAATGTTTTCGCAGATTTCCGATTTTCTTTCAGATCATCGATACCGGCTGCTGGCTGTTTTGGTGGTGGTGGGCGGCGTGGCGTTAATTGTCATAATAATAGTACTTGCAACCGTGCTTTGAAAAATATTACTGTTTAAAAATTCCCTCGAGAAAACACACGCGAGATATTTCTTGGAATGGATGGAAAGTCAAACGGACGGATGTTCCCTGAAGAAAAATCGTCGAAAGAGTGCGAGGCAGAACGCATAATGTCGATATCAAAGATTCTCTGGGACCACGTCATTCCGATTTATCTCGAAGAAGGCGCGTTTCTACACGAGTGTCCAGACGAGGACTGTGGTGCCTGCCAATGTGCCCCCTGGGTTGACTATCAAATATACGCGTTGTCTCTGGCAGACGCGTTTTTCCCGTTGATACCAAAAGTAACCGCGCTGTTCTGCGGCTTCTTCGTCGTGCCAAATCGGGATATGTATAAAGCATACCTGGAAAACAAGCTTTCTGCGACTCCTTGGCTGTTGAGGCATCAAATAGGCATCTTCTGCGCACGTGCCTCTGCCGTAAAAGTCACGGCGTGGCTTGTGAAAAAATTTCGGACAAACGACTGGCTGTGTCCTATCTGCGATACCGATGACGACCCACTATTCACATGTTGTGCCGCAGGATGCCGGGCGTTTCTGGACTGTCTATTCAAACTTGCAGACCCGAGAATCTCGACCGGTTCAAGAAATACGGCGCAAAAAAGAATTACGGCGGGATTCAGAGCGTGCTGCTACGGACATCACTTTGACCTCGCAACGCGGATCATGGAATTGTGTGCCATCTCTCCAGGACATGCGCTGGACGTCCTCAATCCCAATCCTATGTACGAAGACCCAATCGTCAACGAGTGGCTCGTGGCGAATTTTGGACGACAAGACGAACAGCTATTGCTATTAAAAATCATCGGCGCATACGACAACAGGCCTCAAGGAATCACAATTGTGGAAATTATGAATATTGTGTCCCCTCATCTCAAATTGCAGCAGGTGGAAGCTGCTTTAAAACAACTGGAAACCGCGAAGCATATCTTGCGCAACTCATGCCACAAAATCCGTTGTTATGCTCTTTACGGTTTTTAAAAAAACAAACCGCTTTCTTTTTTTTCCCCACCTTCGAAAGATGTTATGTATTTTACATTTTGCGAATATTTTTTTTCATCCCGTAAAACATATATCGACCGTGCACAGATTTTCGTCGCCGCATTGCTGATCGCTCGTGCAGCAGTCTGGCAGCGGCGCGTGGATGCACGCGTGAGACGTCATGTTGCACGAATCGTCCGTGCAGACGTTACTATCGTTGCACTGTGAGTGTAGAAAGCAGCAGTTTGGTATCGCGGCGTGCGAGCACGTATTGGTGATGATGTTGCACGTGTCGAGCGTGCAGGGATTGGCGTCGCCGCAGTTTGCATCCGCCACGCAACATGTTTCGGATATCCACGTGTGTATGCACGTCGTGTTTGCGACGTCGCACGTGTCGTTTGTGCAGACGTTGGCGTCATCGCAGTCGGCAGCAGTCAGACAGCATTCCGCGATAAAAT